>Ga0265303_10000919_pt1 | contig 17575 bp, 17 predicted proteins | sample Helome_2_FD_192494 | JGI IMG/M metagenome (GOLD analysis project Ga0265303, IMG submission 192494) | Marine sediment microbial communities from subtidal zone of North Sea - Hel_20160317 (Illumina Assembly) | ecosystem: Environmental > Aquatic > Marine > Subtidal zone > Sediment ... | reverse complement strand
TCCACCATAAAACAGAGCGGGGTGCCCCTGAAAAGGGGTGCCCCGTTCTGTTTTACGGGGGGTGGGTGTGGATGAGAATCCGTGTCAGGTTCGACGCTGAGCATGGATGCACAAGTGTCGCGGAGCACAGGGAGGTGCGGGAGCGACGTCCCGCCGCCTCCACCAAACATGCAACGCCACCGCAAGCGGGTGCAGTCTGCATGAAAACCGCCTGTAGCACCTGCAATTCAGCGACATCCACCCTCCCCCGGGTCCATCACTATCGACCTCGCCCGAAGCCTTCCGCAAGCCCCGCCTGGCGGCTATCGAGGGCGCTTGTCGGTCATGTACAAACATGTACAAAACTTGTACTTGACAGCCCCTCTTAGTTGGACGATTATTGTACGGAATTGGCGGTTGATACTTATCCACGCGAACCGCCAGTATGGTATTTTTTTATATATATAATTGAATTTTTTGATTTTTTCAATTCCACGCAGCAGTTAAAGAGGAGACTCATGATGACCAACAAAGATCGGGAATCTCGCACCACGCCTCGCCGGACCGGCCTCACCGTCTCACTGGCTGTCGCAGCTGTGACGGCGTCTGCCATGACGGTGGCAGGCCCGTTCTGTAACAACGGCTCCCGTGGTCCCGGACCGGCCATGCACCCCTACTCGCCGATGGGTCCGGGCACGCAGGCCTACTACGGTGCACCGACCCGGCCCATGGGTACCATGGCGGCACCCGGCGGCTGGCGTATGCCGGCATACGGCTACCCGGGTGGCTATGCACAACAGGCCGCGCCAGCACCTGCCCGTACGGCCACGACGGGCCGAGACCAGAGCGAGTCGGCTGCTGACAATGTCACCGTACATATCGACGGCATGCAGTTCGAACCGTCCGTTATTACTGTCAAACCGGGGACGACCGTAACCTGGATACACAACAGCAACATGCCGCATACCGTGAACGGCGGTGCAGGCGAGATGCGCTCCAAGACGATGTACAAGGGTCAGACATACACCTTTACCTTCGACAAGGCCGGCAGCTTTGACTACAGCTGTGATTTTCACCCCGGCATGAAAGGCAGCGTGGTCGTCAAGGGCGGCGGCACCCGCACCTGACACTGCGGCCGTCGTGGAGCCGGACGTCCCACGCGCGCCCTGCTTGCCACACCGGGTGCAGGTCACGGTTTCCGTGACCTGCACCCTTCACTACGGCCCGCAATCGATCAGATCCACGAAATGAATACAACCCCGGCACTGCGTCGACTGGTGGTGGTGCTCGGTGATCAGCTGGACCCCGAACATCGCCTGCTGGCCACGCTGGACCCGGCACAGGACCGGGTGTTCATGGCGGAGGTGCGCGAGGAGTCCACACATGTCCACAGTCACAAGGCACGCATTGTGCTGTTCCTGTCCGCCATGCGTCACTTCCGCGACCGCCTGCTGGAGTGCGGCATACCGGTCAGCTACCATGCGCTGGATACGCATGCGCACCCCGACTATGCGACGGTGCTGGCAGCCGGGATCAGGGCGAATCCGCCCCGGGAGGTTGTCATGCTGCAGGCCGGCGATATGCGCCTGCAGTCCTCGATCGAGGCTGCCGTCGCGGCAGCAAGCCTGACTCTGCAGATTCATGCAGACCCGCACTTCCTGTGCGATGGCGAGACATTCAATGACTGGCTCGACGGGCGCAAACAGCCGCGGCTGGAACATTTTTACCGTTTCATGCGCAGGCGTACCGGGATCCTGATGGAGGACGGGCAACCGCAGGGCGGCAAATGGAACTTCGACACCGCCAACCGCAAGACCTTTGACCAGCGCGGGCCACCCTGGTCGCAACCATCACTGAGCTTCGATCCTGACGCCACCACCCGTGAGGTCATCGGCCTGGTCGAACGCGAGTTTGCCGATCATCCCGGTGATCTCGACACCTTTGACTGGCCGGTAACGCCGGCTGAGGCACATGACCTGCTGCAGGATTTCATCACCCATCGCCTCGCGCTGTTCGGCACCTATCAGGATGCCATGTGGGCAGGCGAACCTTTCCTGTTCCACTCGCTGCTCTCCTCCAGCCTGAATCTCAAACTGATCGATCCACGCAACGTGTTGCGTGCGGCGGAAGAAGCCCTGCAGGAAACGGGCGCACCACTGGCAAGCGTGGAAGGCTTCATTCGGCAGATACTGGGGTGGCGCGAATACCTGCGTGGCATCTACTGGGCGCGCATGCCCGACTATGCCAGTCTCAATGCGCTCGATGCCGGCCAGGACCTGCCGGATTTCTTCTGGACCGGTGAGACCGACATGGCCTGTTTGCGTGCGGCGATCGGTCAGACGCTGCGCTACGGTTATGCCCATCACATCCAGCGCCTGATGGTGACCGGCCTGTTTTGTCTGTTGCTGGGTGTGCGGCCACGGTCGGTACATGAATGGTACCTGGCGGTCTACGTGGATGCCGTGGAGTGGGTCGAACTGCCCAATACACTCGGCATGTCGCAATATGCCGATGATGGCTATCTGGCCTCCAAGCCCTATGTGGCGTCGGGTAAATACATCAACCGCATGAGTAACTACTGCAGGGGATGTCGCTACGATCCGGACCAGGCCACCGGTGACGCTGCCTGCCCGTACACCACTCTTTACTGGGACTTCCTGGTACGTCACCGCGAGCGCTTCACACATCATCCACGCACGGCCTTACAATGGCGCAACCTGGACAGACTGGACCCGCGCAAGCTCGACAGCATCTGCCGGCAGGCCGATATTTTGCGCAGCGCGCTGTAACAGGCATACCTATGGTGGACAAATAACATGCAGATTGCAGTCACAGGAGGTTCCGGCGGTATCGGGCGTGCCTTTGTCAGCCAGCTGGCCGCACGGCCGGACGTGAGTCACGTGACGGCGACCTACCATCACAGCAAGCCGGACTTCCGGCATCCCCGGGTTACGTGGCACGAGCTGGACATCACCGATGAAGCGGCGGTCGAGGCATGGTCGAATACGCTGGAAGAACTGGACTGGCTGATCAACGCCGCCGGCATGCTGCATCGTCCCGGCCAGGGCCCGGAAAAAACCATCCGGCGCCTGGACCCGGAGTTTTTCATGGCCAGCATGCAGATCAATGCCCTGCCCAGCCTGTTGCTGGCCAAGCATGCCGGCGACAGGTTCAGGCATGGCCGGCCGGCGATCTTTGCCACGGTTTCCGCCAAGGTAGGCAGTATCGGCGATAACCGGCTCGGTGGCTGGGTCAGTTACCGCGCCTCCAAGGCAGCGCTCAACATGTGCCTGAAGACGATTTCCATCGAGTGGGCGCGCGCACTGCCCAATGTTACCGTGGCGGCCCTGCACCCGGGCACCACGGATACGGCCCTGTCGAAGCCGTTCCAGAGACATGTCCCGCCGGGACAGCTGTTCAGCCCTGAACAGAGTGCCGGTTACATGCTCGAGGTGCTCGAGCGTCTCAGGCCGGATGACAGCGGGAAATTCTGGGCCTTCGACGGCGAACTGTTACCATGGTGAGGAATATCCCGCAGATGCTGGCCCGGTTATTCCGCCGCAGCCTGCTGATGTCAGTATTGTCTTGCTACCCGGGGCTGTACCTGATGGCAGAACAGGACCTGTACATTATCGATGACCGCACATCGGGTGACATGATGTCGAGCTCGGGCAGGCAATGGCGCCTGGTCACCGACGGGGTCATGGGCGGGGTATCAGACGGTCGCCTGGATCCGGCCGTTGCGCAGGACCGGCCCTGCCTGCAACTGCAGGGCGAGGTCAGGCTCGATAATAATGGCGGGTTCATACAGGCCGCTCTCGATATCCCGGACGAGATGCTGGACAAGGTCGCCGCATACAGCGGCATCATGCTGGAGATGTCCGGTAACAGGGAGGAGTACAACCTGCATTTGCGCACCCGCGATCTGTGGCTGCCCTGGCAATCCTATCGCACCACCTTTGTGGCGGGCCCGCAATGGCAGACCCTGTATCTGCCATTTGCCGACTTCAAACCCTATCGCACCAGCAAGACACTCAACACAAGTCGACTGAAAAGGATCGGTATCCTCGCCATCGGCCGCGCCTTCGACGCCGACCTGTGTATCGGCCGGGTCGGACTCTACAGGTAGCCGGTCGACACACGGTTTGGTGCGTCAGATGCAAGCGATCTGCAACGCCGAACGGCGGAAGTCTAGTTGATCGACCCGGTGTTCGGATTATCGGCCATATCGTCGTAGATCTTGTTCAGGCCGGAGGTGCCGTCGGAACTGTGCAGGGGGATTTCCAGGTATTCCTGCTTGTTATCCTCGGACTCGAAGTAGATCTTCAGGGCGTTGTCGCCCTCACCCTCGATAACATACGGGGCATTGTCGAGATCAGTGACTTCGTTCATCGAGATTGGATCAAGTGTTGATTTAATCATGGTCAAACTCCTCGCTGGATATCAGTAATGGGGGCCTGCCAGCGACTGGCGCAGGGCCTTTGGTTTGGTCAACAGCACCTGCACAGTGCCAATGGTCTGCTGCCTGAAACCGCCCTCGCAATAGCACAGGTAATACTCCCACATGCGTATGAAGTGTTCCTCGTAGCCGAGCTGGCGGATCTGCCCGATATTGGCGAAGAAGCGCTCTCGCCAGTGCCGCAGTGTGGTCGCGTAATGCGGACCAATGTCCTCCAGGTGAAAGATGCGCATATTGGTCTTGCGCGCGATGGAGTCACTCAGTGCTGCAACCGAGGGCAGGCAGCCACCCGGGAAAATATATCGCTGGATAAAATCAATCGACTTTCTTGCCGCCCGGTAGCGCTGGTCGCCAATAGTTATCGACTGCAGCAGCATCATGCCCTCGGGCCTGAGCAGCTCGCTGCATTTATTGAAGTAGGTATCGAAGTAGCGATGACCGATGGCCTCGATCATTTCGATGGAGACCAGCTTGTCGAACTGACCTTCCAGATTGCGATAGTCCTCGAACAACAGCGTGATGCGGTCCTCAAGCCCGGCCTCGCGCACGCATTGACTGGCGTAGTCATACTGCTGCCTCGATATGGTGGTAGTGGTGACGTGGCAGCCATAGTTGCTGGCTGCGTACAGGGCAAAGCCGCCCCAGCCGGTGCCGATTTCAAGTATCCGGTCGGTCGGCTGCAGCTGCAGCTTGTTGCAGATGTGGGCCAGTTTGGCCTCCGAGGCCTGCTGCAGCGTTGCTTGCGGGTGGGTGAAAATACCGCATGAATACATCATGGTTCGGTCGAGAAACTGCTCGAACAGGTCGTTGCCGATATCGTAGTGCGCCCCGATATTGCGGCGACTGCCTTTCAGGGTGTTGCGACACAGGTAACGCTGCAGCAGGTGATAGGGCTTGATGAGCAGCCATTTTGACAGCGGACCGGTCTTCTCGATGTAGTGGCGATTGCAGAGAAACAGCTCCACCATACCGGTCAGATCTTCGCACTCCCAGTGTCCCTGTATGTAGGACTGTCCACCGCCGAGCGCCCCGTGCATCAACAGCCTGGTATAGAAGGAGGGATCCCTGATGGTGACGACGACGGTATTCGGGAAAACCTCATCACGGCGGCCGAAGACATGCCGTTCCTGGCCGTCAATCAGTATCAGTTCGCCGTGTTGCAGCTTGCTCAGACGCTTCAGAAAGACCTGCCGGGGATAGTCATTGAACAGGCCTGACACACGTGTTTGCGGGGCAGTTTTATCGATACTGAGTGCTGCGGATTTCATGATTTTCTCACCGGGTCGGGTGCCTCCAGTTTGTCGGGGTGTGGAACGAAGGGAACGTTTTTCAGCCACAGGCGCAGGGCCTGGTAGTAAATGGCAGCCACTATCTTCAGTGTCATAAAGGGGTAGCGAAACAACACGCCCGCCAGGGCGGGCCCCGTTATGGGCCTTTCCTCGAGGGTCAGGGTGGCATCGAACAGTTGTTCACCCCGCTGGTAATTCTTCATATGCACAATGAGTTTTTCATCCGGACATGTGAAGCGCCAGTCGTAATCGATATTCATGTCCATAAAGGGTGAGACATGGAACTGCTTGTCGAGCAGGTAGCGTTTGTTCTCATTGCAGCCCCGGTTGAGTGAATCGGGCAGTACATAGCAATGCTGTTCACCCCAGGGTGTGTTATTGACCTCGGCGACAATAACCTCGAGCTTCTCGCCGCTTGCGTCATAACAGTAGTAAAAACTGACCGGGTTGAAGCCAAAACCAAAATAGCGAAGATTGGTCAGCAGGCGGATCGGGCCGTTGAGCTCGATACTTGTCTGTTCCCGAACGAGACGGCGCACCTCGCCGGCAAGCTCGTACGATTTCTCGCCAAGGTGGTCTTCACGCCTGAAGCGTGCCAGTGCCGGGCGCGAGATCGACCACAGCCAGCGCCTGTTGAACAGGTTCGGCAGTTCATCAAGGTCCAGGTACAGCATGAACATCCCGTAGTGGAACGCATGCGGCACCGGCATATAGCGGCGGTGTTTAACCTGCCCTGAGTAGAGACGACTGTGCATGTTTGAGATGTTCCCTGAAATTTTCTACGGCAGTCACTGCGCTAACGACCCCGTCTTCATGAAAACCATAACGCCAGTAGGCGCCGCAGTACCAGGTGCGGTGTCGACCATTGATATGACTATGACGCTTTTGTGCAGCGATACCATCGGGAGTATAGACCGGATGTTCATATTGCAGACGACTAATGATGCACTCAGGATCAATATTGTCCGTATCGTTCAGTGTCACGCAGAATGTTTCAGCCGCATCGATGCCCTGCAGCATATTCATGTTGTAGGTAACCGATACCCGCCGCTGGCTGTCATGCCTGCGCCGGTAGTTCCATGCCGCCCACGTACGCCGGTGTCTCGGCAGCAGTGATATATCGGTATGCAGAACGACATCGTTATTCTGGTAGGGGATTGCACCCAGCACATCCCGCTCAGCCCGATCCGGATCAGACAGCAGGCGCAATGCCTGGTCGCTGTGCGTGGCTACGAACACATAGTCAAACTTTTCAGTGTTGCCGGCCGTGGTATGCAGCTCCACGTGGTTCGGCAGGCGTCTAAGCGAGTCGACACCCTCGTTGAGGCGTATCCTGTCCCGGTACGGCGCACTCAAAACCCTGACGTATTCACGCGACCCACCCTTGATCACACGCCACTGCGGCCGGTCCCTGATATTCAGCAGGCCGTGATTGACGAAGAAGCGGATGAAATAGCGGGCCGGAAAGTCCAGCATCAGCCCGGGATCGGTTGACCAGATGGCCGCCCCCATCGGAATGATGTAATTGTCGATGAATAAACGACCGTAGTTGTTTTCGCGCAGGTATTCATCCAGGGTGAGGGTTTCGTGACCACTGTCGAGCAGCTGGCGCGACTCGCGGTTGAAGCGGAGAATGTCCCTGATCATACCGTGAAAACGCGGCTTCAACAGGTTGCGCCGCTGGGCAAACAGCCCGTTGAGCGATGAGCCACTGTATTCAATACCGCTATGGTCACAGCGACTGCTGAAGCTCATTGCAGTCGGCTGCGATTGAACGCCAAGCTCATAAAGCAGCGCGATGAAGTTGGGATAGGTCCAGTCGTTGTAGACGATGAAACCGGTATCGATGGCATACTGCCGGCCGTCGTGCACGATGTCATGGGTATGGGTATGCCCGCCGACATGGTTGCCTGACTCGAATACGGTAATGTCGTGCTCCCTGCACAGTTGCCGGGCGGCAACGTTGCCGGCAATGCCGGTGCCGATGATCGCGATCTTCATGGTACCCGGGCTCCTTCCAGCCTCTGGCCCTGGGGAACGCGGCGAATTTTCGATATATCGTAGCCCTGGCCGGCGATGACATCGATAATGGTCGAGTAATCGGTGTCGGGTATTGCCGGCGTGCGCGCCATGACCCATATATAGTCGCGCTTGTTGCGCCCGATCACGGTCTGCGTGTAGTCGTCGTTGAGATAAATCACCCGGTAATCGGCCTTGATCGGCCAGATGAACTGCATGCCCCAGATCGCGTTGGATGGATCATCCCTCACAAACCCCGTCGGCCTGTAGGTTTTGAGCGGGCCATCGAAGGACCCCTTGTTGAAGCTGAAGGTCGTGGCGACCCGTTTGCCGTCGAGCAGCTGGTAGGATTCGATTGCATTATGCGCATCGCGCTCGATAAAGGTAGGGATATTGGCGATCACGTACCAGTCACCCATGAAGCGCTCCAGATCAACCTGCGGCACGGTGCGAATCGGAACCGATGCACTGCAGGCCGCGAGTGTCATGACCGGCAGGATAGTGAACAGCTGGATGAGCTTTGCCATTTGTGTTTACTCGGCGACGTAACGCAGCAACCGACCACCTTCGGTCGTGGATTGAAGGGCCAGCCACTGATTGTCCTGTGAATACCAGACCTCGATGTCGAGCTTGTCGGCCGAGAGCCTGTAGTGGTGCGCCGGGATATTCTTTTCTCCGACGGAAAGCGCGTTTTTACCCAGATAGCTGACCTCGACATCGAGGTATTCACCGGTTTGTGAATTCAGCAGGCGGTTCTGCTTGAGGAAGGACCTGTCCCAGTAGGCAAAGGTACTGATGCAGGCCGGCAGTTTTTGCTCACCGCTATTCGTATTGACCAGAAAGCCCTCTGCGGTTGCCACACCCTCGACAAGATAGAGCTTGCCGTTCTGGTCGGTGGAAGAATTAATACGTGTCAGGCAATTGTTATCCCAGTACTCGATATTGTCGTGCTTGTATCTAAAGAAGGGTATCTTCAGGAAAGTCACGTTGAAGTTTGCCTGGGTCGCAAGCCGCTCGCTGTTTTCGGTTTTCGTCAGGGTGAAATGATGGTGGCCGATTTCCCGGTCATCCAGATACACACGAAAACGCCATTCCTGTTCGACTGTGGCGCTGGCGGCCAATGGCAACAGGACGGCAAACGTCCCGAACAGACCGGTAATTAGATGGCGAGCCCTGTTTGTCGTCATGCCGAACATTGCACCTTACCCCGCTGTGCCATGGCCGGGAGCACCGGGTATAAAGGCGTTGGTGCGTTCGATGTAGTCGCGATAGGCGGGCCGCCGCTCGACGATGTCCTTTTCCAGCAGTGCCACACCCGAAACCCGCAGCAGCAGGAAGGTCATCAGCAGCGGCGAGAGCACCGACCACCAGCCGCCGGCGGCGAGCGCGAACAGGAAGAAACCCCACCACACGCAACACTCGCCGAAGTAATTGGGATGGCGTGTATAACGCCACAGGCCGGCATCCATGACCTTGCCATGGTTGGCGGGAATGGCCTTGAAGGCGGCCAGCTGGGCATCGGCGACACTTTCGAACAGGATGCCGAAGATGACCAGCACAATCGCCAGCATATCCACGATGTTGAGCGGTATGCTGCCGGTGGTGGCGGCCAGCAGCGGCAGGGAGATGATCCACGCCAGCAGCCCCTGCAGCAGAAACACGATAAACAGGCTCGTAAACGCAAAATTCGGCGCATATTTGCGCCGCATAGCCTGGTACCGCGCATCCTCGGGTTCGCCCCAGTTGCGCCAGGTGATATAGGCCGACAAGCGGATAGCCCAGACGCTCACCAGCAGCAGGACGATCACACCCCGCTGTGTACCGTATTCGAAACCGAGATAATAGAAGGCGCACAGCGCAAGAAACATCAGCGACCACAGGCTGTCGACGATGCTCACGTCCTGCCTGAACAGGCTAACCAGCCAGGCCAGTGCCGGCAGCACCAGTGCGACCAGCAGGCCAGTCAGGTATAAACCGGTGTCAAACACGCGCACCCCATCCTGTCAGGGCCGGGCTGAAACCGTCCAGGCGATCCGACAATCGCATCAGCAGCGGCATGAACACGCACCATCCCGCTGCCAGCGCCGTCATCGCGACCGGGAATACCAGTGCGTTGATGACGACGGCCTTCATGTTCGGGCTGCCCGCTCGAACAGGTAGTGGCCGATACGCCATTGCTGCCCGTTGTCAAAGGCAAATAATTCTGCACAGGCCATGAAAAACATCCGCCAGCGCATCCACCACTGCTGGGCCGCCTGTTCACCGTAGGTCTGCTGCAGGATTGGCCAGATGGCTGCACGCCTGTCGTCCATGTTGTGCAACCAGGCATTGGCTGTCTGTTCATAGTGCAGTCCGCTCCACTGCCAGTGCTGCACGATGCCGAGATGCTCCTGAAAATACAGCGGCAGATCGCTGCCGGGCATCATGCCCCCGCTGAAGAAATGCCGGCTCATCCAGTCGCCGGCGTCCCTGTCCTCGAACAGGTACGGCACATCGCGGTGACAGAAGATATGCATGAAAAACTGCCCGCCGGGTTTAAGCCAGTTGCTGATTCGTTCGAACAGCACGCGGTAGTTGCGCATGTGTTCAAACATCTCGACAGAGACGATCCGGTCATAGGTCGCACCTGCCCGGTAATCGTTCATGTCGCAGGTGATGACCTCGATGTTGGCAAGCTGTTGCAGCTGCGCCTGTTGTACGATGTGTTGCCGCTGGGATGACGAATTCGAGACGGCCGTGATGCGGCTGTGCGGGAAATGCCGCGCCATCCACAGTGTCAGGGAGCCCCACCCGCAACCCAGCTCCAGGATATCCATGCCGTCCTGCAGTCCGGCACGCTCGCAGGTGATACGCAGCGCATTCTTCTCGGCCTGGTCGAGATCGGATGTACCCTCACCCCAGTAACAGCAACTGTACTTGCGGGCCTTGCCCAGCACCTCGTCAAAAAACGCAGCCGGCACCTCGTAATGCTGTTCGTTGGCCAGCTGGGGCAGGGGCGCAACGGGAGAGCGGTCCATGGCGCGGATAAAAGCAGCCATGTGGGCGGCGGCGGCTTCGCAGTCACCGCTCGGCAGTCCGGCCAGACGCGCCCTGAGGAGTCGCCTGATACCGTGGCGTATGACTGCATCCGGGACCAGGCCCTGTTCTGTCCAGTCGATTGCCCTTGCTGCGCTGTTTGCCATGCTCATCGTCCAGGATATTTAATATGTACAAATCTTATACGTATTATTAACTTGACTGTCAAGCGTGACGGGGCTTTCAGAAACCTCCTTCCGACGGAATAATTGATATATATAATATATTTCAGTAATTTATGTAATTATAAGGCTGCTGGCCCTGTTTACATAAAAGTACAATACTTGTACACTTTATACAATCATTGTATAGAAAGCTGGCAACCACGAGGAACCACCCATGCGCCCTTTCAGTACCTTCATCCTGTTAATGACACTGTTGCCGGGGAGCCTCCCGGCCTCTGCCGCCGAATGCCCCGAATCGCTGGATCATTACAAGCGCCCCCTGACCGGCCAGCAGCCGGTTCATCTGTGCGATGTCATGCAGGGCAAGGTGGTGCTGGTCGTCAATACGGCCAGTCGCTGCGCGTACACGCCGCAGTACGAGGGCCTCGAACAGCTCTACGAACGCTACCGCGAACGCGGGCTGGTGGTCGCCGGCTTCCCGTCCAACGATTTCGCCGGACAGGAGCCGGGCACGGAGCAGCAGATTCGCAAGTTCTGCCGCCTGACCTACGGTGTTGAATTTCCCATGTTCGAGAAGGTCCATGTGAAGGGCGCAGCGGTAGATCCCTTTTACGCGTACCTCGCGCGGGAGACGGGCGTGACACCGCGCTGGAATTTTCACAAATACCTGCTTGACCGAAACGGCCGCGTCATTGGCAGCTTTCCCAGCCAGGTAAAGCCCGATGACCGGCGGCTGGTCGACAAAATCGAGGAGCTGCTGTGAATCATCCGGTCTCCAGTACGCCCGGTACGCTGCAGTCATCACGGCCGCAGGACGGGGAGGCCCGGCGCAATGCCGCCTGGCTGGGTTATGCCGGACTCATTCCCTTCGTGGCGCTCGCGGCACTGGTCTGGGCCCCTGAGGGTGACCTTCAGTCGCAGGCCCGCGCAGCACTCATCGCCTACGGTGCCGTCATCATCAGTTTTCTCGGCGCCTGGCACTGGTATGCCGCCATCACGCACGGCGGCTCCCGTGCAACCCTGGCAAAGATGTCGTTTGCAGTATCCCCCGCCCTGCTCGGCTGGCTGGCCGTACTCTTGCCCTACCGCTACGGCATTGCACTGGTCATTACCGGACTGCTGATGACCTGTATCGCCGATGGCCGCTGGCAGACGGACACGCATGCCTGGTACCGGCAACTCCGACAGCGGCTGACACTGATTGCAACGGCAAGCATGACGGCCGCGGTATTCGCACAACTCTGAAATGTTGCAGGGTCATACCCGCTGAACGCACGTCATTCAAAACATTATCCGCACTGGCGCAGCAGGGCTTGCTTAAACACGGCTGAAAATAATTGATCGAATCCTGCCTGATCTCCCGGCCATGCTTATTTAATCTGTACGTACCGCAGGGAGTGTTACTTGAATGTGAAACAAAGAAACCCGGCATCAGTCCAGCATTCAGAGTCAATTCCGGATAATACGGACCTGTTTATCCCCTACCCGCAGAACCCTGCTTGTATGCCTGTTCTAATTACATTACTATTTACTCATATTCCACACAAAACTATAATTAAGGAGATCCAGCCGCTCATTGCCCAACCTCTGATAGTTCATTACACAGCGTGTCATCCGCTGGGTGTTTGCAAGTTCGTCGTGCAATTAATCACCGCGTTATTGATAAACATCAATGAAATCGCGGTGGCATCCGTTTGTAATTGGACTGATGTGATGAAGCGGCGTGAGATCAGTGTTGGCCACCCAGGGTGTTTATAAAAAATATCTACAGTTTTTTCATGCATTTACAAGTATTTTAATCAAATAAATAACAGGGGATATCCGATGAAACTATTCAGGATTGCGAATTTCATTGTTGGCCTGACCCTCGGCCTGTCAATGATCGCTCCGGTGCAGGCCGCCACGCACACGGAACGCCATACCTTCTCGATCGGCGACGTGCAGGGTGACTTCCAGGGCCATACCTTCGGCGGCGCCGCTGGCATCCCGGCAGACAACAGCATCCTCTGCGACGCCCCTGGTGCCGTGGGCTGTCCACAGGGAGTATCCAAGATCACGGATACCAAGCTGTACGGACAGAACAATCCCCTCGACCTGTTCCCGATCGACAGTGAATTCGGTTACGAGGTCATCGACTTCCTGGGTGCGGCCCAGAAGACCCGTGACGACGACTATGCGGAAGGCTTCATCGGTGACGTACCGCCTGCTTATTTTCCGACCCAGGCAATCATCGACGACACCCCCATCCTCTTCAATGACCCAAACCCGCTGGATAAATATCCGCCAATCCAGGGTGGAGTGGCCATATCCAATGCCGCTACTGACACCTACAAGGTGAAGCCCCCAATGGGCACCTGGTGTCGCGGCCTGGGCGGCCTGTCGGTGAAGTGCGAGACCGAGCACTACTCGGTCATGGAGCACATCCTGAGTTGCCATGAGCTGATCCCCTATTTCTACGCCGATCCGGTCAGCGGCATGCAGGCAATCCTGAATCCACAGAACCCGCCGCCTCCTCCGATTCCGAGCCTCGGGGAATTCAACTGCGCCGATGCCGGCCTGGATGACATCGCCCTGATCCTCGTTAACGGGACACCCGGCCCCCAACTGGTCGACGGTACGCCCTGTGAGGCCGTGAACGATCCACCCGGCTGCCAGATGTTCCCCAACGACAAGACCGACACGCAGAACAACGTCGCCCTGACAGACGACTACTCGGTGCAGTTGAAGGACGATGGCAAGGCCCTGTACGGCTGGGGCGCCATCCACAAGCGCCCCAACGACGCACGCCTGTATGCCAAGCTGGCACTGCCGGCAGACTGGAAGATGCCGGGCGCCAACTACATCATCAACAGCGCCAAGCTGGTGATCCGTCATCACATCACCAACAATCCCAACGACCAGATACGCCCGGAGGACCTGGAGAACGAAGCCGCCACGGGCCGCAAGCCGTCCTACACGGTTGAAGATCCGGGCACTGCCTTAGAGACATGGAAATCCACCAAGGCCTGCTTCGAGGGTGACGGCGACCTGATCGATAACGAACTCGGCGCTATCGATCCAACCTTTATCGGTGTTGGCACCGTGTTCAAAAACACCCAGTTTGCCATCACCACCAGTCCACCAACCTCAGCCGTTCCAACCAACGATCCGGATCTGCCCTATCCGCTGTCTTCGGATCTCAGGGAGGCATTGACCAATGCCTGGTACACCACGGTTGATCGCGATCCGTTTGCCTGGTCCTATGACCCGGACGGTGATCCTAATAACTTAGTGCAGGACTTTGTCGGCACCTGGCTGGAGGATCCGAGCATCGTCGCTAATGGTGGTGTGCTGGTGTCCGGCCCGCGCTGGCGCCTGCGCCCCAACAAGTACGGCCAGGACCTGCCCGGCCTGGAAGTCGCCATCGAGCCGGCAGCTGGCGGTGGCACGGATGGTGCGGACTGCTACTCCCCACCGTTTGAATCGGCGCTGATCAAGTACCCGGTGGGCGAACCGACCATCACCGAAATCAACATGCTCGACTGGGAAGCGGGATCCATCTCGCCATTGCAGTACAGCCGTGGCTGGATAGATGTGACCCAGAACAGCGGTGTTGAGGTTGCCGGCACCAACAACGGCGTGCCCTACTCGACCAACGGCCTGCCCATGACGGATGACTTCGACCTCGCCATCTACATCAAGGGCGACCGCAAGCCGACGGCTGTGTACGACGCCTATCTCGAGATCGACTACGACGTCGCACCGGCCATCCTGGATGTGCCAGACGTTGTCGGCCTGTTGCAGGCTGATGCAGAGGCTGCCATCCTGGCTGCCAACCTGACCGTCGGTACCGTCACTACAGTCAATGACCCGGCACCGGCAGGAACTGTGATCAGCCAGAATCCGGTCGCCTGTGTCGCCTGTGCGACATTTGGCGACCCGGTTGATATCACCGTCTCGCTCGGACCGGGCGTGGTCCTGATCGACGTGCCGGATGTGACCGGCCTGACGCAGGCCGCTGCCACCACGGCGATTACCAATGCCGGCCTCACGGTGGGCGTGGTATCCACCGCCGTTGATCCGGTGGTCCCTGCCGGCAGCGTGATCAGCCAGAACCCGGTTGCCTGTGTCGCCTGCGCGACGGCGGGTGATCCGGTCGACCTGGTCGTCTCACTGGGTCCGGTCGCGGCGCCCGATGTCACCGCGGAATGGGTGCGCCTGCTGTCGCCGTTCGACACCAACAGGACCCTGACCATCATCTATAACGTGGTCAATAACGATACGGTACCAGTTTCCGGCACCGCGACCCTGACCGATGGATTGGGCGCCGTGTACACTAGAACCTTCACCAACCTGCTCCCGGGGGCGGTACAGCGCGTCACAGAACGCTGGCCATCGCCGGCCACACCGCAGACGGTGAACTTCACCGTGACGGTCACCATCAATAACGTGGTTACTGACACGTTGACCGGCAGCGCGGTGATCCAGTAGGCCTGCCTGACAGGCCCTCAGCCCGGACTCCGGCACAGGAGTCCGGGCCCCTCTCAAGGAGGAAGCCAGCGCTTCCTCCTTTTTTATGTGAGCAGTTAATATTGGCACAACTGCCCGAACCTGCAGGGCGACACTGGCACCAGCCGGTTAAACCCTGGTAAAGAGTAACGAAGCGATGAAAAGAAGCTGCTTGGTATTAATCATGATGGTGTCTGGCCTGCCTGGCGCCGGCCTGGTGTCAGTCAGTGCTGCACAAGGAGAAATCGGCAACCAGGCTGCTCGGGATCAGCCACCCGTAACACCGGCCGATACGGCACCCGGTTACCCGCACGCCAGCGGCAAGGGGCCGGGATCGGGGCACAGCTACCGGCAAGGCTCGGCGGGGCCGGGCCAGGGCTCGCCGAATTACCGGGGCGGCAGAGATGCACAAACTGCGCTGGCCGTCGACACCCCGACCAATGGGGTAAAGAATGACGCACCAACCACTGAGGTCCAGAGTGACGCGCAACCTGTGCGCGCCGTAGATGCCACGACCCGTGAGGTGACGAAAGACGCCGGGCCCGCCATCCCGGGCCCGTATGGCATTCCTCCACGACCCGGCTATCCGTACAACACCGGCAGCGGTTATCCATATTCCGGGGGCCGGGGCCGCGGTTATGGCCGCACCCGGCATGGTTACGGCACTGGCTATCCGGGCTATCGCGGTCTCGGCGGCGGGCGCTATCCCCATCACCGCCAGTTTGGCAACCCGCCCCTGTATCCCGCACAGCCGGCCGTGAGCGATCCGTCCACGGTCACCGAATAAACCCGCCTGACGTCAAACAACAGCACCGATGTTTGCGCCCCTTCGAATCTTCGCGCTTCACTTCACGCTGTGCATGCTGGCCTGGCAGACCAGCGCACTGGCAGAGCCGCGCACCGACCTGTTCGATGCCGCACGCCGTGGAGACGTACAGGCCCTGCAGCAGCAGCTGGCACAGGGTGCCGACGCGGACCAGCCGGACGCGAGTGGAAAAACGCCGCTGATACTGGCCGCTGCACTGGGCCGCACGGATATCGTCAGGGTCCTGCTGAAGCATGGCGTCAGTACCGCAACCGCCGACAGGGATGGCCAGACGGCGCTGATACTCGCCGCACGCGGTGGTCATGGCAGGGTGGTCGAGGCACTGCTGGCGGCCGACACGGCAACCGACCCGACGGACAAGGACGGCATGACCGCCCTGCACTGGGCCGCCATGCGCGGCCACCATGACGTGGCCGCCGCACTGGTCGGCAAGGGCGCTGACGTGAATGCGCTGAACCGCGCCGGGGCAACTCCCCTGCACTTCGCCGTCGCCCGTCGCGACAGTGCAACGGCACGGCTGCTCGCCACGCATGACGCCGACCTGGAGGTCATGGACCGGCAAAGCGACATGACACCGCTGCTGCTCGCGATCGAGCAGGAGGACCCGGTCACCGCCGGGCTGTTGCTGGAACGCGGCGCCAGCCCGGACCATAGCGACAGCAAGCAGGTCACGCCGCTGATGCTGGCGGCTGCAAAGGGCCTGCCGGGAATCGTGCGCGACCTGCTGGAGCGCGGTGTCGACATCGACCTGCGTAACACGGCCGGCCAGAGCGCCCTGCTCATGGCCCTGGCTGCCAACCAGGGTGACATTGCGAAAACCCTGCTGACGCGCGGCGCGGCCATCGATATCGCGGACCAGCGCGGCACCACCGCCCTGATGCTGGCGGCGCAGGCCGGTAACACGACACTGGTCGAGACACTGCTGGCAGCGGACGCGGACATCGACCAGCGCAATACCCGGGGTTTCACGGCGCTGACGGGTGCCGCCTTTGGCGGCCAGCCGGACGTGGTGCGACTGCTGCTCGAACGCGGGGCCGATCCGCAGGCCAGGGATGCCCTGCAGAGGACCGCACTGATGTGGGCGGCCAGCAGCGGACAGGTGGAAATCATCGGGATCCTGCTCGGCGCGGGGGCGACGATCGATGCCGCGGACACGCGCGGCACCACCGCGCTGATGCTGGCACTGGCCAGGCCGGAGGCCCTGGCCGCACTGCTGTCTGCCGGTGCCGACGTCGACCGGCAGGACGCCCGCGGCTTCACGGCGCTGATGAGCGCCGCCTGGACGGGCCGGGTAAAGGCCGCGCAACGCCTGCTG
>Ga0265303_10000918_pt1 | contig 17581 bp, 17 predicted proteins | sample Helome_2_FD_192494 | JGI IMG/M metagenome (GOLD analysis project Ga0265303, IMG submission 192494) | Marine sediment microbial communities from subtidal zone of North Sea - Hel_20160317 (Illumina Assembly) | ecosystem: Environmental > Aquatic > Marine > Subtidal zone > Sediment ... | reverse complement strand
TGGTACGACCCCTCTCCAGCCGGCAGATATCATTAACCTGAGTCTTGGAGGACCGGGTTTTAGTGGAGCACAACAAGATGCGATAACCGATGCCAGGAATGCGGGGACTACCGTTATCGCGGCGGCAGGAAACCAGGGTTCGAATCAGGCATTCTTTCCAGCAAGTTACCAGGGCGTAATTTCTGTTAGCGCAGTGGGTTTTAGTAAATCACTCGCCCCCTATTCAAACTATGGCAGTTCAATCGATGTTACAGCCCCGGGAGGCGACACTTCGGTCGACCTCAATGGCGATGGCTATGTCGATGGAGTATTGAGTAGCTTAGCGAATGACTCGACTGGTGTTGCCGTGCCTAATTACGGGTTTTACCAGGGAACCTCGATGGCAAGTCCGCATGTAGCGGGCGTTGTTGCTTTAATGAAATCCATCCATGCTACGCTAACACCTGATGACGTAGACGCATTGATCATCGCGGGTCAGTTAACGGAAGACATATCGGGTGATGGCGAACTCAACCGTAATGATAATTATGGATATGGCTTGATTGATGCTTTGAAAGCCGTGCAGCAAGCCACGGTCCTGGCAACCGGTAATCCGCCGCCAACTGTTTTGACAGTTTCTCCCGCTATCGCATCGATGCAAAGTACGCAATCCAGTATTGAGTTAACTGTCGCAAAAAATGGTAATCAGGCGATATCTGTATCAAGTTTTAACACGGATTCTGCCTGGGCGACATTGACGCCAGCGAGTATTGATGCAGATGGGTTAGGTACCTATGCGCTAAATGTCGATACTACAGGACTAAGCGATGGTGTTTACACCGTGTTGGCTAACTTCGTAGCAGATACAAACTTAACTGTTTCGGCTGCGATTAATGTAATTGTAAACAGCGTTATCCTCAATGCCGACGCGGGTCGAATTTATGTGCTTTTAATCGATCCGATTACAGGTAATCAAGCCTATTCTGCGGAACAGAATTCAGTCGATGGAGAATATTCCTATTCAATTACGGGTGTCGAGCCGGGTGACTATTACATACTGGCAGGTAGCGATCTCGACAATAATCTGTTGATTTGCGAGGCGGGTGAATCCTGTGGGAGCTATCCAACGATGGGAGGTGCCGCGGTAATAAGTGTTGACAAAAACATGACTAATCTGGATTTCGATATTTCCTTTGATCAAAACCTGGACTCTGCCCGGTTCTTCGGCTTAGGCGTTGGAGTTGATCCTATCCCGAATACGGTTCAATGACAGCTGTGCAGTGAAATTCGCGGCTTTAATTTATATTTCTTTATGCTTGATATCGGCCTGCGACACATCGGTGCCGACTGCGGCATCAGAACCCATTTACGCAGATGTAATTTTTCGGTCCATGCGATGTCGCGCGGTAACGCCTGAACCCAGCCTGGAGGTGATTAGTAGCCGGCAACAACTTGATCTTTTAGTGCATGAATTAAATCGTCAAACACTGGGCGCAACCCCTGGGCCGCCCCTGGTTGATTTTAAATCAATGAACGTCCTGATTCTCGAATTGGGTTATTGGCCTACGGCAGGCTATAGCTTTTCGATTAGTGACACGGAGATTCGTGTCGAAAATATCGAAGCGTTTGCAGTTGTCCAATGGGATGAACCGCCAAAGGATAGTATGCAAGCGCAGGTAACCATTAACCCTTGCGTTATTTTCACGCTGCCTAAAGGCGCCTACTCCAGGCTAACTGTTGATCTCCACAATCGAAATACCCGGGTCTCAGTCTCGCTCAACCAGCCAGCTTAATTTTCAAGGCATTACCTGGTTGGTGTTAACAGCTGACAGTGGAAATTCAGTCGCTCATCACCATTGACCTGCGTCAACGAGAGAAATTCCGGAACTGTTATATTCTGACGGGGAAAACATATTGCATAGCTTGGAGAACAGTTAATGTTGACGAGACTATCGATCACGACGACCCAGGAGTCCAGATGAGCATCAAAGTAGCGGAGTTGATGACCAGGTCAGTCATCACCGCACAGCCGCATCAAAGCGTCGAGCATGTACGGAGCATGCTCGAGAAAAATTCTATTAGTGCCGTACCCGTTGTCGACAGCGATGGTCATCCGATTGGTGTCGTGTCGTCGACTGACCTGGTCCGGGAGTTGAAGCCTGGCTCCCCAATCAGCCAGGTCATGACCGAGAAAGTCTATACGGTCCCGCAGTATGACGACACCAGTATTGCTGCACGGGTTATGCGCAACCATAAGATACATCGGGTGGTGGTGACACACGAGAAGCAGGTCGTCGGTGTGTTGAGTGCATTCGATTTGCTCGAACTCGTAGAAAGTCACCGCTACGTGGCAAAAAATGCACCGACACCGTCGAAACATAAAGGCGGCAAGCGCCGCTAGCAATTTTTGGGAAAAGTTGAGAAAATTATGCAACTATGGCGACAGTTAACTTAACTCAACGAGGGAAAGAATTAAGTAAACTGTCACCTTGATTCCCGTTAATTTTGACTAAAGGATCTTGTCGTAATGGCTGATAATTTGAAAAATTTCAATCTGACAGTTGAAGAAATCAAGATTGTGAGAATGATGAATGGATTGGTCTTAGGTCTCGAGAAGTTATCTTTTGATGACCCACTCTCACCGCGTGCGGAATTTTTTCGTAAAGAAATTGACAAGCTGGAAGATAAGCTGGAAGAGATCAGGGATAATACTTTGATCAGATAATAAGTGCTCAAATAGAGCGCCAGTTTTTACGTAAGTAGCGCTCCTGTAACGTCCACAGGACTTCGTGTTTCGGCCATAAACGGGCACTGGATCATGCAATGCTTGCCTTCGGAGAGATATTCTTGATCCGGTATCTGCGGGCCAATTCGGTGGCGGGTGTATAGCCAAGCTCAATATCAGCCATATGAAATCTACGCCGTAGATTCGATTATCAATTTGCACTCTAGTCACATGGCGGAAGTTTTGAAAACTTCTTTCCGGGGGGCAGCTTTTTTAACTTACCAGATTAATTATCGATAACACCAGCAGCGTTGCGATGGCAGCCCGGCGGAACAGTTTTTCGCTCGATTTGCGAAAGCCATGCGAGCCGATCCAGGTACCGAGCAAATAGGTTGCGGCTCCCGGTGCCGCGGTGATCACGTCATCCGCTCCAGTGGTCCCGCTGAGCGCAGAAATCAATGCAAAGCCCAGCACGGTAAAAAACGACCAGGAGATAATCAGCGTGCGTCCCGCATGTTTATCGTAGGGACCAAGCAGTATAAAAACCACTGCTACCAGGGCGATATAGGTACCACCAAAAATGGCGCCGGCGATGCTGCCCACGAAAACCAGCCACGCGGTGGTCATTGGATGTTTGTAGCGAAATCCAATCAGCATCATCACGCAGACAGCTGAAATAATCAGTGCCATCATACGCTTCATCCAGAGCGGATCGAGTTCGATTAACAGCCAGTGGCCGAGGGGCATGAATATCAGGGTCGGAATCACCATGCTTGCGGTAGCACGCCAGTCGATTTGTTGGTAAACCGCCTTGAACAGATAGACACTGGCAATGAAATCAACCACCAGGATCTTGGCGACGACACTATACGGGGTAAAGAACAAAGTCAGGATGGCGAGGATAAACGCCGGGCCGCCAAAGCCGGTGAAACCACGCACCAACCCGCCGCCAAAGGCAACCAGGGCAATGATAGCCATGCCCGGTTCGCCGGATAAGTTAATGTCGAAGAAATCCATCGTGGCGGTCAGCTAGAAATCGAAGTAGTCGCGCAATCTGTAGATGCCCAGGCCAGCGCGCAAATACTGGCGACGCAAGAACGCGAGTGGAAACCTGGGTGGCCGCCCGCGCACGATCGCCGGCAAATGCTTTGGTAACAGGCTGTTACCGGAATTTTTCCCGGCGAGCCACCTGGCGAGTTCGCGGCCACTCCAGGTCGCGCTGTTGACGCCATTACCGTGATAGCCGTAGGCGAAGTATACTGATTTGTCCTCGGGCATTCTGCCGATGGATGGCCGCAAGTTGAGCGCAAAACAAACCAGGCCACGCCATTGATGGCTGTACTCGAGATCGGCAAATTGGGGCCACATTCGCGCAATCGCCTGCTTCAGCCCGGCAAAGGTTTGTTCCGCTCCCGCCGGGTCGCCGATGTGATCGGCGCGACCGCCGAGCATGAAACGTTTGTCGCTTAGCAACCGGTAATAAAAAAACATGTGGCTCGAGTTAAGCGTCGGGTTTTCGGTATGCCAGCCCTTTTGTTTCAATTCGTCGTCACTCATGGGGCGTGTAACCACGATGGCGCTTTGCAGCGGCAGGGGTCGGCCCTGCACGCCACGATGCAAATGCTCAGGCATGAAGCCGTTGCCAGTGAGGATAACCTGCTTTGCACTCAAACTTCCCTGGGCAGTTTCGAGCAGGTGACTGCCATCCGCCTGTTTGTGCCAGTGTAAAACTTCGCTATAAGGATGTATCCTCGCACCGCGACGAAGCGCGGCGGCTGCAAGTCCCTGCGCATAGCGCAGGGGGTGAAGTGCGAAAGAAGGCCGCAGCGCGATAGCGCCATGCTGATGCGGTGAGTCGTAACCGATTTCGCGAAACTCGTCCTGGCTGTGGATACTGACGTCAACACCGAGCAGCGTAGTTTCGATCTCAGCCGTTTTTTTCAAACCGGCGAAATGCGCGTCACTATCGGCAACGATATACTCGCAGTCGCCCTGTGGCAGGTAGTCTATGTTTTCATCCGTGCCGAGGCTGCGCACCAGGTTCACTGCCTCGGCCTGGCTTTGATAGAAGTGCCGGGTTTGTTCGACCCCGAATTTGGCCAATTGGGACTTCAGCGAAACCTTGGTTGCGCCCATGGTGCAAAAGCCGCCGTTGCGGCCCGATGCGCCCCAGCCGATATGCCCGGCCTCGAGCAGGCATACATCGACGCTGAAATCGTGCGCCAGGTGTAGTGCGGCGGAAAGTCCGGTATAGCCGCCGCCGATGATCGCAACGTCGCAACTTTCGGTTGCCCTGAGCGGTTCACCGGGAAGGCTATTGTTACTCGCAGTTGCCTCCCAGTAGGAGGGCTGCGGTTGGCCAAACTCATACAGGCTTGGATGGAATAGAGGTTTCATTTGAATAATGTTTTTCTACTGAATACAAAATTGGCGATGCCACCGGCTAGCAGACCCCAGAACGCCGCACCGATGCCGAACAGGCTGATCCCCGACGCGGTAACTACGAAGGTAATCACTGCGGCTTCGCGTGACGCGTCATCGGAAACGGCAGTATAGAGGCTGTTGGCGATCGTGGATAGCAGTGCGAGCCCTGCGAGTGCCAGTACAAACTCGGCGGGAAAGGCGGTGAACAGCGCCGCGATAGCGCTGCCAAAGACGCCTAGCAGCAAGTAAAAAACGCCGGTACTCAGGCCCGCGACATAGCGTTTGGTCGAATCTGCATGCGCCTCTGGACCAGTACAGATGGCGGCGGTTATTGCCGCGAGATTGATCGCAAAGCCACCGAAGGGTGCCAGTAACAGGGTCGTAATTCCGGTGCAGCTTATTATAGGTGATATCGGCGCCCGGTAACCTGCGGTGCGCAAGACTGCGATACCGGGAATATTCTGCGACACCATCGTAACCACGTATAGTGGAATGCCTACCCCGATCAAAGCGCTGAGAGAAATCGACGGTGTTACCAGTTGCGGGACATTAACCGCCAGGGTAAAACCAGAAAAATCGAGCAGCTCCTGAAACCCACACCATAGCAGGCCGACGATCAGGACGAGTAAAATTGTATATCGAGGGATAAACTTTTTTGCGACCAGGTAAACGATAAACATCGTCAGTACCAGGCCGAGCCGGGATTGCAGCGACAGGAAAGCGTCGATGCCGAACTGAAACAGAATGCCGGACAACATGGCAGCGGCAAGTGGCAATGGTATGCGGTCGATAATACGTTCGAACCAGCCGGTTATTCCGGACAAGGTAATCAGTATTGCCGAGAAAACGAAGGCGCCGATGGCTTCGGGCATGCTGATGCCTTCCAGCGAGGTCACCAGCAAGGCCGCACCGGGAGTTGACCAGGCGGTGATAATCGGCATTTTATAGCGCCATGACAGACCGAAGGTAGTCAGTCCCATACCGATGCCGAGCGCCATCATCCATGACCCGATTTGTTCAGTGCTGGCACCTGCTGCCCGGGCAGCCTGGAAAATAATGACCGCCGAACTACTGTAGCCGATCAGCACCGATGCAAATCCTGTTGCTATTGCGGGTGGATGGAAGTATTGCCTGATAGCGGCCGTTGCAACAGACCAGTTCATAGTCCCGGTACTTGCTAGTAAAAAGGTTTCAGAGATCTGGTAACGAGCTGTGGATCTCGAGCCAGGGCTTCACGCTGCAAACGTACTTCACCGCTGCGGTATACCCGGGTAATGAAACGCGTCCAGCGGCGTGATATTTTCCGTCGCACCAGCGACGGGAAGACGTCGAGCCAGTCTAGTGCGACGACATCTCCCAGGCCATCGATCGCAACCAGGCGAGCAGAAGTATCCGAGATCTTCTGGAACAACAGGTTACCGACCGTCATGTCGTGGTTAAAAATAACCAGGTTCTGCAGGAATGATTTTTTTAACTCGTCGAGGTAAGGCTCGAAGTCTTCGATTGGATAGCCCTCGGCCAGATACCAGTTCAGCGGCTTCGCAATATCTCCATCCTGGTCGCGGATCAGGTCGACCACTATGCCCTGGCCCAGGTTGGTCCTGCAGAGACCATAAAAGCGGGGAATATGTGGATCTATATCGCCGTCCCGTTTCACTAGTTTTTGATAAAACTTGATTTCCCGACGCGATTGTTCGCTGACGTTACCGATCGAAATCTTAATCGCCTTTTGTGGATCGTCAGGGTGAACGAAGCACACTCGTTCCTTACCCTTGCCGATCGGATCTGTATTGATCTGCAGCATTTATGTTAAAGGTTTAGTTCAGGACGGTAGACAGAGTTTGCAGAATTTCGGCAAGAATAACACGAAGTTTGGCGGCCTTGTCGTCAGCGTAGCTCCACGGGTTCCGCTCAAGCATATAGTTGCACTGCGCCAGCTCCATCTGGATAGCGTGGAATCCGTGCCCGGGTTCGCCATAGTGCCGTGTGGTCCAGCCCCCCTTGAAACGACCATTGCTTACCGCGCTATAGTCTGCGGCGGCAGCGCAGACACCCTGTACCGCAGATTCGATTGCCTGGTCACAACTACTTCCGCTATTGGTACCGATATTGAAATCGGGGAGTTTGCCATCGAATAGATAGGGCACGCGTGAACGAATTGAATGACAATCATAGAGAATCGCGTATCCGTGTAACTGATGAATACGTTCGAGTTGCTCGCGCATCGCATCGTGGTAAGGCTGGTGATAAAGTTGCTGACGCTCGTTGATTTCATCGACCGAGGGTTCCTGCCCATGGTGATAAATTTCGTCACCATCGAAGGTCGTGGTCGGGCACAGGCTGGTAGTATTTTGCCCCGGGTATAACGATTCATCGGCGGGATCGCGGTTGGCATCGATGACATAGCGATGCAGCGTTGTGCTGACGATGGTGGCATTAACCGCCAGGCCTGCGTAGAGACGGCTGATATGCCAGTCCGTGTCAGCGCGCGCGTGACCATGCTGATTGAGGCGTGCCAGTATCGATTGCGGAATCTCGGTGCCGCCATGTGGTTGGGCGAGCAGTACCGGGCTACTACCTGTCTCGACGACAGGTATCATGGTTTCAGCGGTGGCAGTAAATCGGTTTCAGCAAGTGCGGCGATAATGCTGCGTTCCATAACCAGTTGCTTTGCTGTCGCGATGTCATCCGCGAGATAGCGATCACCGCCAAGCGGCGCCACATGATCACGAACCCTTTGCATCACCTGCCGCAGGTGCTTGCTGGTTTCAACCGGCGCCCGGAATTCAACGCCCTGGGTGGCAATCAATAGTTCGATGGCAACAATATGCGCGAGGTTGTGATTCATTTCGGTTAGTCGGCGCGCCGCGTGGCAGGCCATCGATACATGGTCTTCCTGGTTGGCGCTGGTGGGCGTCGAGTCGATAGAGCAGGGTGCGGCGCGTTGCTTGTTTTCAGCCATCAGCGCCGCCGCGGTGACCTCGGCGACCATGAAGCCCGAGTTGAGGCCGGGATCGGGTGACATAAACGCTGGCAAGCCAAAATTTTGCGCCGGATCGACCATGGTGGCAATGCGACGCTCGGCGATTGATCCGATTTCGGATATGGCGAGCGCGCATTGGTCAGCCCCGAAAGCGACCGGTTCGGCATGGAAGTTGCCACCCGACAGGATCGAACCGTCTTCGATCACGACAATCGGATTGTCGGTGACTGCATTGGCTTCGATTTCTAGCATTTGCGCGACCTGGCGGAACTGATCCATACAGGCGCCCATGACCTGCGGCTGACAGCGTAAGCTGTAAGGATCCTGTACGCGTTCGTCATCGTCGCGATGAGATTCGCGAATTGCCGAGTCATCGAGCAGACTGCGCAGGCAAAGTGCAGCATCGATCTGGCCCGGCAGGCCCCGCAATGCATGGATTTCGGATCGAAACGGCCGTGTCGACCCCATCAATGCATCGGTGGTCAGAGCACCGGAAATCAATGCGCTCTGCGCCAGGCTCCAGGCATCGAACAGGCCGGCGAGTGCAAGCGCGGTCGATACCTGGGTACCATTGATCATACCGAGTCCTTCCTTGGGGCCGAGTACCAGTGGTTCCAGTTTCGCTAGCCGCAATGCATCGGCGGCGGCCATTTTCTGGCCCTGAAAAAAGACATGCCCTTCACCGATCATCGCGGCGGTCAGATGCGCAAGTGGCGCCAGGTCACCGGAAGCACCCACCGAACCCTGCGCCGGAATCAACGGTAACAGGTCGAATTGCAGCAGGCTTTGTAACCGCTGGATCACTTCCCAACGCACCCCGGACGCACCGCGCCCCAACGACAGCATCTTCAACACGATAATCAGGCGGACTACGTTGGCTGGTAAAGGATCGCCAACCCCGCAGCAATGCGACAGGATCAGGTTGCGCTGCAATTGTGAAGTCTGCTCGGCCGGGATACGGGTAGAGGCGAGTTTACCGAAGCCGGTATTGATACCGTAGACCCCGACATCTCCCTGCGCGGCCCTGGCGACGACTTCGGCAGCAGCGTCGACACGGGACTTACAGGTCTCGTCGATACGCAGGTTCAAATCCTCACGGTAGATTCGACACAGCTCGGCCAGGGTTATCTTGCCCGGCGTCAGCAACAGGTCATTGGCCAATTTCGTATCCTCTAGTTTGCGAGTTGATCCAGCGTGGTTCGGTAATTGCGTTGAATGGTTGCTTCATCGGCGTGACGGCCCCGGTCAATAACTTTGTTACCGCCAATATAAACATCACGTACCAGGTTTTCATTACCGGAGAATATCCAGCTATCGAGCAAATCATCCTGTTGACGACCATACAGGCGCGGGTGCTGGTCGTCGAGCACGATGAAATCGGCGCGCGCCCCGGCGATGATGCTACCGATATTACGACCACAGGCCCGGGCACCCCCTTTAAGTGCGCCATCGAGCAGGTTACGTCCGGTGTTGGCTCCCCCTGGCGATACCAGCACATTGCGCTTGCGCGTCAGCAGGCGTTGGCCATATTCGAGCCAGCGCAATTCTTCGACCGGATCGATTGAAATATGACTGTCGGAACCGATCGCCCAGCAACCATCCTGCCTGAAGTAATCAAGCGCATTGAAAAAGCCGTCACCAAGATTCGCTTCAGTGGTCGGGCACAGTCCTGCCACGCAACCACTTTGCGCCATTGCCGTGGTTTCGGTGTCGTTCATATGGGTAGCGTGAATCAGACACCAGCTCGGGTCGACATCGAACTGATCGAACAACCACTCCACCGGGCGCATCTGGCTCCAGGCAAGGCAGTCCTCGACTTCTCTGGTCTGCTCGGCGATATGCACATGGATCGCGGCGAGGTTGTCGAGCCCGCCGACCACTTCGCGCAGCAGTTCCCCGTTGATCGCGCGTAGCGAGTGTGGGGCGATGCCGACCGAGATATTGGCATCCGTCGCGGACGCCTGCTGCAGGCGGGTGACTATGTCGATAAAACCCTCGGTATCATTGAGAAATCGCTTCTGTCCGTCGATCGGATCGGCGCTGCCGAAACCACCATAACGATAGAGTACCGGTAACGCGGTAAAACCAAGGCCAACCTGTTGCGCCGCCTGCATGCATTGCAGGCTCATTTCGGCGCGATTCGCGTATGGCGAGCCATCGAGATCGTGATGCAGGTATTGAAATTCGCCGACGCAGCTGTAGCCGGCCTTGAGCATTTCCAGGTAGAGCTGCGCCGAAATATGAAACAGATGCTCGGGCTGGATCCTCTCCAGGTAGTGGTACATGATCTTGCGCCAGGTCCAGAAACTGTCTTTTGCCGCTTCACCGCTTATACCGGCCCGTTCGCCAAGACCGGACATGGCGCGCTGGTGGGCGTGTGAATGCACGTTTGGAATTGCCGGCAGCAGAATTTCGACCCTGTCTCCGCACGCGTAAGGCTGGTTGCTCTTTATCGACGCAATATTGCCCGTATCGTCAATCTCGATGGCGACGGACTCAGCCCAGCCACTGGATAGTAATGCCGCGGCTGACCAGATGGTTGTTGTCATCGTATATGGTCCTGATTCTTTGTCTTGCGTTCGAATTGAATAGAGCGTAACATACTTGTATATACAAGTATAGCGCACAACTTTGCGGACCAGTCTAATGCCTCGAACCCTGTTTATCAACGTTACTATTGCCTGTCTCGACAGCGAATCGGGTTACGGTTTGCGTGAGCATGGCGCATTGCTGGTGGAGGCCGGTAAAATTGCCTGGCTGGGCGCAATGCAGGACCAGCCCGCGGTGGGCGACGCCGAGGTGATCGATTGCGCGGGCCGGCTGTTGACACCGGGCCTGATCGATTGCCACAGTCACCTGGTATACGCTGGCGATCGTGCCGACGAATTTGAAATGCGTCTCGAAGGGGCGAGCTATGCGGAAATCGCGCAACGCGGTGGTGGCATCATCTCCACCGTAACTGCGACCCGTGCTGCCAGTGAAGCCGAGTTGTTCGCGCAGGCGCTGCCCCGACTCAACAGTTTGCTCGCCGAGGGTGTGACCACCGTCGAGATCAAGTCGGGCTATGGCCTCGACAGCGACAACGAAATCAAGATGCTGCGTGTGGCGCGGCAGCTGGGAAGTGAATTTCAGGTGCGCGTGCAGAAGACTTTTCTCGGTGCGCATGCGCTGCCACCGGAATTTGCCGGGCGTAGCGACGACTATATCGAGCGGGTTTGCGCCGAAATGCTGCCCAGGGCGCATGCCGAAGGCCTGGTCGATGCGGTGGATGTATTCATCGAATCGATCGCCTTCAGCCTCGCTCAAGGCACGAAGGTATTCGATTGTGCGCAGGCCCTGGGATTGCCGATCAAGGCGCATGTCGAACAGTTGAGCGATCTCGGCGGCGCTGTCATGGCGGCAAGCCGTGGTGCCCTGTCGGTCGATCACATCGAGTACCTGGCTGCAGCCGATGTTGCCAGCCTGGCCCAGCATGAGACCGTAGCCGTGCTGCTACCCGGCGCGTTTTACGTGCTGCGCGAAACGCAGTTACCGCCGTTAGCGGCATTGCGTGAACACCAGGTCCCGATGGCTCTGGCCAGCGACGCCAATCCCGGCAGCTCGCCGGTAACGTCATTGCTACTGGTCATGAATATGGCCTGTACGCTGTTTCGCCTGACCCCGGCTGAAGCGCTGCGCGGCGTGACCATTAACGCCGCGCGCGCGCTCGGCCTGGCAACAGAAATCGGTTCGATCGAAGTGGGCAAACAAGCTGATATCGTACTCTGGAATGTCGTTAAACCCTCGCTGCTGAGTTACCAGATTGGCATCAACCCCTGTGCTGCGGTGATGCAGGCCGGCAACTGGCGCAGCCGGACGGGATTATCAGCATGAACGCGGTAGTTGGCGGCTTCGACGAGATTAACAAGGCGGCGCCCGAGCCGATTTATCAGCAAATCAAAAAAACCATTCAGCGCAAAATTGCCGCCGGCGAATGGACCGCGGGACAAAAGCTGCCCTCGGAAAACGACCTGGTCGCGACGCTAGCAGTGAGCCGTATGACGATTAACCGCGCCCTGCGCGAATTGACCCAGCAAGGCCTGATCAACCGGGTACACGGGCTTGGCTCGTTCGTCGCCGAAACGCCACGTCATGCGAGCCTGATCGAACTGCAGGATATAGCGCTCGAGATTGAGCAGCGTGGCAAGCGCCATACCTCGCGAGTGCTGGCGCTGGAGACGGTCGAAGCAAACACCGAAGTTGCCGCGCACATGGGTATTTCCGTCTCAGCACCGGTTTACTACCTGTGTGCGGTGCATCTGCAGGATGACACCCCGCTGCAACTGGAGATGCGTTATGTGAATCCACAGGCGATGCCCGAGTTTATCAACCAGGATTTCATGCGTAGCACTTCTACGGCCTATTTGTTGAAACAGTTTCAACCCGATGAAATGGAACACATCGTGCGCGCCTGCCTGCCCGATGCGCACTGCTGTGAGCAACTACAGATGAAGCCAGGCGAACCCTGCCTGCAATTGATCCGGCGCACCTGGAAAAACGACCAGGTGATTACCTATGTGACATTAACCTGCCCCGGGGATCGCTATGAGCTCGGCGCGCGTTATGCCACCAACGAATATCGAATGCGATAACAGTAATTAAATGAGGAACCGACCATGCCTTTAGACCGTACCGACAACAGTCGTAAAATTCGCGCTCCGCGCGGCAGTGAATTAACCTGCAAAAGCTGGCTTACCGAAGCGCCCTACCGAATGATTCAGAACAACCTGGATCCCGAGGTTGCCGAAAAACCCGAGCAGCTCATCGTCTATGGTGGCATCGGTCGCGCGGCGCGCAACTGGGAGTGTTACGACAAGATCCTCGAATGTCTGAAAGACTTGAATGACGACGAAAGTCTGCTGGTTCAGTCGGGCAAGCCGGTGGGAGTTTTCAAGACGCACGTCGACGCACCGCGGGTATTGATTGCCAATTCCAACCTGGTGCCGAACTGGTCCAACTGGGAACATTTCAACGAGCTCGATCGCAAGGGTTTGATGATGTACGGACAGATGACCGCGGGTTCATGGATTTATATCGGTAGCCAGGGCATTGTCCAGGGGACCTATGAAACTTTCGTCGAGGCGGGACGGCAGCATTTCGATGGCGATACCAGCGGCAAGTGGATTCTGACTTCGGGTCTTGGCGGCATGGGCGGGGCGCAGCCGCTCGCGGCGACCATGGCGGGATTCAGCATACTTTGTATCGAATGCGACGAAGACCGTATCGATTTTCGCCTGCGCACCAAATATCTGGATAAGAAGGCTGATTCCCTCGACCATGCGTTACAGCTAATTGATGAGGCCTGTAGCAAGGGCGAGGCGGTTTCGGTGGGTCTGCTCGGTAATGGTGGTGAGATTCTACCCGAGCTGGTGCGGCGTGGCACTAAGCCGGACCTGGTGACCGATCAGACCTCGGCACACGACCCGGTCAATGGTTACCTGCCGATCGGCTGGTCCATGGAGCAATGGGAGGTTCGACGTAACACCGATCCGCAACTGGTCGCCGCCGAAGCGCGCAAGTCGATGGCGGTGCATGTACTAGCGATGCTGGCGTTTCATGACCAGGGAATACCCACCGTGGACTATGGTAACAATATTCGCCAGGAAGCCTTTGACCAGGGAGTCAAGAATGCGTTTGATTTTCCCGGCTTCGTACCGGCCTATATCCGTCCGCTGTTTTGCAAGGGCATAGGCCCGTTTCGCTGGGTAGCGCTTTCCGGTGACCCCGAAGATATTTACAGGACCGATACCAAAGTCAAGGAGCTGATTCCCGATGACCCGCATCTGCACAACTGGCTCGATATGGCGCAGGAGCGTATCAGCTTCCAGGGGTTGCCGGCGCGTATCTGCTGGGTCGGGCTCGGTGATCGCGATCGGCTCGGGCTCGCGTTCAACGAAATGGTTGCTTCGGGTGAATTGAAGGCTCCCGTGGTGATCGGGCGAGATCATCTCGATTCGGGATCGGTGGCCAGCCCTAACCGTGAAACCGAAGCAATGCTGGATGGCTCTGACGCTGTTTCCGACTGGGCGCTGTTGAACCTGTTGTTAAGTACCTCCGGCGGCGCCACCTGGGTTTCCTTTCACCACGGTGGTGGCGTGGGCATGGGTTATTCGCAACATGCGGGGCTCGTGATTTGCTGTGACGGTAGTGCTGCCGCGGCGCAACGGATCAAGCGGGTATTGTGGAACGACCCCGCCACCGGTGTCATGCGCCACGCCGATGCCGGTTACGAAAGCGCAAAACAATGCGCGCGTGAACACGGGCTCAACCTGGGTGCAATCGAGTTATGAAACCGGCCGCGTTGGTAGTGGTGGCGGTGCCAACACTACCAACGCAGGTGCGGAGCAGCGAAATCGAGCGCTAAAAAAATTGCCATGAGTGACTACCAGATCTACCCACCTGACAGCTTTCGCTCGATGCCGTGGCGGAACGGGCTCGGGTCTACCATAGAATTACTGGCCGAATATCTACCGCAATCAACCGATTTCGCCTGGCGCCTGAGCATGGCCGATGTCGTCAGTGATGGGCGGTTCTCTGATTTCAGCGGCTACGACAGGACGCTACTGTTGCTGCAAGGTGAAGGCATCACCCTGAAGTATGGCAACGGCCAATGCGAGCGACTGCTAGAGCCCTTGCAAGCGGCCCGTTTCGATGGGGAAGTCGAAACCGAGGCCAGTTTGCATGCCGGCCCGATCAAAGACTTCAATGTCATGGCGAGGCGTGGATTTTGTTCGGCTAGCGTGAACACGCGGCATCATGCCACTGATGCAGAAATTCCCGTCGACGGAGATATCTTATTGATCTATGCCGTTGATGGGAGCATCAGTATAAAGTCGCGCTCGTGGCTGCCGATAACAATTGAAAGTAACCACCTGTGCCGGATCAATAATCCCTCTGCCGAGAAAATGACTGCCAGTGGAACCTCGCTTATCGTCATCCAGATTACTTACCTGGGTGACAAACATTAAAGACGTCATCCCCCACAAGCCCACTACTGACCGCGGGTTGACTGGCGTCCTAAAGCTACCTCGGGGGTAAACCTGCAAAAGGCGCTCCCAAACGGCAAAAAGCGCCGTTTGGCACATCCTTGTGATCGCTTGGAGCCCGATGCGTCAACCCCGCATACGCGGGGGGGCGGCGTCCTGCCTCGCTACACTTTTGCAGGTTTACCCCCGAAGTAGCTACCCCCACTATGTGAGGCATTTCATTCCGGATAATTAATGTGCGCAAGGGGCCCCCAGCGTACGCTGGGTTGGCGTATCGGGATCTCACAATGGGGCAGTTTCAGGTACCCGTTTTTACGGGGATGGTCCCTGGGAATTTTTGTGTAGATGCTTTTTGATCGCGTGTGCCGCAGCGGTGAAACCGAAACAGGCGGTGACGCCGACGAAAGAGCCAATCCCGGTTTCACAGTCGAGAGTGCTGCGCTCCGGCATTTCCGGTTTTGCATAACTGACCGTGCCATTTTCCGCCGGGTAGATCGGTTGTTCGGTGGAAAATACACAATCCATCGCGTAGCGGCGTTTCGGGTTGCGGCTGTAACCCAGCTGTTGGCGCAGCGTTGAACGTACCTTGGCGAGCAGTGGATCGTTGAAGCTCAGGGTCAGGTCCTTGACCATGATCTGGGTTGGATCGGTGAGGCCGCCGGCACCACCGGTGGAGACACAGCGGATCTTGTTGCGCCGACAATGGTGCATCAGGCTGAGTTTATGGCTGACATGGTCGATGGCGTCGATGACATAGTCGAACTGCGCGAAATCGAATTTCTCGATATTGCCGCGCGTGACCAGGTCATCGATAGCGCTGCAGTGACACTCGGGGTTGATCGCGATAATACGTTCGCGCAGTACTTCGACCTTGGAGCGCTCAATGCTATCTGCCAGGGTGTGTAGCTGGCGGTTGGTATTGCCGATATGAATGTCATCGTGATCGATCAGCGTAATATTGCCGATGCCCGACCGCGCGCAGGCTTCCGCCGCCCAGGAACCGACACCACCAACACCCACGATACAAAACTTCGCCCGCTGCAGGGGTTCCAGTGCGGCCACGCCAAAAATCCGGCCCAGGCCACCGAAGCGTTGCAAATATTCTTCGCTCAGCATTTAGTCATTTTTTAAGTTTAGTGCCGAGAGTGTATTGGTCTATAGTTGATCTGTCATTACAATAGAGTGTCGTGATACTGAATCGGATCTGTCCCGGAACCCCCATTGAATACTGCTTGCCTGTTTACCATTTCCGCACCTTCAGGTGCTGGCAAAACCAGCCTGGTTAAAGCACTGCTGGAAAAACGCGCTGATGCGGTTGCGGTATGCGTGTCCCATTCGACGCGGGCGATACGCCCAGGCGAAATCGACGGCAAAGCCTATCATTTCGTAGCCCTGGAACAGTTCAGGCGCATGGTCGATAACGATGAGTTTCTCGAGCATGCACAGGTATTCGATAATTGTTACGGTACCGCAAGGGCTTCAGTCGATACGTTGCTGGCCAGTGGCAAACACGTGATCCTCGAAATCGACTGGCAGGGTGCACGCCAGGTCAAAGCCAAGCTGCCGGAAACGGTCAGCATTTTTATTCTGCCGCCATCACGCGAAGAGCTGGAGCAGCGCCTGCGCCTGCGCGGCACCGATGACGAAAGCACGATTTCACGGCGTATGCGTGACGCCGATCGGGAAATGTCGCACTATCATGACGCCGAGTACCTGGTCATCAACGATGCTTTCGAACAGGCGTTATTCGATCTCGATGCGATCATCCACACCCAGGGCTTGACCCTGGCCCGACAAAAGCTCAAAAACCAGTCCCTGGTGGACTCGATTCCAGGCGAAATCAAATAAGGTTTTTTTGCGATAAGTCTTTAGATTTATAGCTTTTATCGCTATCATAGCGCCCCTTTTTGATCCTGGAACCAATTACATGGCGCGAATTACCGTAGAAGATTGTCTCGAGCATGTAGAAAACCGATTTGACCTGGTACTACTGGCATCGCGTCGTGCGCGACAAATTTCACAGGGTGCCGATCCCCTGGTTCCAGCGGAAAACGACAAACCCACCGTGATAGCGTTGCGCGAAATTGCCGAAAACCTGATTAACACTTCGTCGATGGACGAAATGGAAGCCAAGGCCGAAATCGAAAAGATCTCTACCGACGATGACCTGATTCGTCAGATCGCCCAGGCCAGTATGAGCGTTGAGCAGCAAGAATAAGCTTTTTATTTGCAAACACTTTTTGCCTTTTAACACGTCAGCCTGATGGCTTGACCCGGGTGGGCCTGCGCCTTGTAAATGTGTTATAAGACCTCATTGAAATAACGTTTAAAGGTCTGTTAGCAAGGTAATGGGGGCGAACTACGCCAATCTCTTCGAAGTTGTCGCCGGTGAAGCTACCGTCAGCGATAGCGAAACCCATATTTCCGAACTCTGTGGCGAGCTTG
>Ga0265303_10000917_pt1 | contig 17587 bp, 16 predicted proteins | sample Helome_2_FD_192494 | JGI IMG/M metagenome (GOLD analysis project Ga0265303, IMG submission 192494) | Marine sediment microbial communities from subtidal zone of North Sea - Hel_20160317 (Illumina Assembly) | ecosystem: Environmental > Aquatic > Marine > Subtidal zone > Sediment ... | reverse complement strand
TGAGGAAACCTTCGAGCGGCGAGAACGCGCCGTTCAGGATCAGCTCGATATCGCAGAGCTGGCGTTCGGTGAGATCCCAGGACGCATAATCGCGCGCCGCCTGCTTCTCGGCCTCGGCCGCATCGTTGTCGAGATAGAGGTTCTTTAACTCGCCGCCATGCGGCTCCTTGAACGCTCCCATTGTGTAATTCCTTCGGATCGGGTTTGACAAAGCCGTCCGGATTCACGGGCGGGACGCGATGTTACATGACCATATCGATCTATTATAGTGGCCCGAACCGGAGATATTGATGACTGACGACAACAAGGCCCTGATAGCGGCGAAGAAACCGGCCAAGGCCAACCTGGAAACCGGCAAGAAGTACTTCTGGTGCGCCTGCGGGCGGTCCGCATCCCAGCCGTTCTGCGACGGCTCTCACCGCGGTACGACTATCACGCCCCTGGCCATTTCGGTCGACGAGGATGCTGAGGCGTTCTTATGTCAATGCAAAGCGACGGCTAACCCGCCGTATTGTGACGGCAGTCATACCCGCCTCGGCTCCGCGAAACCGGGTGATGAGGCTCCGGCAGCGCAGTCGGATGGGCCACCACAGGCGGTACCGACTCCCGAAGAGCCCACCGTTGCCCGCATCCATGCCATGGCGCGGGATGGCCTGTCAAAAACCGGCCACCACGGGGAAATGGGCGCTATGGGTGTCCCGCTCACAAAGCTGCCACTCTGGGCCGACATCCAGTTCGTCACGGCGCAATTTGCAACCAAGCCGTTGATGGAAGATGCGGCCGTTGGCGCCGACCTGGTCATTGGCCCGCGGGCGGCCAAACCACTTAGCCTGGATATTCCGCTGTTCGTCTCCGACATGAGTTTCGGCGCGCTATCGCAGGAAGTCAAAGTAGCGCTCGCCAGGGGTGCGGAACTGGCCGGGACGGGCATTTGCTCCGGCGAAGGCGGCATGCTGCCGGAAGAGCAGGAGGCAAACTCGAGGTACCTTTATGAGCTCGCATCCGCCCAGTTTGGCTGGGATCTCTCGCTCGTCGAACGCGTCCAGGCGTTTCACTTCAAGGGAGGCCAGGGCGCCAAGACCGGCACCGGCGGGCATCTGCCGGGCAACAAGGTCACGGAGAAAATCGCTGCTGTGCGCGGGCTTGACGTCGGCGAAGACGCGATCTCACCGCCCACATTCAAGTCGCTCGCAACGAGCGCCGATTTTAAGAAGATCGCCGATGAAGTCCGGGAACGCAGTGGCGGAATACCGATCGGCTTCAAGTTATCCGCGCAACGTATCGAAGCTGATATCGATTTTGCATTGGAAGCGAGTGCCGACTACATCATTCTCGACGGTCGCGGGGGCGGTACAGGCGCTGCGCCACTGCTGTTTCGCGACAACATCAGTGTGCCGACCATTCCGGCCCTGGCGCGCGCGCGCCGCCACCTCGACAAGAAGGCCGGTCGCGATGTCACACTGATTATCACTGGCGGTTTGCGCATGCCCGAGGACTTTGCGAAAGCCATGGCAATGGGGGCGGACGGAGTCGCCGTGTCGAATTCAGCACTGCAGGCGGTAGGCTGCATCGCAGCGCGCATGTGCAATACCAACAACTGCCCCGCCGGGATTGCGACGCAGAAACCGGAGCTCAGAGCTTTGCTGGATGTCGATGCCGGCGCGCAGAGACTGGCGACGTTCTTCGCAGCCTCGGTCGAACTCATGCAGATTCTCGCGCGCGCCTGCGGACACGATCACGTCAAGCGCTTCAGCAATGCTGACCTGACTACGTGGAAACGGGATATGGCCGCTCTAAGCGGCATTGAGTTCGGCGGCGTTCTCTAGAACGGAATATCGTCGTCGAAATCGTCCGGACCCGGCTGCGGCGGAGGCGTTCCACCACCACCCTGCTGCTGGCCACCGCCCTGTTGGCTGCCACCACCGAACGAACCGCCACCACCACCGGCGCCGCCTCGGCCTCCGAGCATTTGCATTTCGTCAGCAATGATCTCGGTGGTATAGCGATCCTGGCCGTCCTGGCCCTGCCATTTACGTGTCCGCAGCTTGCCTTCGATATAGACCTGGGACCCCTTGCGCAGATACTCGGCTGCAATCTCTGCCAGGCGACCAAACATAGCCACTTTGTGCCATTCGGTCCGCTCTTTCTGCTCACCAGTCTGCTTGTCTTTCCACGATTCGTTGGTCGCAACTGTCATGTTGGTAACGGCTGAGCCGCTTGGCATGTAGCGCGTTTCGGGGTCGCCCCCAAGGTTTCCAACGACGATGACTTTATTAATTCCGCGGGCCATTTTGGCTCCTGTCTTCTTGGTCTGTAATGGATGTGTCTCGCGGCCGTACCGGCGAGGGTGGACTATTGTAGAGCCTGCAGGGCCAATTGCTACCCCGATTTTGGGAGATTAATGGCGAAAACGGCCGAAACCCTGCAGCGCCAGCCAAATTCCGCCCATCAGCGCACAGACAAAGAACACGTCTGTCGGTCTGCCCTGCCCGAGGAACCGACCGCCAATCAGCCCGCCGACGAATGCCCCGAGGAACTGGGCACTGGAGAAGACGCCGAGCGAGGCGCCGCGCAGCTCATCTTTGGCCAGGACAGAGAGTCTCGCCGGCAGTCCGGCCTCGAGAAAGTTAAAGCCACCGAAATAGAGAACGAGCGCTATAAATACGGGCGCTACTGAGAAGCTGAAGAACGTCAGGACCAGTTGTGCGGCAACGACTAATGTGACCGCCAGGCCAATCAGGCGACCGCGCCCCTGGTGGTGATCCGACATGATCATCGGTACCGCGATGCCAAAAGAAACAACCAGCGCGCCGACGTACATCTTCCAGTGGTCTGTCAGGGCCAGTTCCAATCGGTCATGCAGCAGAAACGGCAATGCAACGAAGGTCGCTGTCATGATCGCGTGCAGCACGAACACGTAAAAGTCGATGCGCAGCAGATCGGCCCGGAACGCCGGCACCATGCTCCAGCTTCTGCCAGGCGTGGGCGCCGGTATCTGCGGCAGCAACCGCAGCATGGCTGCCGCTACGATGGCCAGCACGGCGGCAACCCAGAACAGCGAGCGCACACCGAAGAACGACGCGATCAGCGGCCCGGCAACCATCGCAATCATGAACGCGGCGCCGATACCAATGCCGAACACGGCCATCGAGCGCGTGCGAACCTCCTCACGGGTCGCATCGGCAAGCAATGCGGTCAACGTTGCGGAGATGGCCCCGGCACCCTGCAGCAGTCGGCCCGCGATGACGCCATAGATGGTCTCTGACATGCCAGCAAGCACGCTCCCTGCCGCAAAGACCACGAGTCCGCCAACGATAACGGGAACACGACCGATGCGATCTGACAGGGCCCCCAGCGGAATCTGGAAACCCGCCTGCGTGAGTCCGTAAGCCCCGACAGCCAGGCCGATAAGCAGCGATGTCGCACCGCGCAGATCCTCCGCATACATCGAGAGGACCGGCAGCAGCGCAAACAGGCCGAACATGCGAATCATGGCAATGAGCGCGAGCACGCCGACCGTGCGGCGTTCGTCGGCTTGCATGGCTATGTGGTCGGGCTTTTCTGAATTCAATTCATGCTTCCTTTGCGCCACAGCGGCGCGGCGGCGTATATTAGCAGGTTGTTCGCACTACACTGAATCTCCCTGAATGAAATCGACAGATCGCAGTATCCGTATAGCCGGCGCGAGGACGCATAACCTCAAGAATATCGACCTCGACCTGCCCCGCGACCAGATGATCGTGTTTACCGGATTGTCCGGCTCGGGCAAGTCGTCGCTCGCGTTCGACACGATTTATGCTGAAGGGCAGCGCCGCTACGTCGAGTCGTTGTCGGCGTACGCACGTCAGTTCCTGTCGATGATGGAAAAACCCGATATCGACCACATCGACGGTTTGTCCCCTGCGATCTCGATCGAGCAGAAGTCGACGTCACACAATCCGCGGTCAACGGTCGGCACAGTCACCGAAATATATGACTACCTGCGCCTGTTATTCGCGCGTGCCGGTACGCCGAAGTGCCCCGACCATGACATCACGCTCGAGGCCCAGACCGTCAGCCAGATGGTCGACCATGTGCTTGAGCTGCCGGAAGGATCGAAGCTCATGTTGCTGGCACCTGTTGTCGCCGATCGCAAGGGTGAACACGTACAACTCATGGCCGACCTGCAGGCCCAGGGCTTTATCCGAGCCCGCATCGACGGCGAGATCTACGAACTCGACCAGCCGCCTGAACTCGACCTGCGGAAGAAACACAACATCGATGCCATTGTCGATCGCTTCAAGGTCAAAGAGGACCTGCGACTACGATTAGCTGAATCTTTCGAAACTGCGTTGCGGCTCGCCGATGGCGTTGCCCGGATCGCGTACATGGATGACAGTGATGCAGAGGAAATTACTTTTTCCGATCGCTTTGCCTGCAACATCTGTGGCTACAGCCTGACCGAACTCGAGCCGAGACTGTTCTCCTTCAACAACCCGACCGGCGCCTGCCCCAGTTGCGATGGCCTGGGCGTGAAGCAGTTCTTCGACCCCGAGCGGGTAGTCGTAAACCCGGCACTCTCACTCGCGGGTGGAGCAATACGCGGCTGGGATCGCAAGACAACCTACTACTACCAGATGATCCAGAGCCTGGCGTCTCATTACGATTTCGATATCGAGACGCCATTCAGCGAGCTCGGCAAGCAATTGCAGAACATCGTCCTGTACGGCAGTGGCAAGGACAAGATCGAGTTCTTCTACGCGAACTCGCGCGGCATGCAAATCAAGAAACTGCACCGCTTCGAAGGCGTCCTGCCGAATCTCGACAGGCGCTATCGTGAAACCGAATCAAGTGCTGTGCGTGAGGAGCTCTCGAAGTTCCTCAACAGCCAGGCATGCCCCGACTGCGAAGGCACGCGCCTCAACACAGCCGCTCGCCACGTTTTTATCTCCGATCATTCGCTGCCGGAAATCACGAGCCTGTCGGTCGGCCACGTACGCGAGTTCTTTGACACGATGGAACTCGAGGGCTGGCGCGCCACCATCGCCGACAAGATCGTCAAGGAGATCAGCGATCGAGTGGGCTTCCTGTCCGATGTCGGTCTCGACTACCTGTCCCTCGATCGCAGCGCCGAAACCCTGTCGGGAGGCGAAGCGCAACGCATCCGGTTAGCCAGCCAGATTGGCTCGGGACTGGTCGGCGTAATGTACATTCTTGACGAGCCGTCGATCGGCCTGCACCAGCGTGACAACCAGCGACTGCTGGGGACGCTTACCCACCTTCGCGATATCGGCAACACGGTCATAGTCGTGGAGCATGATGAGGAAGCCATTATGTCGGCCGACTTTGTCGTCGACCTGGGCCCCGGTGCCGGCGTACACGGCGGCCAGGTGGTCGCAGCAGGAACACCCGACGAGGTGAAGTCGGAACCGCGGTCGCTGACCGGGCAGTACCTGTCAGGGAAGCGGGCAATCGCGGTACCGGAGATGCGCACGCCCTGTGATCCCGAGAAACAGATTCGCGTTCTGGAGGCGAGCGGCAACAACCTGCGGTCAGTCGATGCATCGCTTCCGGTTGGCCTTATGACCTGTGTGACAGGTGTTTCGGGCTCAGGCAAGTCAACGCTCGTCAACGACACGCTGTACAAGGCGGTCGCTGAAGAAATCAATCGCGCGAGTCGAAACCCGGCGCCACACAAGGCTGTCGAGGGCCTCGAGGCAATTGACAAGGTTATCGATATCAGCCAGAGCCCGATCGGCCGTACGCCGCGCTCCAATCCTGCGACCTACAGCGGCCTGTTCACACCGATTCGCGAACTGTTCGCGGGCACCCAGGAGTCACGCTCGCGCGGTTACATGCCGGGTCGCTTCAGCTTCAACGTCAAAGGCGGCCGTTGTGAGGCCTGCCAGGGCGATGGTGTCATCAAGGTGGAAATGCACTTCCTCCCCGACGTGTATGTGCCTTGCGATGTGTGCCGCGGGCAGCGCTACAACCGCGAGACGCTCGAGATTCGTTACAAGGGCAAGAACATCCACGAAGTGCTCGACATGACCGTCGAGGATGCCGCCGTTTTTTTCCAGAACGTGCCGGTAGTAGCCCGCAAACTGCAAACGCTGATGGACGTCGGCCTGACATACATTCGCCTGGGTCAGAACGCGACCACGCTGTCGGGCGGTGAAGCACAACGCGTGAAGCTTGCGAAGGAACTGTCAAAACGCGATACGGGTAACACGCTTTACATACTCGATGAACCGACAACCGGATTGCATTTCCATGACATCGAGCAATTGCTCGGCGTACTGCATCGCCTGCGCGACCACGGCAATACGGTTGTCGTGATCGAGCACAATCTCGACGTGATAAAGACCGCTGACTGGATCATCGATCTCGGCCCCGAGGGCGGCGACGGGGGTGGCCAGATCATTGCGCATGGCACACCCGAGGAAGTCGCCGCGACACCGGGCTCATTTACCGGTGAGTTTCTGAAGCCGCTGCTTACTTCTACGCCTGCCGACGCAAAGGTTGCACTAACCTAGGGAGCTTCCCGCGCGGCATCAAACGTTCCGTCGTCCAGGAAGGCGATCGTCAATTCGATAGTCTTGTGCATGCGCATCATGAACGCATGCGAGTGCTCAACGACGGCGAAGTCGGTCATACCCTCAAGCTTGGTGTCTTCGACGGAAACACGGCCATCGTCAGGATTAGGCAAGACGGCCGACGTGATGGGATCGATGGTGCGATTACCCGCGATTACGCCCAGCTCGAACTCCGCAGGCCCCAGCTGCAACGGGACACTCTCTTCGCCCTTGCCCAGTTGCCGGCCCGCAGGCCCGTTGATCCAGTCATAGCCAGGCACACCGACGAAATCGTCGGCTGCCTCACTACCCTGGTTTGGTGGGCCCAGCATCACGACGCGACCCAGTTCAGGGATCGCATTCTCGCTCAAGTACTGGCGCACCAGGATGCCGCCCAGGGAATGCGTAACGAAGTGAATCCGACCGACTTCGTCCTGCTCGCGGCATGCGGTCAAGCCGTCGGGAACCGCCATGTCGGCCAGCTCCTCGATTTCATGGTCGCGAGACGGGTAGTCGATGTTGGCTGTCAGGTAACCAGCCTCATCGAGCTCCCTCTGCATCTTGTTCATCGACGTCGAAGAGCGCATTAGTCCGTGCAACAGCACCACACAATCGGCTGCCTGTGCGAGGCCACCGGACAACATTAATACGACAATCAGGAAGAGCTGCTTCATAGACACTCAGACCGCGACAATGAAGCCGCGTTCACGCATTTGTCGGTCATGCACGCGGCTAAGCAGAAGCAGCGCCAGGAGCGCCCCGAACAGCGCGTACCCCATATCGGACTGGGTATCCCAGACATAGCCCTGTGTTCCGAGAAACGCATCCGCGGCCTCGTCAGACAGCAGAGCAACCCACCACTCGATAAGCTCATAGAACGCACTGAACCCAAGGCAGAAACACACAATGAAGAAATCGCGCCAGCGTTCGGAGTTGAAAACCCGCAAGCGCACCACGAGTTCGCGCGCGATCATTGCCGGGATGAACCCCTGCACAAAATGGCCGAGCTTGTCGTAATTATTACGAGTTCCGTCGACAAGCTCTCGCAGCCAGTCTCCCAGCGGCACTTCGGCATACGTGTAGTGCCCGCCAATCATGAGGATGATGCAATGCACCAGGATCAGCACGTACACAAGTGTCGTCAATGGAAAGCGCTTGCGCGTAAGTAGTAGGGCCACGCCGCCTATTACAGCCGGCGCTACCTCGAGACCCCAGGTCACAGTGTCTTTCGGCCCGATACCCGACCACACAAGGACCGCCATGAACGTGCCGATCCAGATCCATCTCATGCTGCCTTGTCCTTTTTCGAGCGCCAGAAGCCATCGCTACTGAATTTCTGCCAGACCCAGGGCAGCCAGCGCAGCAATGCGAAGCTCAACCACAGTGCCCACACGAGTATCAGTGCCTTGTAGATCCACACAGGCAATGTGATTGCAGTAGCGATTGGCAGCACGGACTCACTCCGATCCGAGAACCATCCGAGGACTGAGCCGTAGGAGTGATGTCCCGTCACGTGCATGTCGGGCGTACCGAGCAATCCCTGCGGGAGTGTCGCGAGCACAGACAGCAACGCGATGACGGTCATGCCACCGATGACGACCTGCAGCACATTGAACTTCCACCAGTCCAGGTCGCTGTTTGCAATGCGCTCGCGTGCGCCGCAGGCAAGCAACCAGACGGCCACCACGCCAAGCACTGGCCAGTTGAACGTGCTGAATCCGAGTCCCAGCAATAACCAGTGCCAGCTCTTGAGTGGTGCCAGTCCCGTCCGCCCGAGGATCAGTGCGAAGATGATCAGCACCACGAGTTCCGACCAGTACAAAACAGCGGGGCCGAGTTGGGGCCCGAACGTCCCAAGCAGCCAGCGGTCATGTGGGATCTGTAGCCCTATCTCGATGTTGCCAGCGGGTGCGCCGAGATCGATCACGGGCGTCTTCGTCCTGAACCCCATGCCGAAACTCGACCGCCAGTCGATTCGTACCGAATGCTGCCCTGGCAGAATCGGTAACGTGAGCTCGCCATCCTCGGCACGCAGGGTCTGCGCCCGGTCATCGATAACAACCGACGTGACTTCCGCGTCGGCAGGCAATTGAATGACATGCTGTGCACCGCGCGTGCTCCGGTACTCAAGTGCCAGGCTGACATCGCTGGAACGGTTGCCGTGCTTTGTCGTCAGGGCAACCGAGTCAAATGCGAGCGTCGAGCCCTCGCTAGCCTCGGGACGCGTAGCGGTTAGCGTCAGCTGTTCGCCTCCACGCGGGTCGAATTCGGCGACACGAACGGCGTGGTTGTATACGCCGCTGTTGCTTTCCGGCAAGCCTGAGAACGATGCATTCCAGACGTTGCCTACGGCGAAGCGCCAGACCTCTTTCCAGGGCGCAGCTTCAGCCGCGCTGAGCGTCAACGGAGACTTCAATGGCAGGTTAGATACCCAGCTGACCCTGTGTTGCTGCGGGTCCATGGAAACCAGCACACGACCCTCAGACACCGTGAAGTCACCACTCACAATGCTCTCGCCGTCGATGAGCGGAACATCGAGCGTCAGGGCGCCTTGTGCGGGTGCTACACGTACGACGGTCGTTCGAACACGCCAGTCGAGATCCAGCTCTATAGTGCGCTCAACACGCGCAAAAGTCGGAAAGCGGCTGCTTTCCCAGCGCACCGCATCGCCGCCGTCGTCAGTCTGCAATCGTGTCAGCTGCAGCGACCCGGCGAGGAGACGGCGATCCTTCATTCCCGCAACAAACCAGCCATCGCTGGTGACCGTGATTACGCGGGCCGGCGTCGGAAATGGCACCTCGAGACTATCAACCGCGGGCACGGGGCCGCTCAGGTTTACGCGGTGCCGCCCGGGCGTCATGTACAGCCAGAATGAACCGTTGGCCATTCGCAGCAGGCGCGCATTCGTGGCGCCATCGACAACAATGGCATCGGGGCGCCACCCCTGTGCCGACCCGGGTAGCGGAATGGCAACGCTCTCCATCGCATGGACGCTCAACTCCATACGGATGGCATCCAGACCAACGTTGACGTCGGCTGCGACGATCTCGGCACAACGAGGCACACAGTCCGGCGGCTCCAGCAGACGTTGTTCCAGTTGCTGCAGCAGGTCAGCGTCCGGTGTCTGGGCGTCCGCCGGTGGGCTCACGGCTAGCATCGACCCACACAGCACGGCGGCCAACACGGTTGCCGATTGGCTGCGGCCCAGCGTGAATCCGCCGGGAAGCCGCCAGCGGCGATGGGCAACCTCCGCCGCAATGATGCCCGCGAACAGCAACATCAGCGCAACCTCCACAAAGCGCAGCAAACTGACGAGCCAGCTGGGCAGAATAATCAGCCGCATGCTCTGCTCCACATCGACCGGCCCGCTCCAGTGAAGCCTGTAATTATTCCATCGCCATGACGGAATTCCGGGCCCTGCCTGCACAATGGCGTTCGCCGCATACCGCGAAAAATTCTGCGGTTGCCGCACGCCCGTCATCACGATTTCTTCCAATGCTTTCGATTCTGCCGGTAAGGATCGTACTGTCGACGCTTTATCGAGGCTCAGTCTTGCGGCTTCCTGCATTGCAGGTGCGGGGTCCATCATGTCCATGGCATCGCCGGCCACCAGTCCATACCCACCCGACTCGTACTGTGGTTCGAGCTGGGGATAGATTGCGACGCGCAACTGCCCGGCGATAAATGGCACCAGGGCGATAACGAGGACTGCCGCGCTCAGCAACTGGTAGCTGCGTACGATTTGCTGCAACCGCCCCTCAGGAGCTACTCGCAACAACGCAATGGCTACGAGCAGGTTTAACCAGAGCCAGGTCGGTGCGAACATCTCGTGAAAGCTCAGGACCAGCGCGAACAGCGCCACAACGCCGGCTGCTGGACTGAACAGGCGCCAGACGGCAATCGTTATGATCAACACGAGGAAGAAGTCGAGAAGTTGCCACTCACTTACCCAGCTGCCGTTGGCACGATCGACACCCGGCGCAGCCAGCAGCTTGTGTCCCGGTGGCACGTTCAATTCGGCGTCCACTGCGGCGAACCGGGTCTGAAACCCCGTGACAGGCATCGCCCCGCGCGTGTCGCTGCGCCCCAGTACGCTGAGGCCAACATCGGTGCGCCGCACCTCGACGCCGGTTTGCCCTTCGATCGCACCGTCCGTAATCAGCAGGCTTTCTCCATCCTCCTCGGCAGCCAGCAGCGTATAGCTGCCACCCATATCCAGGCGCCAGTCCGTGCGCATCTGGCCGGACACATAGTCCTCGACGAGAAAACTGTCTCCGTCGAAGCCAAGCCAGATCGTTCTATCGAGTGCCAGTTCGTTGCTGGCCGACACTACGCCGCGGCTGCGCTCGGTCACTGAGAACGTCGCGCCTGCATCGACGCGAAACGCGGGAAACGACTGCCAGTTTGGCGGCACTTCAACCTGCGCGGGATCAACCGGGGGCAGACCCTCGGCTGCTGTTACCCGCAACCTGTCGTTGGACTGGTAACTCCAGATTTCCGACTCGGGGAGATTGGTTCCGTCAGTGCGGCCCGTAACGGTGTTCATGACAGATGGGGCTCGCGCACTCAGGTGGATAACCCAACGCCCCGGGCGCACCTGCAAGCGCAGATTGCCATCGGCCTCGAGTCTGGCGGGAAGCTGGCTCTGCAATCCCATGGGCACAAAGCCATCGGGCAGGATCGGTCCAAAGAGCTCTTCGCGTACCGCGCCTGACACATCAATCTGCAGCTTGGTCACAAGGCGAGTCGGAACATCATCCATGACCAGTCGGTAGATCACGGAGCGCACCGAATCGACTGCGCGAGTGTCGCGCTGACGCTCACCGAGAAATACACCATCCTGATTGATCTCGGGCCGCTGCACCGTCTTACCATCGACGCTTAGCGATAACAGGCCACTTTCCGGCGGCAAACGCAGCACACCGGGGCGTTCGTCCCACTCGAAGCGGCCTGCGATACGATACGTGCCTGGTCCAAGCCGAATACTCGGTACGTTGTTACGTGCGATTACCTCCACCGAACGATCATTCGCCGTGACGCGATCAGGCCAGTACGCGGCACTACCCGGCAACGCAATCCACTGGTCGTCGGCGTGCAGCGTCCATTGCTGCGTGAACTGCCCGCCCGATGCAGTGACGTCAAGCTGGAGCCGCCCGGGCCACGCACAAAGATAATCGGACGGCGCAGCCGCACTGCGGTCGAAATAGAAGGGGCAATCCCGGTATTCCTTGTCTTTGAGGACCCATTGCTGCCAGCCCTCAAGTTCTTCCGGGACGAAGTCCTGGGCAAATACGACACCCGTCGAAAACAACAGAGTGAGTACGAATAGCACGGCTTTACTACGCATGATGACTCTCCGGCAATGCGTGTCTGACACTATACGTGAACGTGACACGGAGTCGTTTCGGGTTAGTAATGAGGGGGAATTTCGTCCGCCGGATCGCCTTCCGGACCACCCTCGCCTGCAGCACGAACCCTGTCGATAAGCGCTTTGCAAAGCTCTTCCAGCTGCATCAGTTTTGCCTGCTGCGCGGTGACGACATCATTGAGTTCATTCAACAACTGGTCCTGGTGCGCCAGCCTCGTTTCGAGGTCGATGAAGCGTTCCTCGCTCATGGCAATCCCCTGTTCGCAAATTCTTAATGAGGGTAGGATACACGCCAATTCCCCGCGGAACCCATCATGTCACTGCTTCGTTTCGACGATATTGGCCTCGAATTCGGCGACCAGCTTATCCTGCGAGAAGCGGAATTCGCGATCGAGTCGGGCGAGCGCGTGTGCCTGATTGGCCGAAACGGCGCCGGCAAGTCGACAACGCTCAAACTCATCATGGGCACACTCGAGCCGGACCGGGGTGAGATCGTTACAAAACACGACCTGATCGTGAGCCAGCTCGAACAGACGCTGCCCGAAGCAATGGACATGCCTGTCACCGACGTCATTCGATCAGGACTAACGCAAATTGAAGCGCTGCTCGCAGAATACGCCCGTCGCTCACAACTCGAACTCGACAAACATGGCCTGCGCGATCTTGAAGCCCTGCACGCGAAAATCGATGCGCACGATGGCTGGCACCTCGAGCAACGTGTCGAAACGACGATAACCGAGCTGAACCTCCCCGCCGACAAGAAGATGAACGAGTTGTCGGGAGGCTGGCGGCGACGTGTCGCACTGGCAAAGGCACTCGTGCAAAAACCCGACCTCTTGTTGCTGGACGAGCCAACCAACCACCTGGATATCGCGACGATCAAGTGGCTCGAGGATCGCGTTTACAACTACCCGGGTGCCGTGATGTTCATTACGCACGACCGCGCTTTCCTGCAGCGGCTGGCAACGCGCATCGTCGAAATCGATCGGGGGCACCTGAGCAGCTGGCCAGGCGACTATGATAACTACCTGAGGCGTAAGGAAAAATCCCTCGAAGACGAGGCGGTCGCCGAGGACAAGTTCGACAAGAAGCTGGCGGAAGAGGAAGCCTGGATTCGGCAGGGCATCAAGGCGCGGCGCACGCGTAACGAAGGCCGCGTGCGCACGCTCATGAAGATGCGCGAGGAACGAGAAGAACGCATCGCCAAGGAAGGCAAGGCAAGAATTCACATCGAGGAAGCCGAGCAGTCCGGGCGCAAAGTTATTCGCGCACGCAACATCAGCTACAGCTATGGTGACGAGAAAGTTATAGAGAACTTCGATATCAAGATTATGCGCGGCGATCGCATCGGCTTGATCGGGAATAACGGTGTCGGCAAGACCACGTTGTTGCGATTGCTGCTCGGCGAACTGGAACCGCAGACCGGCACGCTCAAAGTTGGCACCGGTCTCGAAGTCGGTTACTTCGACCAGTTGCGCCAGGCGCTCGATCTCGAGAAGTCAGTCGCCTACAACGTTGGCGAAGGCCGCACCTACATCAAGCTCAATGGCAAGGACCGGCATGTCGTCGGCTACCTCCGGGGCTTCCTGTTTTCGCCAAAGCGTTCGATTACACCCGTGAAATCCCTGTCGGGCGGTGAACGCAATCGCGTCATTCTGGCCAAGTTGTTCACGCGCCCGGCCAACTTGCTCGTGCTGGACGAACCCACCAACGACCTGGATATCGAAACGCTTGAAGTCCTTGAACAAAAACTCTGCGAATTCACGGGCACGCTGATCGTCGTCAGCCACGACCGAGAATTCCTCGACAACGTCGTCACGAGCACGATCGTATTCGAGGAGGGGGGTAAAGTGCAGGAGTACGTGGGTGGCTACAGCGACTGGCTGCGACGCGGCCATGGGCTTGCCGTAACGGACGAGCCACTCGAGGCCGAACAAAGGAAACGCGAGGCACAGGAGCGACGCAGGGACAAGCAGGCGACCAAGCTCAGCTACAAGCACCAGCGTGAGCTGGATAGCCTGCCCGCAGAGATTGAACGGCTGGAGACGGACATCGCATCCCTGCAGGACACGATCGCCGCGCCCGATTTCTACACTCAGGACGCCGCGCTCGTACAACAAAAACTGCATCAGCTCAGCGAGACCGAGGCTCTGCTGGAGCAGCGCATCGAACGCTGGAGCGAACTCGAAACGCTACAGGAATCGTTTTTGAACTAGGCGGCACGGGCTGCCCGGCCCGTAGTGAATGTTTATTTATTGTCGGTTGTGCGTCGCTTTCCTAGTGAGGAAATAGCACTTGTCACGCATTGGCGCATCGTCAGGATAGTCTGTTACGGCAAAACCCAGCGACAGGTAGCACTGGTAGGCAGGGGTGTTGTGCCGGTAGACGAACAACGAATACTCCTCGTAGTCACTCTCCACTTCGAGGGCAGCGATAATCGACTGAATGAGCTGCCTGCCTGCGCCCTGGCCTCTTAAGGCCGGATTCGCCACCAGGCGTGCAAGATGCCCCCGCCCTTCACGTTCACAGGACTGACCGAAGGCTGCGAGCTCGCCGCTGCTGTTGCGCAGCACGTAGGACGTCATCAACTCAATGCGGCAGTCCTCGCGAAACGTATCGCCGGTGAACGGATAGCGGAACTTCGGCCCACCCCAGATATTCACCGCATCTTCATCGGGGAACCAGGACATCACCGTATCGAAATCAGAGTCGGCTGCCGTAGCCAGAGTCCATCCGCCAGCCTGCATCGGCGCTTACTCCGGCGCCTCGACCACTTCCTGGAAACTGACACTGAGACCGCCCGGTGCGACAGCGAAGTAGATCTTCTCTCCGTGCGCTTCCATCGGCCCCTGCACGTCGATACCGTTCTCTTTCGCGGTTGCCGCAACTGCGTCGGCATCGTCGACGACGATCTGGAGCATCAGGCCCACGGGCATGTCGGCACTCCTTTGCCAGATCTCTATCCAGCTCGTACCCGCTGGTATAACCGCCCCATGAAAGCCTTCACCACCACCGAGGTCTCTTTCCGGTAAACCAAGCCCCTGTGTGAAGAAATCTGCCATTTGCTGTGCCTCCTCGGCAACAGCACAGAATCGAATTCCCAGGACATTCATACTCGCCCCCTTGCTAGGTTTTTGTTGTTCTCTACTTGCCGGGCATCGTCTCGGCGAAATAGCGATCGAACGCACGATGCACAATGTCCGGCGAGAGTTCGATGGCCGTCACAGCTCGGTTAAATTGCTCTAACTCCGCGACATCCTGCTGTCCGTCGGCCGCAATGACCTTAAGCGCCATCAGCGCAACGTCTTCCTTGTCACCATCCGACAACGTCTTGCCGAGGTCAATTAACAGCGGCACCAATGCCGGTTTGTCTGCCAGTTCCGTCATGGCCGTCGTGATCAGCTCCAGTGACTCGGCGCCCTGCAGATGAAAATAGTCCTCGATGAGTTCGATCATCTTCGCGGACTCCTCGGGCTCGATACTTCCACCCCCGCGCGCGACAAAGACCAACAGGGCCGCCACAAGAAACTGCGAGTCGTAGCTCTTCGGTCCATCCGACGTCTCGATTACCAGCTTCGTACCTTCAAGCCGTGAACTGAGGATTTCATTGGTCATAACGGCCTCACCAGGTTTCGTAGTTCTTACGCATGTATTTGACTGACTCATCGATCAGCTTTTGCAGCACTTTCTCGTCGACGTCAGAAAGTCGTTTGATGTACAGGCAGGATTTACCCGTCTTGTACTTTCCGAGCTTCGCCATAAGTTTCTCGTACGGCTTGAATCCCGCCAGGATGTATACAGTCAGCGCCTGCTTGCGGGGCGAAAAACCCGTGATCATGAAATCGCCTTCCCGGCCACTCGCATACTTGTAGTGATAGGTGCCGTAGCCGACGATGCTCGGTCCCCACATCTTCGCCCGCTTGCCCGTCGACTTGCGCATCATCGCGGCGACCGTTCGTGCGTCCCTGCGTTTCTGCCCGTCTTCGATCGAGTTCATGAACTCGGTGACGCTCGTTTTCGTTGCCTTTGTCTTGTTCTCGGCCACGCGTTATCCCCTGCTAGTTAGAGGTACCAAACAGGCGATCGCCGGCGTCGCCCAGACCCGGAACGATGTACTTCTTCTCGTTCAGCCTCTCATCGATAGATGCCGCATAGATCTTCACATCGGGATGAGCCGCCTCAACAAGGTCAATACCCTCAGGACAGGTCACGATGCAAATGACAACGATGTGCTCGGCACCGCTGTTCTTAAGCAGATCCAGTGCTGCGACGGTCGAACCGCCGGTGGCCAGCATCGGATCAATAACGATGCAGGTGCCTCCTTCGATTTGTCGCGGAAAACGCTCGTAGTAAGTTACGGGTTGCTTGGTTTCCTCATCCCGATAGAGGCCCACAAATCCCACTCGGGCTGTTGGCACGAGTTCGAGGATCCCCTCGAGCATGCCGACGCCGGCACGCAGTATTGGCACCACAACAATATCTGTATCGATAGCCTGGCAAGTCGCCTCCGCGACCGGCGTCTGAACAGTCACCTCTTTCGTCCGAATGTTCTTGAGCGCTTCGTAGCAAACGAACTTCGTTATCTCGGTCGCGAGCTCGCGAAAACGTTTATGCCCTGTGTCCAGCGCACGAATAATGCCAAGCTTGTGCTGTACGCAGGGATGCTCAATCTGTATTGCCATGTCGCAGGCTCCATTAGTCCGTGGTTTCCGACCAGATGGCAAACTCCGTGCCCAAAGGGTCGATGAAATGAAAGCGACGGCCACCGGGGAAAGGGAAAATATCCTGGCTTATCGTGCCCCCGAGTTCCTTAACGCGAATTACGTCGCGCTCGAGGTCTTCGCTGTAGAACACCAACAGCACGCCGGTGGCTGGTGCAGGCACATCGGACTTGCGCAGCCCGCCGTCGAGGCGACCGTCTTTAAAACTGTAGTATTCGTCGCCCCATTCCTGAAACTCCCAACCAAACAACCCCTCCAGGAAAGCGCGCGCTTTCGGCAGGTCCGTTGTCGGAATCTCGACGTAGTCGATACGATTTTCGGGTCTCACTGGCATCTCCCGGGCCTACAGCCCTTTGAGTCTCAGGATCGGACGCTCCGCAACAATGGACACGGTACCAAATTCACCGCTGATTGCGTAACGACCATCATCCGATACTGTTAAGTCACTGATCGCGCCGAGGCCAAGATTCCCCGCAATTTCCACCACTTCCGCACCACCACCGGCGTCCGACTGCAATTTGTCGCAATAGGGAAACTCAATAAACGCGGGCCGAATGCACACGATTTCAGAGGGCCGGGGTTTCTCGTAAAAGGGATGACCCGGCCCGAGGTACAGATCGATATCGACTACGAGCGTCTCCGCCTCGACATGCCACGACAGGACAAATGACTTCGCCAGGTCGACGTCCGCGAATTCCCGCAACTCCCGCCAACTGATCACCACCTGCCCCATGTATTCTCTAGCCGAAAGTCGCCGCGACCCACACGCCGATGAAATGCGAGAGAACCACTACGAGGATGGCAATACCGGCGTGTTCGGCGATGATCGCGAGCGGCGACTCATCTTGTGACTTTGCAAGAAAATAGCTGAGTATGACGATAACCAATAGCCCCCAGACAACCGATGCGACAACAGCTGGTCCCAAAGGCAGCAGGAGTAGGGG
>Ga0265303_10000916_pt1 | contig 17589 bp, 13 predicted proteins | sample Helome_2_FD_192494 | JGI IMG/M metagenome (GOLD analysis project Ga0265303, IMG submission 192494) | Marine sediment microbial communities from subtidal zone of North Sea - Hel_20160317 (Illumina Assembly) | ecosystem: Environmental > Aquatic > Marine > Subtidal zone > Sediment ... | reverse complement strand
GATGCCGCAGACGATTGCCCAGATGCCGTATTCGTCGAGGACGCTGTTGTTGTGTTCGACGACCTCGCCGTGATTGCGCGTGCGGCCGCGTCCAGCCGCAGACGCGAATCTGCGGGCGCCGAGGACGCGGTGCGGCGTGCGGGCCTCGACGTTTCTCGGATCGAAGCGCCTGGCACCCTCGACGGCGGCGACGTTCTGAAGGTGGGTCGCACCGTATACGTCGGCGTCGGCGGCCGGACGACGGAACCAGCGGTCGCTCAGCTCGAGACCCTGCTCTCAACGCGGGGCTGGGTGGTGCGACCCGTGTCGGTGCGACGAGTGCTTCACCTCAAGTCAGCCGTGACGGCGCTGCCCGACGGCACGATCATCGGGTATCGGGATCACGTCGACGACGTCGACGGCTACGACCGATTCATGGCGATGCCTGAACCGGAGGGCGCCCACGTGGTGCTGGTGGGCGACAACCGGTTGCTGGTGTCATCATCGGCGCGTGCGTCGATCGCCGACCTGGACAGGATGGGATACCAACCTGTCCAGGTTGACATCTCGGAGTTCGAGAAGCTCGAGGGCTGCGTCACCTGCCTGTCGGTGCGGATCCGCCACCCGGTCACGAACGTCTCGAGTCGAGCGACGTAGTCAGTTCCGTTGGCGGTCCTCTCCGCCGAATTCGGCGCCATCGAGTGCTCGGCCATGAACCGAGGCGCCGCGACGCACTGTTGGGCCTTCATCGGCGTGCATGCCAGCGGCAAGCCCTCGTTGTCCTTGACCTCGCTGATCTGTCAGCTCAGGCTGAATGGGGGATAGCGGTCGGTGACCAGCAACACGGCGTATGCCTCGACCCGCAACGCCCAACGGCTCACGCCGACCACGTAGTCGAACAAACCCCGTGGATAGCGGCCAGTGAAAAGAATGGCGAACCAGGCAATGATCACAGCGAAGAACGCACCGATAGCAAGGAAGAGCAGCACGATGAAGTGGGGGATCGCAAGGAACCACTTCACGAGCGGCAACCACCGGTTCAGGTCCTGCTTGGCATCGGGATAGTCGATGTCAAGGTGAACGGCTTGCTCTTCCTCCGTCGATGGGTAGTCGTCCGTGAGGAGCGCCAGGTATGCACCTACACGCATTGCGAAGCGAGCAAATTCCCTGGCGAAGTCGAACCACCAGCGCGGATATCGCTGGCGGAAGAGAATCATCAGCAGCGTTGCGAGAAACAGGGCCCCGGCGATTCCACCGCTCGAAGTTGTGATCTTCGTAATGGTCTCACCAGCATCTGAGACCACGACGTAGGTGGAATCGGCGCTCGCGGAGATGATTGCCAGGATGATGGCGATCGGGATCACAAGGATCAGTCGAAAGAAGGTTGTGAGCCGATTCAGCTCTTCCTCCGGGTAGTCAATCTCCAATCGTGCCGAGTACGGTGTCTGGTGGGTTTCCACAAGGCCTCCCTGTCTAGCGGAACCTCCATTGTCCCACAGGCTCGGAGTCCTTCGGCGTGCCCGTCCTCCCGACGGGTAACCAACACGGATGTCGACATACGCAGCTGGCACTCAGCGCGCTAGATGGCAGACCATGTCCACGCGTACCAGACGATCAATCCGTTGAATACGAAGCCGACAACGATCAGGAGGTTGTCGTAGAGGCCGGCATAGGGCAGACCAGCGAGGTTGAAAAGCACGAGGAAGATGGCAGCGACGATGCTCACCCAGCGGATCGCCGGGTAGGCCAGCGTGAGGGAGAGAACGAGCATGACGATCGGGATCAGCATCGTCGCTGCTGCCACCACCCACATCCACTGGTTCGCCTCTTGACCATCTACTTCGCCAGCTGTGAAGTCGCCAGCGAATATCCGTAGTACGTCCCCCAAGAGATAGGTCAGCATCAATGCCACCCATAGCCCTGAGAGGATGATCCTCACACCCTCCATGGTTCAATCGGCTCCGTTCTGGATCAGTCATCGCCTGTATGCCGGCTTGTGGTTCACATCGTGATGATGGTCGTGCCTTGGTTGTGGCCCTCTCCCACGTGGCTGATCGCTTCAACGCCTTCCGCCAGGGGATGGGTTCGGTCGATGACGGGGGTGATCTCGCCGCTTTCGGCAAGTTGTCTCAGCGTGGCAAGGTCTTCCTTGTTCGCCATCGAGAGGAACGCGCGCCCTTGCTGTTTCACGAACATCGAGGCGGTTGTGGCCCTCAGGGGGTGGCCCAGTCCACCGAACCACCCCGTGGGGGCGGGTGCACCATTGGACAGCAGGAGTCCGTCGGGAGTGAGGGCGCGTCTGGTGTCTTTCAGCGAATGGTTCCCGATGTTGTCGAAGATCAGATCGTATTCCTGGCCGCCTGTTGTGTAGTCCTGTTGCGTGTAGTCGATGACATGGTCTGCGCCGTTGGATCGGACCATGTCAATGTTCCGAGTGCTGCAGACGCCGGTCACCTCGGCGCCCAGCGACTTGGCGATCTGCACGGCGAAGGTTCCCACTCCGCCAGATGCGCCGGTGATCAGCACCGTCTGTCCCGCTTGAAGGTTGCCGCGATCGCGGAGTCCTTGCAGAGCGGTGAATGCGGACACGCCGATCGCGCAGGACTGCTCCAAGGTGAGGTTGGATGGCTTCAACGCCAGCGCCTCGCCTTTGGCAGACGCATACTCGGCGAAGGCGCCCTTGCATGAGCCAAAGACTTCATCACCTGGTTGGAACTGCGTCACGTTCTTGCCGACAGCTTCGACCGTTCCGGCCATATCGGTTCCGGCTACACCATTCTTCGCCGTTATCGAACTGAATATCGGCCGCATGGCCTTCGGCAGGCCCCGAATGCCGTACACGTCACCGATGTGGATCGAGGCCGCACGAACACGCACCAGCACCCCGTCATCGTCCACCCCTGGCTTGTCGACCTCACCAACGGTGAGAACGTCACCCGGAGAGCCGAACCCATCCTGAATGATCCCCTTCATGATGCTCCCTTGCATCGACGGTGCGAGCCTCCCGTGAACGTCAGTGTGGCACGATCACCCACCTAGGAAGAAGACGGCGATGGGGTCTCCGAGCGAATCGGCCTCAGCCCTTGAACGGTGCTCGCTCTGGACCCTTTCGCACCACAGCTGACCACACGGTCTCATAGTGGTCACGGTCGTACGGATCGATGTGAGGCAGCACGAACTCTTCCCATGCGGACCGCATCGGGTCGGTTGCCGATGTGTACATCCGAAGCCCGGCTGGATAGCGATCCAGCACGGTTCTCAGCGACATCGGCGTCTCGACGCGCGTCCTGGCATCTCCAGCCGTGAACGACGTGTTGATCTCGACGGCGAGCTTCGTCAGCAGTTCACGCACCTCGGCATCCATATCAGGATGTCGACGCTCGAGCATCGTGACAAGGTCCTCCTCACCTGGGAATTGCTTCTCCCAGATGATCCACCGGTCGGCGAATGCCTTGTTGAGAGTCTGGGTGCCTGCGTAGTCACGCAGGTCTGTGGGGTTGAGCGTGCCAAAGATGCGCACGTCACTGCGAAGCCGGACCATTTCACCTGTTGGAAGCTCGAGTGCCTGATGCCGGTCCAACAGACCGTGGAGGGCGAACAGGGTTTCCGCCCCTGCAGCGTTCAGCTCGGAGAGATTGACGAGTGCGGGCCCTCGCAACGCCCTCGTGATGTCGCCGTCCTCCCAGCGACTCTCCGTGCCGCCCTTGCCGTCGCCGTAGAGCTTCACCGATCCGATGAGCGTGATGTCCCGCACCTCACCGGTCAGGGGGATGCGGTAATACGGGGTCTGCAGCCTGGCCGCGAACTGCTCGAGGTCGTGGTCCTTGCCCGTCCCCATGTGGCCGCGCAGTGCGAGATGGAGAGGGGAGTCCGTGAAGTACCCGCGCCTGATCTCCTCAAGGCGCGCCAGCCGGTACTGCATGCCCAGGTCGACGTAGTAGGGATCGGGTTCGGGGATGTGTTTGAGACGGTTCTCGTGGTCAGGGAGATCCTTCGAGATCTCGGGCGTCGGCAACTCGACGTCGGGGCCGACGCCGGTTGGGTCTGTGAAGGTGACGGTTGTTGCCACGTTGGTCTCCTCGTGTGTCAAAGAGTGGTTGTCAATTGCTCAGAACTTCGAGTTGTCGCTCGCCAGCTTGTGCCCACCACGAGTCCGCACCTGAAGCTGCGATTGTTCGATAGAGGCTGCTGCGGACGCCGTCGACCATTGCTGATGCGAGGTCGAGCGGGCGTTCGACGACCTGTGCGCGTGAGTACGCAGCGCGCACGGTGTCGTCACCGATGCCGATGCCGAGCACGGTTGCGCCGCTGTGTTCGATGTCAGCTGCGGTCTCGGCCAGCGCCTGGACCGATCCACGGGTCATGCCGTCTGCCAGCACGACGATGATGCGGTGCAATGCCCGCTGCGCTGCAAGTCGTTCGGCGGCGTGGGCAAGGTTGAATTCGTCGACGTTTGCCGCTTTGTCGAACATCGACACAGGCGGGCTCTGCTCGGGTTCCCTCCGAGCTCTCCGCGCAGCCTCCGGCGGTGCGGCGGCGGTGTAGAAGAGCCCGGCAAGGAGATCCTCTGCCACCCGCCATCGCATGTGGAACGGCTTGAGGAGGTAGTGGTTCACGGTGCGGGTGAGGCGCTCGGCGTTTCCGCCCTGGGCCTGACGGAGCCCCGCAGTCGCACGGGACCGGCGTTCGCGGTAGCTGGACTCGGTGTCGTCGCGCCCTGCAGCGAAGGATCGGTTGAAGATCGCTATCTCAAAGTCGATCTGAAGCTCGTCTGCGAGGTGGGCGAGCGTCCACGCACCGAGCAACGCAGCTGCCATGGCCCACGGTGTCTTGCGGGTTCCGCTGTCACGTGGTTGGAGCATGGAGGCAGAGCCGTCAACCAACAGGCTGATCGCATAGGAGCGACGAGACGGCAGGTCGCGGCGTTCGAACATGCGGTCGTAGACGCCCGCGCCCAGAAGGAGAGGTGTGTAGGGAGAGAGGTCGCCGGCGTCGAAACCGCTGCGCAGGCCACGGCGTTGGTTGGCGAGGAAGAGGGGATACAGCTCGCCGCTCACGCGGTGCTGTGCGACACCCCAGTCTGCCGCGGCCTTGATCAACATGCCCCGCCCATCGGGAGCGAACAGGGCAAACCTGTCAGGGAAGTCCGTGACCAGCAGTTTGCCTCCCTGGCCGGACGGGAGGAAGATCGTTGGAGCGGTTGACACCTTCATCAGCTGGTCCGTGGCGGGGTCGCCAGCCGTGTCTGCCTCACCCTTCTTGCCGTCCTGGGCACTGACCGACTGGGCCGCGGTGCGCGTCTGGTCGTACGACTCACGATCGGCAAGGGTGGGGGTGACCATCCGTACTGCATCGACCGACTGCGAAACGGCAGCAGCGTCGGCCTCCATCTCAGCCTTCATCCCCTGGGGACTCGATGACGCTGCGCCCTCCTGCAACAGGTTGTGCATGCGCGCAACGGAGAGCAACTGCAGGGCGACCGTTCCGACCGACCAAGGATCCTCAAGTTCCTGCACCGGATCCATGAAGGCCATCGCATCGTCGAGGGCGAGGGCGACATGGGGCTCGACCCTTCGCTGGACGTCGTTGCGTTCCTCGTGGCCACCGATGATCAGGAAGCAGGCAAGGGCGAATTGACCGAGCGGTCGTGCGGTCCCCATCGCGTGGCCCACCGATGTTCGGTACAGGTCACGCAAAACCGAGCCGGCGCCAGGGTAGGCGTCGAAGTGGATCCGCTCCTGGCGGGCATCCTCGATCGACAGGAAGAGCGCCTCGGCGGCGCCGCCCCCAATGGCGTTGAGCGCAGTCAGGAGGGGGACAGCGTCAGGCTCGGGAGCGTCCTCCTCGTCGAAGTCGATGTCCTCCTCCGTTACCTCAGGGCGAACAAGGTCCGCATCCATTTCACCCAGTTGGAAGAGGCCAACGGGGATGTTGGGCGCGTCGTCGTCCTCCTCGTCGGCCTCAGGCTTGAAGGCAAGCCATTCCCTTGGTATCGGGCGCTCCTCGTCGAGGTCGGTAGCGATGAGGTGAATCGCTTCGTGGAGGGCGGTGGTGAGGGCAACTTCCGATGGGGTGACGGGAGCGGATCGGGCGTAGGCCGTTTGGAACACGCGTGGATCGAGCACGATCGTGTCCTCGGTGGATGCTGCCTGCGTTCCGAGTCGAACCTGGAGTTCATCGTTCCCTGACAGGCTTCGGGCGAACCTCGTGACGGCCGGAGCGACACGTTGGTAGCGCGCGACAACAGCTTCGATTGCTCGTTCCTCCGGTGGGAGGATTTCGTGGAGGACGGATTCGTCGCGGGCGCGCATAACTCTTGATTGTACGATGGACGTCAACCCAGCGGACCGGCCCTTCCCATGCGCTTCGACATTCCAGATTCAGAACTCGTTTGGCGATTCGACACGTCGGGTGGTCCCGGAGGTCAGCACGCGAACCGCTCGAACACCAGAGCCGAGCTTCGGTTCTCGATCGAGGAGTCTGTGGCTTTCGACACAGAGACTCGGCAGCGAATCATCGCCAAGCTTGGTCCGTCGCTTCGCGTTGTCGAGGACGGTTCGCGTTCACAGACGACAAACCGCAAACGGGCACTTCGCAGGCTCGAGGCAACACTCGAGGATGCCTCGAGGCCAGATGCGCCTCCACGTCGGCCGACCAAGCCTTCACGCGCAGCCAGACAGAGGCGACTCAACGAGAAGCGGGCTCGATCTGACATCAAGATGCGGCGACGGCGCCCCAGCAACGACGATTGACAGCGGGACCAACGAATCAATTGGAGGATCTGAGAACTGCGACATTGTCGGAGAAGATCCCCTCCTCGCACGCGTCACATTTCAGTCGTTCGACCCGTTCCTATCATCCTGCCCAATGGATCACGAACTCACAACACTCGACAACGGACTTCGCATCGTCAGTCACGACATGCCGTCCGTCCACTCCGTAGCCATTGGCTGCTGGGTTGACACCGGAAGCAGGGACGAGACCGGACCACAGTCCGGTGCATCCCACTTCCTCGAACACCTTCTGTTCAAAGGCTCGGAGACCTGGTCGGCCAGGGCGATCTCGGAGGCGTTCGACGGCATCGGTGCGCGGCACAACGCGTTCACCTCGAAGGAATACACCTGCTTCTGGACGCGCATGCGAGACGCCGACGTCGCTCTCGGCGTCGAGATCCTCGGCGAGATGGTCCGCAAGCCTGCGTTCCGGCAGGAAGAGATCGATTCAGAGAAGCACGTTGTGCTCGAAGAGATCAACATGAACGAGGACGATCCCACCGACGTCGCCCACGAGGAGTTCATCGAGGCGTTGTGGGCGAACCATGCACTTGCCCCACCGATCCTCGGAACAACAAGGTCAATCACCGACATGACAAGGGACACGATCGACAACTACTGGTCAAGCCGGTACACACCCAAGTCGACGGTCGTCGCGGTTGCGGGCAACCTGCCCGAGAACCTGATTGCAATGATCGAGGAGGCGTTTGGTGATTGGGAGGGACCAGCCATCACCCGCACGCTGGAAACACCGACTGTTGAACCAACCGTGCGCGTTCGGACCCGCGACACCGAGCAGGCTCACATTGTCCTCGGGTGCCCTTCCATTGCTCGTGACGATGACCGTCGCTTCGCCCTCACCCTTGTCGACCACGTCCTCGGGGGAGGCATGTCATCGCGCCTGTTCAGGGAAATCCGTGAGACGAGAGGACTCGCGTATGCCGTGCACTCGTTCCGTTTGCCGTTCGCTGATGCTGGAGCCTCCGCGATCTACGTGGGAACGACCCCCTCGCAGAGTGATGAAGTGCTCAAAATCATTCGCGAGCAACTCGATCTGATCGTTGCCGACGGGATCACCGACGACGAGCTGGAGAGGGCCAAGGGTCACGTCAAGGGTGCCCTTGCCCTCGGGCTTGAGGACCCGAACAGCCGGATGAATCGGATCGGTCGGACAGAGCTCACTGGCATGGAACACCTCACCGTGGACGAAACCGTCGAACGCATTGCGGCTGTGACCCAGGAAGACATCCGTGCCGTGGCCGAGGTGGCCTATGGCGCCCCGTACGTGATCGGCGCCGTTGGTCCGTTCGGTGCGGACGACCTGGAGGCGTACATCCGATGAAGGTTGGGGTCGCAGGTGCGTCTGGACAGATGGGCGGCCTCACAGCCTCAACGCTGTTCGAGGCGGACGGAATTCACCTGATCGGCCTCTATGACGCACACACATCCGGCAACATTGCCAGCGTCGCAATCTCGCAGGACCGATCGTCGCTCGACGGGTGCGACGTCATCGTCGAGTTCTCCAGACCAGAGGTCGTCATGGAGAACCTCGAGGTGTGGCGCCAGTTCGGGGCAAGCGTCGTCGTGGGAACGTCCGGGTTCGATGCGGACCGGCTCGCTGCCCTCGAGGAGCTGTGGGGCAACGGTCCCGCCAACTGCCTCGTCGTCCCCAACTTCTCGATCGGTGCGGTCCTCATGATGAGGATCGCAGAACTCGTTGGCCCCCACTACCCGGTCAGTGAGATCATCGAGCTCCACCATGATCGAAAGGCTGACGCGCCTTCAGGAACCGCCATAGCAACGGCCAGGCGGATCGCGAAGGTTGCGCCTGATCAGGTTCGGGACACCGACTCGGAAGAGCTGTATGGCGGTGCGCTCGGGGCCGAGGTTGAGGGTGTCCGTATCCACTCGGTGCGCTTGCCTGGCCTCGTCGCCCACCAGCGGGTCTTGTTCGGTGGCGGCGGCGAGGTGTTGACCATCAGCCATGACACGATCGACCGTTCATCATTCATGCCTGGCATGCTGCTTGCCGTGCGATCGGTCGGCAGCCAGAGCACGCCCCTTGCAGTCGGCTTGGATTCGTTGTTGGGGCTGGAGTAGCGAGGGCAGACCCCTTCTCCGGCTCTGCGTCGCCGGGCCACCTCCAGACACAGCTGGGTGAGAGAAGCTCCGAGTCCAATGCGCCTGAGCTGCACGGCTGCGCAACTCCAGGGCCCGCCTAATTGAGAGCGGTTGCGAGTTGGCGGCGGTATGTCGCCGTCAGGGGGTGATCGTTTCCGAGAACGCCGAAGATGTCGACCATTGCCTGGCGAGCATCCTCCTTGCTTTCCCCCTTGCGCTTCACAACGTCCAGGAGGCGGTCGAGAGCGGGCTCGAATTCCGATCGTGCGGCAAGCGCCTTGGCAAGTCCGAGCTGTGCCTGGTCATCATCTGGGGACGCCGCGGCAGCAGCTTCGAGGTCGCTGATGTCGTCTCCGGCGGTGCGGCGCAATCGAGCCGCCGCCTGGAGGCGCTCCACGTCGGCGTCCGGGATGAGTTTCCCAAGCACGATCATGGCATCGTCGATATCTCCATGGTCGATCAGAAGTGCAGCAAGGCTTGTTCCTGCGTCCTGATGATCAGGCTTCTGGTCGAGAACCTGGCGAAGGATGTGTTCGGCAGCCGGTATGTCGCCATCGATCATGGCACCCCTGGCTTCATCAACCATCAGATCCAGGTCGCTGGGGAGCACGGTGACGAGGAATTCAGCTATCGCCTGCTCGGGAAGCGCTCCGCTGAAGCGGTTGACCTCCTTGCCGTTCCTGATTGCGACAATCGTCGGGATCGACTGGACAAGGAACTGAGCTGACAGCTCGGGGTTCGCGTCAACGTCGACCTTGGCGAGTTCGAACGTGCCGGCTGCCTGTTCGGTCATGCGTTCCAGGAGCGGGGAAAGGGTCTTGCACGGCTCGCACCATTCCGCCCAGAAATCAATGAGGACAGGCACATCACGCGATCTCACAAGGACTTCCTCCTGGAAGTCTGCGAGTGTGACGTCCTTCACGTAGGGGCTTGTCGACTCCATGGTGGAAAGGATAACCGGTGCCCCCGTGGTAACTTGCAGGGCATGGACCGCAGACCAATCGCGCCTTTCGGGCGCCTGTTGACAGCGATCATCACCCCGTTCGACTCTGAGGGATCGATCGACTACGCGGCGTTCTGGAGGCTGGTGCGCCATCTCAGGGATGACGCAAGCGAGGGGATCGTCGTTGCTGGCACAACCGGCGAATCGCCGACTCTGTCGAAACCAGAAAAGATCGCCTTGTTCCGGGCCGGCGTTGACGCAGCAAAAGGCAAGATGAGGGTTGTCGCCGGAGTCGGCACATACGACACTCGCGAATCCGTTGTGCTCGCTGAGGCGGCAGCGGAAGCGGGGGTCGACGGCCTCATGGCGGTGACCCCGTACTACTCGAAACCCCCACAGCGGGGAATCGTTGCCCATATGACGGCGATCGCTGATGCAACCGAGCTGCCGCTGATGCTCTACAACATCCCCGGACGCTCGGCCACCAGGATCGAGATCGACACCCTCGTGGAACTTGCTCAGCACCCCCGCATCGTCGCGGTGAAGGATGCGGTCGATGACATCGATTGGTCCGTGCGCCAAATCAAGGCACTTCCGGACGGATTCGCCGTCTATTCGGGCAGCGACGGCATGACCAAGGACCTCGTTGCAGCGAACGGCGTGGGCGTCGTTTCGGTCACGGCCCACCTCGCCGGTAGGGAGATCGCTGCCATGATCGACGCGGTCGTTGACAATGATTGGGACACCGCAAACGAACTTCACGACCTCGTTGCGCCGCTGACTTCTGCGCTGTTCGCCGAACCGAGCCCAATGCCGCTCAAAGGTGGATTGACCGAGTTCTGGGACGAAGTCGGTGTGCCGAGGCTCCCACTCGTTCCGGCGGAGCCCTCCACGGTTGAGTCCATCGGCAAGGCCCTCGAGACCATTGTCGAATACAGGCAGCGATGACGGTACGCATTGGCTTCCTTGGCGGGCTCGGTGAGGTCGGCAGGAACTGCGCCTCCATTGAAATCGACGGTGACCTTGGGCTCATCGACTGCGGCCTGATGTTCCCAGAGGAGGACATGCTCGGAGTGGACCTCGTCCTGCCGGATTTCGCTTCTGTCCTCGACAACAAGGAAGCGCTTGGTCGCATCATCCTCACGCACGGGCATGAAGATCACATCGGCGCACTTGCGTTCCTGCTCCGGGAGGTGAACGTGCCCATCTTCGGGACGCCGCTCACGGTGGAGTTCGCCAGAGCACGGATCGAGGAGTACGGCATCACCCCGGATCTGCGGGCGGTCGAGCCCTACGAGTGGGTCGACGACGGCACCTTCCGGTTCACCTTCATACCTGTCTCGCATTCCATTCCGGACGCTGCTGGCGTAGCGTTCGACACGCCGGAGGGCATCGTGCTCCATAGCGGCGACTTCAAGCTCGACCCAACGCCGATCGACGGCGTACCGACGGACCTTCGTTCGTTCGGCACCATCGGACAACGCGGAGTGCGACTCCTCCTTGCGGACTCCACCAACGCCGAACGACCGGGGTATGTGCCATCAGAGGTGACGGTTGGCGTGCGACTCAACGAGATCGTGTCGCATGCCGATGGCAGGGTTATCGTCGCCTGCTTTGCTTCCCACGTTCATCGTGTGCAGCAAGCCATCGATGCCGTTGTCAGAGATGGCAGGAAGTTCTCCTTCATCGGCCGTTCCATGCTGCGCAATTCGGACATCGCAGCGGACATGGGCGTCCTCAGCATTCCCGAGGGTTCGCTGGTTGACCTCAGGGACCTCGTCGACATGCCGGACAATCACACGGCGATCATCTCCACCGGGAGCCAGGGCGAACCATTTGCAGCACTCTCGCTGATGGCGTCTGGTGAGCATCGCTCAGTGTCGCTCAGCGACGACGACACCGTGATCATCTCGGCTACGCCGATTCCCGGGAACGAGACGAGGGTTTCGCGCGTCATCAACAACTTGTATCGGGTGGGCGTAAAGGTGTATCACGGCCGTAACACTCATGTCCATGTCAGTGGACACGCTGCAGCGGAGGAACTCAAGACGTTCTACAACACTGTGCGTCCTGATGCGCTCGTGCCGGTCCACGGCGAATATCGACACATGGTCGCCAATGCCGCACTTGGTCGTGAGATGCGCATTCCCCAGGTCGAGATCTGCGAGGACGGAGACGTGGTTGTGCTCCACAACGGCGAGCTCACGGTTGAGCGCGGTGCGATTCCGGCCGGCTACGTCTACGTTGACGGCACCGAGGTCGGCGAGGACGATGCGATCATTCGTGACCGCAGGCACCTTGCAGATGACGGTGTGCTGATCGTGACAATCGGCGTGAACTTCTCGACGGGCGAGGTCCTGATCGGGCCAGACGTCGATTCCCATGGCGTGACTTCGAGCGATGCGGACCTCCATACGACGGTGGCTGAGCGGGTTGGCGCCTCGGTGGCAAGTCTCGAGCACCCGATCGACCCGGACGCGCTGCGTCGGAGGGTTCGGAATTCAGCGACGCGGGCGGTGAAGGCGTCGGTGAAGCGCCGACCAGTGATCCTTCCCGTTGTGATCGAGGTCTGAGCGCACACCGCTGGGGATGCTCGGCATGATCGGTACGCTCGGGGCATGACGAGCATCCAGCTCGACCACGTGACGGTGGTCCGTGACAAGGCACAGCTGATCACAGATGTCTCGCTCACGATTCCGAGCGGTGAGTTCCTTGTCGTCATCGGGCCCTCTGGGGCCGGCAAGACAACCCTGCTGCGTGTGATCGGTGGCCTCGATGAGATAGCGAGTGGCGACGTCCTGTACGACGGCCAGTCGGTAGACGAGCTGCCGCCGTCACAGCGCGATGTCTCGATGGTCTTCCAGGACAACGCCCTGATCCCGTTCAAGACCGTGAAACAGAACGTGGCATTTCCGCTCGAGATGCATGGTGTGGGGAACCAGGAGATCGCAGATCGCGTCATGGCAGAGAGCAGGGTGATGGCGATCGACCGGTTCCTGTCGCGCATGCCACGAGAGCTCGCAGCAGGTCAACAGCAGTTGGTGCAGGCGGCGAGGGCGCTAGTGCGACGACCGCATGCGTTCCTCCTCGATGAGCCGCTTGCACGAGTTGATCCGATCCAGCGAAAGGTCATGCGCACGGAGATCAAGCTTCTTGCGGATGGATACGGCGTCACCACGGTCTACGCCACCAACGATCCGACAGAGGCGATGGCACTCGGCGACCGGATTGCACTGATCGACGGCGGCAGATTGCGCCAGGTGGGGACGCCGACCGATCTCTATCAGCATCCCGTAGACACATTCGTCGCTGCGTTCGTAGGGCTGCCATCGATGTCGTTCATCGACGGGGTTCTCGCCGATGGCGAGGTCCGGGTCGCCGCAGGCGCGCTCCCGGCAGCCATTCGCGGTCACAGCGGCAGGGTGATCGTTGGCGTGCGACCCCACGAGTGGGAGGTCGTTTCGACGGCTGGCCTCGTCGGGACCGTCCAGTCGCTTGAGGACCTCGGTGACCACGTCTTTGCGATTGTCGATCTGTCCGGTGATCCGGTCACCGTGAGATTTGATGCCGACCGGCCGCGGGTCGGGGACACCATCCAGGTGTGGACGAAGCGGCCCCATCTCTTCGATTCGTCCGGTCACGCACTGCGCTGAACCCCGATCGAATTACAAGTATGTAACTCTCCGCGCGACCAATCGCGCGAAGGGTGGTTGGTTGTTCCACGATGGTGCGTTACAGTTCGTGTCCCATGGCAATGAAGACCTCTCGCGGTCGGGCCAAGGGGCGGAGTGCTGCAAAGCGCAAACATAAGAAACCATCGCTGATCAAGCGAACAACCCAAGCGCTACGGGGAGTTCCAGCCGGAGTCAGTGAACACCTCGGTGAGCACAAGGCCGATGTGTGGGGCGTCGGACTGATTGTCCTCGCCGCACTCGTCTTCCTCTCGTTCTTTGATCTGTCGGGACCGATCGGCGGGTCTGGCGCAACCGTGACGACCTTCGTCTTTGGCATGGGCGCTTTCGCCGTGCCGTTTGCCCTCGCCATTGCCGGGCTTGCCATGATCGGCATCATCAACAAGGACCGCCACACCCGCACCGTGAGCGGTGTGATCGTCCTCTTCCTCGGCTCCGTCGCCCTGTTCCACCTGATGACCGGAAATCTCGCCCTGGCGAGCGGCTCCGCCATCGAGGAGAGCGGTGGCGCCGTCGGCGCGATCATCGCCTACCCACTCGAACGGCTGGTGGGGTTCTGGGGTGCGTTTGTTGTCCTTGTCGCAGTCCTCGGCGTTGGTGCGCTCCTCGTCACAGGAGCATCGCTCAGCGACGTGATGCGGAGCCTCGTCCAGTCGACCAAGGCAGGGTGGATCTCGCTGGTGGATCTGCTCAAGCCTGGCCAGAAGTCTGATCCCGAGGTCATCGTCGATCTTCGAGAGCCGATCGACGCCACGACGTCCGCCCCGGCACCAATGCCTGGGGCACCTCCGGAGGTGCCCACCTTCGATGCGGCGCCAGCAAGCAAGAACCAGAAGAAGCCAAAGGCCGTGAAGCCGACCGATGCGAAGGGTTACACGCTTCCGCCGCTCGACATCCTTACGCTCAGCGGTTCCCGAGGACACGATGGTCGAGGTCTCAAGGAGACAGGGGAAGCCCTTGAGGACTCGCTACGTCAGCATGGTGTTGATGCCAGGCTTGTCCGCATCGTTCCCGGTCCGACAGTCACCAGGTACGAGATTGAGCTCGCCCCCGGCGTCAAGGTCAACAAGGTCACCAACCTCAGCAATGACATTGCCTACGCATTGGCAGCGGCTGACGTGCGCATCCTTGCTCCGATCCCTGGCAAGTCAGCGATTGGTGTGGAGGTTCCGAACCGGAAGCGTCAGTTGGTAACCATTGGTGACGTGCTCACCTCGGACGAGGCCGGAGCCGACTCCGATCCCATGCTGGTTTCGCTCGGTAAGGATGTCTCCGGCACACCACGACTCATTCGTCTGACCGAGCTTCCCCACGTCCTGATCGCCGGGGCAACGGGCGCTGGGAAGTCTTCGTGCATCAATTCCCTTCTCACATCGATCCTGATGCGAGCAACACCAGAGGAGGTGCGGCTGATCCTCGTCGATCCCAAGCGGGTCGAACTAGGGCAGTACAACGATGCGCCCCACCTCCTCACCAGGGTCATCACCAATCCAAAGAAGGCCGCAGACGCACTGCAGTGGGCAGTGGCCGAGATGGAACGCAGATACGATCTTCTCGCGGACGCGGGTGTCAGGGACATCGACTCATACCGTGAGTCGTATGACGCCGGAGGCCTTGACGAGGAGATGTTCGACCGGTTCCCCTACATCGTGGTGGTTGTCGATGAGCTCAACGACCTGATGATGGTCGCTGGCAGGGTTGTCGAGGACTCGATCGTCCGAATCGCTCAGATGGCGCGCGCTGTGGGGATCCACCTGGTCCTGGCCACACAGCGTCCATCGGTCAACGTCATCACCGGCGTGATCAAGGCGAATGTGCCATCCCGCCTCGCGTTCTCCGTGGCCTCCCAGACCGACAGCCGCGTGATCCTCGACTCGGTGGGTGCCGACAAGCTCGTAGGGCTCGGCGACATGCTCGTTGTCACCGCACGCGATCCCAAGCCGGAGCGAATCCAGGGTTCCTTCGTGTCAGAACCGGAAATACACGCCGTGGTGGACTGGGTACGGGACCAGCGGGAAGCCCGATATCGGGACTCGGAGGTGTTCGAACAGGCCAAGCAACAGGCTGCGGACGTCGAGGAGTTCGACGGTGAGGATCCAGAGATCATGCGCCAGGCGATCGAGCTTGTTGTGCGTTCCCAGCTCGGATCCACGTCCATGCTCCAGCGCAAGCTCAGGATCGGTTTCGCCCGTGCCGGGCGTGTCATGGACATCCTTGAGGCCAAGGGTGTCGTCGGACCATCAGAAGGATCAAAGGCTCGGACCGTCCTCATCACCGAGGAAGAACTCGAGAGCGTTCTCGGCTAGGACTTGCCATCCAGCCGCAGAGGAGCGTCGTCCCAGACGGCGCTCTTCGTCATTGCCACAGGACACACCACAGACATCGGTTGGTGGGTAGGTGAAACATCACCCACGAGGGGTCAGTTGGATCGGAACCAGAGGGCGGGGTGACCCATCTCGGGAACCAGCAGCACGACGCGTGCGGTGATCTGGTCGGCAGTGATTATCGCGTCCGGCCGTGCATTGTTGTCACCCTGCGTAGTGAACATCAGGGTGCCGTCGACGCGCTCGATACTGATGATCCGGTGCACGACCGGCCGATCGAATCGGTCATTGAATTCGATGACGTCGCCGACGGACAAGGAGTTGGGGTCCACCTGTCGTTTCAGAATTGCCAGGTCGCCCTGCTCGAACGTGGGCTCCATAGAGATGCCGGTTACTGCGGCCGGTCGGAATCCGAGCAGGCTCGCAACGCCGATCACCGACAGAACAGCGGCAGTGACCGCGATCGTCCATGCAAGGGGATGGCGCTCATACGTTTGCTCGTGACGATGGTCGGGATCTGCCCAACGGGCTGCGCCCTCCTCGGTATAGAGGTAGATGTCGCGAATCAACTTGGCTGAGATGATGGGTCCTGCAGTGCCAATGACGAACAACGCAGGCCACTCGAGCTCGGGTTGAACCTGGGAGAACCACTCGAAGGCTGCCAGGACCGCAACGAAGGCGATCGCAGGTGCGGGGCCGCCATGATCCGCCAGCCAGGTCAGAAGAACGCTGAGCATCAGTGTCGGAGCGATGAATCCTCCGAGGATGCTGACCAGAGCGCTGGTGTCGAGTAGCCCGCTGAATTGACCATACGGTGTCATCGCCAGTGCCAGCAGACCTGCGGTGCCGAAGAATGCGGCCCGCTCGTTATAGGGGCGCCACGCGTGGAAGCAGAACGCCCGCGCCATCTCGAGACCGATGACGGAGGTGGCGACAAACAGCGCGTTGCGCGGGTAGTTGACGAGCCTTCCGGCGACCATCGAGTCGCCGAATCCGAAGACGGCGCCGCCGAGCACCAGCAGGGCGACGTTGAAACCTCCAACCAGAGCGGCGATGCCGGTGAGTGCCCTGGAGAACGGTGGGCGGTCAGATAGGCGAACCCAACCGAACCACGAGATTGCGGCTAGTCCCGTCCAAATGGCGGGTTGGACGAGATAGAAGTTGACGTCTGGGTTGCTGGACAGCCATGTGCTCAGGCCCCGTTCGATGAGCCACCATGCGGCGACCACATATAGCGCCACGGCCCCGGCGAGGACTGCCGTAGGTCCAGCATTGGTGGCACGCTCAGCCGTGCCACCAATGCTGCTCCTACTCGTACCGGATGAGTCGGCTAGCGGTCCTTCCGTCTCAGTCGACAGGTCGGTCACACAGTTGCTCCCGGATCGGGTGTTGGAGCCCCGGCGGTGCGGGGCCCCAACACTTCGTCGTCTCTTGCTGTGCTACTCCCGGCACCAGCCGTCATCGAACTCGTTCCAGTTGACGAAATCCTGCGCCATCGTGAAGCGATAGGTCCCATTCTGGATCGCCGGCTGTTCGACGTGGAACCCGAACTCAACGGAGGACTCGAAGCCCGGATCGATCTGGGTTCCGCATCGGAAGGGCCTCGGAACGAATCCTGTGACCTCTGCAACGAACTCGTCAGCCTCGTTGTAGTGACCCCACGCGATATGGCCGTCCCCTATGCGTTCCACGGCCAACTCGTGACCGTCGAGGTAGCAATCCTGGTAGATCCGACGGTCTCCATTGTTGAAGACTCC
>Ga0265303_10000914_pt1 | contig 17601 bp, 12 predicted proteins | sample Helome_2_FD_192494 | JGI IMG/M metagenome (GOLD analysis project Ga0265303, IMG submission 192494) | Marine sediment microbial communities from subtidal zone of North Sea - Hel_20160317 (Illumina Assembly) | ecosystem: Environmental > Aquatic > Marine > Subtidal zone > Sediment ... | reverse complement strand
GCAATTCGATCCTCCGGCAAGTGCATTTCCCCAGCTTTGGATTTTATTCTTGAGTTTTGCAGGCTAATCAGTCTACCATGCGTTTTTAATAAATGTACATAATTTATCTATTTTAAGGCATATATCAGAAAAACGAATAATTGACGCAATTTTCACGACATGGCTTTGGGTATAAAAGACCATTATGGCTAAAAATCCAGTGCGGGTAAAAAAAATCGACCTGGGAAACTCGACCTGGATATCGCTCTTGTCCCGGTGTATCGATTCGCTCGGCAGCGAAACCTTTCCCGAGTGCCTGGTCGCTGCACTCAAATCCATTACCGAATTCGATTACTCGGTAGCCTTCGTATATCATCAAAATGAAAAGCCAATCAGCCTGTATGACACGTTTTCGGACGCCGAACGGATAGTATTTGTCGATGACTATCTGAAGGGGCCCTACCTGCTCGATCCGTTTTTCAAGGCCTGCGGGCGCAGAGTCGATACCGGGCTTTATCGACTGCAAGATATCGCGCCCGATCGTTTTTTACAGAGTGAGTATTACCGTTCTTACTACGTGCGCACCGGTCTCGCCGAGGAAATCTGTTACACCTTTTATCTCCTCAACGATGTGGCCGTTGTGATTTCGTTAATGCGCTCGGGAGACAGTCAGCGTTTCTCGGCACGCGAGTTCAGATTACTGGAAAGTGTGGTGCCGATTGTCAGCAGCCTGGCGGAACGTCACTGGCAGGATGTCCCAGACTGGTTTGGAGCTGAGCTAAGCGATCGGGAGAGCGCCGACAATCGCTCCGTTATAGAGAGTACCGTCGGTGCTATTTTCGGTCCGCGGATTACACCGCGGGAAACCCAGGTAGTCGCGCAGGTGCTCGAAGGGCATTCCTCGGAATCAATTTCGAAAAGCCTCGGAATTTCTACCGGCACGGTAAGAATTCACCGGCGCAATATTTACGCGAAGCTCGACATTTCGTCGCAGCAGGAGCTATTTTCAATCTTTTTTCAGAAAATCAGAACGGTGCGTGCATAGCATCTTCGGTGGGTCGCGATTCAGCCAGCGAAGCGAGTTTCTGCAAGACCCTGAATACCGAGGTCGTGGATGGCAAATAGTCCGCCCGCCTGGGGTGATGCGTCACGCTCGCCATCATATTCGCCACCGATAGTGGTGACATAGAGTACGTCGTTATCATCACCGCCGAAGGTCAGGCTGGCGACCCACTGGATCGGCAGTTCGATAGCCCGCTCGACGATGCCATCCGGGCTGATACGGCGAATGCTTCCACTGTCGAAATGTGCGCTCCAGAGGTAACCCTCGGCGTCTACCGTGCCGCCGTCGGGATAGCCGCCCGATCCGGCGGTCGAAACGAAGGTTCGACGGTTGCTGGCATCGCCGGTTGAAATGTCATAGTCGTAGGCGAAAATCGCATCACCGTAGGAATCCGATACGTAGAGCGTGCCACCGTCCGGACTCCAGCAGGGGCCGTTAGGACAAATCATTCCTCCGTCGAGCCTGGTGCAACCAAGATTACTGTCGAGCCGGTATATACCACCGACGGGATCGCTAGAGCCGGTATGCATGCTGACGGCTATCAGGCGGCCCTGGCGGTCGACCTTGCAGTCATTGAAGCAGAGTTGGTCCTGGTCAGCTTCGGGTTCAGTGATGACGGTGGTCTTACCGGTTTCGAAATCGAAGCTGTGGATTCCGTCATCCATAACCAGTATGGCGCCACCGTCAGCGCGTAAAGCCAGTGAGCCCAGGTAATCACATGCCACATCCCAGCGGTTGATGTTGGCGTTTTTCGGGTCATAACAAAACACAGCGCAGGTCAGGCTATCGACGAAGTAGAGCACTCCATCCCTCGAATCCCAGATCGGGCTCTCGCCAAGTTCGTAACGTTCCTCGCCTATACGTTCGATATTCATATTGCTCCCCGACCTCTGCGAGTAGTCAAGTTATTCGTAGCATCATCCGATAGAGTTTCGGCATTTGCAATATCTGCAAGGGCGATACACGATTCGAAGTGGACGCGCAGAAATTCTCAACGGGTTTCCAGGTTCGAACTAATGCTTCAACCCTGGTATTTCGGACCAGTCGATTAGTACTTTATGATCGCGGGATCGTAGGGACGCACCATCCCTCCAGCGCTTTAAGGGCCTCTTTCGCGTCGCTGAAATCGGGATCTTGTTCCCAATCGTTGAGATGGGTCCACGGTTCGACTTCGCAATCGAGTTTTGTGATCCATGGGTCGTAACCGTCCGGCGGTTCGTTGGTGGGACTAGCGGTCCGCATTTGTACGCTTTGATGGATGACAGGCTTCCCGAACCTCTTCGGCCACTTGCGCCGGCTTTCCCTGAATAACCACTTTTTCCACGTCTTGTCGCGCGAATCATGCATGTACCCATCGGGGTTTGGTGCGCAAAGACCTTTCTCGCGTTTCGAGTCGGCATAGATACACAGGCCATGCTTCACGGCGTATCCGGTCATCCATTCGAGAACGATGTCGGAAAGCTCCTTTTTTGAGTACCCGCCGCCTACGTCGGTGTGCATGCCCATGAACCAGACCTGCTTTAGCTCACCTTTCTTGTTGCTCCCTGGTTCGATATAAATCGGGTGGAAATTCTTACGGACATCATCAATCGAGAGTGCGTGGTAAGCGTTTATGACGCTTTCGCTCAAATAGAAATCATGAAATCCGTGCGGTGCGATCCAGTTCAGAATTTTGTCGACGCGTGTCTCCGGGAAGCCGAGCGCTGCGACGGTGTCCCAAACGCCCAAAAACTTCACCGTCGCCCACATGGTGTGGTTCAACTTGTGAAATTCTTTAGTCGCTGCGTCTCTTTTTTTTGGGTTCGAGATTTTGTAGATCTTCCATGCTTTGCCGATTAGGCTTTTTCGCGACTTTGGGAGTATCCCAAACAAGTGAATGAATCCCGTGAGACTGCGCACTGTGGCCGCACCTCTGCTGAATCCAAACAGGAAAATTTGGTCGCCAACCTGATAATTCTCGAAGATGAACTGGTAACACTGTCGAACGTTTTCCGCGAAGCCTCGTCCGAGGACATTGCCAGTCAGTTTGCGGAATCCTGTGCCAAGTCCCTTGTCATAGAAGGAAACTTGCTCCGGCGAGCGATCCAGAATCAAGTTGAATGTCTTGTAAACATTGGTGCCACTGCCGGTCCCGCCTTCCTGACCGGTTCCGTCTGAGAAAACTATGATGTTCTTTGCCATGTCTAGCTCCCCTTAATTCCCATGTGTCGGTCAATTCAATACTTTCGCGGTGCGCCTGGCCAGGCGATGCGTCGTAGACATCGATTTCATTCGTGTACAAGAAATTTAAACGCCCTTATTTCACGAAGTATTAATCTATGCCCGGATTGGCGAATAGTCAACACACCTGAATCTTAACGAAAACAAGGCTAAGAGAAATGGGGCGCGAGTTGCTTGAGGGTGTGACCGAATGACCGCCTTCTCGCGCCATCACCTTGCTTGCCCGGAGTCAGCCAGGTACTCGAGCAATCGCCGATGCACGAAAATGTAGGCGCTGCCGACTCTTTGCATGAGGTTGAGGCTGCGGGCCTGGTCGAGAAAACGCGCAAGATTCCAGGGTGTCTGCCTGCTCACGGCGAGGACGGTTCTGAGGACATAGTGCTTAATCACGTCCAGTCCGCCGAACCAGAAGAAAATGATCGTGAACATGACAATGAAGAGTCGTAAGGCCGTATTTGACGGCGACTCGGGGGTCAGGATGTCAAAGAAAGGAGTGTTTTGAAAGCGTTCCGGGAAGCCGAACCAATAGAACGCCATGACGATCGCGATCAGCCAGACGGCGTGGAACCCCATGAGCACGGCCATTTTAAGAGAGAGCCTTATCCCCTGATTTGGTAGCGTCTTTCCCTCGAAAACATAGGGTTTGAGGCCGCCAAGGAATGCGCCGAGTCCGAAACCCACGGTCGCGAAACCGATAAGCATGATCAATTTCTTGTCCCCCAGGTCGTAGTCCTGGGGGATATACGCAAAGCCGCCGACGACTAAACCACCGAGCAGTCCAGGCAGTGCGCCCCGCGACGCGTTCTTCAGCGACCAACGGAGCGATTCGACAGTCTTGATACTGTAGTTGATGCTTCGATCGCGTCCCATGGCACTCAACAGCAGGACGATGCCGACTCCAGCCCAAAGCAGATGACGCCAAACTGCTGGTGGGTTTGACGGATCGACGAGCGCCTCCCACCACCAGATCGCGATCCACGCGACAAGGCACCAAACACCCGCGCTGACGAGACCCTTCACCGCTGCCCGCCCGATACCGGGCGGCACTCGCTCCAGAACCGGGTGACCCGACCTCGAACCAAGGCCTTCTATCCATCCGAAAACCAGGCACCAAAGTGGCATCGCCGCCAACCACAAAATGGACTCCCCTTTTTGCAGTCCCTGTTCAGGATCGATGGATACCCACCAATAAGCGATGTTGGCGAGGCCTATCATGATCCCCAGCACGAGGCTGAGTCCTGCCAGGTATGCCCAGCGCTGAACGCTGCCCGACAACCAGTCCGGTTGCAGGTCTTCGATCAGAAGCATCGTCTGGTTGCGCTCGGACAATCGCCTGGCAATCCAGGACAGCCCGCCGCAGGTGCGCTCTCGCGGATAGGCAAGCTCTGCCTTACCTCGCTTCTTGAACATCAGATCGATGTAAGTGGTGAAGAGATGTCTGGATCGATCCTCGACGCTTTCACGCCCTGCCAGATGCTCCGCCTCGTAGCCCCGATAGGCCAGACACATCACGTTGAGCATTAGCGGGGAGCGGGCGTCCTCCTGGAGGACGCTGTCCTGTCGGAGCGCATCGCGCAGCCCTGCCAGCTCGGCGCCCGCTTCCTCGACGTAAGTGTCGATTTGTGCGTCCGTCAGCGGGCGGAGAGAAATGGCCCCGTTGAGGGTGAGCTTCTCCGGCAACTCTTCGTACTGTTCCAGGCGGCAGCACACCACCATGCCGGGCAACCCGGTCTCCCTGGCAAAGCAGTTGATGGCTTCTACGCAAGCCGGCCGAATCTCACCCCTGACCTCATCCAGACCGTCGAGGAACAGCAGCAGGCGCTGGTGCTCCAGCCAATCTTTGCCGATTTTCTTCGGGATTTGATACTTGTCGCTCAGTTCATCGGCTAACCAGGTATCCAAAGGTTGCTTCGGGTCGACCCACGAGGAGAGGTGAAAAACAACCGGAATGGGCTGGGTGGGATTTCTTTCGGCACGCGTCACGAGTTCGCGGACCAACGTGAGCAAAGTAGTAGTTTTGCCCGAACCCGGCTGACCCAGAATGAGGACAGAGTGTTCCACGTCGTCGAAAACATCGGCAATACTCTTTCCCGAAGCTACGGCCCGGGTGCCTTCGAAGGGGAGCTCGAGCACGGCCTCCCAGGGACTTCCTACTGCCTGCGGCTGCGTGTCTTTGCCGAGCTCGAGCAGGCCGGCACGTTGGATCGTGTTTTCCAGAACACCTTCAACCCAAAAGTGCTTTACCTTGCGCAGCAGGATATTCAAATCACGCTGTTCGCCCGCTTCGAGCGGGCTGGGTTGGTAGCTGACGTTGAGCTCTCTGAGCGCGCGGACTTTTTGGGTCTGCCAACGCGCGGCATCCTGTTTGATGCCCTCGCGCAATTCCTCAGGCGTGTTGAACCAGCGGATGGTGAGTCCCGTCTCAACCTCGCCGATTCGATCCAGAAACGCCTGCAATTTCGGATCACGCTTGCCGTCGAGGCCTGCACGCTTTTCGTAAATCAGGCGGTCCTTGTTATGTTCAGTCGCGTAATTGAACTCGTCGATGGTGTAGTCGCCGTAGTCTCGCCAGAACAGGCCGATGTACAGGTCAGCACCATCAAGTTCTTGCTGGTAGGTCTGCTGAATGCCCTGCGGACGAGCCCCGGCGTCCTCCTCGAAGACCCAACCGTCTATATGGAGCTCATTAAGGGCAGCCTTTATGGCCGCGCGTTCTGGTTCCAGTTCCTGCATCCTCGAGCTGACGAATACGCGCAGGCGTTCATAGATCACGAGGCTGTGCTCCTAAACATTCGTAGTGAATCGAAAGTATAGACCCCATTTTTCACATGGCCACGGATATTAGTCGCAGCGTCACTCCCAGATTTCAGGTGGCCAGATTTTCGAGTAGAGCTCTAGTTCCCCAAATTACCGCTTCGGGTGCAATTTGTGCGAGCTAACGCGGTGTATAAAAATTCTATTAACAAATACAGCTATTTAAATTGGGATAACCGGGTCTCTGTTTGGTTAACCGCGCTTGTCCTTTGATGCCCCTTTATAGAGATAAATTCGATCGAAAATTAGTATGTGAACCCAGGTTGCGAACCAGCCGGCGGCGCTCAAGGCGACACCCACCAGGAACTGGTGCGCCGTCTTGCGGAAATTGAATGCTTTCAGTACCCACCCGAGACCGAACTTGCCGAGTGCGATGGTCAGGCCGAGGAGGCCAAGCGCGGCGACAAAGCCCTGCAGAGAATTTAGCGGTTGACCGCCCCACGCCCACACCGCACAAATCAGCGCCACTGCGATTACCCCGAACAGAATTTTTTTCAACGTTCGTAAGGGCTTCGAGAGCTCCCAGATTTTGAGCATACCCATGCCGCCGACCTTCAGCAACTGCTCGAGCCTCGTGTCGTTCGGGTCGCGCAACGAATCAGCCACTTGCAGAAAACTCCACTCGTGTGACTGTTGATCGAGCGGGACTCCCTGAATCGAGGTTTCGATATTCCTGGCTGCCATACTGTAGCCGGATGTCATCAGCGCGAAGGCCTCGGTTTCGTTGAAAGAATCGAGATCGGTTCGGATTCCGGCGATCAGGCGCTGGAAACGTTTCAGGATCCCGTACCGGGTCAAAACGGCCTGCTGCTTGCGCAGATCCTCCGCGTTGAGCTGTTTGGGATTCTGACAATTGATCCAGTCGCGATCCTCGACCTCGAGCCCCTGTTTCAGGTGCAGGAACAGCAGGCTCTTCAGGCGCCCGGTACGTCTCCGGGATTCGATCTCTCGGTACTCTGCGGTGCGCACCCGCGCTTGCAACATGCTAATGGTGCGTAACAGCACTCCTATGGGTTCGTCGGGCGGATCGTCGACAGTCGTCATCTGCCCGCTGGCATCGCTCACGATCATGACGGTACAGTTTTGATCCAGCAGTCCGAAAACACCCTGGTTGTCGTGAACGCCGCCATCGACCAGTCTCACCGTCAACCCGTCTTCGTACAAATCGCGCAGTTCCAGCGGCATGAACAAACCCGGCACACAGGACGAGGCCGCAACCGCGTCGCCAATATCAATATCGCGATGGGATGCAGGCGCTTCGGTTTCAAGGTACATGCGGCGCAACCGATAGTTGCCGTCGATCTCACTGTCGATGAATGCCGGCGGCTCCCCCATCCACGAGGTGGTGAACTGCCAGTTATGCCCGGTATTCAGGCTGGTCGCGTTCAGTATCAGAACAGGCACTTTGTTGGCGCGTTTCCAGTTGTCGTATTTCGGTTTGCAATCCTCGTCGCCTTTCGGCCTGACCTGGAGCTTGCGCAGGACACGTTGCCCGTCGTCCTTGATGCGACCGTACAGGTGGTGTTGATAGAGTTCGCTCAAGCGCTTCGTCATCGTGTATCCCGGTTGAAACATCATGCGCAGATTAGCCAACCAGTCGGTGCCGATACGCGTGCGGATATTCTTTTGCACGCCGGCGAGAAAATCGGTGGCGACGCGTTCCACCAGCTGTATGTAGTCGTCGCGCGTGATCGAAGCATCGTCTTTTTGCTGCAGCAGGTGACGCAACTCCAGGTAGTAGTGCGCCCCGAGGATGGAGCCGCCCGATACGCAGGAGAGTACCTCGACGTGACGCAACAGGTCACGCTCGGCCAGCGCCGCGAGCATCCCGATCTGGAACAGCGAGGCGCGAAAGCCGCCCCCCGATAGTGCGAGGCCGAACTTACCCGCGAACAGAGAACCTGCGGGAGCGTTGCCACCGAAGACCTCGCGCAGCACTTTCCAGGCCGGCGACTGGTCGAAATCCGCGTTCGTCTTTGCGTCGGGATCCTGCTTGCGTGCGAGCCAGGCGAATTGCCGAGCCGATGTTTCCAGTTCCCAGGGCTCGACCGATTCACCCTCATAGGCCTGCTGCAGCCAGGTCGTGGCGTTGTCGTAGTCACCAAGCCCGAAGTAGGCCTCGGCGATGGTTTCATTGAACCACCTGACCTGTTCGCGTGGCGGGCCGCCCGGCCATGCCGGTTCGTTCTTGAGGGGGAGCAGGGTGTCGAGTACCTGCGTGCGAATCGCCTGCGCCCCGGCCTTTCTTGCGGCACCCGCGGCGCTATCGACATCGGCGAGCAGGTCGATCACAAAGGCCGCGTTAATCGCCGTGTAACCGTTATCCTGCTCGATCCCCAGTTCGGCGCCGCGTTCGTAGAAACGCAGGCTCTGCTCGAGCACCGCCTGGCGGCCGGTCACCAGCCATTTGCGTTTGCAGATGCCGCCGGCAATGCCGAGGCTCTCACTATTGGTGGAGTCCTCGAGGCTCTGACCACCTTCGGTCTGTTTGATACCGTCGAGTATTTCGAGCGCCTGATCGTGTTTGGTGTCGTCCGGGGCGTCCGGATTCTTCGATGTCCACAGGGCGAGTTTCTGACGCAGTTCGACAGCGTCCCCGGCATCGACATGATTGGTATCGAGCAGGTAAGCCGCAAGGCGCTGGGCCGCATCGAAATATTGCTGTTTGGCTAATTCCCTGGCGAGTTTGAAGGCTTCCGCAGGTTTGATCGCCTCTCCGCGGCGGATATTGTTCGCTTGCTGCAAGAGATCGTTTTTCATTATTGATATGCCTCCTAACCTTCAAGTTAAGGATCCATGTTAGCCGATGACCGGGGCCTGTGCTAGCCGGCAGGTATTGTTTGCAACCTGTTTTCTAAAAGGCTTTTGCCGGAGGCCGGCACTCCAGGTAAGTTTAACTGGATTGGCTGTGGTAATGCCTGGCTGGACTTGGAGTAAAAGGGATTTTATTCTTCCTGTATACTCTTTCGAAAGTCGCAGATGATGATTCCGATCCATTCCATTGCCGCCGAATTGTCGATATGGCCTGGGTAAACTAATGACAGCGAGACAGAAATACCTCAAGCGTGCACAGGGTGAGGTCATTGCGGTTCAGCTCGATCTCGACACGGACGGTTTCACCTACCGCAAGTGGGGCGGAGAGCAGAGCTGTAAATCGGGTGACTGGATCGTCAACAACGGCGGCGATGTGTATTCGGTGGATCGCGACACCTTCGCCAGCACATACCGCGCCCAAAGCCCGGGCCTCTACCGCAAGGTGGCGCCGGTATGGGCCGAGCTGACCGATAGCGACGGTTCGATCAAAACCAGGGAAGGCGTCACCCACTACGAAGCGGGTGCCTATCTCGTCTTCAACGACGAGGACGGGAACGACGGCTACGCGGTGGAAGCGCCCGCGTTCGAAGCGATGTACGAGCCGGCGGATTGAAGCGATCGATGGTTAAGACCGGTCCCACTGGTATGGATTACCAAATAGACAGTTGTGATAGAACCACGGCTGGGGTATCAACGCGCGGTCCAGGACGGGATCTTTTTTATAAAAAATTGAGCGAATTGATGGTCCGATTAGAAATAGACCATCGCTAGCCGGTGCATAGGAGCAGTTAATGGCACGTGTTTTCATTTCTCATTCAAGCCGGGATAAAGAGCCCGCCGAACGGATTATGGCCTGGCTCGGTGAGCAGGGATTTGAGACCCCGTTTCTAGACTTCGACAAGCATGGCGGAATTCCGCCCGGCGCGGATTGGGAGAAGACGCTCTATCGTGAGATCGAGCGGGCCGAAGCCATCATCATCATCCAGACGCCTAACTGGCTTGATTCCAAATGGTGCTTTGCCGAATTCACCCAGGCTCGCGCGCTCGGCAAGGCGATTTTCCCCGTTATCGAAACACCGACCGGCGACACGTTGGTATCGCCCGACATTCAGGCGCTTGATTTGCTCAATGATCGAGAGGGTGGGCTCGAGCAGCTTTCCAGCCAATTGACCCAGATCGCGCTTGACGCCCAGGGTGGTTTTGACTGGGATGCCAGTCGTCCTCCCTATCCGGGGCTACTTTCCTTCCAGGAAGAGGACGCGGCGCTCTATTTTGGCCGCGATGATGACATTCGCCGGCTGATCGAGCGGCTCGACGCGCGCCGCGCCCAGGGCGGAACCAAACTTATTGCGTTGCTTGGAGCCTCCGGGTCGGGCAAGTCCTCACTGTTGAGAGCCGGTGTCATTCCAAGGCTCAAGCGTGCCGGACGCAACTGGGTAGTACTTCCGGCCATACGCCCCCAAATTCGCCCGGTCGATGAGCTGGCACGATCATTGGCTGTCGCCTGCGGTGGGGATGCGGACTGGCGCAAACTGCGCGAAGAATTGAATGGTGACAATCTCACCCAATCGCTGAGCGATGTCGCAAATGACTTGCGCATGCGGGCCTCGGCTAACGAGGCGCAGATTCTATTGCCGATCGATCAGGGCGAGGAATTATTCGGCGCTGCCGACCCGGACCAGGCCAGGCGCTTCTGCGAAATCCTGAATGTGGCCCTGTCCAGCGACTCACCCTTCATCGCCGTTATTGCGCTGCGCTCAGACTATCTGGGCTTGCTGCAGTCGGCCGAGCATCTGACCGCCCGGTTCGAAGAGTTTTCGATTGCTCCAATGCCGCTTGCCCGGATAGCCCAGATTATTGAAGGTCCCGCAGGGGTGGCCGGCCTCGGCATCGATGAAGCCTTCGTTCATCGGGCCGTTCAAGATGCAAAAACCGAAGATGCCTTGCCCTTGTTGGCCTTTGCGCTGCGTGAACTCTATGACCATGCAGCCAGCGACAACTATCTGAGCCTCGCTGAATACATCGCTCTTGGCGATGCTAAGGAAGAGCTGACACCGCTGGAGAATGCGGTACGCAAAGCCGCCGATAACGTCTTGACCGAGGCAAAGCCGAGTGACGAAGAGCTGACAGCGTTGCGCGAGGCATTCGTACCGGCCATGGTGCGGGTGAACGAGCAGGGCGAATATGTCCGACAACCGGCACGCTGGGACGACCTACCGAGCAAGGCACGTGAGTTACTAGAGCGATTGGCAAAGGCGCGGTTGTTAATCGTCAGTCAGGATGGCGAGGACCGCATGGTCGAGGTGGCGCACGAAGCACTGCTGCGCAAATGGCCACGACTGAGATCCTGGCTGGACGATGCGCGCGAGTTCCTGACCGGCAAGCAACAACTGGAGAGAGACCTGCATGATTGGGAACACGCTGCAGAGGCGGACAAGAGTGCAGCGTTGCTCACCGGCCTGAAGCTCAACCGTGCGCGCGGATGGCTCCTCGAGCGTCCGCATCAGCTCACGGCCGATGAGCGCGCTTTTGTTCAGGCCAGTATCGAACATGCCGAAGCAGCGGAACGCCACAAAGCCCGCGTGCGGCGCAACCAAATCAGGGCCGCGATCGCGGTAGCGGTGGTGTTGGCTTGTACGACGGTAGTTTCGGTTTATCTGTGGAACGATGCCATAGCGCAAAAAAAGAATGCTGAGGCAGCTACGGCCGCGGCGAAGCGAAATCTAGTGTCCGCGAATCTCGTTCGGGCTCGACGTGCCTACGAAGACAAGAAGGTCAAGGAGAGCCTCTTCTGGCTATGGCGAGCCTACCACGATGCGCCGATTGGTGACCGGAGACGCGACAGCGCGCTGCGCATTATTGGGACGCAAGCCCACGAAGAGTCCGGGACAACTCTCCAGCCGGAAAAGAGTTTCAGTAGTTTCGACGATGCGATCAACTCGTCTAGATTCAACCCTGACCAGGAGCGTGTGGTGGTCTCGACGAATGGTCAAGCGAAACCCTGGAATTTAAACTTACTCCCCGCCAAGCTGGATCCCGAGGATTTCCTCGCCGAAAGTTTGGACGGAAAATACGTCATGATGTCGGACGATGACTACTTCGGCCAGCTCTGGGATATCGAGAAAGAGACACTGCTGGCTTCTACCGACGTCTATGTCAACTCCGCTGCTTTCAGTCCCGACGGCAAGCGTATTGTTACTGCGAGCCAGGAAACGCCGCGACTTTGGGCCTGGCATGAGAAGGCCGGAGAGCTGAAGCTGCACAAGGTTTTAAAGGGCAAGCTGCGGCACACAAAAGTGACCATTACCGCGGCTTACAGCCCGGACGGAAGGCGTGTCGTCACCACGAGCGAAGACGGCACCGCTCGGACCTGGGACGCAGAGAGTGGCACGCTGGTTGCGGCACTCATTTACCCTGAGGGAGTAAAAGGGTGGATCCGTGCCGCCGCCTTCAGCCCAGACGGAGGACGGATCATTGCCGGGGGACGAGTCTGGGACGCAGAGACCGGCGAGATGATCGCCATTTTAACTCAGGACAGGACCAATATGGCTGTGGCCTTCAGCCCGGATGGAAGGCGCGTAGCGTCCGGGGCCACGATCTGGCTTCTTCACCCGTCGGCGTGCGATAAGCCTGAATGGCTTCAGCTGTCGATCGAGATTCGAAGTGGCCTGGCTTGGGACGTTGAGACAAAGCGTCCGTACCCTCTCTCGGAGGAGGAGTTAAAGATCAGGAACAATAAAACCGATGGTAAGTTCTGCGACGCTCGTGTGTGGGAAGACTTGAGCCCAGAGGAGCTGGCGGCGCTGCGCGGTCCAGTGCGAAAATGACATTGTATTGCGAGTGGGTCGGTATCGTCGAATCAGGCGAGCGACGCGTGGGCCAACCCCCGAGAAAAATTGGGGTCAGAGATTAATTTTTTTAAATATCCCTGGGTAAATAGGGAGCAGATAGTAATTTGGTAAAAACACTTTCGCGTCGATTGTTGCCCATATTGTTACCCCGGCACCACTTCTAAAAAATAGGTATATACTGCCCGTGTAATTACGCGCAAACTTTTTAATACCTGGTGTCAGGGTCCGTCGAGGAATGACCGAAAAATAGTCACATCTAGCCTATGAAAAATTGGCCAATATTCATTTGTTATCGACAGGCAGATGGGAAATCAGCTGCTGCTCGAGTATTCGAGCTTCTGGATAAACAAGCAGTACCTTTGCCAATGGAACCTGATTCGCAAGAGTCGGCTCCGCTAATGGATGTCTATTTCGATCAGGCAGCACCTGGAGTCGAGGATTGGACTGCAATCCACGAGCCATACTTAAAGCGTGCCCGCGCTATCATTGTTATCTGCACCCCGGGATCGAAACTCAACGAAGGAACAGGCGACTGGGTGCACAAGGAAATTGACTGGTGGCTCGGTAATCGAGTTATGGCTCCAATCCTTGTCGATCCACTAGGCGAAGAAATGCGCTATGTTCCGGATCCAATAGCCAACAGATGGCCTAACGCGCAACGCATAAGACTTATCGAGAAGGACTGGGAAGGGCTCGCGGAAGATGACCGCCAGGTACTTGATGATCGAGTTAGGGCCCAATTTCTTGGTGCGATTGTTCCTAGTGGCGATAGTTTCTATCGACAAGAACTCGAGCAGGAAAAAGAACGGACGGCCAGAATGCAGCGGACACGTAACGTGGTGATCATTTTAAGTGCCGCTTTACTCTCCGTTCTTCTATTAGCCAGCTGGTCCTATTCGTTGAAGAACAAGGCGGACCTGGCTACTCTCGACGCGGAAGCCGCGCGTAGGGCGATGGAAACCGCTTACAGACTGGCACAAGCTCGCGTGACAGAGGGCCAGGCGGCCAGGGCCACGATAGAATCCCGACTAATAAACTACCTGCAACAGTTCAAGAAGTTCGAAGGTTATAAGCCTTACCTGGAGCAGTGGGAGGCGGAGTTTAGTAGCCGAGCAGCCGAGTTGAATCGTAAAGCACGCGCAGAACTCCCACACTGTACACAAGCGGATAGTGCAAGTGTGTATGAAGGGCAGATGGTTGAAATTTACCTGGATAACATTCCCGAACATGAGGCTTTGTATGTATATCTTTCTAGTGTTCCCGGCTCAAGCCCCAGGCCGGGCGACTGGGCTCCAGCGGTCTTCGATGTATTTTTCGGGGACAAAAGGAAGGTCAAGATTGGACGAAATCTTAAACGTAAGGATGTGAAAGAGCAGATGGCCTCTGTATCCTCTGAAAATAAGTGGGGACTACTCATGGGTCTGGGTACACCGCACTTAGTGACACATCGGGAGCGTAACTATCGTCTAACGCAAAAAAAGGTCTACATGAATGATGAAGGTGATATGGCCATGACTTTCGAAATTTGCCTGGAGGCCGAGATGGGAGGTGAGTAAAAAGAGTTGAGTAGTTTATAAATATGCGAGTTAGAGAGTAATTGTCTCTAATGTTCGAGTTGGGTGATATGAGGATCTAGTCAATTCAATCATGCCGACAGGCGCTCAGGCATGCCATGAAAGCCCCCGCTTTTCCGACACGGTTTTCCGTATTCCTCCGGGAATGGTTCTATTAGTGCTTCGTTAGACTAAAAGGGAAGCGCTGTATTCCGTATTGAACTTCGCCGCTTATCAGCCGGCCATCAGGGGTTACAGTTCCTCTCCCAGTTCCGTAACCGTAATCGATGCGTTGGAGCGAGAACTGGATCTGACTTCCTTCGATGGAACCCGTACCCTGCCCGATAGCCTGACCATATGCATCGTATGCCATCATTTGGAGGGTGTCGTTGCTATGCGCCAGCTGGAAGGCTTCACCCTCAGTGTCGAACCAGTTCCCTGAAAGATTCGGTATTGACACCTGCTTTACACCGGCAGTTTCGCGTTTCTCGAGGTTGAGGTATTCTGCAAGGTCATCGATGAATTGACCTACCTCAGTTTTCCAATGCCTGGGGTGGATAGTGGTGAATTGAAACTCGAATAACTCGCCCATGGAATCCGGGAGATCAGACTTTTCAGGCTTTATCGCCCCTTCGACCAGTACAGGCGCTATTTCGATCTTCCGCTCGAGCCCGATTTCTAGCTCGCGTCGCACCCAGTCATCGTCCCTGTGCAGGTCCTTGATCCGGCTTATCCAGGTTGGGCCGATCACCGCAATAATAATTTTGCACGACTCGACCTGGCGGATCAGCTGATCTTTAAAGCGCCCGAACTTCAGTCCTTTTTCGTCTCGGAATACCGCTTCTTCTCCGAACGCGGCCCGTAAGTCGTCCGCCAGGCGCAGTGAACTCGGCTTGTCTTCACCCTGTTTGCGATAGCTGAAAAAAATGCTGGCCACGGTCCTGGTTACGATTATGTGCTTGCCCCTGAGAGTTCAAAGTATAAGAAATATTGGTCAGAGAGCAATTGTTTCCAATATTCGAACTGTCTACACCCCCCGGATTTCCGGTTAGAATTTGGCCTGGGCGATATGTGGCTGTGATCAACCATATGAATTTTTTGCTTAATTTTAAAGGTCTGATATGAATCAGGAAGAATACTTCGAGGCGCGACTCGATAATCAGATTGACTGGTACGACAGAAAGTCAGGCTGGAATCAGCGATGGTATAAACGGTTGCAGGTATTATTGATAGTTGCATCAGCAACCATTCCGTTTTTGTCGGGATATGTTCCCGATGGCCCCGATATATCCTCGATAAAAATTATGATTGGTTTGTTGGGGCTGATTGTCGCTGCAATTGCCGCCATTTTAGGCTTGTATAACTTTCAGGAAAACTGGATCAAGTACAGAGCGACCTGTGAATCGTTGAAGAAAGAGAAGTTCAAATTTTTAACTCAGGTTTCGCCCTACGATGACGATAATGCGTTCGCTTTATTGGTTGAGCACGTTGAAGATTTGATATCAAAGGAAAATACCGACTGGTCGCAGCAATTGCAGATTGCAAAAGACCGGGCTAATGCTTGAGGGTATATCGACCAGACTTTAAATATCCCGACTTAAATGAAGCGCAAAAGGCTTTATGAAATCTATTGCAAAGGGCACAGTCAGAGGGGCGGTTCTAGATCGTCGACGAGCACTGAGTCGCGCTGCGTTCATCGAGAAAACACTGTGCATTATGCGATAGAATAGTATATTAGGAATAATTGCTCTCTGCCTCGATTTTATTTAACTGCTATTTTTAAACTCATGGTTCCAGAAGGAAAAAGGGTTATACTGCGGGTTATTAGTCTCGAATTGTAAGACTGATCCTATAAAAAAATACCCTAAGATTTAGGATTGCTTATCGAACTACCACATAGTGGTTCGAAATAGGGGTGATAAAAGTCGGACAAGTGCGATAGTTGCATTCAGCCCATTGTCAAAGTATTCGCATTAAGCCAGTTAACATTTGAGTATTCTTATTTCCAAACAATGTAATAAGCTTTAAAAGTAATTCTCACTACTACCAAATAGACTCTGAAAGTTGATTAAAACAGGGAGCAAAAAATGAAGTTTGTTGTATTTAGTAAGGCGAAAATATATTTCCTTCTATCAGTGATTATTGTGTCGGGATGCGCGGTTCAACTTGCCCCTCGGTATGATGCCGCTCTTTACGATGGAATCATCCAGGCCAATGTCAAAATTATGGAGTTATTTTCATTGGTTTCGACGGGTACAGATCAAACCACCTACTCACAACGCCAAAGTGCTTATAATGCTGTTATTGGTAAGATAGATGCGCTGGCATTGCAGTCAAAGGCACGGCCATTACCAGAGAGCTCTGTTTCAGATAAAGTAAATAAATATTTGGAAGAACGGGGTGTGAGCCCGATAGCCAGTGATGTTGCACCAAGCGCCACGGCATTAGAGGAGGTTTCTAAAAATTTAGTTAAAATGAAAGAAACGGACATGAATTCTGGGCTTAAAGTACTAGCCGTAGCGACATTTAAAAATGCTGTAATCATCTCTATGGATCAAGCTATTACGTACGAGTCATTTCTGGATAGGTAAGGGAGATAACAAAATGTCAATCGATGTTAATCAACTTGTAACAGATATTAAAGCTGCCGCATCTCAGGTCATCGACCAGGATGTGACAGAATTGCGTGGATTTTCCGACCGCCAGGTAAAGGCTCTTGCGTTGCAAGCGGAGTTGATTGCTAAAGGTGTTGTTAGCGGTGATATTGATGAAGACTTGAGAGATTTCTTCCTGGATTCGCTGGAAGATATGGCGTTAAATTTTGCAAAAACTCTTAGAGGTCTCTTGATGGTAACAATTGAAAAAGTGTGGAATGCAGTTGTTGGTGTTTTATGGGGTGCAATTCAATCCGCTACAGGTATTGGCCTCGCTCCGCCTTCAGGAAATTAGACAAGGTGCACGTCCAGCCCGAACTGGACAGTTAAGCCTGTTCGCCTAAGAGACAATTTTATCTCATCAGTTATCTCGAAGAGGAATCGATGATGATGAGGAAACGAAGTGCTGAACTGAAAACCCTCGGGTTGGTGCCGATGCGGACCCCTTTGATACCGTCGCTGGCAGTTTTTCCTTAATTCCCCGTCTCAACATTCACCTGCCTCCATCCTCCGCAAACTGTTCGCTTAACTCCCGACCAGGGCCCACTGACCGAGGCTCGCCATCTGTGGATTCATGGAGTGTATAAATCTAGCAGTCCCGACATAAACTGATTAAACTCTCGGGCCCATGATCTCCTTGTCCCTGCTCAAAT
>Ga0265303_10000912_pt1 | contig 17624 bp, 13 predicted proteins | sample Helome_2_FD_192494 | JGI IMG/M metagenome (GOLD analysis project Ga0265303, IMG submission 192494) | Marine sediment microbial communities from subtidal zone of North Sea - Hel_20160317 (Illumina Assembly) | ecosystem: Environmental > Aquatic > Marine > Subtidal zone > Sediment ... | reverse complement strand
TTCGGAAAACATAAGTTGTCACCGAGACTCAGTCCCAACAAGACTGTCGAGGGTACGCTGGGCAATTTCATTGGTTCCTATGCGGGGGTGATCCTGATGGCCTACGCGATGCCTCCCGATACGAACTCAATGATGCTGGTTGTTCTTCCAGCGCTGATCGGGGCAACATGTATCTGGGGTGACCTGCTCGAATCCGCGATAAAGAGGGAATTCGGAGAGAAAGATGCAGGCAAGTGGCTGCCGGGCTTTGGCGGCATTCTTGACAGAATTGACAGCCTGATTATTTCGCTGCCACTGGTGCTTTACGTCTTCTGGTTGGCCAGGTAGCCAGACCGTGGAAGCCCTCCAGGGGTGGCGCCCGTCATTGTCGGCCCATCAGGTACATCCCCGCGACCATCAGCAACATGCCGAGGATGTTTGGCATCTTGATCGGCGTGCCATAGGCATACCAGGCGATCACGGCACCGAATACGAAGGTGCTGGCATAAATGGGATACAGGACGGTCAGCGCACCCCCTATGCGGAAAGCAGCGACGAAAAGTACCATCACCGTTGCATAACAGAGAAGGCCCCCCAGGATACGGGGATTGAGCAGGTAGGAAGACCAAGTGCCGACCGCACTCTGGGCGCCCGACTTGTACAGATAGGCCCCAAGTGCGCCGAGTATGGCTGCACCCAGAAACATGACGATGGATACAACAGGCGTCTTCTCGCTCATTACTCGGCAGTCCATTTCGTTGCACCAAGATGGCAGTTTGTTCGCCGATCGTCAAAGGCCAGGGCAGGCTTTGATATCCGCAAAATCTGGGGCCACACGGGCCGGCAGGAACACAGGCCTCGATAATTCGTTAATTCTAGGATACTTAGATTGTGAACCGTTTGGCGCCGGCGACGGATCCGGCCTGTTTGCGAGACGAATCCTCGATGGGCTGCTCGGGGCATTTTGTCGTTTCTCTACTAAGATGGGTAGGGATGTCGTCATACCAGGGTCAGATTACCCTGCTAACTTGCGACGATTTTGGCATGATTGGGGAGATTTCATGTTCCAGGCACGTATACACGGCCGCGGTGGCCAGGGCGTCGTCAGTGCGGCCGAGATGCTTTCGGTCGCCGCCTTTCTCGAGGGCAGGCATTCTCAGGCTTTTCCGAGTTTCGGGTCTGAGCGTATGGGCGCCCCCGTCATGGCCTTCTGCCGTATCGATGACAAGGAAATAAGGCTGCGCGAGCCGGTCATGAAGCCGGATGCCCTGATCATCCAGGACCCGACCCTGCTGTATCAGGTCAATCTGTTCGAGGGACTTTCCGAGCACGGTTGTGTGGTCGTCAATTCGAGCCGCGATCTCGCCGATCTCGGTCTGGGCGATTTCAGGCGTGACAATCCGGGAGCCAATGTTGTGACTGTGCCGGCAACGGAACTGGCGCTGCAGCATGTGGGGCGGCCCCTGCCCAACGCGGCCCTGCTTGGTGGATTTTGTGCACTCAGCGGCCTGATAAAGCTGTCCTCCATCGAAGAGGCTATAAGTAAGAGGTTTCCAGCCAAAGTGGCGAAAGCCAATATCGCCGCGGCGCGTGCCGCGGCCGAATCAGTGATGCAGAGCGGGGAAGTGCCATGCTGAAACAGACAGAGGGTTCACAGGCGGTCGCCGAGGCGGTGGCTATGTGCCGACCTGAGGTTATCTGTGCCTACCCGATCACCCCGCAAACCCACATCGTGGAAAAACTGGGCCAGTTGGTGAAAAACGGCGAGCTCGAACAATGCGAGTTCGTCAACGTCGAATCCGAGTTTGCCGCGCTCTCTGTGGCCATCGGCGCCTCGGCGACCGGTGCACGTGCCTATACGGCGACCGCCAGCCAGGGCCTGCTGTTCATGGCCGAGGCCGTCTACAACGCCTCGGGGCTCGGGCTGCCGATTGTCATGACCATCGGCAATCGTGCGATCGGTGCGCCCATCAACATCTGGAATGACCAGCAGGACAGCATGTCGATGCGTGACGCCGGGTGGATCCAGCTTTACGCAGAGACCAACCAGGAGGCCGTGGACCTGCATATCCAGGCCTTCCGGCTGGCCGAGGAGCTCTCCGTCCCGGTCATGGTCTGCATGGACGGGTTCATTCTCACCCACGCCTACGAACGTGTGGATGTCCCGAGCCAGGAACAGGTCGACGTTTTCCTGCCGCCTTTCTCGCCACGCCAGATCCTGGACCCCCAACAGCCGGTCACCATCGGCGCCATGGTTGGGCCCGAGGCATTCACCGAGGTGCGCTATCTCGCCCATTACCGTCAGATGCAGGCATTGTGGTTGATCCCGGAATTGGCGGAGGAGTTCGAAGAACAGTTCGGACGTGCATCGGGTGGCCTGATTCACCCTTATCACACGGAAGGTGCTGAAACCCTGGTGGTGGCCCTGGGGTCCGTGAATGGCACCATCAAGGACGTCGTGGACGAGATGCGGGCCGAAGGGCTGGCGATCGGGTCGGTCAGCATCTGCTCGTATCGACCGTTCCCGAAAAAGGCGCTGAAAACGGCCCTGGAAAAAGCCAAACGCGTACTGATCATTGAAAAGTCGATTGCCGTCGGTATCGGTGGCATTGTATCGACGAACGTTCGCATGGCATTGGAAGGTCTGGATGTGAAGGTCCATACGGTCATTGCCGGTCTCGGTGGGCGCGCGATCACCCAAGCCTCCCTGCGCGAGCTCTTCGACAAGGCCGGCCAGGATGCACTGGAGCGCTTGAACTTCCTCGATCTCAACCACGATGTGATACATCGCGAGATCGAACGCCTTGAAACGACCCGTCTCTCGGGACCCATCGCGGAGAATATCCTGCGCGAGCTCGGCGCTGTTGCCGATCACATCGGATAGCAAAGATGAAATCCTCCACAGTCAAGTTCTACCAGACGGATACCTTTACCGTCGGCAACCGTTTGCTCAGCGAGACGGATCGCTCGCTGCAATCGAACATGGAGCGCACCAATTCGCTCAACTCGGGTCACCGTGCCTGCCAGGGCTGTGGCGAGGCGCTCGGTGCGCGCTATGCCATCGACGCGGCCATGCGTGCAACCGGGAATCAGCTGATCGCGGCCAATGCCACCGGGTGCCTGGAGGTATTTTCCACGCCCTATCCTGAGACCTCCTGGCAGATTCCGTGGATCCATTCGCTGTTTGGCAATACGGCGGCGGTGGCAACGGGCGTGGCAGCCGCGCTCAAGGTTCAGGGTCGCGAGGAGACGCGGGTGGTGGCGCAGGGTGGGGACGGCGGTACCACGGACATCGGCTTTGGCTGCCTGTCGGGCATGTTCGAGCGTAACGACGATGTGCTCTACCTCTGCTACGACAACGAGGCCTACATGAACACCGGGGTTCAGCGTTCCTCCGCCACGCCGCCCGCGGCCCGCACCGCGACCACGCAAGCCGTCGGGCAGGCACCAGGCAACGTCTTTGGACAGGGCAAAAATGTGCCGCTGATCGCGATGGCGCACGATATTCCCTATGTCGCCACCGCGTCTGTGGCCGATGTGCGTGACCTCGAAGCCAAGGTGACCAAGGCGATGTCGATCAACGGTGCGCGTTACATCCACATTCTTGTCCCTTGCCCCCTGGGTTGGGGGTCTGCGCCGCAAGACACCATCAAACTGGCGCGGCTCGCGACCGAATCGGGTTTGTTCCCGGTATTCGAGGCAGAGAATGGCGAAATCACCGGTCGTCGACATATTCGGCGTCACATACCGGTAGAGGAATACCTGAAACCACAAAAGCGGTTCGCGCATCTGTTCCGGCCAGTTTTACAGGCCGAGGTGATAGCGGGCCTGCAGGCGATTGCGGATCGCAACATACGCCGTTTCGGTCTCAGGCCCGAGGAGGCGACGTCATGAAAAAGCCCTTTGCCATAACGCTCGATGTCGGTTCCAGCCTTGCCAACCACACCGGCTCCTGGCGCACCGAGCGGCCCGTATATCTGGATCGCCTGCCACCCTGCAACGCGACTTGCGCGGCCGGTGAAAACATCCAGCAGTGGTTGTTTCACGCGGAAGAGGGTGCCTATGAGTCCGCCTGGAGGGTATTGACCCAAGACAACCCCCTGCCTGCCATCATGGGCCGGGTCTGTTATCACCCCTGTGAGAGCGCCTGCAATCGCGGCCAGCTCGACGAGTCGGTCGGAATCAATTCTGTGGAGCGCTTTCTCGGCGACCAGGCGTTGCAGCAACATTGGTCTGTCGAAACGGCGCCCGACTCCGGCAAGCGCGTGATGGTGGTCGGATCGGGCCCGGCGGGCCTGTCTGCCGCGTACCACCTGCGTCGTAAGGGTCATGCGGTGACCTTGTTCGAGGCAGAGTCGGCCGCCGGCGGGATGATGCGTTACGGCATTCCCAAGTACCGCCTGCCACGCGATGTGCTGGATGCCGAGATCCGGCGGATCCTCGATATGGGCGTGGAGCTTCGAGTAGAGACGCGTGTGAATGATCTGCTGGCGACCATGAAGAGTGAAGGCTTTGACGCCTGTTTTCTGGGCGTCGGTGCGCAGATAGGCAAGAGGGCCTATATCCCCGCGGGTGATGCGGACAGGATCACCGATGCGGTCTCCGTGCTGCACGGCATGGAGGGCGAAGACAAACCGCTGCTCGGGCGCCGCGTGGTGATCTACGGCGGCGGCAACACTGCGGTCGATGTCGCCCGGACCGCACGCCGACTGGGCGCCGAAGAGTCGATCATTGTTTATCGTCGGACCCGAGAAAAGATGCCAGCCCACGATGGTGAAGTCCAGGAGGCGGTGGACGAGGGGGTCAAACTCAAGTGGCTGACCACCATCACCGCGGCCGAGACCGAGACCATCACCGTCGAAAAGATGGAACTCGATGCTGAGGGCTTCCCCCAGGCGACCGGCGAATTCGAGACGATGGCGGCCGACTCTGTCGTGCTGGCATTGGGCCAGGATGTGGATACCCAGGTCTTGGAGAGTGTCACGGACCTGCAGATCGAGCGCGGCGTGGTGCAGGTCGGCGCGGACATGATGACCCACCATGAGGGGGTATTCGCGGGTGGTGACATGGTCGGCGGTGACCGCACCGTCACGGTCGCCGTCGGTCATGGCAAGAAGGCGGCGCGTGCCATAGATGCCTGGTTACGTGGAGAGCGTTATCAGCCGCCGGCGAAGCCCGAGCTTGCCACCTTCGAGCGGCTGAATACCTGGTATTACGGGGACGCATCCAAGACGGTTCGGCCCATGCTCGATGTGATCCGCAGACAGTCGACTTTCGATGAGGTGCGTGGCGGTCTCGACGAGTCGAATGCTTTGTACGAAGCACGCCGCTGCCTGTCCTGTGGCAACTGTTTCGAATGCGACACCTGTTACGGTGTCTGTCCCGACAATGCGGTGATAAAGCTGGGCCCCGGAAAGCGCTTCCGGTTCAACTACGACTATTGCAAGGGATGTGGGCTCTGCGTTGCGGAATGTCCCTGCGGTGCGATACGGATGGAGCCGGAAGAGGTCTGATTCCCGACTGATGTGCCACCAGCGAGAGCCGCTGGTCAGGGGGCTGTGGAGGCCAACAGCTTGTCGCGCATAAGCGCGTAGGCGATGTAGTACTTGAGTGTGTTGCGCACGTACTGCACCGGTTCGCGTCCGACGACCCTGGCAGCAGCGAGTTCGACGTTGCCGAACCAGACGTTGGGGTCCAGACCCATCTGCCCGGCCTTCCTGCGCACGATGATCCAGACCGGTCAGGTTGATCCATGGGATCTGCTGTACCATGATCACAAAACGTTTTCGAAACAGTGTCCTGGCACGGGGATAATGGCGGAATGTTAAGTTTCCTGAGTTCACTTTTCTCGTCGGCTGACCAGACATCCGGGGGCCTGGATCCGTCATTGGTCGAAGCGGCTACCGAGCGGATCGTGGATGCGACCGATCCCCGCCTGCGCATGTTTCCGAACTACCGCAAGCGCCTCAATCCGGGTGTGCAAAGGAGCGTGGCGCATGTCCAGGGTCTGATCGGCGGCCTGCCGGAACCGGTGGAGATCAGTCGGCGTTCGTTCAGTACCGATCCGCGCCTGCGTGCCTTCTTTGCGTCACCGGACCGGATGCAGGAGGTTATCGGCAATGCCCCGACGCTGGTCGAATTTCTGGCCAACTGCAAGGGGCCTTACCCCGAATACATCTTCGGCCTGCTCGCCCCGGAGATGCGGGAGCGCAAGGCGCTGGGTATGGAGCTACAGGGCGACCAGGTGCGGCGGGATGTATTGCAGGAGGTGGTCGATTTTTCCGATCACCGTTTTCTCGGTGCTGCCGGCAGCGAGGAAGAGGCGCGTCATGAGATGATGAAACGCGCGTTCGACCATCTGGCTGAACTGGCGCTGAGACGCATTGTCGACGTCGAGGAAAAAAGGTCCGACCTGGAACGGCAGAAAGGGCTGTTGCAGCGCAAGCTGGATGCGATGCGGGGAGGGAACTGGGGACTCGAGACGATGCCTTCGAAGGACGGGGGGGATCACCCCGATTACCGCTCGCTGGGTGAGCAGATTTCGGAGGTCGAGGACGAGTTGATGGAGCTGCCTTGTAACGAGGCGAGTCTGGAGAATCGCTTCGACTGCATCAATGCGATTCTGGGGCAGCCCGAGGACTGGCTTACTTTGAGCCGGTTCGAACTGAATATCGATGTCATGTCGCTCAAGGTGAAGGATTCAGCCGACGATGAATCAAAGCCGCTGGAGCTGACCAAGTTTCGCGCGCTGAACGGGAACACGCGCGTCGCCCTGTTCGGCTATTTCCCGCGCGCCGAACTGCCCCCGGAAAAGGATTTCTTCAAGGAGGCGGAGCGTTTTCTCGGCTAACAGCGTCTGTTGCCCGGAGTCTTTGCTCGGCGGTGCCGGGCGCGATCTGCGAATGCCCGCAAAAAATAGACCACCGGAAGAAGAGACGCGTCCGTGAGCACCTCAAAGAACGGTATCAGGCTGCCCCTGCATATCACCATCAGTGCCCTGTTCATCGGTATTGTGGTGTTGCTCGGCATGGTGCTGAGCTTCCAAAGCTACAATAAATCCTCCGAGATCATTCTCTCGACCGCCGGACAGCTGCACGATCAGATCAGTAAAGAGATACAACTCGACTTCAAGGCGACCTATCGCCCGGTGGTCGGATCACTGCAACTGCTCGCGCTTTCTCCCGTTACCAAGGCGAACACGGCGGCTGCGCGCATCGAGAACCTACCGCTGCTGACCACGGCCTTGTCGGAAGTGGCAGCTGTATCGGGGATTCAGATTGGCTACGCCAACGGCGATTATTTCATCGCCCGACCGTTGCGTACCGATCAAATGAGGGAGCGGTTCGCCGCGCCTGCGGAGGCGGACTATGTCGTCGACAACATCAGCGAGTCCGATTCGTTGGGACGGCAACTGGTCCGACTTTTCTTTGATGCAGAACTCAATCTGTTGCACGAAGATGCGCCCGTCGCGACCGAGTATGATCCGCGTCAGCGCCCCTGGTATCTTGGTGCCGGGAAGTCGCCGAGGGCCACCCAGCCCTATCTGTTTCATTTCATCGGCAAGGTCGGAACCACTGCGGCTATGAGCACGCGCGAACCCGGCGTGGTCATCGCCAGCGATGTATCCCTGGACCAGTTTTCGGACACGATTGGCGGCTATCGCATCACGCCAAACTCCGAGGCGGTGATAGTCGGCGGCGACGGACGCGTATTCGCCTACCACGACGGGGCAAGGGTCATTGAACGCAGCGCCGGTAACGGATCCGGCCTGGCGCATATCAGCGGCCTGGGTAGCCCCTTGCTCAAGCAATTCAGCCAGGGGCTCGATGTAAAGCCCCGTCGGCTGGATTTCGAGTACGGGGATCGGCGCTGGGTCGGCAGCATAGACCGGGTTGCGAAAAACAGCGGTCTTGATATGAATGTTCTGCTGCTCTCGCCGGTCGATGAACTGCTGGCCGATGCCGTTGCCATCGGCCGTACATCGCTGATTATCACGCTGCTCATCTTCGCCCTGAGCATCCCGGTCGTGTGGCTTGTGTCTACCCGCATCGCGGGTCCCATGCGTCGGCTCGCCGCGGAGGCGAATGCGATTCGACGCTTTGATTTCGATTCGCCGGTACAGACCCGGTCGGCTATCAGTGAAGTCGATTCACTTGCCGAGGCAATGCGATTGATGAGGAAGACCATCAATCAGTTCGTGGTGTTGATCAACTCGCTTGCCGGCGAGAAGGAATTCGACGCACTGCTGGAGCGGATTACGCTTGAGACCATGCGTATTGCCTCCGCCGATGTCGCGGTCGCTTATCTGGTGGATGATGACGAAACTTTCCTGCGGGCGGAAACACTGCATTCAGCCGGTGAGCAGCAGTTGGACATTGCAGAGCTGCCGGGGATCGCCTTGGCGGAAGATCATCTGCTGGTGAAGTGCCTGAATGACGAGCAGTCGCAGCTGATCGGACCTGATGAGTTGGCATCCGGCGCAATGGATACCTTGCTCGGTCTGTTTGAGGGCAAACGGGTCACGCTTGTGACGGTGCCCCTGCGTAACAGGCAGAATCAGCCGATTGGGGTTCTGTGTCTTCTTTTCGGGACAAACCATGGGTCCGCTCAAGCGGCGGAACGTCAGGCCAGGATTGCATTTCTGGACGCGCTGTCAGGATTTGCCGCGGTCAGCATAGAGAGTCGTCATCTGCTCAAGATGCAGGCGGCCCTGCTGGATGCCTTTATCAAACTGATTGCCGGTGCGATCGACTCCAAGTCGCCCTACACGGGCGGACATTGTCAGCGGGTGCCCGAACTGACGAGGATGCTGGCGGAGGCGGCCAGCGCCAGCACCGCGCCGCCCTTTGCCGATTTTGATCTCAACGAAGATGACTGGGAGGCACTGCATATCGCAAGCTGGCTGCACGATTGCGGCAAGGTCACCACACCGGAGTATGTGGTGGACAAGTCGACCAAACTGGAGACCATCTACGACCGGATCCACGAGGTACGCATGCGCTTCGAGGTGCTCAAGCGCGACACGCAGATCCGTTACTGGGAGCAGGTGGCCAATGGCGGGGACCGGGAAGCCCTGAAACAAGGGCTGGATGCGGAACTGGCCCGGCTGGATGACGACTTTGCGTTTGTCGCCGATTGCAACGAGGGTGGCGAGTTCATGGCGCCGGAGCGGTTGGAGCGACTGCGTGAAATTGCCGGGAAAACCTGGATACGCACCCTGGATGACCGCCTGGGTATCTCCTGGGAGGAGCGTCGGCGCAAGGAGCGCACGGAGGCCGCTGAGCTGCCGGTGGCCGAGAGGCTTATCGATGACAAGCCGGAGCATCTTATCGAACGCACCGATGCCGAACGCATGCCGAAGGGCAACCCCTGGGGTTTCAGGCTGGACGTCCCGGAACACCAATACAACCGTGGCGAGCTCTATAACCTCGAGGTGGCACGCGGTACCCTGTCAGCCGAGGAACGCTTCAAGATCAATGACCACGTGGTTCAGACCATCATCATGTTGAACAAGCTGCCTTATCCGAAGCACCTGCGCGAGGTTCCGGAGATCGCGGGTGGTCATCACGAGACCATGGACGGCAAGGGGTATCCGAAAAGGCTGACGAGTGAGGAGACCTCGCTGGCCGCGCGTATCATGGCGATTGCGGATATCTTCGAGGCGTTGACCGCGTCTGACCGGCCGTATAAAAAAGCGAAAACTTTGAGTGAATCCCTGCGCATCCTGAGCTTCATGAAGAAGGACGCACATATCGACCCGGATTTGTTTGCGCTGTTCCTGAAAAGTGGCGTATGGAAGGACTATGCGGACAAGTTTCTGGCGCCGGAACAGATCGATGAGGTTAATATCGAACAGTATCTGGCCTGAAGTGACACAAGGTGGATAGGCGGAGCATGCACCTCAGTGTTGCGGCAATAGGTAAACCAACCAGTTGAGAGGAGATGGGTATGTCTAAGAAGAAATCCAAGGACAAGAAAAAGAAATCAAAGGGCGAGAACAAGAAAGTTGAAGCCGTAGCGGCGGAAAAGAAGAAGATGACCAACAAGGAGTACGAGGCCGAGATCTACAAGTTGCATGCGGAACTGGTCAAGCTTCAGCGCTGGGTCCAGGAGAAGGGCATCAGGGCCGTGGTCGTATTCGAAGGTCGTGATGCGGCCGGTAAGGGCGGGGTGATCAAAAGGATCACCGAGCGGGTGAGTCCTCGTGTATTTCGCGTGACCGCACTGCCTGCACCGTCCGAACGCGAAAAGACCCAGATGTATTTCCAGCGTTATATCCAGCATTTCCCTGCGGCAGGAGAGGTCGTGATCTTCGACCGGAGCTGGTACAACCGTGCAGGTGTCGAACGCGTCATGGGGTTCTGCAGCAAAGAGGAGTATGAAAGGTTCTTCGAATACGCGCCAATCTTCGAACGCGCCATGGTTGACGGGGGCATCCTGCTCATCAAGTACTGGTTCGACGTCAGCATGGACGTACAGGAGCAACGCTTCCGAGCCCGTATCGAAGATCCGAGAAAGATCTGGAAACTTAGCCCCATGGACGTGGAGTCCTTCAACCGTTGGTACGATTACTCCAGGGCGCGGGACGACATGCTGGCGTCGACCAGTACCGACTATGCACCATGGCATGTCGTGCGCGCCGACAGCAAGAAGCGCGCCAGGCTGAATTGCATCTCGCATCTGCTCAGCCAGATCCCGTACAAAGAACTACCTCGTCCCAAAGTCGACTTTGGCAAGCGGGGCACCAAGGGCAGCTATGACGACGAGGCGCCCATCGCTCAGTTTGGCCATATCCCGGAAAAGTACTGAGCATTGGTTTGGGGGGGCTCGGCTCCCCCTCAAACCCCTCAGGGTCGCCAGTGCACAACCTTCCCCATCTCTCCCGGATTTTCCTCGATCCCGCGAATCGAGGCGGGTTTCGCCTGTGCGATAGGCTTTTACCAAGCCGATTGATATGACAACCTCCTTCCCTGGAATCCGCGCCTCCACTCAATTACACAGGTCCCTGATCCTGTGATCCAGCTGTTTCAGGGGCAAAAAAAGAGCAAAGCCATGACCATCAAGAACGAAGCCCCCGTCACGTCCGTATTGGTAAAAGGCGCAGTTGTGACCAGCCTTTTTTGTCTCTTGCTCTCCGGGTGCGGCAAGGAGGAGGCAGCTCCCCCGCCCGAGACAGCCCGGCCGGTGAAGACCATTGTGCTGGCGGGTGGTGGAACTGCGGAGAGGCGTCAGTATCCCGGCCGGGTGCGGGCGGCGAGTCGTGCTGATCTGTCGTTCGAGGTCGCCGGCAAGTTGGCCGAACTGCCGGTCAAAGAGGGTCAGGTGATCGAGAAGGGCGATCTCGTCGCCAGGCTCGACGACCGTGACCTGTCGGCCGACCTGAAGTCCGCCAGGGCCGAGAACGAAAATGCCGAGGCAAACTTTCAGCGCGGGGCCAAGCTGGTCAAAGACGGTTTTATCTCCAAGACCGATTTCGACAAGCTGCGCGCGCAGCGCGATGTGACAGCGGCGGTCCTAACCAGGGCCGAAAAGGCGGTCGAGGACACCCGACTCCTGGCCCCGTTCAGCGGCCGGGTGGCGAGCCGTCTGGTGGAAAACTTCCAGGATGTCCAGGCCAAGCAGCCGATCTTAAAGCTGCAGGATGTCGATCAACTCGAGATCTTGATCGATGTGCCGGAGAATCGCGCCATAAGAATGAAACAGTCGGGCGGACAGCCACCCAAGCTGGATGCAGTATTCGAGGCCGCGCCGGGGCGTGAGTTTCCGCTTGAGGTAAAAGAGTTTTCCACCGAGGCGAATCCTGACACCCAGACCTTCGAGGCCGTCCTGTCGATGCCGCAGCCGGAGGGCCTGACGATACTGCCCGGTATGACCGCCATGGTCTGGGCACAACCGCCTGAGGGGAATGCCGGTATTCGCGGCGACATCATTATCCCGGCAAGCGCAATTTTCGCCGACGAGGCGGGCAAGACGCATGTCTGGGTGGTGGATACCCAGAGCAATACGGTTCAGAAGCGTGCCATTGAGACGGGCGATCTGAGCGGGGCCGACGGCGTCCGGGTGGTCGACGGTCTTGAGGCGGGTGAGATGCTGGCGGTCAGTGCGGTCAGCCGCCTGCGCGAAGGCATGGCCATCAAGCCGGTCGACCAGGTGGAGTTCTGATGAACATCGCCGAATGGAGCATGCAAAAACACGTCATCACCTGGGTGCTGACGGTGTTGATGGCGGTGGTTGGGGTGACGTCTTTTCTGGAACTCAGTCTGCTTGAGGACCCGGAATTCACCATCAAGGAGGCGATGATCATCACCCCTTACCCGGGCGCGTCAGCCGCCGAGGTCGAGGAGGAGGTGACCAACGTCATCGAGCAGGCGGTGCAAACCCTTGGTCAGCTCAAATATGTCGAGTCGCGCTCATCGCGCGGGATCTCGAGCGTCAAGGCGGTAATCAAAGACCAGTACGATAAGGAAACCCTGCCGCAGGTCTGGGACGAATTGCGGCGCAAGGTCGGCGATGCGGCGGTAATGGGCAAGCTGCCACCCGGCGCGGGACCGTCGCTGGTCAACGACGACTTCGGTGACGTCTATGGCGTCTATGTGGCGCTGACCGGGGAGGGTTACACCTACAGGGAGGTCTACGAGTTCGCCAAGTTCATGAAGCGGGAACTGCTCAAGGTCGCGGGGGTCAAGCGTATCGAGCTGTACGGCAATCAGCCGGAGGTGGTCTACATCGAAATGCGCCGCGACAAGATGACCCAGTTCGGTGTCTCGCCCGATGATATCTACGCGGCCCTGCGGGCCAAGAACCTGCCGGCCGATTCCGGCTATCTGCGGATGGGCCAGGAATTCATCCCGGTCAACCCCACCGGCGAATTCAAGTCCGAGCAGGAGTTCGGCAACCTGCTGATCAAAAGCAGTGGCGTGAACCAGGTCTATCTGCGCGACGTAGCCGAGATCCGTCGAGGCTACGAGGAACCGGCCTCAACCCTGATGCGCTTCGACGGTGTCCCCTCGATCGGCTTTGCCATCTCGGCTGCCGCCGGGGTCAACGTGGTGAAGCTGGGACAGGAAATCGAACAGCGTGCCAAGGAGCTGCAGTCGCAGTCGCCCCTGGGGATGGAAGCGCACATCGTCTCGTTGCAATCGACGGCAGTCGTCAAGTCGATCAACGATTTCCTGGTCAGCCTGGCGCAGGCGGTCGCCATCGTCGTGGTGGTGCTGTTGTTTTTCATGGGTCTGCGCAGTGGCCTGATCATTGGTGCCGTTTTGCTGGTAACCATCCTGGGCACCTTCATCTTTATGAATGCCTTCGACATCACGTTGCAGCGGATCTCGCTGGGTGCCCTGGTTATCGCCCTGGGCATGCTGGTCGACAACGCCATCGTGGTCACGGACGGGATCCGGATGAAACTGGACCAGGGTAAGGATGTCCTCAGTGCGGCCAAGGAGGTGGTTGGCCAGACGGCGGTTCCGCTGTTGGGTGCCACCATCGTGGCGATCACCGCCTTCGCGTCCATCGGTACTTCGGATGACAGCACCGGGGAATACACCGCCACGCTTTTCTACGTCATCCTAATCTCGCTGATGCTGAGCTGGGTGACCGCGGTCAGCACCACACCGCTGCTGTGCAAGGCCTTCCTCAAGCCCGCCAAGAAAAAGACCGGCGAAGGGGAGGGCGGCGACAACGATCCCTATGGCGGCGCCTTGTTCCGGATCTATCGTGGTTTCCTGTCGCAGTGTATCCGCTTCCGCTGGATTACCCTGGCGGTCGTGGTGGCCATGTTTGTTGCCTCCATCGTCGGCTTCGGCTCTGTTCGGCAAAGCTTCTTCCCGGATTCCACACGCCCGCAGTTCTATGTCGACTTCTGGTTCCCGGAAGGTACGCATATCGAAGAGACTGCGCGCCAGATGGAGCGTGCCGAGAAGACATTCCTTGAGCGTGAAGGTGTCACCCACGTCACCACTCAGATCGGGGGCGGTTCACCCCGTTTCCTGCTGACCTATACACCGGAGAGTGGTTACGCAAGCTTTGCCCAGACCCTGGTCGATGTAGAAGACTATCGGGCCATCCCCTCTATCGTCGATGACGTACAGGACGAGATGGAGGCCCTGTTTCCTGAGGCGATCGTCCAGGTCAGGCAGTTCGTGGGGTCCCTCCACCGGTGGCAAGATTCAGCTGCGAATCAGCGGGCCTGACCCTGCCGAGCTGAGGCGCCTGGCCTCCAAGGCCGAGGAGATCATGCTGGACGACCCCTACACCCAGTACGCCCGCAATGAGTGGCGCAGCAAGATCAAGGTGGTCAGGCCGCAGATGTCAGAGGCGCAGGCGAATCGCGCCGGCCTGACCCGGCCCGACATCGCCGAGGCGGTCGCCACCGCGGTCGAGGGGCGCAAGGTCGGTATCTATCGCGAGGACGACGAGTTGCTGCCGATTATTTCGCGCGCACCTGCCTCGGAGCGTGTGGACCTGGACAACCTGGGCGCCATCCCAATCTGGAGCCCGGTCGCCAATGGCATTCTGCCGCTGGACCAGGTCGTCAGCAGTTTCGACACCGAGTTCGAGGACGCGAACCTGTGGCGTCGCGACCGCACCAGTATGCTCAAGATCCACTCGGATCCGCGCGACGGCCTGTTGCCCAGCGAACTCCTGGCGCGGATCAAGCCGAAGATAGAGAAGGCGCTGAATGTCGATGTCGGCCAGGTTCTGGGCAAGCAGTTCGGTCCGGACGAGGACCCGTTCGCGAACTTCAACGACGAAACCCTCAAGATTGGCGATTCGGACATCTGGCCGCTCAAAGGCATGCCCGGTTATTACATGTCCTGGGGCGGGGACGCCGAGAGTTCAGCCAAGGCCGGGGCCGCACTGGGTGCCACGGTGCCGATCTTCGCCGGCCTGATGGTGCTGATTGTGCTGATGCTGTTCAACTCGATCCGCAAGACCCTGGTGATCTGGCTGACCGTGCCGCTGTCGGTCATCGGCGTAACGGTAGGTCTCCTGGTATTCAACCAGCCGTTCGGTTTCATGGCACTGCTTGGCCTGATGAGCCTGTCGGGGATGCTGATCAAAAATGCCGTGGTGCTGCTGGACGAGATCAATGCCCAGCTGGATTCGGGCAAGACGGCGTTTGATGCCATTGTAGGCTCCGGTGTCAGCCGTTTGATACCGGTCTCCATGGCGGCCAGTACGACCATCCTCGGCCTGATACCGTTGCTGGGCGACGCCTTCTTCATCTCCATGGCTGTCACCATCATGTTCGGTCTCGGGTTTGCCACCGTGCTGACCCTGATCGTGGTGCCAGTGTTGTACGCGGTGTTTTTCAAGGTGCCATATGAGCAGGCAGCCTGAGCCTGTTGTTCCGCCCCGTCACCCTGCGGCCGAGTCCACGCCTGCGCGGTAGCCTATGCGGAATCCGCCCCAGTGGCGGCCGTTTATGTAGATCGGGACCGAGATGTCGTGCACGACCTCCCCGTTGTCGTGTTTGTAGGTCTGCAGCAGGAAAGGCTCGGTATTGCTGCCGCAGCGGTTGCTGGTGGCGTCGCCGAGCATCCACTCGCTTCGATCAATTTGCAGATCATCCGTCGGGTCGTCGCCGGTCAAGGCTTCCGATGACCGGCAGTTGTGGGTGGGGAAGCCACCATTTTTGCCCACGGGTTGCGCGTAGATCACTTCGGGGTTCAGTTCAAGAATGGGCTCCCGGACAGTAGGCAGCACGCGGTCGGTGAAGTGCTCGAACCGGGTATTGTGATCGGCCGGGTCAATTTCCTCGGCGGGCCGGCGGCCGCAGTCAAACAGCTCGCTTTCGCTTATATCACCTTCATTGAGCGCGGCCTCGAATATCCCGGCGATGTGATACGCAGCATCCTGTGCGGTGCATTGCATGCGCGCATTCTGCGACTGTCCGTCCATCGCCAGAACCCTGCCGTGAATGGTCTCAATCATGGTGGAAAGCTGTTCGGCCTGCTTTGAGACCAGTCGAACCTGCGACCCGCTCTCCCACAGGCGGGCGCCGGCGGTCTGGATTGAGTTGGAGAGATGATCCAACTCGCCGCGATTTGATGAGGCGCCGTCAGCGATCACCTGTAATCTCTCGTGAACGACTTCGGTATCGCTCAAGATGTCCGCCAGGTGTCTGCCTGCTTCGGTAGTGCGGTCGACACCGTCTGCGATGGCCGCGGACAGATCGGACATGGTTCCGGCTGCGCCGCGGATGTCCGAACCGATCTCGGTCATCATGGCTCCGATTTCGTCGGTGGCCTCAGCGGTCTGTTGTGCCAGGCCGCGTACCTCATCCGCCACCATGGCGAATCGACGTCCGTGCTCACCGGCGCGCGCAGCCTCGGTGGTCGCATTCAATGCCAGCAGCTGGGCCTGCTCTGCGATATTGTTGATGACTGCGGTGATTCGTTCGATCTGACCCGATTTTTTTTCCAATGCCGAGACGAGTTTGGATGTGCGTTGCGCCTGTTTTTTGGTCGCGCGCATCTGCTTGGCTACGCCGCTTATCGCCTTTTTTCCGGCGGAACCCGTCTGACATGCACGCGCAGCGTATTCTGCAGCGGCTGCGGAGTCATTCACCAGCGTCTCTATCCGGCGCACAGCCGGACCGATGTCGCTGAGCTCGTCATTTTCCGTCTGCATGTCGTGCTGAAGTCCGTCTGCGGCAAAGGAAATCTCCGCAGAGGCAATGGCAATGCGGCTGCCGTGATCGGCCATTTGCCCTGCCATATCTTTGAAAGCATCGACGGTCTGCAGCATCTGATCGAGGGATTCGAGCCGCGTCGTTTCCTCGCCCGGGTGCTGGAGGGCAGTGATCGGCATGGAGCCCAGCAGCCGGTCGCGAAGCTTTTGGTGGGCGGAGAACATGGGTGAAATGAGACGCATCTGAAGTGCGGCCCCGGTGATTCCGGCACCCAGCGCGGCCGCTACAATGATGCTCACCCAAGCCGGGGCTCCCCAGCTGGTGGCAGCCCCCGCGAGTCCTGCGGTGACTGCCGCTGCCAGGGAGATGACGACTGTTCCGCTATTCGGTGTTGACATGCGCTGACCCTCGTCGCACCCGTGCTGCACGGACGCTTCGCTGTTTCCGATCGATAGGGAAACTAGCGGCGGGGGCAGGCATCACTTGAACAGTGCGGGGCTCGGTTTCTGGGTCTCGGGATCGTGTCTAGGGCAGTTCGCATTCCTTGCGGTAACGATCCATCATCGCCGAACGGCGTTGCGGTTTGCCCTTGAGACGCTCGATCTCGTGCGACATCTCCATGCAACGGTCACCGCGGGTCTTTTTCTTCTGACTCTCCGGGAGCGTGGTCAGATAGTCGCGGTTTTGTTCCTGACCCCGGAACATGATGGATTGCCCCTGGCCAGAATCCTGTGCAGACGCTCCGCTGACCAGGCCGGCCAGTGAGACGGCGATCAGAAGTTTTTTCGTCATAGCCTCACCGATGGTTCAAAAGCGCGTTGTGCGCGTGCCGGCTGCGTAGCGGTCGCCGGAATGGTAACTGAGTACGGCACGCTGCGTCGACTAGTGGGCCAAGTGGAAAGTTCTGTAACGGTCAGCCACGCCACAAGCATCGTGGGCAAGGCGCAGTCCGCAGGGAATGGCAGGCCCTTTCCAAGGACGGCAACACCGCCCACGATGCTTGTGGCGT
>Ga0265303_10000911_pt1 | contig 17624 bp, 25 predicted proteins | sample Helome_2_FD_192494 | JGI IMG/M metagenome (GOLD analysis project Ga0265303, IMG submission 192494) | Marine sediment microbial communities from subtidal zone of North Sea - Hel_20160317 (Illumina Assembly) | ecosystem: Environmental > Aquatic > Marine > Subtidal zone > Sediment ... | reverse complement strand
TAAAATTTGTATTACCCGCAATATCCGCTTCAGTAACGAAACGGTTTCGCCGGCCATTTTTTGGGATCCGAATATGGACGCCGAAGGATACTATGTAAGAATATACCAGACATCGACCCAGAAAGAAGTCTTTCGCAGCCCGCCACTGAATAGCACGACCTACCAGGTCCCCGTTCCCATTTTAAATGTCGGAACGAGCTACGTTTTTCGTATCCTGGCTCACGATTACGATGCCTGCAACCAGCACACTTCCGGTTTTTGTGTAGAAAACCGGTCGAGCACATTTAGCCGTGAATTCACTCCCCGGGCAATTAAATAAAAATTTATCCAGATCGATCCACGGACAGAAATAGCACTTGAAATGAGGCGCCTAAGATGCATCCATCAGGCATCATCCGGACAAACACTGGACCACTGACTGACCCTCAGACAGGTATCACGACGTTCAGCTTGCCGCCGTCGATCCTCGCCGGACCTTCGTTCCAGGCCGTCTTTGGCAAAATAGTCTGAATCATAAACAGCCCGTCTGTCGTCTCCGCATCGACGATCGACATAGGGATCGGCTTTTCTTTGATTGGGTGACTGCATAATATCTCCTTCGTTCTGTAATGTTATAGAGTAATCACAATAGCCCAAAAATCAATGGATCGCATAAAAGGGTAATACGCAAGTATTCAGTTTTGTGGGTTCATCGGACTTTGTTTGTAATTTGATTAAATTTGCGATACGGGTAAAACCAGTCGATAACAGACACCGCAAGGAGGCCAGGAATGTTTCTCTGGAAATATATGGCGATAATATTTGCCTTTGGTGCGGTCGGCGGTATTGCCAATGCGCTGCTGACGGACAATAGGTTTATTTTACCCCAAAAAGAAACGCAGGATAATACAAAAATCATTCGACCCGGATTTCTCGTGAATATTTTTATCGGCGGCATCGCCGCGCTGGTATCCTGGGGCCTGTATGGACCGTTTGCAGACGTATTTATCATTGGCGGAATCAATGACCCTGACATCGGCCTTAAAGGGCTCAGCCTTTCTTCCGTCGTCGGTGCGTTGCTGGTGGGTATCGGTGGGGCGCGCTGGTTGACCAATGAAGTCGACAAAAAATTACTGCGCGCAGCAGCCAGCCTGGCCGCTTTCGGCGAAGCCAACGGTCAAAAGGCGGTTCGAATCTCGGCCGCTACCCCGGCAGAGGCATTCAAAATTGCAGCCGAGTAGCTTCAACCAAACCGCCAGATTTCAAGCGCCAGCAAACAGACAACAGAAGACAAAGGCCAGACAGGGTGCTTCTTTTTCCAGTTTCTACGATATGCCTTCTGACCACTGACTGCTGTCTTCTGAAACCTGACACCTGATTATCACTGACACTTGAAACCCGAGACATGATTCTCATTATCAAAGCCAAATGCACGAGATACAGAAGGAGGGATTGACAATGTCTGAACATACAAAAGTCGTTGATGGTTTTCGTTTCATGCCCCCGTCTCTGAGTGCCTGGATCAGTAAAGACATTCCAGATCACCCGTATAGCGGCAATATCCCCTGGACACCGCTTGACAAGCCGATCAAAGAAACCACTTTCACGCTCATCACAACCGCCGGCATCAGCATGAAATCCGATCCGCCGTTTGATCTGGAGCGCGAAAAAAGAGAGCCCGCCTGGGGAGATCCGAGCTATCGGAAGATCCCGCGAACAGCAACAGAAAGCGATATCGAAGTCAGCCACCTGCACGTCAATACCGGATATATCAAACAGGATATCAATGTGATGCTTCCACTCGCGCGATTTGCGGAGTTTGAAAAAGAAGGTGTTATCGGCCAACTGGCGCCCACCTGCTATTCATATTATGGCTTTCAAATGGATGCCACGGCGCTGCTGGCTGAAAGCATGCCGCAAGTGGCTGATCAAATGCGGCAGGAAAATGTAGAGGCCGTATTGCTCACACCGGCCTGACCGTACTGCTGCCGGTCCGTGGGACAGGTCGCACATTATTTGGAAGCACAGGGATTTGCAACCGTAACGCTGACGATGACGCCTGAGTTTCACAGGGAAGTGGGTATTCCGCGCGTGGCGGCAATTGAATACCCCTATGGCCGCCCGGTGGGACAGGTCCACGATCAAAAAGGTCAAAGGGAAGTGCTTTTGGCAGCCCTGTCTGTTTTTGAAAAAGCAAAAGCGCCCGGGCAGACGTTTAATCTGCCGTTCACCTGGCCCGAGGAACCCAAACATACCGACTGGCAACCACCGGAAATATCACCCATCATAAAATTGCACCTGGATGAGATTAAGAAATTGGGGGCTCAAGCCCGCAAAAAGCTATCTTAAGCATTCCATATGGAAGCGCTATATTATGAACTGATGTTGGAGTATTGAAATGCCCATTGCGAAAATCGGAGACCTCAGCCTTTATTATGAAATTATCGGACAGGGGCAACCCCTGGTGATGATCAGAGGTGTCGGCAGCAATGTGGACCACTGGTATGATCAAGTGCCCGCTTTATCCGAAAAATTTCAATTGCTGGTTTTTGATAATCGCGGTATCGCCCGTTCATCGGATCCCGGTGGCCCTTTTTCCATTCGGGACATGGCCGCAGACACCATTACCTTGATGGAAGTTGTGGGCATTAAAAATGCGCATATATTGGGCTATTCCATGGGGGGTATGATCGCTCAGGAAATGGCGCTGAACCACCCGCAAAAGGTAAAGAGGCTCATTCTGGTGGCCACCGATTGTGGCATCTCGCTGCGGATTAAAGCACGACCGGAAGCCACCAAACTTTTTAGCGAAATGATCCGCCTGGGCACAAATGAGGCCAAATTAGCCGCAGCGCGATGCCTGTTTGCAAAGCAGACTTTTGAAAACAACCCTGAAGTTATTCAGCGCTACGCCGAAGTTTCGCTGCAATTTGCAGCCTCGCAAAAAATGCTTGCCAAACAATGGGCGGCCGTCACGCAACATGACGCCTGTGACCGGCTGCAGCGCATATCTTCCCCAACCCTTGCCATCACCGGCTCCGAGGATGTGCTGATTCCGCCCCAAAACGCGACGGTATTGGCGGAACAGATACCCGCAGCGCAAATGATCTCCATCGATGGCGGCGGGCACTTGTTTTTGATTGAAAAGCCCCGCCAGTTTAATGCAGCCGTCATTGGATTCCTGAACGGACTATCCACATAAACAGGACTGAGTGTTGAGGACTGGGGTCTGAGGGCAAACAACGGAGGCTAAAAGTCAGAGAACAGAAAATCGATGAAAAAATTTAGTCAATAAAAGACCCTGGCTGACATCTGTCTTATGTTTTCGGTCATTTGTTGACTGAAACCTGACACCAAGTAATACCTTGAAAGTCGTATGATGGACTAATCGCTGAGCAACCATTTATATGCTCTGCTAAAACCCCGTAATGAAAATGTGGGCTTTTGGGTGATATCCGGAACAGAATCGTATTCAAATTTGATAAGCAGCCCGCGCCGCATGGTTCGGATGAGCTCGCTGTTTTTGGGCACCTCATCGGTCAGACAATTGGCGCTGCAGCCCTTAATAGCCGAGCGAATCGTCAGGTTGTCGACCCTGTCAATCCGGTATGAAAAATAATTAGAGACAATCATCTTTTCAGATTTTAAGGTCAATTGAATTTGGTCTGGGCCGGAAACGGAGGCCGCCAGCCATATTGAACTGATACGATCTCCGGCTAAGGTGCCTATTTGTTTGCTTTTCATTTTTGTGGCCGGATCTGTTTCTTCGATGCCTACCCAATCAGCGAACTTAATTTGCTCGGCCAAGCCAGTGGTCGCAAAAACCATTACCGATAGGATTATGACCAACCATATGTGAAGCAGGGTTTTCATCAAGCCATCCTTTCATCTATGCGATCATATTAGTTTAATTTTAAATTGGCCGGGCGCGTTTTGCAAGCAGGAAAATGCCTTTTCAGGGATCGATGTTGCTCATGAAAATAAAATCAGGCCGGATCGAATCATGGAATTTGGGTCTTTTGCCGCCTAATAAAACCAACTAAAACCAGCGCTGATCAGCTACAAATATCTTGACATTTATTTGAATTTAAAGGTATGAGAGGGCTGAGAAATGCTCCCTTGAAGCGCTTCCACACGCCTAAAGCTCATTTTTATTTGCGGTTCTTTCCATTTTGATTCTACCCAGTTCTCCTGTTGATCGAACTCTAATTTTCTTCTGCCTTTTTCTCTCGGAAATAGCCACTGATTTCAGTTCAATCTTTAACCGAACCATCAGGTAAAATGGATAACCCCCTCAAATTGTGCGCACCCGGCTCCCGCATGGCATTGTCGATTCCTGCGGGAGCATGAAGTCCACCGGGTCACATTTTTGCCCGGGCAAATCCATAAAGGGAGGTAATACGATGGGCAAATATATTTCTTTGATCAAATATACGACAAAAGGCATCGAAAACATCAAAGAGAGTCCAAAACGCCTGGATGCGTTCAAACAGCTCTGTGAATCACTGGGCGCGACAGTTGACGGGTTTTATCTGACGATGGGGCGCTATGACCTTGTGGTGATTGTAGATGCACCCAACCCTGAAACCATTGCGAAACTCCTTCTGACCACAACATCGGGAGGTGCTGTAAGCAGCGAAACGCTGCCTGCTTTTCCGGAGGAAGAATATCGGAAAGTCATATCTGAACTGCCATAGGGCGTATCATGCCCGGGTTTAGATGGCAGCACGCAGGAGAAAAGAAACTTTATAAACGAATAAAAATTTAGAATGGAGGTGCATTATGGCAAAAGTGCTCCGGTGCAGCGATATCGGTATGGATTGCGATTTTGTGGCCAGAGCCGAAACGGAGGAAGAAATTTTGCAGCAGGCCGCGGAACACGCTGCCGCAACTCATGGCATGGAAGAGATTCCGGCAGATGTGCTTGCAAAAGTCCGCGCCGTCATACACGACGAATAATGAAATGTGAAATCCCTTGTTAAAACTGAGATCTGCTGCACAAAATTTCACTGGCATGATTGAAGCGCGATTATGCGGCAATTGTGTAAATTGAAATAAAGCAAGCTGATCCTATTCAGAAATCGCAAAATATCGAATTCGGACCCCCATCGCTTATATTGAGTGATGGGGGTTTTAATTTTTATGGAAAACAATATAATTCCTTAAAAAACCTTTTTCGTTTTTTAAACGGCTTAAGGGGCCAATCCGGCCAGTTTAAAAAGAGGAGGACAAAAAAATGAAGTTTAATCTAAAAGCATTGACGATTGCAGCGGCCCTTATATGGGCCGGCGCGGTTTTGATTGTAGGTGTGGCGAACTCAATTTGGCCGATGTATGGAAAAGCGTTTTTGATGATGCTGGCCTCAATCTACCCAGGCTTTGCCGCATCCGGCACTTTTGGCGATGCGATCGTCGGAAGCCTTTATGCCCTTGTTGATGCCGCTGTTGTCGGTCTTATTTTTGGTTCGCTTTACAATTTAATCGCCGGCGCAAAAAGCAGCTGAGTCAGAAATCTGCCGCAATGCAGGCGGCATGGATTTTTAACCTGATTCACCCAGCGTGAACCGGCGAAAGCGAAAAAAAAGGGCGTTGCATCAAAACTCGATGAAACGCCCTCAATTCGCTTGGAAATGCAATTAAACTATAGTGACATTAACGGCAGCTGGCCCTTTTTGGCCCTCCTCGATATCAAACGTCACCTGGTCGCCTTCATTCAGAGATTTGAACCCGGCCGAAGTGATGCCTGAATAATGAACAAATACATCCGGACCGTCTTCCTGCTCAATGAAGCCATAGCCTTTGCTGCTATTAAACCATTTTACAATTCCATTGGCCATAATAACACCCTCCTAAATTAAAAGTTTTAAATAGTTTCATACTGCAGGGTGCCACTTTGACAAATGGAACTTTCCCCGGAATGAAACCGGCCCGTCAATCCAGAACGCGCCTTTGATAGTGAAAGAACACTAACAAGTTTTTAAAAAAAATCAAGCCCATTATTCAAATTTTTTCAGTCTCGCAAGGTGGTAGAGAAACGGCATCGCCCGCAGCCGATGATCGGGTCAACTCAAAACGTTTTTGCAAAGCCGCGCCCGGCCGCCGCCCGAGCTGAATTAAGGCTAAAACATGATAAAATTCAGTACTATAGCCTTCTATTGACAAACCGGAACCGCTCCTCTATGGTACCTTGAACACTTACCTAAAGATCATGACTCCCGGGAGCAGTGCGACTATGAACGCGACACTCTATCGCAAGAATCGGAAGCATTGGAGCGAACCTCCCACTGTCGTTTCCCCTGCACAAGGCATTGACACAATTTTCCGCTGCATCGCCCCCCCGGAAGTTGTTCCGAACAAAACAAAGCCAACAAAAGCAAACATATCACCTGCCTTAATAAACGAAGAAATGAAAGGAGGATGTGCATGAAAAAAGCATTATGGATTACAATGATGGTGGTGTTAGCGGTTTTATTTGCCTTCAGCGCCAGCCAGGCCAAGCCATTTAAAATCGCGGCTATTTTTCAGACGGCGATTGAGGAACCGTGGGATGGCGTCATTCATCAGGCCTGCCTGAAAGCCAAAAAAGAAATGGGCAACATCGAATATGAGTTCACCGAAAAAATAGCCGCTGCTGATTTTGAAAAAGTTTTGCGAGAGTATGCTGAGAGAGGGTTTGACCTGATCGTGGGCGATGCGTTCCTGGCAGGCGAAGAACCGGCCAGAAGGATCGCCAAAGATTACCCTAAGATTGCCTTTGCTTTCGGATCCGAGTTCGGTCCGGTTGCACCGAATTTTTCCGTTTTTGACAACTGGATTCACGAGCCGGCCTTCCTGTGCGGCGTCATTGCCGGCCGGCTGACAAAGAGCAATACCCTCGGTGTGATTGCAGCCATACCCATCGGGGAAGTCAACCGACTGGTCAATGCTTTCAAGGCCGGCGCGCTCAGCGTCAATCCCAAGGTTAAAGTCAAAATCTCTTATATCGGCGGCTGGTTTGATCCGCCCAAAGCCAAAGAGGCGGCCATCGCCCAGATCGAATCGGGTGCGGACCTGATCTTTGCTGAACGATTCGGGGTCTTTGAAGCCGCCAAAGAAAAGGGCGTCCTGGCTTTTGGCAACATGTCGGATCAAAATGCATTGGCTCCCAGTGTAGTGATTACTGGACCGGTATGGGATATGTATCCCACCATTAAATTCTGCATCGAGATGGTCAAAAAAAAGACCTGGGTGTCCATGGACCTGGGCGAATGGTCCATGATGGGAAAAGGCGGCGCCCGTCTGGCCCCTTTTCATTCATTTGAAAAAACACTGCCCGCGGGCGTGCTCAAAGAAGTCAGGGATCTTGAACAGAAAATTATGAGCGGCACATTTAGGGTGCCGGTTGATGAGCAGAAGCCAGCCTCAGAATAGCTCAAATATCCAATGAACATTGTCACGAGGGCACTTTTCAAAAAAAATGTAACTGAGTATATTCGGATTTTTTTCAATTTCGTGATAATTTCACCTGCTGGAGAGACGAGTCGTCCATTTACTGCGTTATCAGGGGCGTGCGGTACCTAAGTACAGCCACGCCCCTGAATGCGCCTTGTAAAGGAACGTCTCGAACTCGTTCAATATCCGAGCTGACACTTCAATTTCGCCAAACGCAATTGAGGTGGTATTCGGTATCAAATATCAGTTGGACTGAAGGTGTTTCGCGCAGGGTAAAATTCTGTCTGAAACACCTTTGTATGTCTGCTTCACTGCTATATTTTGGCAAACAGCGAATTTGAATGAATCACCGCCCCGGGGGAATCGATGGGTAACAATGACCAGCCGGTCGTGAGGATGTCATCCATCACGAAACGCTTTTTAGATGTGACCGCCAATAAGGATGTTTCTTTCGACCTGTATCCAGGAGAAATTTGTGCCCTGCTGGGTGAAAATGGTGCGGGCAAGACGACCCTGATGAACATCTTATTTGGCTATTACACCTGTGATGCGGGCGAGATCTTCATTAAAGGTGAAAAGGTCGATCTTGCCGCTCCCAAAGATGCAATTTCCCGTGGTGTGGGAATGATTCATCAGCACTTTGCCCTGGTTCCGTCCCAGACCGTGCTCGAAAACATTATTGTGGGTACGGCTTCGCGCAGGGGTATTTTTCTGGATCTAAAATCTGCCCGGCAGGCGCTTCTTGAACTGCAGGAACGTTTCGGCCTTCAAATCGACCCGGACGCCCGCGTGTGGACCCTGTCGGTGGGCGAGCAGCAAAAAGTCGAAATTCTGAAAGCGCTTTACAGGGATGTAGACATCCTCATCATGGACGAGCCGACGGCCGTGCTTGCTCCGGCTGAAACCGCGGATTTGTTCAATACCCTGCAGTCGCTGGTCAAAGAAGGCCGATCGGTTGTTTTCATTTCTCATAAGCTGAATGAAGTGATGGACATTTCAGACCGTATTGTCGTTTTGCGCGGCGGCCAGGTGGTGGCCGCACGCAAAACCAGTGAAACCAATGCGCGCGAACTGGCCAATCTGATGGTGGGCCGGGAGCTTCTGGAAAGTATCGAAAAAAAAGAATTCGCACCCGGTGAACCCGTCCTTAACATCAAAAACCTCAATGTCTTAAATGACAAGAAGCTAGCGGCCTTAATGGACCTTAATTTAATCGTCCGGCAGAATGAGATTCTGGGGATGGCCGGAATTTCCGGAAACGGTCAGACAGAACTTTCAGAGGTGCTTTTCGGGATGCGCTCCCCGACAAGCGGTGCCATTCAAATTAACGACCGGCCCCTTAATTTCGGAAGCCCGCCGGCATCGATTAAATCCCATATGGGCAGAATACCGGAGGACCGCATCGATACCGGACTGCTGATGGATCTCTCGGTGGAAGAGAACCTCATTTTGGAAAATCATTCTTCAGCCGAGTTTCAGTTTTGCGGGCTGATGAAATCGCAAAGAATTCACCAATTCAGCGAAGACCTGATCAAAGCATACAAGATCAAAACCGCCGGCCGCGATGCCGCCACCAAGAGCCTGTCCGGCGGCAACTTGCAAAAAGTTATGCTCGCCCGGGAACTGGCTGGAGAACCGTCGCTGATCATCGCTTCACAACCCACCCGGGGCCTCGATGTGGGTGCCATGGAGTATATCCACCAGCGCATTGTGAAAGAGAGGGAAAGGGGCGCGGGCATCCTTCTGATTTCAGATGATCTGGATGAAATATTTGCGCTCAGTGACCGCATCGTGGTCTTGTATGAAGGCAAAATACTGGGAGAGGCCCCCGGTGCGACGGCTTCTCGCGAACAGATCGGTCTGTGGATGAGCGGAGTAAAAGCGTGATCCGATTCAGAATCATAAAACGGAAACCATTGCCGGGCTGGGCTAAAATCGTTATCCCGATCGCGGCCATTTTGGCCACGCTGATTCTGTCGGCCATTCCCATTCTTTTGGCCGGAGGGCATCTATGGAAATCTTATTTTTACCTTTTTCACGGCGCGCTGGGAACCCGCTACAATCTATTAGAAACCTTTGTCAAAGCCAGCCCTCTATTGTTAACAGGTCTGGCGGTTGCTTTTGCCTTCCGGGCCAAATTCTGGAATATCGGCGCCGAGGGCCAGCTGCTTGCCGGCGCCCTGACGGCCACCGTTTTAGGGGTGAATCTGGGCGGCATCCCGCCAATACTGGTTTTACCGATTGTTATCATCGCGGGATTTCTGGCCGGCGGCTTCTGGGCCTCGATCCCGGCTTTGCTGAAAACCAAACTCAAAGTAGATGATGTGGTTTCAACCCTGTTGTTAAACTATGTCATGATCCACATAATGGGCGCGCTGCTTTTCGGCCCCCTTCAACAACCCGGCTCCAGCTGGCCGCGATCATCGGCGATTGTCAAGGCCGCCTGCTATCCTATTTTGATGCCGCGTTCGCGCTTTCATATGGGCATCATTATTTCCTTTGTAGCGATGCTGATCATCTGGTTCATTAACAAAAAAACCACCTTCGGATACCAGGCCAAAGCTGTCGGTTTCAACATCCGCGCCGCGCATTTCGGCGGCATTAATACCACGTCTGTGATTCTGTGGACCGCCCTGATATCCGGCGGTCTGGCGGGTCTGGCGGGGGTGGGCGAGCTGTGCGCCCTTCAATACCGGCTCATTATGGATATCTCTCCCGGCTACGGGTATTCCGGCATCGTGATCGCCATGCTGGGCAACCTTCATCCGGTAGGAGTGCTGTTTTCATCACTTTTTTTCAGCGTGATTATCGTGGGCGCCCAGACCATGAGCCGCATGACCGGCGTTCCCACCTATATCGCCGAGGTCATCCAGGGAATGGCGCTGATGGTGATGCTCATTTTTCTGCTGTTTACAGAATTCAAAATTAAGGTGCTGCGCAAATGATGGCTGAATTTTTAGATCTCGCTTTTATCTCCGGCCTCATCGGGGCAACCATGCGGATGGCCACCCCGATCATATTTGCGGCCCTGGGTGAGATCTTATCGGAAAGGGCCGGTGTCCTGAATCTGGGAATCGAGGGCATCATGCTGATGGGCGCCATGACCGGATTTCTGTTTACCTATTCTACGGGCTCCATATGGTTCGGCGTGTTTGCCGCTGCCTGTATGGGCATGCTTTTGGGTCTGCTGATGGCATTGCTTTCGGTGAACCTGGGATTAAGCCAGCATGTTTCCGGATTAGGCATTACGCTGTTTGCAACCGGCCTGGCCATGTTCATCTACCGACTGCATTTTGGTTCTCCGACCGTGCCCCCGATTATCCAGCCGTTTAAACAGGTGGCGCTGCCGGTACTTTCAAAAATCCCGGTGATCGGTCCGGGCCTTTTCACCCAGTATACATTGACCTATATCGCCTGGCTGCTGGTGCCGGCCCTGTCGATTCTGCTCTATAAGACAACCATCGGATTGAAAATCAGAACGGTTGGCGAAAACCCGGTGGTCGCCGACACCGTGGGGGTGAACGTAACGTTAACCCGCACCCTGTGCCTGGTCGCCGGCGGGGCCCTCATGGGCATCGGCGGGGCATTTCTGACGCTCGCCCATCAGAACATGTTTTTGATCGATGTCATCGGCGGTCGCGGCTGGGTGGCTATTGCCATGGTCATTTTTGGAAACTGGAATCCGTTCAAAGCCACCATCGGCGCCCTCATTTTTGGTTTTTTAGACGGTCTGCAGCTCAGGCTCCAAAGCGTGGGACTCGTTCTTTCATTCCACCTATTTTTAATGATTCCCTATCTGTTAACCATCATCGCGCTGATCGGCGTTTCCAGACGGGCAGCGGTCCCGGCGGGTTTGTTAAAACCTTATCGCAGAGAGGAAAAAGGCGGGTAGCAATTATACCGCTTTCCATAATAGTGTTCCGATTCACGGAATTGTGGCATAAGTGATTGTAGAAAAAAACGTTTGAATATCGAAACGTTTTTTTGACAACCACTATAACTCCTGATCAAGCGGTTGCCGACGATTAAGGATTAAGGTAAGGGTGAACCTGTTTGAAGACCTGCGGGTGTTTGTTTTGGAGCCGGGTGAGGAAAGGCGCTGAACGCACGATCGGACTCCAGAGTGAGAAGTCTTCGCGTTCAAAATCCATTCCCACCGCCAGCATATCACTGAGGGTCTCAATCAAGTGTTCTTCGGGTTTGTAAATCGAGTCACCGATATCGCCCACCCAACAAAGCGGCGTTCCCTGATAGCGGTCGTGCACGTCATGGTAGAAATGCCGGGTGGTGATGGTGCGGGGTTGAAGTCCCAGATCGGTAAAGGGCATTGTTACCCCCTCTGCTGCCACCTCGATAAGGGCGCCGTTGAAAACCGGAATTAATTCAACGCCGTGATCGCTGCAAATCTTGCAAATTCCCTCAAGACCCTCGAGGCTGGCGCAGACCGGAAAAAGAAATATCTTTTGGGGGCGATGGTTTTTCAGGGCCTCATCAACAAAATAGGTTAGTGTCTGACCCGATGCAATGCATTCCTCCATGATAATCCAGGTCTCGTCCGGCCACCATTCGCCCACAAAGGAGCTCTCCACGATGTTCCAGCCGCGAAAACCGTCGCTGTCTTCAACCCGGGTGAGTTTAATATAGGTGGTGTCCAGAAGCCCGGAGCGCTGCAACGGCGGATTGGCATCCAGCAGGTCAAGCGGACGCCCGCCCCACAGAATGACATATTGCGCCACCTTGCCGTCGAACATCCTTTCAAAAAGGCGAATCATGTCGTGACCCACCTCTTTTATCATCAGGAATTTTTCCGGCCCGCAGGCCTGCCGGCTGAGCAGAAATTCCTCACCCAGACCCCGGCCCGGAAAATCAACCACGTAAATCCGCTCCGGCAAACATCGGTCCCGAAAGGCCTCATGCCGGGTGATTGACTTAACAAGCCAGATGTCCTTGCCAGCACGCGACATTACGATTTCACCGACATCCTCCAGGTAAATGCGGTCGGTACCGGTGTCCTGTAACATGGGATTGCTCCTTTACCGGTTATACTGCGTCAGTGCAGAAGAATACAATTTTCGGGCAGGAATATAGAATAAAGATAAGGATGTGTCAAATCAGAAAAAAAGGGCAACCCTTCACGAATGAAGGGTTGCCCTCTCCAGGTTTAAACTGCCGGCTAAACTACTTTAACATTTACAGCATGTGCACCCTTGGGTCCCTCTTCAATTTCAAAGGTAACCTGATCACCTTCGTTGAGAGATCTGAATCCGGACGCATCGATTCCGGTGTGGTGGACGAAAACATCCGAGCCATCTTCTTGCTCGATGAAGCCATAACCCTTACGGTCATTGAACCATTTTACAACACCATTTGCCACTGTGACACCCCCTTTGTTTCTGTAATTACCATAGTCCCATACTTCAGGATGCCACCCGGACGAATGGATCTTTCCTGCAGAATGAAACCAGCCTTCAATCAAGACAGACTCTGATCAATATATAAATTATAAATTTTTTTTCTCATCAAAATCAAGTACTTTATTTAACGCAGCCTTTTTCGGCGGCCATTGGGCCTGTAGAAAATAACCGACTTTCATTACGGTGGCGCTGCAATGGGTAAATGCTTACCTATACTTTGGCCACTTTTTTTCACACACATCGCCTGGCACGCGGTTAATTTTAAAATAAGTATTAGTAATTATTTATATTTTTTTGGTTTCAGATTTGTCTTCAACTTTTGCATAGATATTGCAGCGCCATTATAATGCAGGGCCCAAAGCGCACTAACGATTCCCAGCCGGATTCGTTTTCGCCCCCTGAGGGATTGTATTAAACAAGCCAAATATCCGCCCTGACGCCTGCCCGCCAGCAATCTAAATGTAGGATTTCAGTGCCGGGTTTTTAAAAACCCGCCATCAACCTGTAGCGACATGGATCTGTCTTTTAAACCATTACCATAGGAGCTGTCTGACATGAGTGAACCCGCCAAGAAGGAAAATGAATCGAAACCCAAACGGCAAAAAACGCTCTCACAGGACCCGCCAGCTGAAAGAAGAACAGGCCGTGACCGCAGAAAAGGGGTTGATCGGCGAAGCGGTTTCGACCGCAGGCGGAATTTGAATCAAAAGGCAACAGAGCGAAAAAACATAACTCGGGCGTGAGTCTTAAAATCATGGGGGTAGAATGGAAACTAATCATGCCCTAACAAAAACTTTTTAGCATAGCGTAAAAGCAGAAAGGGGCAACATGGCTCAATACGTTATCGCAAACAATCGGTTCGAGAACAAATACCGGCACCTGCGAAAAGCCGACAGCCATCTGAGAGCCGAAATTAAAATAAGCCGAAACGACCTTGGATACCAGTTTAAATTGCAGGAGATCGATGAACATCACGGGTGTTTTTTTGTCAGTGAAAATTCTGCTGTCTTAAACATTCTGGACGTCGGCTCTGTGCTGGACATGAAATATTGGACCGCTGAAAAAATTAGGATGGTCAAATATGTCCGTGCACAAATTAAGAATATTACCAGACAGAATCATGAACCATTTAAAGGTCATTATAAGGTCGGCTTATCCATATTGCAGATGAAGGGCTTAAAGCGGGTGAACTCAGCGGATCGGTTGCTGAAAGCACGGGCAGAAGCCGAAGCTTTAATGTCTGCCCGACATCAGCTCTGATTCCGAAATGGAAAGCGGTATAAATGCATTGGCCAATCGCCTTGCATTTTTACCAAGTTTGCCTGAAGGGGGGATTGACCATTATTAAGATATTACTCATCGTTGTCATTATTGCCGCGATATCTTGTATAGGTGCTGCCATCGCCTGTTTAATGGCGGCAGCCAGAGAAATTGAATTGCCCGATATTGAAGATATCGAGATCGGAGAATGATGGACTCAGGTAATGAGTTCGATATTGACTCCGTTGCAGAAACAATGCTCGCGCTGTCGGTTGGTGCACAAGCGGACAGTGATTGTGTCCACTAACGATTGCCTTTCTATGTTCTTGACGGATCGCACAATTCTCTGTTAGGTTTTATTTTTAAGTGCCCAACAGGAGGTTGCGATGCGCAAAACCCTCATCATTTTCACTGCAGTAATTAGTATTTTCTCTTTCACATTTACTTCTGAAGCAGAAGAAAAGTATGGCCGATTTTTTGCCGGTGCCGGTTTAAGCTATGTGACCGAGCAATTTGATGATGGCGACTTGAAGGACTTCCCCGGTAACTCCAGCATTGATAATTCATGGGGCTTTAATGTTTTCGCCGGCTATTGGTTTCACAAGCATCTGGCCATCGAAGGCAACTACGACTGGTATGCCGATTTTAACGGTCAGGCGGCGAGTAACAGGAATTTCGATATCAGCATCTGGACGGCAATGTTGGATGTGCGGGTGTTCTCCCCCTCCCTGTGGCAAGACAGAATATTTCCATACGTCAGAGTCGGCGGGGGGTGGATGGATGTTGAGATCGATGCCAAAACGGTTAATTCCGACGAAAGTGATTGGGCTTATAATATCGGGCTCGGTGTCGATGCCTTTGTTGCCCACCAGGTGAGTGTCGGCCTCGACGGCACGTACGTGTGGGGCACCGGCGATGTTTCGGATTTCAACCACATGACGTTTACACTGCGCGCGGCCTATCATTTCTAATTTAAAAATTAAAACCTATGTTGCGCGAATGCGGGACGACATCTGACACCGTATATGAAAAGGAGGGATTAAATGGCAAAACGCGCGATACTTGACGTGATCGTTTTAAAAGAAGGCGATCTGTTAAACGGCAGCATCTTAAACAAAGCCTTTCCGATCAAAACATCGTATGGTGAGATTGTCGTCAAAAAAAAGGACGTCGCCAACATTCACATGCGCGGGATTCAATTTCGAACTGACCAGATCATTACCCTGGATTTAAACCGATTTAAAGGGTCCCTTCAGGAGACCGTTATCCGGATAAAATTGATTGATGGCCAAACTATTGAAGTGCCCAAAAATAAGATTAATACGATAATGATGCTCACCAATTACGCGTCTGCCTGAGACGAATTCAGATTGAAATTACTTGTCGAAAAGTAAGGCGTTATTATGAGAGGTATCGTAAACGTCATGTCCGGAATCTGCGGTATGATCACAGAAATCCGGGCCACATTGGAAGGCCGGTCCGGGATGGTCAATCTGGATATAAACACGAGATGTGACAGTATCCAAAGATTAGCAGATGACGTATAATTTTGATCCGGACAGGTGGTACGATGATGAGCGCAGTATACTTGATGCCCGCCTCAAGGCCGGGGAGATTGGTGCACAGAAATATAAAAATGCCCTCTCAGCGCTTGATCGCCGCTATGATGAGATGCTGCGGCGCTTAGACGGCACGTATCAGATCCCCAAGGCACCGCTGAAAGAAAAGTAAATTTTAAACCTTTCCGCCTGCCCGCTGCTTCTTATAAGCTGATTCAAAATCGACCTCAGATCGCCCATAGTTGCCGCGACGGATGGATTCCACCGCTTCGACCAGCCTGATCGGTTCAACTTCATCCGATTCATCATCCTGAAGGCTCGTCAGATAATAATCCACGTTATCATCCCGGCATGAGGTGATGCCGAAATCATCTAACTTTTGCAAATACAGATCCTCCGGGGCTTTGGGCACATTAAACTGATAGGGCACCACCAGCGTTGTCATGTCCGACTCGTTCCCTATTTCATCCAAGGCTGTGATAGCAAAAACAATCGGTTCGCCAACGGGTATGAAAGAATCCACATCATCGGGCAAAACAATTTCAGTAATATTTCCCAGGGTCACGCTCTTGGAATCGTAATTGACTTCACCGTTTTCAGACCAGTAAAGTTTGTATCCAACAACCTGAGCGGAATCAGATGCTGTCCACCTGAGTCTTCTTTTTTTTATTTTGGCCATGCTGGCGCTCCTTATCGTTGAAAAGCGATCTCAGTTCACCTCCGGCGAACAAACCTGCGGACAGGCCCTCCAGAGGCGTGCACGCACCCTTCAGTTAAGCCCGCTGCTCGCCGAAGGTCTTCGTGAAACGGGACTATCGCCCCGTCCGGTTTGCCAGTTAGTAAGATAATCTATTTTTCTGATAACGCGCTCGACGGTGAATTAAAGAAAACAAACGCCAAACACACAATTTTTAGTTGACAGACCGGAGCAAAATAAATGATTTGCCTGTTTGTTCACAGAACTGTAACTTTATCAGTTATAGCCATCACTCCAAACAGACTTGTCACCATAAGCATTATGCGGTGCCGCAAGTGGCTCCGGTTCTACTTGAGGCTGTTGGTTTGCTTCCAGAAGCGTAACTTCATCACAGAGGTTTTCAATTTCATTCGCCGCTTTACTGCCGGGGGCATATTGCATAACCGATACACCGGAGGTCATGGCGTCGATATAGGCAACTCGCTGGCACAGTTCAGTATCCAGGATGTCCATATCAAAAATTCCCAGTGACTGCCGCGCTTCGCGCCCCACCCGGGTTCCCGGTATTTTTCGATTGATCAGAAGCTTGACGTCCAAATCTGGATTTTCTTCCCGGGCAGTATCGATCATTTCCAGCGTCCCCTTGCAGGACCAGATGTCGAGCGAACTGGGGCTTAATGGCACAATGGAAAGTTCTGCTACCGCCAATATGGATTTGGTGATGTCGCCAATAGCCGGAGGCGCATCAATCACCAGGTAATCGTATTCTTGTGATAGCGTTTCGATTTCGCTTCTCGTAATCGGCTCCGGATGATGCAGGACTTCAAATGCTGTGTTGTTTTCAACCGCGTGCCATTGGGTGGCACTGCCCTGCGGGTCCGCGTCAATAAACAGCAGCTTGTAATTTTTTCTTTTCAAACTGGCAGCAAAGTTGATTGCAGAGGTGGTTTTGCCGACCCCCCCCTTCTGGTTAACAAAACTAATAATCATCATCTCCCTCCTCTCTTGGAATTAAAAGAATGCGAATTCTCGATACACTTGTTTGGTCTTCACCTGAATACGTGTCTAACCCCCCTGGCTAAATTTCGATAGATGACTCCATCTGACGTCAAGGTGCGAACTACCGGATTCCCTTACACTGCTGGCTACCGTCTGTCAACACCAAAACACATTATATGGTATAAAACCGAATTTTTTTTGTCTATATATGGTAGTTATCCGGTAAATCGAGGGTGAGAAAAGGGATGCTAAAGACGGTATGGAGGGAGGGATGAAAGCATTGCTG
>Ga0265303_10000910_pt1 | contig 17638 bp, 16 predicted proteins | sample Helome_2_FD_192494 | JGI IMG/M metagenome (GOLD analysis project Ga0265303, IMG submission 192494) | Marine sediment microbial communities from subtidal zone of North Sea - Hel_20160317 (Illumina Assembly) | ecosystem: Environmental > Aquatic > Marine > Subtidal zone > Sediment ... | reverse complement strand
GCATAGGCGTGGCGGGTGCGTTCGCATCCTGTCGCACAGGATTAAGCTCCGCCAACTGGCGGATCATGATCCTGATAAAGCTCCGCTTTGAAAACCACAAAAGGAATCCCTTCGCTTTATTTCAAAAAAGAAGCGAGCTCCTTTTTGAAACTCGCTTGTATTTCCACCTTTTTGTGGTTTATTCGTGACCTCGACAGGATTCAAACCTGTAATCTCTTGAGCCGTAATCAAGTGCATTATTCAGTTATGCTACGAGGCCAAATATATTATGTTCGCCAAAGGGCTGCAAATATATTTCTTTTTACATTTAAGGCAAAATTACTAGCTATCAATTAAATGGATTTTAAAAATTACATTAGAGATATTCACGATTTTCCTGAGAAGGGAGTGACCTTTAAGGATATTACCCCCCTTTTAAAAGATGCCACTGCATTGCAGGCAGCAGCAGATGCCATGTTAAAAATGATTGGCAATGTAAGAGTAGATAAGGTGGTTGGAATGGAAAGCAGAGGTTTTTTCTTTGCTCCAATACTTGCATCACGATTAAATGCCGGATTTGTTCCCGTACGAAAAGCGGGAAAATTGCCATCGGATAAGATCAGTAGAACCTATTCATTGGAGTATGGGAAAGACACTCTGGAAATGCATGGAGACAGTATTCAGCCCGGCGAAAACGTAATTATACATGATGATGTTTTAGCCACAGGCGGGACTGCAAAAGCCACTTGTGAATTGGTGGAAGCATTAGGAGGCAAAGTAATACAATGTAATTTTTTACTGGAGTTGTTAAGCCTTAAAGGTGCTGCTAAATTAAATGGTTACCAGACTAAATCATTGGTAAGTTTTTAATCCAGGGCATTGGTAGTAATAAAGTAACGCCACCCAATAATGACCATTTGGTATTTGGAGGCTTTGGAAAGGTCTAATCTCTTTTTAGTAAAGGAAGGTAATATAAGTTTGTTAATCTTGGCAAGAAGCTTAAAGAGTCCTTTTTTCATGTATGGTTTTTTGCAAATATCTTATACAGAATGTAAATGAACGCATAGGGCTTTCATTTATATAAGTATATCCTAAACTCTTATTAGGTAATTATTAGTATCAGGGATACCAATACGAATATAATTATCTTGGCAATAGTGATCATAACTTGTATTTTATAAGGTTAAAAAAATCTTTTTGATTAATTAAAAATCGAAGATATGGGAATCCAACCTACCTCGGCAAGTAAATCACCAATAATTAATGAGATTGAATACAGTATTGTAAGTAAAAAGACGGTTTGAATTTTAAATTGATTGTACTGCCCTTGCTTAATGTTATAAATAGTAAGACATATTAATCTAAAAAGTTACATATTGTAATATTTGTAGGGGGTATTTTGAACCTTTTTTGAAATGCAAGGGTTTTTTATTGATAAAAATCACCTTTTTTGGCTATTCCGTCATGAAATAAAAAAATACCGATCAGAAATGTGACCGGTATTTTAAGTATATAAATATTAAATTTAGGTACTTTCAGAAGCTATTTTTCTTTTTTGGTTTTAATTTCTATTACCCCATCTTTTGCTTTTTTTCCATACTTTTCAACGGCCTTATCACCTTTGTAAACATCTATGGTTTCAATCTTATTGGGGGATAAAGATTTGACATCTTCTTTGTTGCTTTCTTTACCGTCAATAATATAAAGTTGATCTTCATCTTCATCAGTATCAATAAAGAAAAATCCATTACCATCTTCACTAATTACTTCAATATCATCTTCATCATCTGTATCCTTAACTATAAATACCTTGGTATATCCACCAGATGAGCTTTTTTTCTTTATACGAACATGTTTACCATGCACCTTGTCTTCTTCCTCCATTTCTTCAAAGGCTTCCCGGGAAACTTCTTTACCATTAACTAAAATTATTTCCTTTCCATCATCTATTTTTATTTCAATTCGCTTATGCTCCTCATCATCGCTATAGACCCAGGTATTAATATCGGTTTCTTTATGTATGAGTTTGTGCTTTGACTTATTATCACCCATAAAAAAGGAGTTTTTATCTTCATCATAAACAATGGTAATGGGATCAATAGGTTTTCCATCATTTTCGAATGAAGAGGAACCCCTGAATTTTTTCCCATCTTTGCTTTTAGATCGCATGTCAATTTCTAGTTCTATTATCTCTTTATTCTCATTATGCACAACTGTGTAAGAGAAATCTATTCCTTTGGTGGAAAGATCTTTTTTAAGTTCCTCCAGTTCTTCATTAGTGGTATCCTTAGTTATCAGGATATCGATGGTTTTAAGACTTTCTGCAATTATAACAGCAGAACCCTGTGCTGTCTTCGGTACGTAGATCGTATGCGTGTTAAAACTTAAGAGAAAAATTGCTAAGGCGGGCAGGATTAGTGCCATTTTAAGTAAGTTTCTTTTGTGTGATTTTGATTTGTGTAACATGACCATTCGTTTTTTGATTAATGAACTGTAAAAATTATTTGTGATTGGTGTAAAAAATTGATTTCCGGATACTTTGAGTAAAGCGTATTTATATGCTTTGCCTGAGACAACACTTTGTATAGCCGTATCGTCTGCTAAAAACTCAAGATTTTGTTCAATATTTTTTTTGTATAGCCAACTAAAAGGGTTTGCCCACATAACAATGGTAACCAGATGGGCTATCAGTAAGTCCAGAGAATGCTGCTGGCAACTATGCGCACGTTCGTGTTTTAAAATTGCCTCAAGTTCCAGGGCCTCAAATTTGTCTGGGTTATAAAAAATATACCTGAAAAATGAAAAAGGGGCAATGTCCATATCAGTTTCTATATAATTATAACCATCCTTTTTAATGATTTTGTTTGAGTGAATCACTTTCCTTATGGCAAAGATTTGGAGAATAAACTTAAGTCCTAGTATTAGCATGCCTATACCGTAAACTGTATAAATTACAACCAACCAATTAATTAAGGGCTGACTTGTCTCAAAAGTGGAATTTACAGCTGAGGAATTAGCCAAAGTAAAAGGAGTCGCTGTAATTTCCACATAATTATTAATAACGATAAAAGGACAAACAAAGGCAGCAATTACCCCGATGAGTAAAAAATGGCGGTTAACCCGGAAAAAGGTTTCCTTTTTTAGAAATACCTGGTAGACTAAATAAAATAGAATAAGTATTCCCGAGGCTTTTAAAAGGTATATCAATAATGCTTCCATTTAGTTTTCTTTTTCAATTAGTTTTATAATTTCCCTGAGTTCCTCAATGGATATTTTTTGCTCCTTTGCAAAAAAAGACACCATGCTTTTATAGGAATTGTCATAATAATCCACAAGAGTGTTAGAGATAAAGCGTTTTCTGTAAGCTTCTTTGGTGACCAAAGGATAATAGCGATGGGTATTTCCAAATGCTTCATGCGAAACGTAATTTTTCTCCTCCAGCTTACGCACTATTGTTGATAAGGTATTATAATGGGGCTTGTCTCCCTTCAATTCGGCCCTCATTTCCTTTACAAATGCCTTTTCTAATCTCCAGAGGATTTTCATTATTTCCTCTTCCTTATTGGTGAGTCTCTGCATGATGCAATTAATTTTAATCAAACATATTACTATTAATTTAGTTAAGCAACTACTTTTGTAGTTATTTAACTATATTTTAAGTTTTTATTGGGTTGATAATTTAATTCTCAGGCATTATCCAAGGGTAAAAAACCATCTCTGATTTATCTGAAAAGATGGTGTTTATTTAATGATATGCACGCCCCGTTCCGGGCGTATTCTGCTATATTTGCTAAAACCTTTCTGATGTTCAATTTGTTGTTTATCGCAATTGGTTTGACTTTATTAGTACTAGGAGGGAACTGGTTATTAAAGTCGGCTGTAGCTTTTTCTTTACGCCTGAACATATCCAGGATTATAATAGGCATGACTATAGTATCCTTTGCAACTTCCGCCCCGGAACTTATAGTAAGTATAAATGCGGCGGTTGATGGTTTTCCGGATCTGGCCCTTGGAAATGTTGTTGGATCTAATATTGCTAACCTTGGTTTAGTTCTGGCAATTATTCTATTATTAGGAAATATTGAGGTGCGTAAGGCCTTTTATATAACCGATTGGCCGGTGATGATGGCTGCTTCATTCTTATTTTTTGGTTTTCTTTATTTTGATGGTGTTTTACAGCCCTATGAAGGTGGAATTATGGTGCTTTTTCTTTTTCTTTTCTTGATTTTTTTACTTCGCTTTCAGAAAACAGCTATTGTGGAAGATCTACGCGAAGATGATAAACCGCTACCTCTGTATAAAGCGGTACTTTTTTTAGGATTAGGCGGTGTAGCGCTTTGGGGGGGCTCGGAATTACTCGTAAAGGGTGCCGTTGGAATGGCTACTTTCTATGAGGTTAGCGAACGGATCATAGGAATAACTGTGGTTTCTGTGGGTACGAGTATTCCGGAACTGGCCGCTTCTATCATTGCAATAATTAAAAAGGAAAAAGCTATTTCAGTTGGAAACCTTATTGGATCTAACATTTTTAATTTATTGGCGGTCCTGGGTATTACCTCAATGATTTCTCCAATTTATGTAATAGATCAAGGGCTCTTAACCAATGACATCTGGTGGATGCTTGGGATTTCATTTGTTATTCTACCATTGGTATTCTTTCCAAAAGGCCTCCGCCTTGGCTGGCGAGACGGAATTATATTGCTTTCCCTCTATATCTTGTTTTTGTATTTTACATTGTTCTAAGGTCAACATATTGATAAGCCTGATAATTCGGAAAAGTTTTGGATGAAAACCCCTTTAAAGACCATGGAAAATTAAAAAACCGCCCTTAATTAATTAAGGGCGGTTTAGAATCATTACTTAGAAATATTTACACGGCGACAACTTCTATATTCGCAGATTTGACAGTTTTAATTATTCTGCCCGCTATTTTATACGGATCCCCGTTAGATGCCGGTCTTCTGTCTTCTAACCATCCTTTCCATCCTTTTTCGACAGTTATAATTGGAATTCTGATTGAAGCACCCCTGTCTGATACCCCATAACTGAAATCCGTAATAGATGCCGTTTCGTGCAAGCCTGTAAGTCTTTCGTCATTAAAAGCACCATAAACGTCTATATGATCAGTAGCCAAAGGTCTGAAGGCCTCACAAATTTTTTCATATATTTCTTTAGAACCGCATGTTCTTAAAGTAGTATTGGAAAAGTTTGCATGCATTCCACTACCATTCCAATCTCCTTTAACAGGTTTTGGATGTAATTCAATGTAATAACCATATTTTTCGCTAAGGCGATTCAGCAGATAACGAGCTATCCAAATCTCATCGCCCGCTTTTTTAGCGCCTTTGGCAAAACACTGAAATTCCCATTGTCCGGGTGCAACTTCCTGGTTTATACCTTCAAAATTAATTCCAGCCGCGATACATAAATCCATATGCTCTTCTACAAATTCTCTCCCCCAGGTATACCTTCCACCCACGGAGCAGTAATATTTACCTTGAGGCCCTGGAAATCCGCCACGTGGAAACCCAAGAGGTAAATCCGTTTCAGTATCCATTAAAAAGTATTCCTGTTCAAATCCGAACCAGAAGTCATTATCATCATCATCAATTTGAGCACGATGATTAGATGAATGTGCTGTACCATCTGCATTTAACACTTCTGCCATTACTAAAAATCCAGTTGCTCTTTCCGGATCAGGATAAATAGCTACCGGCTTCAAAAGACAATCTGAAGAACCGCCTTCGGCCTGCTCTGTGGAACTTCCATCAAAAGACCATAAAGGGCAGTCTTCCAATTTACCACTGAAGTCCTCTTCAATCTTGGTTTTACTTCTTAATTCTTGGGTTGGTTCGTGCCCATCCAGCCAAATGTATTCTAATTTACTCTTGCTCATAATCTTCGGTGTTAATTTTTCAATTTACGATTTTCAAAAATAGAATATTTTAAATACATCAATGAAAAAATAGGGGGTATTTATCAAAAATTTCGATATAATTATTAACACCCCCAATTTTTTAAGGGGAATTTGCAATATTTATAAAATTAAGCGATTTTTCTATGAATTGTTTAATTTTGCTTTAATCAAATCATAAAATCCAGCTTATGTCCTTATTTAGATTCAATGCAATTAGAGAAAGTTTCCAACATAAACCTCTTCTCATTACAGAAACGGGGAGGCGATCAGAATTGTTCGGAACCCATGTTTTCAATGAAGAAAGAATGCTGCAGTATCTTACGAAGGATGCTCTTTTAAGTGTAAAAGGGGCTATTTTTTCAGGCTCCAAAATTGATAGAAAAATAGCCGATCAGGTCGCGGAAGCTATGAAAGCCTGGGCTATCAGTATGGGTGCAACGCACTACACTCATTGGTTTCAGCCTTTAACGGGAGCTACGGCAGAGAAGCACGATGCTTTTTTTGATCTTTTAGCAGATGGAAGAGCGGTTGAAAAATTTGGGGGTGATCAACTTGTACAACAAGAGCCAGATGCATCAAGTTTTCCAAGTGGGGGTATACGAAATACCTTTGAGGCAAGAGGTTATACGGCCTGGGACCCTACTTCCCCTGCATTTATTTATGGAACGACACTCTGTATCCCTACAATTTTTGTTTCCTATACTGGCGAAGCCCTTGATAATAAAGCTCCACTTTTACGAGCCTTACATGCAGTAGATATGGCGGCTACCGCTGTGGCTAAATATTTTGATAAAAATGTATCCAAGGTCCACGCGACATTAGGGTGGGAACAAGAGTATTTTCTAATTGATAAAGCATTGGCCAGTTCGCGGCCTGATTTGGTTCTTACCGGCCGTACACTTGTTGGACACTTGGCTGCTAAAGGGCAACAACTGGATGATCATTATTTCGGTGTAATACCTTTAAGGGCTATTAATTTTATGCGAGATCTGGAAAAAGAATGTAATCGTCTGGGGATTCCTGTTAAAACCAGGCATAATGAAGTAGCACCAAATCAATTTGAGTTGGCTACGGTTTTTGAAGAAGCAAACCTGGCGGTTGATCATAATTTGCTTCTAATGGATATTATGGAAAAGGTAGCGGACAGGCATAATTTTAAAGTCCTTTTTCATGAAAAACCATTTGCCCGAATCAACGGATCAGGGAAACACAACAATTGGTCTCTGGCAACAGATACTGGGGTAAACCTTTTAAGCCCGGGTTCAACACCCATGAAAAACCTGCAATTCCTTACCTTTTTTGTGAATACAATAAAAGCTGTAGATACTTATGAGGAACTGTTAAGATCTTCAATTGCTTCTGCCAGTAATGATTACAGGCTGGGCGCAAATGAAGCTCCACCCGCTATTTTTTCAATCTTTGTAGGTACACAACTAAGTAATGTATTGGATGAATTGGAAGGGGTTTCCAAAGGAAAGCTTTCCCCGGAAGAGAAAACGGAATTAAAACTCAATGTAGTAGGCAAGATTCCTGAGATTTTACTTGATAATACAGATAGAAATCGCACCTCGCCTTTTGCCTTTACAGGGAATAAATTTGAAATGAGAGGGGTTGGTTCAAAAACCAATTGTGCAAAACCAATGACCATTCTAAACACTATTGTAGCAAATCAATTAAGGGCATTTAAAAAGGAAGTAGATGTTTTAATTAATAAAAAGAAATTAAAAAAGGACGAAGCCGTTTTTAATGTATTAAGAGAATATATCAAGTCTTCCAAAAGAATTCGTTTCGACGGTGATGGTTATAGTGCCGAATGGGAAAAAGAAGCGAAAAAAAGGAAGTTGAGTAATAACAAAACTACTCCTTCCGCGATTCAGGTTATGACTTCCAACGAAAGTCTGGAACTTTTTAATAGCCTGGAAGTAATGAGTAAAATAGAAGTTGAAGCGAGGCAGGAGGTTGAATTAGAGACTTATATTCTTCACACCCAAATTGATGGCAGGGTCTTTAATGATTTGGTTTATAGCCATATTATTCCTTCGGCCATTGAATACCAAAATAAGTTAATTAAAAATGTTCTGGGCTTAAAAGAGATTTATGGAGCGGCACATAAAAAATTATCTGAAGGTCATCTTACTCTTATTGAACAGATTGCAGAGCATATGGTTGAATTAAAAAAGAATACCGATGATATGACCAATGCCAGAAAAATCGCAAACAATTTAAAGGACCTGAATAAGAAAGCTTTTGCTTACAGCGATAATGTTCGGCCCTATTTTGATAAAATCAGATATCATTGCGATAAGCTGGAGCAACTAATTGATGATCAGTCATGGCCGCTGACAAAATACCGGGAACTATTGTTTATTAAATAAGCATATAATTAAAGCTCACATTTTGTGGGCTTTTTTTGTGGTTTATCCTATTTTTGCGGAAACCAAAACCCATGGATTCATCTACCAGCAAACGTTATGACCAAAGAGGAGTTTCTGCTTCAAAGGAAGACGTGCATAATGCCATAATAAATATGGATAAAGGCCTATTTCCAAATGCATTTTGCAAGATTGTAGAGGATTACCTGACCAGGGATAAGGAATACTGCCTGGTAATGCATGCAGATGGTGCGGGTACCAAATCTTCGCTTGCTTATATGTATTGGAAGGAAACAGGGGATATGTCTGTTTGGAAAGGTATTGCCCAGGATGCGTTGATCATGAACCTGGATGATCTTCTATGTGTGGGTGTAACAGATAATATTCTGCTGTCCTCTACCATTGGGAGAAATAAAAACCTGATTCCGGGAGAAGTCATTTCAGCAATAATAAATGGCACTCAGGAATTAATTGAAGATTTAGCAAATCACGATATAAACATTTATGCAACAGGCGGGGAAACCGCTGACGTGGGCGATCTTGTACGCACAATAATTGTTGATTCTACGGTAACAGCCAGACTAAAGAGAACTAATGTTATAGATAATGCGAATATTTGCCGGGGGGATGTAATTGTTGGTTTGGCTTCCTATGGAAAGGCTACCTATGAATCAGAATACAACGGAGGGATGGGCAGCAATGGACTTACATCAGCAAGGCATGATGTTTTTTCAAAATATTTGAGCACAAAGTATCCGGAGAGCTATGACTCACATGTTCCGGAGGAATTGGTGTATTCAGGAAGTGTAAAACTTACAGATTCTGTCCAGGATTCTCCCCTTGATGCTGGTAAACTTGTATTATCCCCTACGAGAACGTATGCTCCGATTATTAAAAAAATTCTTCGGAAATACGATTCTAAAGATATTCACGGTATGGTACACTGCAGTGGGGGGGCACAGACAAAGATTCTTCACTTCGTAGATAAACTGCATATTGTTAAAGATTCTATGTTCGCCGTACCACCATTGTTTAAATTAATTCAGGATCAATCGGGAACGGATTGGAAAGAAATGTATCAGGTCTTTAATTGTGGTCATCGCATGGAACTTTATGTGAAAGAAAGTGTTGCCAAAGATCTGATAGCGATTTCCCGCGAGTTCGACGTAGATGCGCAAATTGTTGGCTATGTAGAGCCAAATGCCACCAAAAAACTAACAATTAAGAGTGAATACGGAACCTTTGTCTATTAAGGTATACGAATCACTCTTTTAAAGCGTTCTTTTTATAGTAGTTTTCAGCCCGATTCCTGGGTTGAAATAATATGCATACATTAAAAAAATAGATGTTATGGAGAGAAAGGATTTTTTAAGAAGCCTGGGAGCAGGAGCGGCTTTTGCGCTTACCTTCCCTTGTATTAACGGTTGTTCAAGTGATGATGAAGAACTGGAAATGCAGCCCATACCAACAGGTGTTGACTTTACTGTGGATCTTAATTCACAGGAAGGTGCAGGGTTGCAGAATAATGGTGATTTTATTCTAAAAAATGATGTGGTTGTGGTAAAAAACCTGGAAGGTAACTTTATAGCTGCCAGTCAGATTTGCAGCCATCAACAAACAGATCAGGTGAGATTTTTGGATGATAATGGAGGGATTTTTCGTTGTTCTACCCATGGATCAGAATTTGATCAAAACGGGGCACCCTTAAACACAATTACAAACAATCCGCTTAAAACGTTTAACACAGAACTAAACGGTAATATACTTCGGGTTTTTGAGTAATTACTGATTAGTCACATTTTGATAATTACGTGAAAAGTATGGCCCTAAATCTTTTCGTTTTTTCTTGTACATTTTTTTCAATTGATGAGAATGGTACAACGGTATGCCCAATATTTTCACAACTTCAAAAAACACAGTAAGTGAAAAGCTTGGCGGTACTACTTTTTGGTATTCTTACCATGACTTCAGTTTGTGGTCAGGCTAAAAAGAATGTCACCGTAAAAAGATCTGTAAAATTAATGGGTAGTCCCTTTGAACTTACTGTGGTAGCACAAAATGAAGAAATTGGATATATCAATTTGGAAGAGGCTATTGCTGAAGTCAAACGGGTCGAAAAATTGATTTCTTCCTGGGATTCTGAATCAGAGACTTCAGAAATAAATCGGAATGCCGGCATAAGACCTGTTAAAGTTAGCTTCGAGCTTTACAAATTAATTGAACGTGCTATTCAGATTTCTGAAATCACCGATGGCGCTTTTGATATTACTGTTGTGGCAATGGAAAGGGTCTGGAAATTTGATGGTTCAATGTCCATGTTTCCAACTCCGGAACAAATCAGTAAGGCAGTTTCTAAAGTAGGCTATAAAAAAATCTCCCTGAATAGTGTTGAAAACACTGTATTTCTGAAAGAAAAAGGAATGAAGATTGGATTTGGGGCAATTGGAAAGGGTTACGCTGCAGATAAAGTTAAGGAACTACTGGTATCCAAACAGGTTCCTGCGGGTATGATTAACGCTTCAGGAGATATTTCAACCTGGGGGACAAAGGCTACTGGAGAGAAATGGTTAATAGGCGTGGATCATCCAAGAAGTAATGGCAAAATATTTACCTGGCTGCCACTAATAGAATCATCCGTGTCAATTACAGGTAATCTGGATAGGTATGTAACTTTTAACGGTAAGAAATACGCACATTACATAGACCCAAAATCCGGATATCCGACCAGTGGAATAAGCAAGGTAACCGTACTTGCCAAAAGTGCGGAACTATGTGACGCTCTTGCTACTGCGGTATATATTTTAGGTAAGGAGAAAGGAATTTCCTTAATAAATCAGCTGGGTGATACCGAAGTAATAATTGTGGATAGCTATAATCAGATGTTTCATAGCCATGGGATAATTTTGGACATGAATGAATAATTTTTCTCATTCTTCTTTTATAAAAACTCTTTCTATCTTGCTTGTGAAGAGGTGAATATACCTTTAAAAATTTGTAAATTCGCATACTTAAGAGATGATTGCATGTTAGATAAATTAAATATTGTTAAACAGCGCTTTGATGAGGTATCAGACCTTATAATTCAACCTGATATTATTTCAGATCAAAAACGATATGTAAAGCTTAATAAAGAATACAAGGATTTGCGTTTGCTAATTGATAAAAGAGATCGATATATTGAGCTGACCAATAATATGAACGAAGCTGAGGAGATTATTGGTGATGGCAGTGATTCGGAGATGGTTGAGATGGCAAAAATGCAATTGGATGAAACTAAGGCGGCTTTGCCCATATTGGAGGAGGAAATAAAGTTATTATTAATCCCAAAAGATCCGGAGGATGCTAAAGACGTAGTGATGGAAATACGCGCTGGGACAGGTGGAGATGAGGCCAGTATCTTTGCAGGAGACCTTTACCGCATGTATTCCAAGTATTGTGAGTCTAAAGGTTGGAGAACGAATATCATCGATTTGAGTGAAGGTACCAGTGGAGGTTATAAAGAAATTCAATTTGAAGTTAGTGGAGAAGATGTATATGGGACATTGAAATTTGAAGCAGGAGTACATCGCGTGCAGCGTGTACCTCAGACAGAAACACAGGGCCGTGTTCATACCAGTGCGGCAACAGTAATGGTATTACCTGAGGCCGAAGATTTTGATGTACAAATAGATCCTAAGGATGTCCGTATAGATTTCTTCTGTTCATCAGGTCCGGGAGGCCAATCTGTAAACACAACCTACTCTGCTGTTAGGTTAACCCATATTCCCACAGGTTTAGTGGCTCAGTGTCAGGATGAAAAATCACAGCACAAGAATAAAGATAAAGCATTTAGAGTTTTGCGATCGCGGCTGTACGACATGGAACTGGCTAAAAGACAAGAGGAAGATGCTGCAAAACGGAATTCACAGGTCAGTAGTGGAGATCGTTCAGCTAAGATTCGCACATATAATTATTCACAGGGTAGGGTTACCGATCATAGGATAGGCCTAACGCTCTACGATCTGCAGAATATTATCAACGGAGATATTCAAAAGATTATTGATGAGTTGATGTTGGTTGATAATACCGAAAAACTGAAAGAAGCTTCGGAGATTTTTTAGAAATCAGGATGAAAATTGAACACTTAGTTGAACAAATCCATAAAAAAGAATCCTTTCTCTGCATAGGTCTTGATACTGACCTGGAAAGAATTCCATCACATCTTCTGAATGAAGAGTCACCCATTTTTTCATTTAATAAGGCTATTATTGATGCTACCCATCACCTTTGTGTAGCCTATAAACCAAATATTGCTTTTTATGAGGCTTATGGCACAACAGGTTGGGAAGCCCTTCGTAGAACTATCGAATACCTAAATGAACACTATCCTGAAATTTTTACAATTGCTGACGCAAAACGAGGTGATATAGGGAATACGTCATACCGATACGCAAAAGCATTTTTTGAAGATTTGAATTTTGATTCAATCACGGTTGCACCCTATATGGGCAGGGATTCTGTTGAACCATTTTTATCTTTTGAGAACAAACACACTATTCTCCTGGCCTTGACCTCAAATGAGGGTGCCTTTGATTTTCAAACTAAACAAATTGGTGAAAAAACTCTATATGAACAAGTTCTGGAAACATCAATATCGTACAAAAATTCTCAAAATCTAATGTATGTAGTTGGAGCTACAAAGGCGAGTCATTTAATTGAAATCAGAAAAATAATTCCAGATAGTTTTCTTTTAGTGCCAGGGGTAGGGGCCCAGGGTGGAAGCCTTGAAGAAGTATGTAAATATGGTATGAATAAAAATGTCGGGTTATTGGTGAATTCCTCAAGGGGGATTATTTACGCCTCAACAGAACGGGATTTTGCAATTATGGCGGCGCAAAAAGCTACCGAATTACGAAATAAAATGGCAAAAGAAATTAGAAAGAACTAAGTGCTACTGCACAAAATCCTCTAAAAGCTTTTTAAGCTTCCTTGCCTTCAATTCAAAAAATGCTGCAAGCTTATCATCTGTAGTCTTAAAGTCTGATGCCTTACTTAAAAAGTTCTGATATTGATATTCCATTAGGGCCAGAGCCTTTTGTCCACTTGTTATTGGAGTAATCGCTCCAACTTTACAATATTGATTATCCATGGTCACATTCTTTGTTCTAACAAATATACGGCCAAAATGAAGGTTTGGATGTTTACCTAAATATGTATTCGCCTAAAAATCAGGTGATTTGTCTAATTTTTAACTAAATTGTTGAATATAAACCCAATATGCCTTCAAAAAGATAGGATTTAGCAAGTTGTCTGGTTTACTTATAGATGCAGAGAACTAATCACAACTAGGACTTAATCTAATTCACTATTGTTAACAATCAGTATTCAATTCTTTTAGTATGAAATATTATATATTAATAGCCATTCTTTTTATAACTGGGTTTGGAGTCGAAGCGCAGAATTCAGGTTGTAATTGTTGTTCTGAAAACCATGACGATTTCGATTTTTGGGAAGGTAAATGGGAAGTTACCAATCCAGATGGGACGGCAGCGGGCATGAACACAATTGTTAAAATGCAGGATGGTTGCGTACTTATGGAAAATTGGGTTGGAGCCAAAGGAAAATACACCGGCACCAGTGTAAATTTTTATAATAACAAAACCAAGCAATGGGAACAACTTTGGGTTGATAATTCAGGGAGTTATTTAAAATTGTCAGGGAAGAGAACAGGGAATCAGATGATCTTAAGATCTGAACCTTTTGAAGGGAAAGATGGCAAGAAATATGTGAATAAAATTACATGGTCTTATAATAGCGATGGTACCGTTCGTCAGCTCTGGGAAATATATAATAATGACACCGTTGTAAATGTGGCTTTTGACGGATTGTATAAGAAAGTAGGTAATTAGGGTAATAAGACATTTGGTAAATAAAAAAAACCGGTGCTCCCACCGGTTTAAACTAACTAACTCAAAAAATACTAACTCAAATAATTCGTTTAAGGATATCTGCCATATAAGTTAGCAGAACTACATAGGTTTAGAAATTGTAGTGATTTACCTTTAAAATTTTAACGTTAAAATATTCTGTTTATTGCAAGATTTTTAAGAAATATTCACTTATTGCTTTAAATTATACAGAATTCATTGTAATAACTGACGTTAATTGTATAAATAATTGATGACTTAGGAAACCCATCGAATATTTAATAGTGATCGGAAATTAACTTCTCGGTTTCTGTTTTGTTTTTAAAAACATCAAAAGTTTTTCCTTGTGTACGCAGGGCTCCAAGAGTATTTGCATATTGCGCAGCTTTAATAGGGTCATTGTAAAAAGAAAACCCATAGGCCAGACCCCCCGCAAAAGAATCCCCACATCCTGTAGTATCTACAACATCTTTCATAAAAACAGATTTTATAAATTTTTTCACAGTAGTATCGTCTTCCCGGTAATACACAACGCAGCCTCTGGAATCCAGCGTAACATAAAAATAAGTGACCCCTTTTGACAGCACGTGCTCTGCCATCGCATCTATATGATCGGTTTTATCTTCTTCATAGCTCGTCATTTCCTCATATTCATATTCACTTTTGAACCAACACGCCTGAGATTCTTCAAGATTCATTTTAAGAACATCAATATGTGGAAGCCATTCATCCATATCTACCCAAAACTTTCGATATCGATCTCCGGTCATACTCATTGTGGTAGTTGGTCCATGCGCATCAAAGATTATCAACCCCTTTTTATGCTGTTTAATATAACTCAGCGTACTAAGGGAAATTTCAAAGTCCGTAATGGGAACAAAAACATAGGCATCAACATCATCCAAATCTGAAATATCTTTTGGTAAAATGGGTCTCATACAGGATGTTTGTTTCTCTAATCGATTATTTTGATCTATAAACCTCAATTCTATAACAGTGCCTCTATCTTCCTCACTTCCAATATGAGAAGTGTCAATATTTGAATAAGGTTTAAACACTTCCAGAATGGGATCAAAATCTTTCTGATGTACATTGGTGATTGGAATAACAGTTCCTTCCTCTCCCAATAATTTGGACAAAGCAATTACAGGATGTGTCACACAACCGTATTTTTGTATAACCTCCTCCTGGTGCGTATAGATGGTATCTCTTGGTATTGGACCTAAAACCGCTATTTTAACCATAAGCCTTAATCTTTATAAAATATTATTCTGTTAATATACTAAATAATATGCGGGGTAAAAAGGGCTTTTACTTTGAGGTTATGAGAAAATTACTGTTTTATTATTATAAACCATTGTTTTCCTGTTTACATGAAGCTGAACGGCCCTGGAAAGTACAATTTTTTCGAGATCGCGTCCTTTGGCAATAAAGTCTTTTACCCGGTGAGAGTGAGATACCATTGTAACATCTTGCTCAATTATGGGTCCGGCATCCAGAGCTTCCGTAACATAATGGCTGGTTGCTCCAATGATTTTCACGCCTCGTGCAAATGCAGCATGATAAGGTTTAGCTCCGGCAAACGCAGGAAGAAAAGAATGGTGAATGTTGATGATTTTATTTGGAAAATGGTCTATAATTTTACTGCTTATTATTTGCATATAACGAGCCAATACTATAAAATCTGTCTTATGTGACTTTAACAATTCTAATTGTTTCATTTCAGCCTCGCCTTTGGATTCCTTGGTTACAGGTATAAAGTAGAATGGAATTTCAAATTGTTCGGCAATATGTTTAGTGTCTTCGTGATTACTTAATATGAAAGGGATATCTACCTCCAGTTCGCCAGATTTATAACGGCTGAGGAGGTCATAAAGGCAATGGTTGTATTTGGATACAAAAATGGCCATTCTCGGTTTTAGGTTTCCAGGATGTATACTCCATTGCATCTCATATGGGATCGCCAATTTCAACTCGAACTCTTCTTTGAACTTAGAAAATACAATCGCATTTTTTGAAAACTCACTTTCAAGACGCATAAAAAAAACACCGAGCTCCTCATCGACATGCTGGTCCAGGTAAACGACATTTCCTCCTTTATTGTGTATAAACCCGGTTATAGCGCTAATTATACCCGATTGATCCGGACAGTGAATAAGAATTGTGTTTCTCAAAATGATTTATTTAAGCCTATAAAATTATAATATTATTAACAGAGGCTTGGTGAAACTAATGATTTTTATAAAGTTCTGATTGCAAGGTAATATTTTTTGCATTTTCCGTAAATTGCTAACCTAAAGAAGTCCAAAAATTATCAATGGAACAAAATAAAATCTATAAACCAAAGAATAAAATAAGAGTCGTTACCGCGGCTTCTCTGTTTGATGGTCACGATGCAGCTATTAACATTATGCGGCGCATTATTCAATCTACAGGAGTAGAGGTCATTCATTTAGGCCACGACAGAAGTGTTGATGAGGTAGTAAATTGCGCTATACAAGAAGATGTCAATGCCATAGCAATGACCTCTTATCAGGGCGGCCATAATGAATATTTTAGATATATGTATGACCTTTTAAAAGAGCATGGAGCTGGTCATATTAAGATATTTGGTGGTGGCGGGGGTGTAATTCTACCCGTGGAAATAGAAGCCTTGATGAAATATGGGATTACCAGGATATATTCACCGGATGATGGCAGAACAATGGGATTACAAGGTATGATAAATGATCTTGTATCACAGAGTGATACGCCGGTTCCCGACTTAAAACTGGACAGTGGAACTAATCTGATCAAAGCTTTAAAGAAAAAACAGCCAAAGACTATTGCACGGCTGATAAGTCTCGCAGAAAACAGGCCTTCTGAATTTGAAGAACTCTTTTCCGGAATTCGTCAGGATAAAAAAGATGTCCCTGTTTTGGGAATCACAGGCACAGGGGGTTCGGGAAAATCTAGTTTAGTTGACGAGCTGGTCAGGCGTTTTTTAAGGGATTTCCCAGAGAAATCTATTGGTTTGATATCTGTTGATCCTTCTAAAAGGAAAACAGGAGGAGCTCTTTTGGGAGACCGGATCCGAATGAATGCAATCAATGATGATCGGGTGTATATGAGATCCCTGGCAACACGACAATCCAATTTGGCATTATCCAAATATGTAAATGAGGCTGTTGAAGTACTAAAAACAGCTGCCTTTGATCTGATTATTCTTGAAACCTCGGGCATTGGCCAATCAGACACGGAAATTATTGAGCATAGCGATGTTTCCCTATATGTTATGACACCTGAATTTGGTGCTGCAACTCAGCTTGAGAAAATTGATATGCTTGATTTTGCTGATCTTGTTGCTATCAATAAATTTGATAAAAGAGGAGCTCCGGATGCCTTAAGAGATGTAAGGAAACAATATGCTCGAAATCAAGGACTATGGGAAACAGATGTTGAGACATTACCGATATTTGGCACTA
>Ga0265303_10000909_pt1 | contig 17639 bp, 13 predicted proteins | sample Helome_2_FD_192494 | JGI IMG/M metagenome (GOLD analysis project Ga0265303, IMG submission 192494) | Marine sediment microbial communities from subtidal zone of North Sea - Hel_20160317 (Illumina Assembly) | ecosystem: Environmental > Aquatic > Marine > Subtidal zone > Sediment ... | reverse complement strand
TCCAAATCCTGCCGGATGAACAAAAAAGCAGGTAATGGTTGCCCCTCAACCACCACCTGCCTTTCTTTCTTGGTACGCCCGGCAGGATTCGAACCTGCGGCCTACGGATTCGAAGTCCGGCGCTCTATCCAGCTGAGCTACGGGCGCATAAGCCTCTGTTGAGGCTTTGAAATGGGGTGAGTGATGGGATTTGAACCCACGACCGCCGAGGCCACAACCCGGTGCTCTACCAACTGAGCTACACCCACCACAACATGCTATCAGAAGCTGGAATGCGGCGTTCGTCATTAAGAAGACCGCAATATTAAAACCACTCTAATTAACAAATCCGCTCTTTCTTTTCAAGCACAAAAAATATGCTTGTGGTGATTTTGCGTGGCACTTCTATGCCGTAAGGCGCAATCTACAAATCATTGCCAACTACATTATCGCCAAAAAACTTAGGGTTGACGGGTATAACCTTCTCGGTTACACATCATGTGATTAATTGCTCGGAAGGTTTAAAAATGAATCAGCTTACGATTTTTTTCATCAGAGCTGTGGTGGGCCTGGCGTTTGCGGCTATTGTTACGCGTATGTTCCACGGCAGAATAAATCCCGTTTATGTTGTGGGACTGGCCATTATTCTGGTCGGACTGGCGTATTTTGCGGAATACCTGCGAAAAAGAAAAAAATCTTGAATCAGCACGCAAATCCGCAGGGGTCGCAGAGAAATTTATTTTTTTAAATTTATTTATTCACCAAGTATCGCATACTGATTGTTTTCTGTATTCCGCCGTCTCAGCGGAAAACAAAATAAAAAATTAACTCAGCGCTCTCTGCGTCTCTGCGGTGAAATATCAATAAGGAGTTTCGTTAGTGAAGCAGATTATTCTGGGAACCGCCGGGCACATCGATCACGGCAAGACCAGCCTGATCAAGGCGCTAAGCGGCACAGATACAGATCGTCTCAAAGAAGAAAAGGAGCGCGGCATCACCATTGAACTGGGATTCGCCGCGTTGGATTTGCCCAGCGGTCAGCACCTGGGCATTGTGGACGTGCCGGGTCATGAAAAATTTGTGAAAAATATGGTGGCCGGGGCCACCGGGATTGACATTGTCGTTATGGTGATCGCAGCCGATGAGGGCGTTATGCCCCAGACGCGCGAACATATGGAAATCTGCACTTTGCTGGGCGTGGAATACGGCCTGGTGGCCGTCACCAAAATCGATATGGTCGATGAAGAGTGGCTGGAGCTTGCCCTTGAGGACATCCGGGATTTTATCAAAGGAACCTTTTTGGAAGACGCCCCCGTCGCCGCTGTTTCTTCCACAACCGAAAAAGGCATACCTGAATTAATTGAAATCCTGGATGAACTGGCCACTAAAATCCCCGATCGCCCCCCAACTGATCTGTTCCGCCTGCCGATTGATCGTGTCTTTACCATGAAGGGATTTGGAACCGTCATTACCGGCACCCTGATTTCCGGTCAGGTCAGAGTGGGTGAACCGATCATGATTTATCCTTCGGGAATCACATCCAAAGTACGGGGAATACAGGTTCACAATAAAAGTGCGGACGAAGCCAAAGCCGGCATGCGCACCGCTATCAATTTTCAGGGGCTTGAAAAGGAAGCCATCCGCCGGGGTGAGGTGTTGTCCAAACCGGGCGACCTGGTGGCCAGTTACATGGTGGACGTATCCTTACATTATCTGGCCAGCAACAAAAAGCCGCTGAAAAATCGCACCCGGGTCCGATTTCATACCGGCACCAGCGAGGTGCTCGGCAACATAATTTTACTGGATCGTGAGGAGCTCTCTCCCGATGAGGGCACCGTTGTCCAGCTGCGATTAGATACGCCGGTGGCACTGGTTAAGGATGACCGCTTTGTCATCCGCAGCTATTCGCCTGTACATACCATCGGTGGCGGGAAGGTGCTAAATCCCATCCCTTTAAAACATAAACGTTTCAAACCAGAGGCGGTTGAAGGTTTAAAAGCTCTGGACCATCAGGCGCCGGAAGCCATCATAGCATTTCAGGTCGAAGCCGCCGGCTACCAGGGGGTTTCCTTTCCGCATCTGAAAATGATGACCAATTTGCCCGACAAGCAGCTTGAAAAAATTCTCCAAAACTTATTGTCCCAAAAAAAAATTATCCAGGTCGAAAAGGAAAACCGGATCTATATTCACCATAACGGCTTTGACATGCTTAAAGAAGACACCCGGCGTCAGCTTGCCGATTATCATCATGCCAACCCCCTCAAGGCGGGGATGCCCAAAGAGGAACTGAAGACCAAATTCCCTCCCCTGCTGACGTCAAGGCTATTCAACCTGACGTTGAATCAAATGATCAAAGAAAATGAGATCGCTCAGGAAGAAAATATCATACGACTGGCTTCGCATGCCGTATCGCTGGGCGGCAAACAGGCGGATGTAAAGGATAAAATTTTAAAAACATACCTTAAGACCGGGCTTCAACCCCCCTATTTCAAAGAGTTTGTCAAATCGCTGGATTCTGATGTCAAACGCGCCAAAGAAGTTCTCATGCACCTGGTTGCCGAAGGAACCATCGTCAAGGTGAAAGAAGATCTTTACTTTCATGCACAGGCGATAAATGGCCTCAAGCGTAAACTGGTGGAATTTTTAGAGGCCCATGGGGAAATTACAACCCCGCAATTTAAGGAAATGACCGGCGTCTCGCGCAAGTACGTCATTCCGCTGGCCGAGTATTTTGACGCCACCCAGGTGACGCTCAGGGTGGGAGATGTCAGAAAACGCCGTAAGGGTTAAGGTGCCGTCTCAACTCATTTCAACGCTTTTCTCAAAACAAATTTTTAAATGCGATATCTGAAAATTTCAAAACCACTATTTTTGAATATCTTTGCGGTTCTTATGACCGCCCTCGTTATGAACGCCTGCACGGCCCACTACACGGTCAACAACAAAATTACAACCATCAAATCAGTAGAGCGCTATTCCCTCCGATACAATGCGGTAGCGGACAAATCCGACGAGCTTTTGCTGATTCTGACCTTTTCAGGGGGCGGCACCCGGGCGGCGGCTTTATCGTATGGGGTTTTGCAAGCATTGGCTGATACCCGGATTGCCTTGGGAGGAGAGCAGCGTCGCCTGTTAGATGAGGTCGATGTGATCAGTTCGGTTTCGGGCGGGAGCTTCACATCGGCTTACTACGGTCTTTTCGGCGACCGCATTTTTGAGGATTTTGAGACCAAATTTCTCAAACGCAATGTTGAGGGCGAACTGGCCTTAAAATTCATTTCGCCGTCGAGCTGGTCCAAGTTGATGTCTTCGTATTACGCCCGCTCGGATCTTGCCGCTGATTATTTCGATGAAATCCTTTATGAAGGAAAGGTCTTTGGTGATTTTCAGGTCCCGTGGCTACCGCTGATTGCCATCAACGCCACGGATATCGCTCTGGGCACGCAATTTACATTTCTCGGCGATCAGTTCGCCCCCATTTGTGCGGATCTTTCTTCGTACCCGGTTTCACGGGCGGTAACAGCCTCGGCGGCCGTCCCGGGTCCTTTTTCCAGCATTGTTCTTAAAAATTACGCCGGCACCTGCGATTACCAGCTCCCGGAGTGGGCCGCCGGAGCAATTCGTGAACGCCTTGTAAACACACGCCGCTATCAGGACGCCAATACCCTTGCCAGCTACATCGACGTCGAAAGATTTGCGTATATTCATTTATTCGATGGCGGAATATCAGATAATCTGGGCGTCCGTTTCATCCTTAACTACACGGCGCAGGCGGATAATATCTGGCAGCAACTGAAGGCCCTGGATCTGCAAAATACCCGTAAACTGGCTATCATTGTCGTCAATGCCAGAAACCGGATGGCAATCGATTTTGCAAAAGAGCGCCAATCTGCGCCGATCATTGATACGATCGGGTTAATTTCTTCCATCCCCCTGGACCGGTATTCATTTGACACGTTGGATTTACTGCGGCGCAATATCAAAAGCTGGGAAAAATCCATGACGGATGGGCGTTGCAAAAATTTTAAGACCGCGACCGATCAAAAAAAGACCGATTCCGATACGCCGGATCGCAACTGCGCTGCCAAGACCTATTTGATCGAGGTCAGTCTCGATCGGACACCGGCCGAATCTGAACGGCGGAAGCTCCTGAGCCTGCCCACTTCTTTTTCCCTCGAGCCGGAAGATGTCGATCTTTTAAAGGCTGCGGCGCGTGAACTCCTGTCGGCCTCCGACGAATTTCAAAGACTCGTCTCTGACTTACAATAATTGCGATTTTGAACACCAATTTTTAAAAGCTTGCCAGTCGAAGTCTGCAGATTGCCTATGGGCGGTATTATAGTGGTTGTCAAAAAAACGTTCCGTTATTCCGACGTTTTTTTCTACAACCACTTATACCCCAATTCCTTAATCCGGAACATTATTATGAAAAGCGGTATAACTCTTAGCGCCTGCAACAGGTACATCCGCCTCGACAAACATAGCTGCAATGCTATCCAAAAAGGCCTTTCCCTGCCGCGTTAAAGCAGCGTGCGTCGCGCTTACTTTTATATATTCTTTTTTCTCGAGGTCGGCAATGAGGTCTTTAAATATCTCCGCAAAATCGATTCCAAATTTTTGTCTAAACCAGGTCAGATCAATTCCTTGCGTCATTCTCAATCCCAGATAAATGGTTTCAATCATTTCTTGCTCCGCGGTGAGCACTTCTCTTTCGGCGATCGGTGGTCGCCCGGATTCGATTGCTGCGAGATAGCGGTCAACGCTTAATTGATTCCAGTAACGCTGGGATTTGATAAACGAATGCGCCGAGGGCCCCAAACCGATATAAGGTGCCCGGATCCAGTACTTTAAATTGTGCCGGGAGATGTTGGTTGCCGGATCTTTTTCTTTCCTGGCAAAATTGGATATCTCATATTGAAAATACCCGTTGTCTTCCAAAAGCTCGATCGTCGCCTCGAAAAGCACGCGCACATGATCATCAGACAGCGGTTGAACCCGACCGCTTTTTAAATCGCTATGCAAGGGGGTCCCTTTTTCATAGGTGAGCATATAACATGCGATATGGGCTGGACGGTATTGTGTTGCCTGCTCCAGATCCCGCTGCCAGGCCTGTGCCGAATGACCCGGTAAGCCATAGATCATGTCCAGCCCGATGTTTTTAAACCCCGCCTGGTGTGCCTCGGTTATGACCTTGCAGGCCTCAGCGGTGGTATGGATGCGTCCCAGAAAATCAAGATTTTTTTGATTAAATGATTGCACCCCGATATTGATGCGGTTAATACCGGCTTCACGGTACCCCTTCAGTTGCTCAAGGGAGGCGCTTGCGGGATTTACTTCAATGGTGATTTCAGAATCAGGCAGGCAATCAAAATTCTGCGAAATAGCGGCGACGATTTGACCGATGGCATTACATTCATAAACTGACGGTGTCCCACCGCCGATATACAGCGTATCAAAGGAAAGTCCTTCGGCAGAAACCAGTTCCATTTCAGCAATCAGAGCATTCAGAAACCGCGGCTTTAAGGATAATTCGGTTTGAGAATAGAAATCACAATAATGACATTTACGCACACAAAACGGGATATGGATGTATAATCCCGCATTCTGACTGTTGGGTAAATTCATCTTCGTTGTAATGTTGGGTTTGTGCGCCTTAGGCGTATCAAATTTCAAAGGGCTGAGCGCAGAGCGTTAAAAATTGAATTGCCTGGCCATAAATCAAAACGCTATGGCCTATGCGCCATGCGCTGTTTCCCGCGGAGAACACAGCTCATCAGGCAAAAATAAAATTGTGTTTCCCTTTCTGAAATACGTTTTTTTTAATAAGAGTAGAATTGATTTTAAACTGTTAGATCTTGTTCGAGAGCACGGCGAAATTCGATTCAAAAGTGGAGCGTACACGTTAGTACGTGAGCATTTTGAATCGAATTTCAACAAAGCTCTCGGGCAAGAGATGACGGTTTAAAATCAATTCTAATGCCAGCCTCCAATGAGATGCAAGTGCAAATGAAATACCAACTGCCCCCCGCCTTTTTCAACATTGTAGAGCAGCTTGTACCCGGACTTTGAAACCCCGTGTTCTTTGGCCATATCCCGGGCCACCATAATCAGCTCGGAGAGGATCTCTTGATCGGCGCTGGTCAGATCGTTGATGCTGCGAATATGCTTTTTCGGCACAAACAGCAAATGAACCGGCGCGTGGGGGTTAATGTCTTTAAATACCACCAGCGTGTCGGTTTCGGTTAATATTTCCGTATCGGTTCGACCATGGGCGATCTGACAGAAAATACAGTCCTTTTCCATTCTAAAATTGCCTCCTTTTTATACCAATTTTCATATTAATGTTCCGAATGGCGGAATTGCGGCATAAGTGGTTGTAGAAAAAAACGTTTTGATATCGGAACGTTTTTTTGACAACCACTATAAGCGTTCGGCTTTTTAGGGGATTACCTGAGATTCTTATTTGGATCTGCCATCTAAATGGAATATCGGGTTCCTGTCAAGCGATTTGCATTATATGGCAGCATCCAAATATACGCAAACCATCAGGCAGGCTTACTGAATGTGGGTCTCAGCGCAAGCCGCGCGATGAAAAGACCAGCGGCCCTTGAGGGTGGGAGCTTTTAATGATTTCGCCAGTTCATCGAGAAATCGTGCGCGCGATATTTCACATGCGCCAAAGCTCAGCAAATGGGGGGTGGTTACCTGGCAGTCAATCAAATCGAAATTTAATCTTTGCAGGTGCTTTACCAGGGCAACAAACGCAACCTTGGATGCATTGTTGAGGCGCGTAAACATGGATTCTCCGAAAAAACACCGACCGATGGAAACCCCATAAAGCCCGCCGGCCAATTGCTCGCCCAGCCAGGCTTCAACCGAATGGGCCAGACCGAATTCATGCAGTTTACAATAGGCCGTAATCATTTCATCGACGATCCACGTGCCTTCATTGGCATCGGTTCGACTATGAGCACAGGCCGTTATCACCGCTTCAAAGGCCTGATCCATGGTCAACGCAAATTCGCCCTTATTGATGATCTTTTTCAATGATTTTGAAACTCTGAGCTGGGCTGGATACAGTATGAGGCGTGGGTCTGGTGACCACCACATGATCGGTTCATCTTCAGAATACCAGGGGAAGATGCCCATGCGATAGGCCAGCAGCAGCCGCTCCTGTCTTAAATCACCGCCAACGGCCAAAAGTCCTTCCTGGGCAGCAAGCTTAGGGGAAGGAAAAATTAGATCGTCTGATAGAAGGTAAACAGGCATTCAAAATGGATATTTAGGGACTGAGGAACTAAGGAATTAAAAATGGAAGAACAAATCAATGCCTCAATTCCTCAATTCCTGAATTCATATTAACCGTAATTGAAAATTAGCCGGTCGTCTGCCAAATCAAGGGACACCAGACCGCCGTTTTGAAGCTTTCCAAACAGAATCGCATCGGAAAGCTTATCTTTGATTTCCGCCTGGATAACCCGGCTCAGGGGTCTGGCACCATAGGCTGGGTCATGCCCTTTTTCGGCCAGCCAGGAGCGCACCGCAGGTGAAATCGTCAGAGCGACCTTTTTAATGGCCAGCTGCTGATTCAGCTCGGCGATAAATTTGTCCACGATCATTTCCATGATCTCTAAATTTAGGGCATTGAAGGTAATCGTTTCATCCAACCGATTTCTGAATTCAGGGCTGAATAGCTTTTCAAGAGCCTTTTTACCCTTGGATTGCGCGTCTTTGTGGGTTTGGCCGAAACCAATGCTGGCTGCACTCATCTCCCTTGAACCGGCATTTGAAGTCATCATCAGGATCACATTTCGAAAATCCGCCTTGCGACCGTTATTGTCGGTCAAGGTGGCATGATCCATGACCTGCAACAAAATATTGAACAGATCCGGGTGGGCCTTTTCAATCTCATCCAACAGCAACACACTATGGGGATGTTTGCGGATGCCGTCTGTCAGCAACCCGCCCTGGTCAAATCCGATGTAACCAGGCGGTGCGCCAATCAGGCGGGCAACAGCGTGCTTTTCCATGTATTCGCTCATATCAAAACGCATGAACTCCACGCCCAGAATGCGCGCCACCTGCAGGGACACTTCGGTTTTACCGACACCGGTGGGACCGGCAAACAAAAAGCAGCCCACCGGTCGTTCTGGTGATCCGAGACCGGCGCGCGAACGTTTAATGGACGTCACCAGTGCTCTGATGGCATCCTCCTGGCCAAACACCACCTCTTTTAAACCCTCTTCAAGGTTCTCAAGCTTTGAACGATCGGAGGTGGAGACACTCTGGGTGGGCACGCGTGCCATTTTGGCGATAATTTTTTCAATATCTGCCGGATTAATCTTTTTGCGACGCGCAGACCCGGAAAGTCTGATAAACGCACCGGCCTCATCGATCACGTCGATGGCCTTGTCCGGCAAAAAACGATCTCTAAGATATTTTGAAGACAGCTCTGCAGCTGTCTTCAAGGCCGCATCGGTATAGACAATTCCATGGTGCTCTTCATAGCGGGATCGCAGGCCTTTAAGAATTTGAATCGTCTCTGAGACCGGCGGTTCCATGATTTCAATTTTTTCAAATCGTCGCGAAAGTGCGCGATCTTTTTCAAAATGGTTCTTAAACTCCTCAAAGGTTGATGAGCCGATGCAACGGATTTCACCGCTGGCCAGAACCGGTTTCAGAATATTGGAAGCATCCATGGAACCGCTGCTAGTGGCTCCCGCACCGACAATGGTGTGAATTTCATCAATAAATAAGATGGCTTTGGTTTTTTTTTGCAGCTCGGCAATGACGCCTTTGAGGCGCTGCTCAAAATCACCCCGGAATTTCGTCCCGGCCAAAAGCCCCCCCAGGTCCAAGGAGAAAATTTCCATATCCTTGAGCAGATCAGGGACCCCCCCTTTCTGGATTTTCTGGGCCAGGCCCTCTGCCATGGCTGTTTTACCGACGCCGGGGTCGCCGACAAAGACCGGGTTGTTTTTCCGCCTGCGGCAAAGCACCTGCATCGTGCGTTCCAATTCGGTTTCACGGCCGATCAGGGGATCCAGCTTGTCTGCAGCAGCAAGTTCGATAAGGTTAAGGGTAAACTGCTCTAGCGGGTTGGGCTGCCGTCGGCGGTCCCGTTCTTCCTTACCGGGTCTAACCAGTCCGCCGGGGCTGTCACCGAATGAATCTTTGGTGATGTTATGGGAAATGTAATTGAGCACATCCAGGCGGGTGATACCCTCAGAGCTTAAAAAATATTCAGCGTGCGAATCTTTTTCAAGAAAAATGGAGGCCAGAACATCCGCAACGGCAACTTCCTGTTTCTCGGCTGAACGCGCATGATTGACTGCCCGCTGGATGACGCGCTGAAACCCGATGGTCTGTTGCAGAACATAATCATTTCCTTCCGGAATGCGCTCAATCTTTTCATCAAAAAAGTTTTCAAGCGCATCCACAAGATTCACCGAATCCCCACCGCAGTTTTCGATGATTTCAACGCCGTTGGGATCGTTGAGAATGGCAAACAGAATATGTTCGATACTGACGTACTCGTGGCGTCTTTTTTTGGCTTCCTTAACGGCAAATCCAAGTGTTGCGCTGAGTTCTTTGCTGATCATAATTTACTCTCTTTCAATGGTGCATTTCAACGGAAATCCTCTTTCGCGTGCGAGCGCTTCGACCGTATTGACTTTGGTTTCCGCTACTTCAAATGAATATATTCCACACAGTCCGAAACCGTTATGGTGCACGTTTAGCATAATTTGAGTCGCCTCTATTACGGATTTGTGGAACACAAATCGGAGAACTTCAACAACAAAATCCATGGTGGTGTAATCGTCGTTCAAAAGCAACACCTTGTACATCGAAGGTTCCTTAACCTTCTTCTCTGTCTTTGAACGGACACCTTCTTCCAGTTCAGGATTAAAGTCACCCATGGAAACACTCTCCGACCTAAAATGATCGTTTCAAATTTTACAAAAGGAAAATTTTACCTTCTCGACATGCGCTCAATTTAGGTCAAAAAACCTTTCGCCCAATGCCCTGCAGAGTGCGGTTCAGGGTGTCATAGCTGTCGGATTCAGACTGTAGTCTGCATTTATAATAATCATCTGACTCATTGCTTGTAAAGGGTCAGAAATTAATTTTGTTTTGATAAATCTTAGCGACCGCAACATTTTTTATATTTCTTACCACTGCCGCACGGACAGGGCGCATTTCGACCGACTTTTTTTGCTTTGCGTTGGGCCGGTCTGGCTTTTGCCGGCCCATCACCCCCTGAAAATGATAGTTTCTGTTCTTTGGGCGCCCGGAGGTCGTCTATCTTTTTAGGCTCCTCAATCTGGATGCGAAACAAAATCCCCAGAGTCTCCTCTTTAACCCGGGCGATCATTTCATTGAACATCTCAAAGCCTTCTTTTTTGTAAACGAGCAGGGGATTTTGCTGGGCATAACCTCTTAAGCCGATACCCTCTTTAAGATGGTCCATCGAAAGCAGATGATCCTTCCAGAGGTTGTCCACCGTTTGCAGCATAACAACACGCTCTAATTGCCTGAAATCTTCAGGGCCGACGGCCGACTCACGTTGATCGTAAAGCGTGTTGGCGGCTTCGAAAATCAAATTCGCCAGGCCCTCCTGATCGAGGTCCTCCAGCGTATCCTGACTATCGGTATTGAAATGGAAATTAAACTGCTTAAAGACAGCGTCACGGATGCCCTTAAAATCCCATTCTTCGGATACGGCATTTTCACCGACAACGCCAGCGGCAATCTCTTCGGCTTTTTCACGAATCATTTCAACAATTGCGGGCTTTAGGCTTTTACCGTCTAACGCTTCGCGACGCTGTCGATAAATAACTTCCCGCTGCTGATTCATGACATCGTCATATTCAAGCAACTGTTTGCGAATTTCAAAATTGTGCCCTTCCACGCGGCCCTGCGCATTTTCAATCGCCCGACTGATCATATTGTGTTCGATCGGTTCACCGTCGGGCATACCTAGCTTTTCCATGATGCCGGTTATCCGGTCACCTCCGAAAATCCGCAGCAGATCATCCTCCAGAGCCAGGTAAAAGCGTGAGGATCCAGGATCACCCTGTCTGCCGGAACGACCCCGCAATTGGTTGTCGATCCGGCGGCTTTCGTGTCGCTCGGTGCCAATGATGTGCAGCCCGCCAAGGTCGGTAACGCCCTCCCCCAGTACAATGTCGGTGCCGCGGCCGGCCATATTGGTTGAAATCGTAACGGATCCCTTCTGCCCAGCCATAGCGATGATCTCGGCTTCTTTTTCATGATTTTTAGCATTCAGCACGGTATGTTTGATGCCTCTTTTTTTCAACTTCTTGCTGATGTTTTCGGAAACATCAATCGAAATCGTGCCGACCAAAGCCGGTTGTCCTCTGGCGTACAATTCCTTGATTTCATCTAAAACCGCATCAAACTTATCTTGGCGCGTCTTATAAATGGCGTCCGGAAAATCATCGCGTATCATCGGCTGATTGGTGGGAATCACCATCACTTCGAGATCGTAAATTTTTTTAAACTCGGCCGCTTCGGTATCGGCCGTGCCCGTCATACCTGCGAGCTTGTCATACATCCGAAAATAATTCTGAAAGGTAATCGTGGCCAAAGTCTGATTTTCATTTTCAATTTTAACGTTTTCTTTGGCTTCCAGTGCCTGGTGCAGCCCTTCGCTATAGCGGCGGCCGGGCATCAGACGGCCGGTAAATTCATCAACAATGATCACTTCCCCATCTTTGACAATGTAATCAACGTCGCGCTTGAACAGCGTATGCGCTCGCAGCGCCTGGTTGATATGATGCAGCAGTTCGATATAGCGCGGGTCATACAGATTATCCACTTTCAGCAGTTGTTCACACCGGGCGACACCATCCTCGGTCAGGGTTGCCGAGCGTGCCTTTTCATCAATGCTGTAATGTTGATTGGCGGAAAGCCTCGGAATCAGACCGTTTACCTGATAATAGAGATCGGTTGACTTTTCAGCAGGGCCTGAAATGATCAATGGCGTCCGGGCTTCGTCGATTAGGATGCTGTCAACCTCATCGACGATGGCGAAATTAAGCTGAGGTTGAACCAGCGATTTGTGGTCAAATTTCATGTTGTCCCTTAGGTAATCAAAACCGAACTCATTGTTCGTGCCATAGGTAATGTCGGCGGCATAGGCCGCATGGCGTTCGGTATCGTCCAGACCATGGACGATCGTGCCCATTGATAAACCCAGGAATTGATAAATATGACCCATCCATTCGGTATCCCGTCGGGCCAAATAGTCGTTGACGGTAATAATATGCACGCCTTTTCCGGTCAATGCGTTCAGATACGCCGGTAAGGTGGCCACCAGCGTTTTGCCCTCGCCGGTTTTCATTTCTGCAATTTTGCCCTCATGCAGCACGATACCACCGATCAGCTGGACATCAAAGTGCCGCATGCTCAACGCCCGTAACGACGCTTCTCTGACAGCCGCAAAGGCTTCCGGCAAGAGGTCGTCAAGGGGTTCTCCTCGATCTAGGCGTTCTTTGAATTTCGCTGTCTGAGCTTTGAGCTCGTCATCACTCATGGCCTGGACCGCGGGCTCAAGGGCATTGATGCGCTCAACCTGAGGTTGTATCCGCTTTAATTCCCGTTCATTTTTACTGCCGAAAACTTTGGTCAATGCGTTCAGTATCATTTCAGGTGTAACCTTCTGATTGTAATAAGATTAAGAAATTGACCTCTTGGGATGAATTATACCAAATTTGGGGTATGTCTCAATAAGAAAATATAACCGCGCTGAGCACCAGAAGCAAGGCCAATCAGCTTGATTAAACGGTCTCATCGCAACCCATAAACAGCCATCCGCCAGGCGGACGCAGGGGTATGCATTATTGGAGCCGGCTTTAGGAAAGATAAAATAAGGGCCGTTCTGGGAGTATTAATTTAAGATGTACTTCGTCGGATTTACGGGTATTCCATTCAGGCGCACTTCGTAATGTACGTGCGGGCCGGTGCTGCGGCCGGTGTTTCCGATCAGGGCGATAGGTTCCCAGCGCTTGACTTTTTCACCGCGTTTTTTCAAAAACTTCTGGCAGTGTCCGTAACGGGTAACCATTCCGTGGCCATGATCAATTATAACGGTTTTGCCCAGCAGCCCTTTACGGCCCACGAAAATGACCACGCCATCAGCGGTCGCCATAATGGAGGTGCCTTCGCGGGCGGAAATGTCATATCCCTGATGAAATTCCCTTTGTCCGGTAAACGGGGATCGCCGAAACCCGAACTTGGAGGTTACCCAGGACTTTTCTGCGCTGGAAATGGGACGAATAGCAGGCGTAGAAGCCAAGAGGTTTTGCTGGTCTTCCAGGGATTTAAGAAGGGATTCAAATTCATATTGCTGATGGATGGAAGCACGATCGAGTTCCTCAATCTGCTCGTGCATATCGCGTATCAGGCTGTTGTGTTTCTCCATCAATGGCAGGCGTGCATCCAGGTCTTCGGGTACGGAGCCGCCGACACCGAATATGTTGTTCGATTGATCTGTTTTTTCGATATTGGCGATAATACGAATTTTGTTCTCAAAGTTGTTGAGCGCCACCAGTTTGCTTTTTAAAGAATTAATCTCGCTGGCGAACTCTTGAATCTGTTTGCGTTGGTTTTGAATCTCGCCCAGCTCGCTGGTTAGATAAACCTCACGGGATTGCAAGTGCAGTGTCGTATTTTTGAGCTGAAAATAATCGTAAATGACATAGCCAAAAACCGTGAAGCAGGCGAGAAGCAAAACACCGACCAACCGAATGGCGGTCTTGGAGGCGCAGAATTGTTTTGCAGGCGCCCCACTGTTGCTGAGTACGACAAAAGAAATTTTCTTTCGCATGGCGCTATACCTTGAAACAGATTATGGATTTGCCCGGATGAGCATCATTAATCCAATCGGTCCCCTGTCAAAACAGAGGCAATCGGATCCAGCGGGTACGAAAAATTCGGCTGGGCGAAAGGCATTTTGGGATTGTTTGGTATCATATCCCCAATATGCCTGTCAAGGGGGTAAGCCCCTTTTGTGATTCAGTTCAGCCCACCTTCTATATTTTCATTCCCGTAAAGCTCAAACGTAAAAAGAACGCCCTTAGGCCTGATCACCCAAAAGCGTTCTCCTTCAACATTATCGGCAACCTGGCAGTCTTAACCGTTGCGGCTTTAGACCCATGGTTTTGCGTCGCCATCTTTCGGTGACTTTGCCCTTTCAAATATATAAACTGTCCTAAAAACAATATATTAGGGTGCAATTCATTTGTCAATAAATAAATCTTCCTGTCTAAGCATAATATCGGCCTAAGGCTCCTTAACTTTAGCTTTTTTTAAAAAACGGAACACTTTTTTTGACAACCACCATAAGTTTAATTTTGAAAAAAATATTAACCCCGTCCCAGCTTAAACTTGAGGGACTTCAGGGTATTTTTCATCAACATGGTGACCGTCATGGGCCCGACACCGCCGGGCACGGGCGTTATTGAGCCTGCAATTTCTTTGGCCTCGTCGAAATCCACATCACCTTTTAGAATCGCAATTTTCTTTCCCGTCTTTTCACTGATTTTTTCGCCTACCCGGTTCACACCGACATCAATCACGCATGCACCCGGTTTGATCCACTCGGGTTTGACCAGACCCGGTACGCCGGCGGCGACAATTAAAATATCAGCCCGCTTGCAATGGGCGGCCAGGTCTTTGGTTCGGGTGTGCACCACGGTCACGGTTGAGTTGGCGCCATCGCCTTTTTGCAGCATCATATTGGCAATGGGTTTGCCGACAATGTTTGAGCGACCCACTACAACCACTTCGGCTCCGCTGGTTTCCACGCCAGCGCGCACAATCATTTCTTGAATCCCGGCGGGCGTGCAAGGTGGAAATTTTACCTCCTTACCCCCAATCATCAGACGGCCGACATTTACCGGATGAAACCCGTCGACGTCCTTGTCCGGGTCGATGGCATTGAGTACCTTTTTCTCATCCAAATGCTTGGGCAGCGGAAGTTGCACCAGAATACCGTGAATCGAATCATCGTTGTTGTACTTGTCGATCAAGGAGAGTAAATCTGCCTCGGCAATATCGTCGGGCTGGCTGTCTTGAATCTCTTTAAAACCAAGCTGATTGGCGGTTTTAATTTTCAGTGTGACATAAGAAATAGAGGCTGGATTTTCCCCGACCAAAATGGTTACCAGGCCTGGAACAGCGCCGTGTTTTTCTTTGATTTCCTTAACTTCATCTTGAATTTCTTTTAAAATCTTTTCGCGGATCTCCGTTCCCTTAATCAACTTTGCTGTCATCATCAACCTCCTTTACACAATAGTTAATAGATATTCGTTTGGTGATTGGTTATTCGTAAAAAATACTCGTTACATACAAAACATTCCGATATAAAAGTCAACAACTAATACCTGAACAACTGATAAAAATTAACCCAATTTTATAGTGGATACGGCATATGGCTCAAACCGGCGGTTTCATCCAAACCCAGCATGATGTTCATATTTTGAACCGCCTGGCCGGCAGCGCCTTTCACCAGGTTATCAATTGCGGATATGAGGATCAGACGGTTGCTGTGCTTATCCAGTTGGAATCCGATATCACAGAAATTGGTGCCTTTTACATGTAAGGTGTCGGGTCCGAGCCCATCAGGACATAAGCGGATAAAGACATGATCTGAATATGCATTTTTAAGGCAGTTACCAATATCCTCCACCTGCAGGTTTCGGATCGGCGATGCATAGATGGTCGTTAACATTCCCCGGCTCATGGGAACCAGATGCGGCACGAATGTCAATTCAACCGGCCGGCTGGCTTCACGGCTCAGAATGGCATTCATCTCCGGATTGTGACGATGGCTGGCAACCTTATAGGCCTTAAATGACTCATTGACTTCACAATAGTGACTGGTTATTGCCAGGGATCTTCCGGCCCCGCTGATCCCGGATTTAGAATCGACAATCAATGTATCTAAATCCAAAAAATTTTCTCGCACCAGCGGAATCAGCGGCAACAGAGCACTGGTGGGGTAACAGCCCGGATTGCCGATCAGGGCGGCGGTTCGGATGGAATCAAAATAAATCTCGCTTAAACCATAAACGGCCCGATCGAGTAAGTCCTTGGCCTTATGCGGCTGGTAGGCCGATTCGTAAACAGTGGCATCATTAAAGCGGAAATCGGCAGACAGATCCACCACGCGAACGTTGCGCGCTAGAAATTGCGGCACAAGGGTCATGGGCAGCTGATGCGGCAGCGCCAGAAACACAATATCGGCTCGATCACTCACCTTTGCAACATCCAGTTCTTCACAGGTCAAATTAAGACACCCGGCCATTGCCGGGTAAACCCGGTCGAATTTAACTCCAGCAAACTGCCGTGAAGTCAAAATGCCCAGTTCCACCTGGGGATGCCCGCATAGGATTCTGACCAGTTCTGCCCCCGCATAACCGGTGGCACCCACAACACCAACGCGCACCATAAAACCCCCTTGGCTCGATATTTTGTCTGTAAAGCGTATCGGCACGAACAGATTTCTGTATAAAATTGATTCTTTACCAGATAAAGGCGTTTGCTTCAAGGAGATTCATCTCAAAGAATCTAATGGAAATATATTGCCCCGCACAGCTGAGATACAGATAGGGGGTATTGGATGGGGTGGTGAAACCGCTTCCAAGAGGGCTTCAGACACAGTTTGTATCTTCTATGACAAGGACCCAACCGGCGTTGCCGGCAGACTGGGATATAGCGGATATGCTGGTTCGAATAGAGCGATTGTTAAAATCTGAAAGAAAACTCATTTTAGTCTTTTCAGGCAGCTGCGCCACCTGTTTGAGAGCACCGCCTAGTTTAGGCTTTGCCGCCGGCGGGAAAATATCAAGCACCGGACGGTTGAGAACTTCCGTCGGGGATTTGCCGAGAATTTCAAAGGCAGCGGGATTTACGTTCACAATGCGTGCATCAATATCAATCACCATGACCCCGACTGCCAGGCTTTCAATAACAGCCCGATGAAACTTCAGGGCGTTCAGCAATCCAACAGTGTCGCGTCGGGGATAGACGCCGCTGGTTTCCAATATTTTTCCTTTGGCGGGTGGGGATTGCGGGTGGGTTTCGATTTCCGCCATAAGCGCGTTCAGTTGCCCGGTCAGCTTGTCAATCGGCCCTTTGGCGATATAGTAGTCGGCGCCAATTTCACTGAGGCTGCTGAGCTGCTCGACCATTACGCCCGACAAAGCCACAATGGGAAAATGATTGGGACCGTATTTGAGGCGCACAAAATCAATAAACTGGCTGCCGTCGACTTTAGGCATTACCAGATCCACAAACATGATATCATGCGGCTGGTCCTGCAACTTGGATATACCATCTTTGCCGTCGTAAGCTTTTGTGATCGCATAACCACGCTTTGCCAGCAATTCACTGACAAATTCGACAAAAAAATAATCCGCATCCACCACCAACGCTTCTTTAGACATCTCTTTCACCTTTAAGGATTACTCGATGCAGACCCGGCGGACTTCACGCATATCAGTGATGCCCTCAAAAACTTTGTGAACACCGTCTTGCTTCAATGTCGTCATCCCATCTTTGACCGCCTGTTTTGCCAGATCCTGGGAAGTTGCCTGTTGTTTAATCAATATTTTGATTTCGGGTGTGCCTTC
>Ga0265303_10000906_pt1 | contig 17650 bp, 15 predicted proteins | sample Helome_2_FD_192494 | JGI IMG/M metagenome (GOLD analysis project Ga0265303, IMG submission 192494) | Marine sediment microbial communities from subtidal zone of North Sea - Hel_20160317 (Illumina Assembly) | ecosystem: Environmental > Aquatic > Marine > Subtidal zone > Sediment ... | reverse complement strand
GAGCGATCAATGGGGCCTGTGCTGCCATCAAGGTACCGACGAATGGATACCTGGTGGACTCTTCCTACAGAGCCGGATGGAAATGCGACCGCGGGTATCGAGCGGTCAAACAGGCCTGCGTCGCGGTACAGGTGGCGGAGAACGCTCACCTTAATGCTTCCGGACACGATTGGGAATGTAAGCGCCCTTACCGCAGGAAACAGAGTAAGTGCTCCCCGCCTTGAGGGATCAGACGGCTCCGGCCATACCGACCCGGCACAGCCGGTCGGGTGTGGCAGTAGCTGGCCTGTATATCATCTGTCCACTATTTGGAGCACTGTTATGTCGAAAGAACGCAGAAGTCACAGGGAAGACAAGAAGAAACCTGCCATGACGCCGAAAGAAAAGAAGGCCGCCAAGAAGTCCAAGAAGGAATCCAGGGATTTACTGGGCGAGCACGGGGTTCGTTAAATTTGATCAGGCTGACAAAAGCGTCGGCCTGAGCGGTGAACCCCGCGTAGGGGTATCCGGGGACAGGTAGTATTTCCGCCAATTCCGCCCTGTTCGTCGGAATTGCCGTCGGCAAACACGCGGGGTCCCTGTCCTTCAACTGGCTGGTGGTGTGCTCGGGCATCGCGATACGACCCCCGGAATTTGGGTGGAGGTTACTGGCGGGCGGCGGTACTGGATGTACTGGTTGACCGTGGGAACACTGCTTGGCGTGAAACTGGAAGTAGACCATCTGCGCATCGCACCCTGCATCCCGGCCGGTGGGAATCGTACAAAACCCGTTACCGCTATCGCGAGACGATCTGCCACATCACCGTCAGGCGCGTTGGTGAAAAGCCTGAGCATGTGAGCCGCGTGACGCTAGACGGCGCCCTGATAGATGTAGCTGACATGGGTGGGACAGGGCGACCGCTAGGCAAGATGATTCCCCTTGTGGACGACCGCCGGGAGTTCTATGTCGAGGTGGATCTGAGATAAGGATATTCCTGACTATCACTGTAGCTCAACCATCATCATGTCCGAAAAAGCCTTAACACTGGTAATCCAGGGTACGCCGATCTCACCGGGTCTGGCGCAAGGCATCATCCATGTACATCGCAGCCTGCTTGGTCCTATAGACGTCGCGGTGGCTATAGAACAAGACAACGTCAAAGAAGAATTTACCCGTCTTGATACCGCAACGGCAAGAATCTCGGAGGATCTCTTCGCACTGGCCACGCGGGTGGAAAAGGAAATCGATTCCAGACTGGCTGAAGTTTTCGGGGCCCATCAACTCATGCTGAATGATGCCTCCTTGAGAGAGGAGTTGAGGAATGAAATCGTGGGCAACCTGGTCAACGCCAGCAGTGCCGTGAAGACAGTATTTCTGCGTTGGGAAAACCGCTTCCTGTTGATGGAGTCGCAGATAGCGAGGGACAAAGGCGACGACATGCGGGATATCTCGAGACGCCTGCGTCATGCGCTTGCGGGGATAACGACTCACCCACTGGAAAAGATACCTGATGGCTGTGTACTCGCAACCTCACGTTTGCTGCCATCGGACACTGTTTTTCTCGCCGGCCGATCCGTGTCAGCGGTTCTTCTGGAATATGGGAGTACAGGCTCTCATGCAGCGCTGTTTGCCCGCGAAATGGGCCTGCCTTGCATCTCAGGGTTCCATGATCTGATGACTACAGTGCCCGATGGTGCGCTGGCTCTGGTGGAGGCAGACACAGGCATTGTTACGATCCGTCCCCGGGAAAAACAGAAAGTCATTTTTCGGAAAAAAGTTGATGATAAAGAGCATGAGTATCAATTGGCACGGGCGCATGCCACGAGTCCCGCGGTCACAAGGGATGCTGTTACGATCTCGGTGCTCGCCAATGTCGGTTGCAGCGATGATACAGAAAAAGCGATGTTAAACGGTGCAGAGGGTGTTGGTTTGTACCGACTGGAACAGGCCTACCTGGGCCGTGTTATACCGCCCGATACCGATGAACTCGTTGCCGAGATGCACCATACGCTGGAAGCGGTCAGGGGCTGCCCCGTCTATGTACGACTTCTGGATATCGGTTCCGATAAGTCCTTGCCCTTCACGGGGTTCCTGGCAGAGACGAATCCCTCCCTGGGTCGTCGAGGCATCCGTTTCCTGCGCGAGTACCCCGAGCTTCTGAAGACACAGCTGCGGGCCGTGCTGGAACTTGCCGGTGAATTCGACGTGCGTATCCTGGTACCCATGGTTACGCTGCCGGATGATGTTTCGGTGGTGAGAGAGCAACTCATACAATTATGTTCCCGGCTGCGGATATCTTCTCCACCGAAACTGGGAGCCATGATCGAGACGCCAGCCGCTGCGCTTGCGGCACAGGAGATTGTCAAATATGCTGATTTTCTGAGCTTCGGCACAAACGACCTCACCCAGTTTGTGTTTGCTGCGGATCGGGAGAATGCGGCGGTGGAACGCTATTACAGGGATTCCGCAGATGTCATATTCAGATTGTTGCGATTGACGCACGATGACGTGCCGGAGGTTCCCCTTTCCCTGTGCGGCGAGCTGGCGGGCCGGCCGGAGCACATTTCCAGGCTCCTTGAGTGCGGGATACGTACATTCAGCGTCGCTGCGCCATTGATTCCCGTCATAAAGGAAACCATTCGCAATTCCTGGTGTTCAGCACCTGCAAATCGCACACACTGAAATTGTGTTGGCATTGCCGGTCGGCCGGCATTCGACGCTGCAGCGCAAGGTGTAAGCTGTCTCATTAACCTGGTTAATTTGCTTTCCGGGTGCAATGCGAGGACACTGTACATAGCACTTCGTCTGTCAGGACGCTAGTCACACAACCGCACAACATGACTGAACCGTCATTGTTGCCTGTCATACCCGCTTCTAACGGGCACCGATCTGCCACACCGTTATGCACAACTTGCTGCTGGCAAGGAACAGACACGGCGCACCATTTACTGCATTTAACCAGGAAAGCCCCATGACCCAATTCACACAAAATGCTCAGGATACCGAAACTTCCAGCCAACATGCCGGCATTCGTCTGGCGGAACTGATCGACCAGAACTGGAGCCGGAACAAATCCGCGCAGCTGGCAATGCGCGAAGGCATCAGCCTGACCGACCAGCACTGGCGCGTTATTGATTACCTGCGCAAGCAGTATCTCAATCACGGCCTGCCGAGATTTGCCAGGACAACAGCTCGCGCCCTCAACAGGCGGTTTGCCGCCCAGGGAGGCAACAAGTATCTCTATAGCCTGTTTGCCGGCGGCCCGGTTACGCAAGGCAGCCGCCTGGCCAACCTGCGCGCACCCGCGAACGCCACCGACGTTTCCTTTGGCACCCGCTATTGAGCAGTTCCGCGACACACCCGGCACAGGACAACACCGCCGGCGACGACCAGTCACGGGAAGCAGCCGACCTTCTGGCGATCGAACGGGGCGGGGACGATGGAATGATCGTTCATCAGAGCGCGTCTTTAAACGTACACAACAGCAAGGATCTCAATGCCTTCACAACATGGTAACGGCGGTCAGGGCGGTCCCTGGGGCAGTGGGGGTACACCCCCCGATCTTGAAGTCCTGGTCCGGCAGGGACGGGACCGCCTCGGGCAGATGCTGCCTGGTGGTAGCCCCCGTGGCCTCATCGCCCTGGTCCTACTCGCACTGGCCGGTCTGGGCGCATGGACGGCCTATTACACCGTGCCGAGCGACTCGGTCGCCGTCGTGCAACGCTTCGGCAAATATCTCAAGGACGTCCCGCCGGGACTGCATTTCAAGCTGCCACTGGGCATCGATGCGGCGACCCTCGTTCCCGTCAAACGGCAACTGAAGCAGGAATTCGGCTTCAGCACCCCGGATGCCGGCGATCCCTACCAGAGTCCCCGCGACGGCAAGCGGGAAACCGAGATGGTGACCGGTGACCTGAATGCCGCACTGGTTGAATGGGTGGTGCAATACCGCATCTCCGATCCCGTTAAATTCCTGTTCGAGGTGCGCGAACCGAGCGAAACCCTGCGCTATGTATCTGAATCCGTCATGCGGGAAGTCGTCGGTGATCGCACCGTGGACGAGGTGATCACCATTGGCCGGCAGGAAATCGAAACGGAAGCCCTGACGAAAATGCAGGCGCTCTCCACCAAATACGCCATGGGGATCAGCATCGACCAGGTGCAGTTGAAGAACATCAATCCGCCCCAGCCGGTGCAGGAGTCGTTCAACGAGGTCAACCAGGCCCAGCAGGAGAAAGAGAAGCTGATCAACGAGGCGCGGCGCGATTACAACAAGGTGATCCCGCTGGCCGAGGGCGAGAAGGACCAGCGCATCCGCGAGGCCGACGGTTACCGGCTCAAGCGAGTCAACGAAGCGGAAGGCGACGTCGCTCGCTTTAGCGCCCTGCTGACGGAATACACCAAGGCCCCGGAGGTTACGCGCCGCCGCATCTATATCGAGACGCTGCAGGACGTCATGCCGGGCATACGCTCCAAGATCATTGTCGATGAACAGACGCACGGTATTCTGCCATTACTCAATCTCGACACCCCCAAGGTGAGCCAGCCATGAATAGACAACTAGCTATATTGGCGGCGCTGGGCATCGTTGCATACGTCCTGATGAGTTCAGTCTATACGGTGAGCGAAGTCGAACAAATGATCATCACCCAGTTCGGCAAACCGGTGGGCACGCCCGTGACGTCCGCCGGTCTGAAGGTCAAGCTGCCCTTCATCCAGGAGGTCAATCCGATCGACAGGCGGGTGCTCGAGTGGGACGGAAATCCGTCGGACATGCCGACCAAGGACAAGCTCTACATTTCGGTCGACCTTTTCGCCCGCTGGCGGATCACCGATCCGCTGCAGTACTTCCTGCGCCTGCGCGATGAACGCAGCGCCCAGTCCCGCCTCGACGACATCCTGGGCAGTGAGACCCGCAACGCGGTTGCCAAGCATGAATTGATCGAGATCATCCGCACCACGAAGGATCGGGTGCCGCTGCGTGATGCCCTGCTGACCGAGGCGGAACGCGACATGGGGTCGCTGGTGCCGATCCAGAAGGGACGCAAGCTGGTCGAACAGGAGATCTTCACCGCTGCTGCCGAAAAGGTGCGTGTGTTTGGCATCGAGTTGCTGGATATCCGCTTCAAGCGCATCAACTACAATGAAAGCGTGCGCCCGAAGATCTACGATCGCATGATCAGCGAACGGCGGCAGATCGCGGAACGCTTCCTGTCGGAAGGCAACGGCGAGGCCGCCAGAATCCGCGGCAACCGGGTGCGCGATCTGAACAAGATCCAGTCCGAGGCCTACCGGACGGTCGAGGAGATCCGCGGTGTGGCGGATGCGAAGGCCACCGAAATCTACGCCCACGCCTACAACCAGAGCCCTGAAGCGGTGGCGTTCTATGAATTCACTCGCACCATGCAGTCCTACAAGTCCATCATCGCCGAAAACACGACCCTGGTGCTTTCCACGGACAGCGACCTCTTCAAATTTCTGAAAGGCATGAGTCCGGATAGCGATATCGTTCCGGCCCGGTCGGCAGCCGGTGCCCGGCGATGAAGTTGAGTTTTCCTAACCCGAGCCGCTGCTTCGATGCCAGCCACCGCCGCGTCTGTTTCTGGGGATATGACCGAACGATCGAGATTTCATTCTTTGTTGGAATGGATGCGCTCAAACGGCTCTGTCCGGATATGAGTGACGCCGAATCGGGATTTCTGCAGGCATTCGATGCAGTGCGGAACCGGATCCAAGAGGTCGCGGACAAGGTCTATACGCGCGACGGCAGAGATTCATGTGCCTACACCCTGGCAGCAGAGGATTTTTGATTTTTCACGCGTAGGCTACCGAAGTAACCGGAAGACTGATCAGCCAAATGGCCTGCCGTAAAACGGGTTTCCTGGGACTTGCCAGGCCGTATACATCATGCAGCCAGGCTGGAGAGCATCGGCCATACTACAAACAACAGCAAAGGTTACGCCTTGAGGGTTTTAGCCACCACGGTCATCGTTATCAGTTGCCGGATACGGCAGGTGCAGGTTGGGATGGTCGAGCGGCATGTCAAGGTATGCCTTGCGGGTTTCGACTGATTCGAAATACACCGTCAGGTTGCCGTCCTCCAGGGATGGATGACTCGTGACATTTTCGATATCGACGCCCGTCATGGGGTCGGTTGCGTTGATGCGATGCTCCGGCTCATGTAACCGGTGACTCTGGATCTGATCGCGCGGCAGTGGATCGGTGGCGATCCAGTTCAGGTATTCAAACCGGATGGCGTGTGTTTTAGGGTGTAGTGATGACGTGGTCATATGAACTCCTGTAACTTGTCGCCTGCCGCTTGTAAGGTTGCGCGTTATGCGCCGCTCCCTGCGGAAACTCCATCCTTTTCGAAAGGCACCGGTGAACAGTACAGGATGTGGCGATGATTATAACCGACTATAGGCCTTTCCAGAGAAATAGCTCATCATATTAATTGATGAGGTGCTTGCGGTTTGATACCGAAGCGTGTCCTGCAGGATTATGGATGCTTCATCTCGTGTCCATGACGGATTCTTGATCGTGCTGTGCCTGGAAACCGGAAATTAGTGCCGACAATAGAAATCTGCAGCATCGCTGTGTCAGTAGCAGGATGTAAGGGGCAATTAAAAATGGATGTTCCACTAACGTAATCAACTATTGTATGGAAAATTACCAATCTTAATGTAACGGATTATATATCGCGTAATTAATAATTCGCCACGGACATCCCCGCAGATTAATCGCCTTGAATTGATGTAAGATTGGCATGCCTGACGAGTGGCAGATCGCTTCTCAATCTGGCGTAATTCGACTACTGGAGTATCAACATAAAATCGTTCACCCCTATGCACAACACTACCAGCCAAACCAGGGAGTCAATAGAAAATCTCCGCGAGACTGACTCACGACCAGAATGGGAAGCTCTAAAGTCCATCGTCTTCATAGGCAATTACCTCCCCAGGCAGTGTGGTATCGCTACGTTCACTACGCACCTGCTTGAATCGGTCGGGCTAAATGCGCCGGACAAAACCTGTTGGGCAGTCGCGATGAACGACCGGCCCGAAGGCTATCCCTATCCGTCTCATGTGCGGGTCGAGATCAACCAGAACCAACTGAGCGAATACAGCCTGGCAGCCGACTTGCTCAACCTCAACCAGGTGGACGTGATCTGTCTCCAGCATGAATACGGCATTTTCGGCGGCAAGCGGGGCAGCTTTATCATCGAACTGTTGCGTGATCTCAAGATACCGGTCGTGACGACTCTGCACACGCTCCTGAAGGATCCGAACCCTCAGGAGCGGCACATCATGACACAGCTTGCCGAGTTTTCGGACCGGCTGGTGGTGATGAGCGAACGCTCAGTCGAATTCCTGCGCGATATCTATCAGGTGCCGGAGGAGAAGATCGTCCTCATACACCACGGCATCCCTGACGTGCCGTTTGTCGAATCCGATGCCTACAAGGATAGGTTCGATGTATCCGGGAAGAAGATCATCCTGACCTTCGGACTGCTTTCGCCGGGCAAGGGCATTGAGGCGGTCATCGATGCTCTGCCGGAGATCGTGAAGGCCAACCCGCAGGTTATCTATATGGTGGTAGGCGCCACCCACCCGCACCTCAAGGCGGAACAGGGGGAGGATTACAGAAACAGCCTTCACATGCGCGCGAAAGAACTCGGCGTTTCGGACCACATCGTTTTTCATGATCGTTTCGTTGCCGACGAAGACCTGTTGGAGTTTATCGGGATGGCAGATATCTATGTCACTCCGTACCCGAATGAGGCGCAGATTATTTCCGGTACGCTCGCCTATGCGCTCGGGATGGGCAAGGCGGTGATATCCACCCCCTACTGGCACGCCCAGGAGTTGCTCGACGATGACCGGGGCAGGCTGGTTCCATTCCGGGATCCAACCGCCCTGGCGCGGGAAGTCATCGACCTCCTGGATCATCCAGATGAACTGCTCGCTATCCAGCAGAGGGCCTATAACTATGGCCGCAAGATGATCTGGAGCGACGTGGGCCGCCGCTATCTCGATACTTTCGCAGAAGCCAAACGCCAGCGCTTGCGTGAGAACGTACCCGAACACCGGCTGGAGCCCCTCGGGCTGCGCCAGCAACCGTTACCGGAAATCAAGCTGGACCACTTGCGCCGCATGACCGATGGAACGGGCGTACTTCAGCATGCCATGTACACGGTTCCGGATCGGACGCACGGTTATTGTGTGGACGACAATGCCCGTGCGCTGATCGTCGCCGTCTCGGCACAGGACCTCCAGCCGCTGGATTCCTCGCTGGGTGACCTGGCCAGCGTTTATTTGAGTTTTCTGGGTTATGCCTTCAATGAACAGACCGGCCGGTTTCGCAACTTTATGTCCTATGATCGTCGCTGGCTCGAGCTAACAGGCTCGGAGGATTCCCACGGTCGCGCACTGTGGGGGTTGGGCATGGCGGTAGCGTTGGGTCGTGATGCGGGGGAGGTGGTTTATGCGGCCGATCTTTTCCAGCGTGCGCTGGATACTGTCGAGCATTTCACCTCCCCCCGGGCGGTCGCCTTCGTCATCATCGGAAGCCATGCATACTTGTCCCGCTACAGCAGCGACAGCCGGGTGATACGGATGCGCAAGATACTTGCAGACCGGCTCATGGCGTGGTTCAGGAGTTCTTCCGCCGAAGACTGGCCCTGGTGTGAGGATATCCTGAGCTACGACAACGCCCGGCTGCCACAGGCTTTGCTGCTGTCCGGGCAGTGGCTTCCCGACCGCGAGATGCTGGAGACGGGTCTGCTCGCCCTCGACTGGTTGAAGCAGGTTCAGACCGATGAGACGGGCCGACATTTCTCCGCCATCGGTAATCACGGCTGGTTTTCCAGGGACGGCAGCAAGGCACTATTCGATCAGCAACCCATCGAGGCGGCCGCGATGGTGGACGCCTGCATCGAGGCATTCAACTGCACACATGACGAGGAATGGATTGCTTATGCTTACCGCTGTCTCAACTGGTACCAGGGGGAGAACGATCTGAGAGTTCCGCTCTGCGACTACGCTAGCGGGGGTTGCCGGGACGGACTGGAAGCACAGGGTGCGAATGAAAATCAGGGGGCAGAGTCCACTCTTTGCTGGCTCATGGCGCTGCTCGCCATCTACAACCACCGCGGCCTGGATCGGGTTTCGCCGGGTGAAGAGCCTACCCGGCCTGATGTTCAGGAAGTGTCATAGGAATAGCGACGACTACAATTCCCTAGCGTGCTGTTATCGGGACGGGGTGGCTGGAATTCCGTGTCAGCCTGGCCATCAGCTGTGGTACCGGCAGGGTTGCTATGCCACAGCGCTGGTCGCCCGAGGCATACGGGATGATCAATTCGTCCTGGCAGATCATGGCGCCGCAACTGTAAACCACGTTCGGGACATACCCCTCCCGCTCATGCGCATTTGGCACCAGGATCGGCTCGTCAAGCCGGCTGATGATTCGGGTCGGATCGTCCAGGTCCAGCAACTCGATGCCGAGGCTATAGGTGCGCAGCGGGCCAACCCCATGGGTCACTACCAGCCAGCCTTCCGGCGTCTCGATGGGTGAGCCGCAGTTCCCCATCTGGATGAATTCGTAAGAGTACTCAGGCGCCTGCAGAATCTGGGCCTGCTGCCAGAAGTCCAGATTGTCCGAAAACATGATCGCGTTGTTTTCACCATCCTGGCGTGACAGCATCACGTATTTACCCCGAATCTTTCTCGGGAACAGGGCCATTCCCTTGCCCTGTACCTGGGTTCCGTTCAGCGTAATGACCTTGAACGAGAGGAAGTCACAGGTCTCGATGAGTTGCGGCAGGATCGTCTCCCCGTTGTACGCGGTATAGGTGGCATAGTAGGTCACCGTGCCGTCGTCGTCGACGAAACGCACAAAACGGGCATCCTCGATCCCCTTACGCTCGGATTCTGACACGGGAAAGATCACCCGCTCGGAAATCGGGTGATCCTTGCGAAATAAAATCTCGTAATTGGATTGCGCCAGCCACATCGCCATGTCAATGGCATCCGCCTTCTGCTGTGGCAGGAACTGGCTATTGTTCTGGAGTTCGGCGATCTTTCCCTGCAGATCGGTGAAGGTGAAGTTGTCCGGCAGCCTGTTGAGAAGCTGGTGCGTGACCATATTACTCGCCCCCATCTCCTGGAGTTTCAGCCGGAACAGGTGCCGGTCGTAGCTTGGATTGGGATGGATTTCGGGCGTATCCACGTAGTCGCTCAAGGCGTCGAAGTAGATATCGTTGTTGGTATCGATAATTCCGCTGCGAAACTCGATGGAGGAGATGTGGCCTTCACCGGTGGCACGAAAGCTCATAACGAACCGGCAGGAGCCTTCAGGATCCGTCTCCTGATTCGCAACCTGAACGATGGAGGGATTGAACAATGCCGCCGCCTCCACCGAGTATTCCGCGGTAAAGTAAGTGCCAATCAACAATCGCCGTTGCTTCGACACCTGATCGATATCCGGCACAAAGCCGGCCACCAGTTCAAAATTTCGCTCCAGGCTCTCCCTGAAGTAGCGGTGACGGTGGGAGAAATCCTGCAAGACGGTTTCCAGTAGCGTGCACGCCTCATCCTCGTCCAGGCTCAACACCCGCTTGATCACTTTTCGGATACGGTCTTCACCGGACGGAAGATACGGACGGGTAATGACGCGGCTGATCTTCGCCTTCATCACAATCGACTTGCGCCGTGCAAGTGGAGTGGGGGGGGCAGGGCTGATTTCCGTCTTCATCGCATCCACGCGGTACAAGCCCTCTGTGCCTGGTACGGCCTGCATTGTAATCCGCGCCGTAACCGTATAAATGTTGAATTATTAGCAGGGTAAACTATTTTTCTCTGAAAGGCACTGTATCTTCACCGGCGTAATGCATGCCATATCCAGAATTACTGAAATACGTGATCGTTCTGATCCGATATCGGCCTGCATTTTCTACTCTTGAAACCCGTCCGGCTAATCTTGTTACTGTGGTGTATAGTTTGTTCCTGGCCATAACACCCCCTCCCTGGTGCGTGGACCGCGCGCAGGTTCTCACGCAGGCCCCTTTATGAAGATTGCGATGTTAAGCCCCCTGTCCTGGCGCACACCGCCGCGTCATTACGGGCCGTGGGAAAACGTGGTCAGCCTCCTGACCGAACAGCTGGTGGCGATGGGTGTGGATGTGACGCTGTTTGCGACCGGGGATTCCCGTACCCATGGCAAGCTCGCCTGGGTCTGCAAACGACCATACTCAGAAGACCCCTCGATCGATCCAAAGGTCTGGGAATGCCTGCACATATCAGAGGTATTCAGACGGGCGGATGAATTCGATCTCATTCACAACCAGTTCGATTTCCTTCCGCTAACTTACAGCGGTTTCACCAATACACCGCTCGTCACGACGATCCATGGATTCTCTTCGCCATCGATATTGCCGGTTTATAAAAAGTACAATGAGCGGACCCACTACGTGGCGATCAGTGAGGCCGACAAGCATCGTGAACTCGATTACATCGCAACTATCCATCATGGCATCGATCTCGCACAATTCCCCTATCGCGAAGACGCGGGAGACTACCTGTTGTTCTTCGGGCGTATCCACCACCACAAGGGTGTGCACGAGGCCATCGAGGTGGCACGCAGGACCGGTATGCGGCTGGTGATTGCCGGGATCGTGCAGGACGAAACCTACTTCAAGGAACAGATCGAGCCACACATTGATGGATCCAGGGTAGAGTATGTTGGCTCCGTCGGGCCGGAGAAAAGGCAAGAGCTTCTTGGCGGCGCACTGGCCATGTTGCACCTGATCCACTTCGACGAGCCCTTCGGACTGAGTGTGGTCGAGTCCATGGCCTGTGGCACGCCGGTGATCGCATTTGGGCGGGGTTCAATGCCGGAGCTTATTCGTGATGGCAGCACGGGATTCATCGTGACCGATACGGACGCTGCCGTGCTGGCGGTGGGCCGGATTGATTCCCTCGACCGGCGTGCCTGCCGGGACGAGGTGGAACAACGCTTTACCTGCCAGCACATGGCGCGTGCCTATCTGGATGTCTACCAGAGAATTCTCGACCAGCGGGAGAACCACCGGCCGTGGGGACACTATAACGACCTGCTGGAACGGGACGATCACAAGATCAAGGAAATCGTCGTCAAACCAGGCGAGCGGCTGAGTCTGCAAAAGCACCAGCGCCGTGCAGAGCACTGGACCGTGGTCAGTGGCAAGGCGCTGGTTACCGTGGGGGATCAGGAAATCACGCTCAAGCCGGGACAGTCCGTGGATGTCCCAAAAGGCGCAGTACACAGAATCATGAACCCCGGCAACCTCCCGCTGGTCCTGGTTGAGGTGCAGATGGGGGATTATTTCGGGGAAGACGACATTATCCGGCTGGAGGATGACTATGACCGCTGCTCGTAATACTCCGGTGATCGAACGCTGTCCGGCCAACCCGATCCTCACGCGGGACGACATCCCCTATCCGGTGGAGACCGTGCACAACGCCGGCGTGACACGGTATGACGGTCGCACCATCATGCTGTTTCGGTCCCACCTGCGCAGCGGTCGGTCGATCATCGGCATCGCCGAGAGTGAGGACGGCTTCAAATTCACAGTCGACCCGGAGCCGTTCATGGTGCCGTCGACAGAAGGCGCCTTTGGAGAGTACGAGGCCTTCGGGGTGGAGGACCCCAGAATCTCGTGTATCGACGGCGAATACCTGATTACCTACAGTGCCTATTCGCGCCACGGTGTGCGTATCGGGCTGGCGAAGACCCGTGATTTCCGTTCCATCGAGCGCATGGCGTTAATCACCCAGCCGGATATGCGAAATGTCGTCATCTTCCCTGAGCGGTTCAACGGCCGTTACGCCCGTCTGGATCGCCCCCATTCGGAGATTAGCCCCTGGTCCGTGTGGCTGTCATGGTCGCCGGACCTGGTGCACTGGGGCGATTCCGAGGTGGTGATGAAACCGGTGCCTTATCACTGGGACGAATCGAAGATCGGTCCCGGTGCGACCCCGATCCGCACTGAGCGCGGTTGGCTCAGCATCTACCACGGGGTGTTCGAGACCATGGACGGGGCGGTCTATCGCCTCGGTGTGGCGCTGCATGATCTCGCCAATCCGGCGAAGATTATCGGTGTCTCGGACGAATGGGTGCTGGCTCCGGAGGATCCCTGGGAGATCACGGGCTACGTACACAACGTCGTCTTTACCTGCGGTGCGGTCGAGGATGACGACGGCGGCGTAAAGATTTACTGGGGTGGCGCGGATACCGTAATGTGCGTCGGGACTGCGCGCCTCGACGACCTGGTAGACCTGTGCCTCAGCAACAGCCGGCCACCCTATTAATATGAAGGTTGGACTAGAATCCGTCGGGTGGAAAGCACAAGAATCAACCGTGGCGGCTTTCGTGCGCATGGCGAATCCCAATTCATTGTGGCGATTGAGATAATTCAGTGGGCATAAGAGCTGTGCTGGTTTTGTGCTAACTTCCAGTGACAGTGAACTGCAAGTGACTGATAACTCAAATACGGTATTGGATGGGCAGGCACCGCAAGTGACTGATTAATAAAACAAGTAAAAATGCGTAGACTGGCTACGAACCAGGCGGTCGTGAGTTCGAATCTCTCCGGGCGCGCCAAACACAAAACCGGCCTTGTGCCGGTTTTGTGTTTGGCTGGTTCGGGGGTTGATTCAGGCTCCTCAGTTCGAGCCGAGCGCAGCAACGCTGCGCGAGACAACGTCGTCGCGCAGCGACGGCGGCCCCGAAGGGGCGAGGGGCATAGACCCGAGTAATCTCTCCGGGCGCGCCATTTTTCAATGATTTACAGTTGTCTCGAGTGGGCACCTGTCCAATAGGGCTAAAAACATCCATTTAATTGGACAAGTGCTGTCATTGCATACCTTCCCTGTGTATACGACATCCGTAATCAAGTGACTGACAGGGTTCAAAAAAGTCGGCTTCAATGAGATCCGGAAGCAGGGTTGCTGAGTTTTGCACGTCTGGGTGCAGAACCAACAAATGGCAATACAGTGAAGACCCACCTCAGGCACTGATACAGTCGTGGCTTCCCATTGTTACAAAACGTCACCGGTCTGAAGTATTAACCTCCCAAATTGGGATATTTATTCATGCTCCCATAATGGGAGCATGCTAGGGTGTGTCAATGAGGGTGATCGCAAAGCCCATGCTGCGGAAATTTTGGGAGAGTAGCCCGAAATACAGAGATGCAAAGAGGCAAATGACGGAGTGGCACAACTACTGTGCAACGGCAAAATGGAGTACGCCGCACAAATTAAAGGCGGATTTGCGTAACGCGAGCATCCTAAAGAACAACCGTGTTGTTTTTAATCTATGCGGTAACAAATACAGAATCGTAGTACTAATGGATTATGTTCGGTATGGAATGCTTATCCGCTTTGTGGGCACCCATAAGGAATATGACGAGATTGAGGATATTGAACATATTTGAGGTTAATGATGAAACTTAAACCTGTTAAAAATGACCGTGAGCTGAACCGTGCGTTAAAGCGCATTGATGAGCTGTGGGGTACAAAACCCAATACGCCTAGAGGCGATGAGCTGGATGTCTTGATGCTGCTCGTTGAAAAGTATGAAGATGAACACTATGCAATTCCCTCATCGGACCCTGTTGAGGCGATCAAGTTTTTGATGGAGCAGAACAGCATGTCACGTAAAGATCTGGAACCATATATCGGGACGAGCGGGCGTGTGTCCGAGGTGCTGAGTAAAAAGCGAAGTTTGACGCTGGCAATGATCAAAAAACTGCATGAAGGCCTAAAAATTCCCTACGAGTGTCTTATTGCGTAAAAGATATCAGATTGACTGGTATCCAGAGACAAGCTATGGTTTCGGCCACATGATTATATCAGTTTCAGAAAAACATTCTGTACGCATCCTTTTCCACTGGGCGTTGATCTTGACGCTGTTGCTGGGACAGACAATTGCGCTGGGGCATGATCATGATGCGAAACCGAATTCCCCGGAAAATTGTGCACTGTGCCTGTATGCACAGCAGTCGGATACTATCTTGCCGGTGGCTACTTTGGGAGCACCTGTCAATACTTGCTCTGTTTGTGTCTCTGCTTCATATCGACATCAGCTTGTTGCTGTAAGCATTTCACCCTACCAGTCCCGCGCACCACCTCTTATTTCTCTCTGATCCAACCCTGTTTTTCAATGTGGTGGCTCCATCAGGATCCGCCACATCGGCTGTTGTTCTGTTGGGAGATGACCATGACTATCGGAAAGATTGTGTTGGTATTGCTATGTGCAATCTCCGGATCCGCTGTGTCTGCCGGCGAGTTGACCGAAATCGAGACGCTCCGGGAAGAGTTGTCAGTAATCAAGCGGACCTATGAGGCACGGATAAAGTCGCTGGAAGATCGCATTGAGTCTCTGGAGCATGCGCCAGAGAAATCAGCGGTAGTGGCTGATGTTGCCATACCGGAGGCAGCTGCTGTCCAGGAAAAGCCCAGTGATTTCAATCCATCGATTGGTGTCGTATTGGTGGGCACAGCCGCAAGTTTTTCACCTGATTATGATTTTGCCGTACCGGGGTTCATGCTCGACGAAGAAGCCGGGCCGGGAGAAGATGGCTTTTCTGTGGGTGAGTCCGAGATCAATGCCAAGGTGAATATTGATGACAAGTTTTTCGGTAATTTTACACTTGCAGTTGCCGACGAGGATGGATCGACGGAGGTCGAACTGGAGGAAGCCTGGTTCGAGACCCTGGCGTTGCCACATGGCCTGCAGTTACGGGGTGGCCGCTTCTTCTCCGGTATCGGGTATCGCAACCAGTTTCATCGACACGCCGACGACTTCGTTGGTCGGCCGCTGCCATACCGGGTGTTTCTGAACGGCCAATATCTTGATGATGGTGCACAGTTGCGCTGGTTGGCGCCAACTGATCTGTTTATGGAGGTGGGCGCGGAGTGGATGCGGGGTGCAAAATTCCCCGCTGGAGGTTCCGGCCATGATGGCAAGGGCGCCTGGAGCCTGTTCGGGCGCGCCGGGGGCGATGTTGGTATCAGCCATAGCTGGCAAGCAGGTTTGTCCTGGTTGTCCGCACGCGCGCAAGACCGGGACTCCGGTGACGGTGATAACTTTGACGGGGATGTTGATCTGGCATTACTTGATGGCGTATGGAAATGGGCACCCAACGGCAATCCGTACCGGAATAATTTGAAACTGGAAGGCGCACTGTTCTGGCAGAACCAGGACGGGTTATTCACACCCGATAGTGGCGGTGCGCTGGACTACGATGAGGACCAGTGGGGCGGATACCTTGAAGGCGTTTATAAATTCATGCCGCAGTGGCGGGCGGGTATGCGCTATGCCTGGGTCGATACCGACGATCCGGGTTCTGCCTTCAGTGGAACGTCACTGGATACACTGGGAGTGTCGCCGAAAATCTACACAGCCATGCTGGACTGGTCACACAGCGAGTTCAGCCGGCTGCGCCTGCAGTACAGCCGGGATGATTCGGATGTCAAGGCCGTTGATCGTTTCTATCTGCAATACATAATGAGTCTGGGTGCCCACGGGGCACACCAGTTTTGAGGGGGCTGTGATGTTTCGTTGCATTTTATTGCTTGGCATCATGGTTGCCACTTCAGCGACTGTGGCAGCAGAAGTCTCCGTATTTGCCTGTGAACCGGAATGGGGAGCATTGGCTCAGGAAGTGGGTGGCAATCTGGTGAAGGTGAAATCCGCCACCACCGCCATGCAGGATCCACATCATATCCAGGCACGGCCAAGCCTGATCGCTCAGATGCGCAGGGCGGACCTCGTTATCTGTACGGGCGCCGGACTCGAGACCGGATGGTTGCCGCTGTTACTGCGGCGCGCGAACAATCCGCGGGTCCAACCCGGCCAGCCGGGTTATCTGGAAGCGGCATCGGCCGTTTCGTTGCTGGATCGTCCACAACGTCTCGATCGTGCCGAGGGCGACATTCATGCCCAGGGTAATCCGCATATCCAGATGAACCCGCATAACCTTACAGCAGTGGTAAAGCTATTGGCACAACGGCTGTCGACCATTGATCCAGACAACGCACGACAGTATCAGGCCAACCTGGATGACTTTCTCTCCCGCTGGCAATTAGCTATCGACCGGTGGGAGCAGACAGCGGCACCGCTCAAAGGAATGACCGTGGTTGTGCAACACCGCAGCTGGGTCTATCTGAGTCACTGGCTGGGGCTGGAGCAAGTCGCAACCATCGAGCCGAAACCCGGTATTCCTCCCAGCAGCGGTGATCTGGCCAGGTTAGTCGCACAAATGGAGCGGCAACCCGCCGAGGCGATACTGCTCGCTGCCTACCAGGATGACAGAGGCGCGACATGGTTGTCCGAACACACGGGTATTGTGAACGTTGAACTGCCGCTTACGGTGGGTGGTTCGGAGGCGGCCCAAGACCTGTTTGGCCTGTTCGACGACACCCTGAACAAATTGCTGGCGGTGGCGCCATGACGCCGGCCGGGCTGGAACTCGATATCATCGGTGTGCCCCTGCTGGCCGGTTTGCTGGTGGTTGCCACCCACATTCCACTCGGGCGTGAAGTACTGCGCCGTGGGATTATCTTTATTGACCTGGCGGTGGCACAGATCGCCGGTCTGGGCGTGATTGCAGCTCTGGCATTCGGGTGGGAG
>Ga0265303_10000904_pt1 | contig 17665 bp, 12 predicted proteins | sample Helome_2_FD_192494 | JGI IMG/M metagenome (GOLD analysis project Ga0265303, IMG submission 192494) | Marine sediment microbial communities from subtidal zone of North Sea - Hel_20160317 (Illumina Assembly) | ecosystem: Environmental > Aquatic > Marine > Subtidal zone > Sediment ... | reverse complement strand
CAGGCTCCAGCGATCCTCCAGTCGCAGTGTTGGCGGCCCGGGATCAGAGCCGAAGCGCCAGCCGAGAAACGTGTGCGTGAGATCGATATAGCGCAGACCGAGCCGTATGGCGTCGCCGAGGGTATTGCTGCTGACGATGCCCAGCCCCCACATGCCGAAAAACCCGAAATGGTGGCGCTGACCGGCCTTTAGACCAAGCCCCGGATCCAGGTCCAGTTCGATAACCCGCAGGATAAACGCCAGCTCCCGGCTGGCGGGCACGGTCGCATTGTGGGACAAGGCCTCCGCCGGCGGCAGGCCTTCGGCGACCAGCAGCGGAGTAGGGTCCTGCCCCAGTTCCCGGATCAGCTGAGCCAGGACGACGATGCCGATGGCCGGATGTTCGCGCCGGTCCAGATCCGCCGGCCGTGGAGTTTTCATGGAGTGGTCCGTTGTCCGATGGCCCGGTCGGCCGGGCGCGTCTGGCCGAAAATAACAAACAATCCTGCCGGCGGGAACATCGTCACGATCCCGATGGCGGCCTATTCTTGTTCGAAATCCGCCCATGGCCATGCGTATTCCGGAGAGGACAGATTGATATGAGCACCACGACCCTGCAGCTATCGACGTCCGCATTGACCGACTGGCGCCGGTTCAGGTGGCTGCTGGCCACCGTGCTCCCCTTGCTGCCGCTGGCAGGGATCGGTCTGCGCGAGACGCTGGGCTCCGATCTGTGGCTGTTTGCGCCGACCGTGATCCTCTACGGCCTGGTGCCGCTGCTGGATGGCTGGATCGGCGAGGACAGCAACAATCCATCCGCGGAGGATGTGCCGGCGCTAGAGGCAGATCCTTACTATCGCCGGGTGGTTTATCTGTCGCTGCCGCTGGTGTATCTGGTGCTGGCGTTTTGTAGCTGGTATGCGGTGAACGCGGGTCTGAGCTGGTACGGCTATCTGGGTCTGGCGATGGCGGTCGGCTGGACCGCCGCGGCCGGGATGAATGCCGGTCATGAGCTCGGACACAAACGCGGCGTCGCCGAACGCCGGCTCTCTCAGCTCGCGCTGGCACCCGCCGCCTATGGGCACTTCTGTATCGAGCACAATCTGGGTCACCACCGGCATGTAGCGACGCCGGAGGACTCCGCCTCATCGCGGCTGGGCGAGAGCTACTACCGGTTTATGGCGCGGGAGATTCCCGGCGCCATAAAACGCGCCTGGCAGCTCGAATCGGTGCGGTTGGCCCGCGAAGGACATGCCCCCTGGTCGCCGCGCAACGAGATTTTGCAGACCGGGACCGTAACCGTCGCTTTGTGGGGCGCGTTATTGCTCTGGCTCGGGGTGGCGGTGCTCCCGCTGCTGTTGATCCACGCGGTGATGGCCTATTCGCTGCTGTCTTCGGCCAACTATGTCGAGCACTATGGCTTGCTGCGTGAGCGCGACACCGAGGGCCGCTATGAGCGCCCCCGCCCGCGGCATTCCTGGAACAGCAATCACGTGCTGTCGAACATCATGCTCTACCAGCTGCAGCGGCACTCGGATCATCATGCCCATGCGGCCCGAAGCTACCAGGCCCTGCGCCACTTTGACGAGGCGCCACAACTCCCGTCCGGTTATTTCGGGATGTTCCTGCTGGCCTTCGTGCCGTCGCTGTGGTTCCGGGTGATGGATCGGCGCGTGATCGGCCATGCCGAGGGAGAGGCCAGTCGCATCAATTTCCACCCACCGCGTCGCGCCGAGCTGATGGAGCGCTACGGTCTGGCTGACTGAGCCTGTCGGCGTCAGGCGAAGCCGAGCAGCCGGCCGGTCTGAAACACGATAAAACTGGCGGCCCAGGCGAGGATCGTCATATAGGCGAACATAAACGCGGGCCAGCCCCAGCCGCCGGTCTCGCGCCTGACTACCGCCAGGGTGCTCATGCACTGGCAGGCCAGGGCGAAGAACACCATCAGGGACAGACACACCAGCGGCGTAAACACGCGACGCCCGTCCGGCCATTGATCGGACCACATCTTCGAGCGCAGATCCTCCGAGGCTTCGTCCACATCCTCACCGACGCCGAACACGACGCCCATGGTGCTGACAAATACCTCGCGCGCGGCGAATGCGCTGATGATGCCTACACCGATTTTCCAATCAAAGCCCAGTGGCTCGATCAGCGGTTCGATGGCGTGGCCGAGGCGACCCGCATAGCTCTGCCGGGTCATCGCGCTGGCCCGTTCACGCGCCAGCGCATCCAGCTGCGCTTCCAGCGATGCACGGGTCTGCGGCGCTGATGCCGAATCCAGCTGTTGTTCGATCTGCTGCTGGCGCTGCTCGAACGGGGCTTGCAGCGCGGTATCGCGCGGGAAGGTCAGCAGCGCCCAGATGATGATGGAGCCGATCAGGATGATGGTGCCGGCGGTCTTCATAAAGTCGCTGACCCTGCGCATGACCATGCGCGAGACCGATGGCCAGTGCGGCAGACGATATGGCGGCATTTCGATGACCAGCGGGATATAACTGCCGCGCAGCATGGTCTTGCTCATGACCCAGGCCACTATCAGCGCCATGGCCGTGCCGAACAGATACATAAACGCCATCAGCAGGCCCTGGGCAAAACCGCCTTCTTGCCACGGTGGAACCATCGCAGCGATCAGCAGGCCGTAAACCGGCAGCCGCGCCGAACAGGTCATCAACGGCAGCGCCATCATGGTCAACAGCCGGTCCCGCCGCCGCTCCATGGTGCGGGTCGCCATGATGGCCGGGACCGCGCAGGCGAAACCGGACAACATCGGGACGAACGCGCGACCGTGCAGGCCCATGCTCTTCATCACCCGATCCATCAGCACCGCCACTCTGGCCATATAGCCGCTGTCCTCCATCAGTCCGATAAAAAGGAACAGCATCAATATCTGCGGCAGGAACACGACGAACGCGCCGACACCGTCGATCAAGCCGTTGACGACGAATTCGCCAAACAGACCCGGACCCAGCGCCGCGCCAGCTGCCTGGCCCAACCGTGCGACGCCTTCCTCGATCAGGCCGATGATGGGATCAGCGCCGGTGAACAGCGCCTGGAAGACCACGGTCATCATGACCAAAAACAGAGCCAGGCCCAGACCCGGATGCAGCAGTACCCGGTCGACGCGATCGGTCATCGAGACCCGGCGCGGATCCTCAGTCAGGCAACGCGACACACAGCTGTCGATCCAGCGGTAGCGGCTCTCGATGATCTCCCGGTCCAGGTCTCTGCCCGCCGTTTCTGCAGACTGCCGACGCTGAGTTGCCTGTTGTAGCAGCGCCTGTGACACGCCGGCCAGATGGTGTTCCGCGTCTGCCGACAAAAGCGCCCACAGCGCGAGCGAGCGCCGGCGGTCCTCGCAACCCTGATGCCAGGCGTCGGGGACAACCGCGGCGACGGCATGGATATCGTCCATCAGCGGCCCCGGAGGCGGCTCCCAGCGCCAGCCCGGCAATGCCATCGCTGGCGTCTGCAGCACCTGGTCGATCATGCGCACCAGATCGCCGAGTCCGCGCCCGCGCCGGGCCATCATCGGCACAACCGGCACGCCCAGGTCCTGTTGCAGACAATCGATATCGATCTGCTGGCCGCTCTCCAGCAGCGTGTCGGTCATATTCAGGGCAACGATGACCGGGACCCGCAATTCGATTATCTGCAGCACCAGGTAAAGATTACGGCTCAGCTGCGATGCATCGACGGTGACGATCACCAGATCGGTCGGTGGCAACGGGTCGATACCGGCGATCGCCTCCAGCGCCAGCAGTTCCTCATTACTGCGTGAAGCCAGGCTGTAGGTGCCTGGAGAATCCTCGATCGTGGCCATACGGCCGCCGGGCAACATGACCTTGCCGGTGCTGCGCTCGACGGTGATGCCAGGATAGTTGCCGATCTTGGCGCGGCCACCGGTCAGTTGATTGAAGACCGTGGATTTACCCGTGTTGGGGTTGCCGGCGATGACGATCGTCGGCGTCGAAGATGCCGTGGCGGTCCGCACCGGGGAGCTCAGGCCCCGGTAACGTGCAGATGCGTGGCCTCGGCATGGCGGAGGGAGAGCCGTGAGCGGCGCACTTCGAGTTCGAGTACCCCGCCGAGATCCAGCCGTCTGATCAGCTGCAGCGGGGTGCCGGGCAACAGACCCATTTCCATCAGTCGACGGCGCAGGGTCGGCTGCCCGTCAACGGAGATCAGGGTGGCTGTTGCGCCTTCCTGTAGCTGATCCAAACTGGTCATCAATGCCGGCCTTTTTGTGGTTTATGAGAATAATTCTCATTTCTACTGGTATTTATAATCGCTCCTGCGGGTCTTGGCAATGACCTGTGTCAAAACGGTGGAGACTATCCTCCAGCCCTCGCCACCCGTACCATCGGCGCCGGGCATCATGAACATCGCCATCCAGGACAAGATTTTTTGGGTCACCGGCGCCGCCATCGGGTTCGGCTGTCATCTGGCCGACTGCCTGCTCAAACGAGGCGCCCGGGTGATGATCACCGACCTGAACCTGGAAGGGCTGCAACGCGCCGCCCGCGCCCGCGACTGGCGCGAGGACCGAATACTGCTCCGGCAACAGGATGTCAGCGACGCGCACGGCTGGGATGCATTGCTGCATGAGCTGATCTTGCGCTGGGAGCGGCTGGACGTACTGTTAAATGTCGCCGGCATGATCCATCCGGGCTGGCTTGCCGAGGTCCGCGTCGAAGACATCGACCGGCATATCGATGTGAACTTCAAAGGTGTCGCGTTCGGCTCACGGGTCGCCGCCCGACGCATGCTCGGGGATGGCGGTGGTCACATCATAAATTTCGCATCGCTGGCGGGGATCGCGCCGATCACCGGTATCGGTCTGTATAGCGCCTCAAAATTCGCGGTACGGGCCTTCTCGCTGGTCCTGGCGCAGGAGCTGAAGCCGCGTGGCGTCTATGTGACAGTGGTCTGCCCGGATGCCATAGAGACGCCGATGCTGGTCCAGCAGGAGGCTTATGAGGAAGCGGCGCTGACATTCTCTGGCCGCCAGCCGTTGACGGTGCACGATATCGAGCGCGTGATTTTCGATCGGGTGCTGGTACGGCGGCCCCGTGAGGTCACCCTCCCCCTGAGCAGGGGCTTGCAGGCGCGGCTGGTGAGTCTGTTTCCCGGCTTTTCCGATTGGTTGACCGGTCTGCTGCGCCGCCGCGGCCGCAAGGTGCAAAAGACCCGTCAACGCATCGGACCGGTAAAGCGCTGAACACCGCTTACGCTGGCTCAAACTCCTCCAGCATGCGGATGTAGTTGGCGCGCTCGAACGCGGACGGATCCGCGACCCGGGACAGGCTCATGCTGCCGCGCAAGGGTTCCAGGGTGTCAAAGCCGTGACGGTCCATCCAGTCGCCGAGACCTTCTCTCAGGCTCTCCAGGTGGCCGATGCCGTGGCGTAACAGGCTCGATGTCGTCATCACCACGTCGGCGCCCGCCATCAGATATTTGATCACCTCGGCGGGTCCTTCCACGCCGGTCGACGCGGCAATCGAGGCGCCGAGCTTGCCGTACAACACAGAGATCCACAGCAGTCCGGCCCTGATCTCTTCCGCCCGACTCAATTCCAGGGTACGGGTTACCGCCATCTGTTCCAGATCGAAGTTGGGCTGATAGAACCGGTTGAACAACACCAGACCGTCCGCGCCGGCCCCGACCATCTGCTGCGCCATATGCGCGAAAGCACTGAAGAACGGCCCCACCTTGACCGCGACCGGGATCGAGACCGCGCCCTTCACCGCACGGATAATCTCCAGATAGCGGGATTCCACCTGCTGGCCGGATTCGGCGGCGTCGGCGGCGATGTAATAGATGTTCAGTTCGATGGCGCTGGCGCCGGCCTGCTCCATAGCCGTCGCGTGCCCGGTCCACCCCTCGGCGGTCACGCCATTGAGGCTGGCGATCAATGGGATATCGATCGCCGCGCTTGCGGTGGCCAGAATCTCCAGATACCGGTCTTCACTGGCGCGGTAACCGGTCAGCGGCGGGAAATAGGACAGGGCTTCGCCAAAGCTCTCCTCACCCGTCGTAAGCAGGCGGTCGATGGCCGCCGTCTCCTGGCGGATCTGTTCTTCAAACAGCGAATGCATCACCACGGCCGCCGCGCCGGCGTCCTCCATGCGGCGAATATTGTCTTCGCTGTCGGTCATCGGCGAGGCCGAGGCAACAATTGGATGAGACAGCGTCAGCCCCAGGTATTCAGTGTTCAGTTCCATTCGGGACACCTCGGGATGGGTCGTTTCCATGTGTGCTCGCGGCAGAAGCAAAGTGGAAGCTGGCGTCGCCGCGACTCGCCATCTCCTCGTAGATACCCCAGCGGACGTCGATATCCGTCTGCGCGGCGCGCATCAACGATTCGGCATTGGCCGGGTTGCTTGCGGCGAGCAGGCGATAACGCAGTTCGCGCTCCGCATAGTCCTTGAGGCGGATGCTGGGCCGCTGCGAGTCCAGCATGAAAGGGTTGCCGCCCTCCTCACGCAGCACCGGGTTATAACGGATCAGCGGCCAGTGTCCGCTGGCCACTGCCATCTTCTGCTGGCGCATGCCGAAACGCATATCGATGCCGTGAGCGATGCAGTGACTGTATGCGAGGATCAGCGAGGGCCCGGGGAAGCGCTCCGCTTCACGGAATGCGAGCAGCGTCTGCTGTGGGTTAGCGCCCATCGCGACGCGCGCGACGTAAACATTGCCGTAGGCGATGGCCTGCAGCGCCAGGTCCTTTTTCGGTGTCGGCTTGCCGCCGGCGGCAAATTTTGCCACCGCAGCCAGCGGCGTCGCCTTTGAGACCTGTCCGCCGGTGTTTGAGTAGACCTCGGTATCGAGCACCAGGATGTTGACGTCCCGTCCCTGCGACATCACATGGTCGAGACCGCCGTAGCCGATGTCATAGGCCCAGCCGTCGCCGCCAACGATCCAAACGCTGCGCCGGACCAGATGGTCCGCCACCGATTCGAGCTGGCGTGCGGCAGGCAGCTCGAGTGCCGCCAGCTGCCGTCTCAACTCTTCTACCCGGAGGCGCTGGATACGGATTTCTGATTCCTCATCCTGAACCGCGTTGAGCAGGTCGTTGACCAGATCGTCACCGAGCTGCGGGCGCAGGGTCCGCAGCAGACCCCGCGCCTCACTGCGATGCGTGTCTGCGCTGAGCCGGAAGCCGAAGCCGAATTCCGCGTTGTCCTCAAACAGGGAGTTGGACCAGGCCGGTCCGCGGCCTTCCGTGTTGGCGGACCAGGGCGTCGTCGGCAGGTTGCCGCCGTAGATCGACGAACACCCGGTGGCGTTGGCGATGACCGCGCGGTCGCCGAACAGCTGCGAGACCAGCTTCAGATACGGCGTCTCGCCGCACCCGGAGCAGGCGCCTGAGAACTGGAACAGCGGCGTCAGATGCTGGACCCCACGCACGGTGCTGAAATCGATACGACCCCGATCGGTCTCTGGCAATGACTCGAAGAAGCTCAGATTGCGGCGCTCGTCCTCGATCAGCGTACTCTTCTCAGCCATGTTGATGGCGCGCTTGCCCGATTGTTCTCCGCTGCGGGCGGGACAGGCGTCGACACACAGGGTGCAGCCGGTGCATTGATCCGGATGGATCTGCAGCGTGTAACGGATCTCGGGGTAGCCGCGTCCGCGCAGGACCGCGGAGCGGAAACCCGCCGGGGCGCCGTCGAGTCCGGACTCGTGATAGAAGCGGGCGCGGATCACGCCGTGGGGGCAGACCAGACCGCAGTTGCCGCACTGGATGCACAGCTCGGGCTCCCACACCGGGATCTGGTTGCTGAGATCGCGGCGCTCCCAGGCCGCGGTGCCGCTTGGCCACGTACCGTCGACCGGCAATGCACTGACCGGCAACTCGTCGCCGCGCCCCGCGATCATCATCGCCGTGACCCGTTTGACGAAATCCGGCGCACCGGCGGCGACTGGCGGCTCCATCGCCGCTCCTTCCCCGTCGGTGGTGGGCGGCAAAACCCGGGTGAGCGCCGCGCGCGCCGCATCCACCGCGGCAAAGTTCTGCCTTACGATCTCGGCTCCCTTGCGCTTATAGCTCTTTTCGATGGCCGCCTTGATTTTGTCGATAGCCTCGTCGTCGGGTATCACGCCGGAGAGGGCGAAGAATCCGACCTGCATCACCGTGTTGATGCGTCGTCCGAGCCCGGCCGCTGCGGCCACGCCATAGGCATCGATGACGTAGAAGTCGAGGTTCTTGTCACGGATCTGGCGGCGCACCGGATCCGGCAGCTGCGACCATACGGTCGCGGCATCGTAGGGGCTGTTCAACAGGAAGGTCGCGCCCGGCGCGGCCAGTTTCAGCACGTCGACCCGGTTGATAAAACCGAACTGGTGACAGGCGACAAAATTGGCGCTTTGTATCAGATAACTCGAGCGGATCGGATGGGGGCCGAAACGCAGATGGGACACGGTCTGTGATCCCGACTTTTTCGAGTCATAGACGAAATATCCCTGTGCGAAGCGCGCCGGATCCTCACCGATGATCTTGATGCTGTTCTTGTTGGCGCCGACTGTGCCGTCCGCGCCCAGGCCATAAAACACGGCGCGATAGGTCTCTTCCGGTTCAATCATAAAGCCGGTATCAATCTCCAGACTGGAGCCTGAGACATCGTCGTGGATACCGACCGTGAACGAATGCTTGAGCTTATCGCCGGCCAGGTGATCAAACACCGCCTTGACCATGGCCGGCGTGAATTCTTTCGACGACAGGCCATAGCGTCCGCCGATCAGTTCGATCTCCGGTCGCGCGCCGGCCAGGCATGTGCTGACGTCCATAAACAGCGGTTCTCCCAGCGCGCCGGGCTCCTTGCAGCGGTCGAGTACCGCTATCACCCGCGCCGATGCGGGCAGCGCATCGAGGAAGGCGGTCGTGGAGAACGGCCGGTACAGGCGGACCTGGAGCATGCCGACCCGCTCGCCCCGGGCGCAAAGATAGTCCACCGTCTCGCGCGCCGTGTCCGCGCCAGAACCCATCAACACGATGATGCGTTCTGCATCGGCCGCACCGTGGTAATCGAACAACCTGTAGCGTCGCCCGCAGCGCGCCGCGAGCTTGTCCATCGCCGCCTGCACCTGGGTCGGGAGCTCACGATAGAACGGATTGACCGTTTCGCGCGCCTGGAAATAGACATCCGGGTTCTGGCTGGTGCCGCGTATAAACGGGCGCTCCGGACTCAGGCCCCGCTGACGGTGGGCAAAGACCAGCTCCGTCGGCAGCAGCGCGCGGATATCGTCATCTTCGAGCAGGGTGACCTGATTGACCTCGTGGGAGGTTCGGAAGCCATCAAAGAAATGCACAAAGGGGACGCGGCTGGCGAGTGTCGCAGCCTGCGCGACCAGCGCGAGATCGTGCGCCTCCTGCGGCGAGCCGGAACAGAGCAGGCCGAATCCGGTGCCCCGCACCGCCATCACATCCTGGTGATCGCCAAAGATCGACAGACCCTGGGCGGCCAGCGAGCGCGCCGCTACGTGCAGGACCAACGGGCTGAGCTCGCCGGCGATCTTGTACATATTCGGGATCATCAGCAACAGACCCTGGGAGGCAGTAAATGTGGTGGTCAAACCACCGGTCTGCAGGGCCCCGTGTACGGCGCCGGCGACGCCGCCCTCGCTTTGCATCTGGCTGATAACCGGTATCTGTCCCCAGACATTGGGCAGCTTCTGGTTGGCCCATTGATCGGCCAGTTCAGCCATCGGCGAGGAGGGCGTAATCGGATAGATGGCGCAGATCTCATTGCTGCGATAAGCCACATGGGCGACGGCTTCGTTGCCGTCGATCGTAACCCGCCGGGGGCCGGGGCTGTTGGCCGGGCTGTTGGCAATCATGGCGCGCTCGTCTCCTCGACGACGGTGGCGTCCGTCGTCGGTTCCGGGATCATCTGGATGGCATGACAGGGGCACTGTTCGAAACACACCGCACAGCCAGTACAGCGGTCGAAGTCGTAGCGGTAGCGACGCCCGGGACCCAGTTTGATGATCGCGTCTTCCGGGCAGGCGCCAAAACAGCCGTCGCATTCAAAACAGTTGCCACAGGACAGACAACGTCCTGCCTCGTAGACCGCCTCATCCGCACCCAGACCCAGCGTCACTTCCTCGAAACCCGACCGGCGCCGCGCCCGCTCGATCTGCTCCTGGGTCGGCATCCTCGAGTCGGTCGCGAACCACGGACGCAGCAGATCTGCGGTGGCAAGCGGACCGGTTGGTCGCAGCGGCAGACTCTCGCCGCGGAGAAAAGCGTCGATACACCGGGCTGCCCGTTTGCCGTGCCCGACGCCATTGGTCACGGTGCGTTCGGTGGGCACCATGTCGCCACCGGCGAACAAGCCGCGACAGCCCGTCATCAACTGGTCGTCGACGATGACCGTGCCGTCGGACTTGAGCTCCACGCCCGGCACGCGGCTGAGAAAACTGGCATCCACGTTCTGGCCCAGCGCCAGGATCAGCGAATCGGCCTCCAGGGTTTGCAGACGACCAGTGGGGTGGGGTCGTCCATCGGTGCCGATCTCCATCTCCTCGACCGTCATCCGGGTCTGATCGATCTCGCGGATCGTGCGCAACCAGTTGATCTTGACCCCTTCTTCCAGTGCTTCGTCCGCCTCAAAGGGATGGGCCGGCATATGCTCGCGGTCACGCCGGTAGATGATCAGCGCCTCCGAGGCGCCGAGACGCTTGGCCACTCTGGCCGCATCCATTGCGGTGTTGCCACCGCCGTAGATGGCCACCCGGCGGCCGAGCTTGGGCGCATCACCCTGCTCGACGCTTTTGAGGAAACTGACCGCGTCCAGGATCTTGCCGGCGTCACGGGCCGGGATCTCCACATGTTTTGACAGATGCGCGCCGATCGCCAAAAACACTGCATCGAAGCCGCCGCTTTCCTGTTCGGCCAACACATCGTCGACCTTGTGTCCCAACACGATACGCACGCCCAGGGACTGGATACGCCGGATCTCGGCGTCGAGCACATCGCGGGGCAGGCGGTAGGCGGGGATGCCAAAATGCATCATGCCGCCAGGTACGGGGCCAGCCTCGCGGATCTCGACCTCGTGGCCCAGGCGACAGAGGTGGTAGGCGGCGGACAGCCCGCTGGGCCCGGCGCCGATCACCAGGACCCGCCGCCCGCTCGCGGCCGATGGTGCCGGCAGCGGCCAGTTCTTCTCGATGGCGAGATCGCCAAGAAAACGTTCGACCGCGTGGATGCTGACCGCGGCATCCATGCCGGTGCGGTTGCATTGATTTTCGCAGGGGTGGTAACAGACCCGACCGTGGACAGCCGGCATCGGGTTGTCGGCGACCAGGATTTCCCATGCTGCGCGCGGATTGCCGTTTTGGACTTCGCTGAGCCAGCCCTGGATATTCTCGCCGGCGGGGCAGCCGTGGTTGCAGGGCGGCAGCAGGTCCCGATAGTCGGGCCGCCGTCGCCGCAATGGGCCGGAGAACGGCTCATGGTGGAGGTCCGCGGGTCGGGTAAGATCATGGCGCCGATCGATCACGGTTGAGTCCTCCACCGTCTAGCCGCGGCAGCGGCTGTGGCTGGTTGTAAGGGCCGGAGACAAGGCGTGACAAAGACGACGCAGTCTCGCTGGCGCTAGAATCTGTCCCGGCCGTCGCGCACGGCCGTCACGTTCTGCTGATGGGAAGCGATCGATCATGGCCAGATACCAGTGTCCCGAATGTCCCTATGTCTATGACGAAGACCTCGGCGACGAGACCCACGGCATCCCCGCGCGGACCCGCTGGCAAGATGTCGATCCCGAGTTCTGGTGTCCCGACTGCGGCACGGTTCCGAAAGCGGACTTTGTGCTGGGCTCCTGATCATGCCGATTCCGGCCGACCGGCCGGCACCACCAGTACAGGACAACGGGCTTTTTTCAGAACCGTCCTGCTGACGCTGCCGAGCAGCAGACTCATGGCCGCGCCAAAGCCATGCGTGCCGACGATGATCATGTCGGCATTCAGCTCATCGGCCTGTCTCAGGATCAGCGCGGCGGGTGGGCCCTGGACCAGCAGTCCGGTCGCTTCGATCCCGGCATCCCGGGCCGCCGCCGCGGCCTCCTGGATCAGACGATGTTCCTCCCGATATGCATTGGCCGTCTGCTTGCGGTCGCTCCGCTCGCCGGCGCCATAGCCCTTGAATGCCGGTTCTGGCGCCGCCGCATGGATCAACCAGAGCTCTGCGTCGAGTGCCGCCGCCTGACGCTGAGCGATCTCGAGGACTTGCTCGGTCTGGGGGAAAAAATCGACCGCCACCAGGATCTTCATAGCGACCTCGCAGATCTGCCGCATTGCTTCAAACCTAGCAGAACGCGCGAGGGCCGGACTTGCGCCAGATCAACTGCCGGCAGCACGCAGGCGGGCCCGCGCTGCCTCAGGCAAACAAATCGCGAAGCGCATCGGCCAGCAGACGATACTGAGCCGGGTGGTTGTAGTTCTGGGCCGATATGCGGATCAGACGGTGAGGCACCTCCGGCCAGGGGATGACGGGCACCTCTATCTTCCACCGCTGCAGCAGTTCGTCCTGCAGCGGATCGGCATACATCGCGGATTTTGGTGGTTCCATGGCGCCGTCCGGGAGCGGCAGTGCAGCCAGCGACCCGATCATGGTGTCGGGGCTGGGCAGCTCGAGACCCAGGGCTTCGGCGAGTTCGCGCCGGCCATCAAGGGTCAGCGCGCGATTGTGCGCGCGCAGCGCCGGCCAGCCGCCAGGCAGCAGGGACCCCATAAAACGGAGTGCCGCCGGCACACAGAGCATCGGCGACGGGTCATCGGTCCCCACCCAGTCGAATTCCTGCAGGAATCGTGAGCGATCCTGCCGCGGTGAATTGGCGCCGTGGCTGATCGCCACAGGACGGATCTCCGCCTGCCGGTCCGGATGCACATAGAGAAAACCGGCACCCTTTGGCGCGCACAACCACTTGTGGCAATTACCGGTGTAATAGGCCGCGCCTGTTTCCGTGAGTCGCAGGTCCAGCATCCCTGGCGCGTGGGCGCCGTCAACCAGCGTATCGATCCCTTGCGCCGCCAGCGCGGCGACAATGCGCCTGATCGGCAGCACCAGCCCGGTCTGGCTGGTCACATGATCGATCAGCGCCAGTCGGGTGCGGGCGCCGGCGCGCTCGAGTATGGCGTCCACGGCCTGATCCGCATCGGCCAGCGGGAACGGCATCTCCGCAATCACGACCCTGGCGCCCGCGCGTCCGGCGACATACTCCAGCGCGTTGCGGCAGGCGTTGTATTCGTGGTCTGTGGTCAGGAGTTCGTCACCGGGCGCAAGAGACAGCGAGCGCAGCACCGCGTTGACCCCGCTGGTGGCGTTCGGCACCCAGGCGATATCGGTGCATGGTGCATGCAGGAAGTCCGCAAGCTCGGCGCGCGCCGCATCGAGCAGGCGCTCGAGGTCGCGCACAAAAAATTGTACTGGCTGACGTTCCATACGCAGGCGGATCCGGTCCTGTTCCGCCAGCACAGCCCTCGGACACGCGCCAAAAGACCCGTGGTTGAGGAAAACCAGCTCCGGGTCCAGGGCCCAGCGATCATCCGTCTGGTCCGCGTTTGTCGTCATTGCTGCGCCTCCGATTATGCGTGTATGCATATGTGTGCCGGTTGGCTACCGGCCGCAGCCAAGCATGGTCACGCTTGCGATGTCGTGTAAAGCGCATCTGCTCAGGGACAAGCCCGGTTGGCGATGACCTACACTCGGTGCAGAGCATGCTGACAGGGGCGGTGATGAGCAATCAGGTCGAGGCGGCAGCAGCGTCCGGGCAAGAGGCGGTGTTCCGGATCCAGGGATTGACCAAGATCTACCTCATGGGCGAGGTCCAGGTCCATGCCCTGCGTGGTGTCGATCTCGAATTCTTTCAGGGCGAGATGACCGCGCTGCTCGGTCCTTCGGGCAGCGGCAAATCCACGCTGCTGAATATCATCGGCGGGCTGGACACACCGACCGCAGGCCGGGTCTGGTATCGGGGCACCGACCTGACCGCCGCGAGCGAAAAGGCGCTGACCCAATACCGACGTCAGCACGTGGGTTTCGTGTTCCAGTTTTACAATCTGATTCCGAGTCTCACCGCGCGCGAAAACGTATCGGTCGTCACCGAGATCGCGACCGATCCGATGTCAGCTCAGGAGGCGCTCGCGCTGGTCGGTTTGTCCGCCAGGCTGGATCATTTTCCGGCGCAACTGTCCGGTGGGGAGCAACAGCGAGTGGCGATCGCCCGCGCGATTGCGAAGAATCCGGCAGTGCTGTTGTGCGACGAGCCGACCGGCGCGCTGGACTCGACCACCGGTGTGGTCGTGCTCGAGGCCCTGGAGCGGGTCAACCGGGAACTGGGAACGACCACGGCGCTTATCACCCATAACGCGGGGATCTCGGCCATGGCGGATCGCGTCATCCGCCTGGCCGACGGGCACATTGCGGAGACCGTGCGCAATCCGGTACGCCGATCCGCTCACGATATCCAGTGGTAGAGGGTCTTGTCGGCATTACAAAAAAAATTGTTCAGGGACCTGGCCGGGATGGCGGGCCAGGCTCTGGCCATCGCCATGGTTATCGCGGCGGGTTCCGCCACCTACATCATGTCGGTCAACGTCTATGAGGCGCTCAGCGAGACCCGGCACGAATATTACGAGCGCGAGCGCTTTGCCGAGGTATTCGCGAATCTGACCCGGGCGCCGCAGAGTCTGGCGGCGCGGGTCGAGGCTCTCCCCGGTGTGGACCGCGTGCAAACCCGGGTGGTGGCGGCGGCGCTGATCGACGTGCCGGACTTCGCAGATCCAGTGACCGGACGACTGGTGTCGATCCCGGATGACGCCGATCCGCTGCTCAACGGCATCCATCTGCGTCGCGGCCGTCTGCCACAGCCCGGCCGCGATGATGAGGTGTTGGTCAGCGAGGCCTTTGCCGACGCGCACGGGTTGCGGCCCGGTGACCGACTCTCGGTGTTGATCAAGGGCCGTTATCGGACCGTAAGCCTGGTCGGTGTCGCGCTGTCACCGGAATTTATCTACCAGATCGCGCCCGGGCGGATCCTGCCGGACTTCAAACGCTATGGCGTGCTGTGGATGTCGCGCAAACCGCTGGCCGCGGCCTACGAAATGGAGGAGGGTTTTAACGATATCCTGCTCGGTCTGGCGCCAGGGGCTGATCCCGAGTCGGTGATCGAGCAGCTCGATTTGCTGCTGGAGCCCTATGGCGGTCTCGGCGCCTTCGGTCGTGAAGACCAGATCTCGCACAAGTTTCTCAACGAGGAATTCCGCCAGCTGCAACAGACTGCCGGTCTGTTCTCCGGCATCTTTCTCGGCGTCACCGCGTTCCTGCTCAACGTGGTGATCGGCCGTCTGGTCAACACTCAGCGCGAGCAGATCGCGATCCTCAAGGCGTTTGGTTACGGCAATGTCCAAATCGGCTGGCATTACGTGCAGATGGTCCTGGCGATCGTGCTGCTCGGCGTGCTGGCGGGCACCGGCCTGGGCGCCTGGCTCGGTGGCGGGCTCAGCGAGCTCTACATGGACTATTACCGATTCCCGTTCCTGCGGTATCGGGTCCACGCGGACACGGTCCTGGTGGCAACTCTTGTCACCGGTCTCGCTGCCGTCGCCGGGACCCTCGGGGCCGTCCGGCAGGCGGTCCGCTTACCGCCCGCCGAGGCGATGCGCCCGGCGCCGCCGGAGACCTACCATACGTCCTGGCTCGAACGTCTCGGATTCAGAGGCCGGCTGGATCAGCCGAGCCGCATGATCCTCAGACACATCAGCCGCCGGCCGCTCAAATCGGCCTTGACTGCGGCGGGCATCGCCATGGCCTGCGGCGTGATGATGCTCGGCACGTTCTTCACCGATGCTATGGACGAGATGGTCGAGATCGAATTCGGCCTGGCTCAGCGAGAAGATCTGGCCGTGAGCTTTTATGATCCGACATCGCTGCGCGCGGTCCACGAACTCCGTGGGCTCCCCGGCGTGCACTACGTGGAGCCGTTCCGCTCGGTGCCGGTGAGGCTGCGTGCCGGGCCGCGCAGCTATCGCACCAGCATCCTCGGTTACCGGCCCGACGCGGTGCTGCATCGGGCTCTGGATGACGAATTACAGCCGCTGCGCCTGCCCGATCAGGGCGTATTGCTGACCGAGCAGCTTGCCGGGATTCTCGGGATTGCGCCCGGAGACGCCGTCGAGGCCGAAATCCTCGAGGGCCGCAGACCCCGCCGCCAGGTTGAAGTAGCCGGCGTTGTGCGCCAGTACATCGGCATCGGTGCGTACATGAGTCTCGATGGTCTCAACCGGCTGATGCAGGAGGGTCACGCCATCTCCGGCGCCTATCTGGCCGTGGACAGTCTGCAGCGCGATGACATATATCAGCGGCTGAAAGACACGCCCCGGGTCGCGGCCACCGAAGCCAGCGACGCGCGCCTGGAGAACTTCTATGACTCCATCGCAGAGTTCCTGCTGACCTACATGGGCTTTATCAGCGTCCTGTCCGCCGCGATAGTCTTTGGCATTGTCTACAACAGCGCCCGCATCGCGCTTGCCGAGCGGGGCCGCGAACTGGCGAGTCTGCGCGTGCTGGGATACACACGCGCCGAGGTGTCCTACATCCTGCTCGGCGAACTGGGGCTGCTGACCCTGCTTGCGATCCCGCCGGGCTTCGGGCTCGGTTATCTGCTGTCGGCCTGGATGGTCGCTACGCTGCCGCATGAGTTGTTCCGGATCCCGCTGGTGCTGGAGCACGATACGTACGCGCTGGCGGCGGCGATCGTGATCGCGGCGGCAGCCATCTCGGGGCTCATCGTGCGACAGCGCGTCGATCACCTGGATATGGTGGCCGTTTTGAAAACACGGGAATAGGATGTGCACATGCCTTCCGCCAGAACCTTCGCGTTGATTTCGTTCGCGCTGCTTGTTGTTGCCGCGCTGATCTTCGGCTTTATGCCGCGGCCGATCCTGGTCGACACGGCGGAGGTCAGCCGGGGCCCGCTGGTCGTCACCGTGGAAGAAGAAGGTCGCACGCGCGTCATCGACCGGTATGTGATGTCAGCACCGGTAGCGGGGTTTGCGCGGCGCATCGAGCTCGACGTAGGCGATCAGGTCAGCAAGGGAGATGTGTTGCTGGAGCTGGAACCGCTGCGCTCGGATGTGCTCGATCCCCGCAGGCGCGCCGAGGCGGAGGCCCGGGTGCAGGCTTCCGGCGCGGCTCGTGCTGGCGCCAGTCAAAACGTGGCAGCAGCCCGGGCCGACGCCGAGTTCGCCGCCCGCGAACTGGCCAGGAAAGAGAAGTTGCGCGCCGACCGCACGATCTCGGAAGACGAGCTCGACCGAGCCCGGGCAAAGGCTCGCTCCGCCGCTGCCAACCTCCGCTCGGCAGAGTTTGCCGTGGATGTCGCGCAGCACGAGCTGGAGGCGGCCGAGACTGCGTTGGTCTATTCGGCGGCCACCACGGGCGAGGGACCGCAGGAGATGGTGCCGGTCAGCTCTCCGGTGGACGGACGCGTGCTGGCGGTGATCCGCGAGAGCGAGGGCGTGGTCGACTCCGGCCAGGCGCTGATCGAGATCGGCGATCCCGCGGCGCTCGAAGTCGAAGTGGATGTGCTGTCCGAAGATGCGGTGAAGATCGAGCCCGGCGCCCGGGTAGAGTTTCACCGTTGGGGTGGCGAGCAACCGTTAAACGGCGTCGTGCGGGTCGTTG
>Ga0265303_10000903_pt1 | contig 17683 bp, 15 predicted proteins | sample Helome_2_FD_192494 | JGI IMG/M metagenome (GOLD analysis project Ga0265303, IMG submission 192494) | Marine sediment microbial communities from subtidal zone of North Sea - Hel_20160317 (Illumina Assembly) | ecosystem: Environmental > Aquatic > Marine > Subtidal zone > Sediment ... | reverse complement strand
TTGTACCTGTAGTTCCCATACTACTTACAAAGTGAGTAACTTTACCTTTAGTATCATTCCAGATTTCAGGTGCTGTAGTTTTGTAATGTGCTAATGGATTATCAGAGTTAGAGAATTGATTAAGAATAATCCCACGCCCTGATTTATTCATATTTTCAGCTACATCTCTTGCTTCCTCCATTCCACCCTCTTTTGAAGTCAGCACAATCTCTGCGCCATATGCACTCATAGACTGACGTCGTTCCACACTAAGATGCTCTGGCATTACTAGTATCATTCGATAATCCAACATTGCAGCAACCATCGCTAAAGCTATGCCAGTATTACCACTAGTTGCCTCAATCAAAGTATCCCCTGGTTTAATTTCCCCACGCTTCTGTGCATTTAAAACCATTGACAAAGCCGGGCGATCTTTTACAGAGCCTGCAGGATTATTCCCTTCCAGTTTAGCAAGAAAAATATTACTAGTCTTACCAGGCAAGCGTTTGAGCCTTACCAAAGGTGTATTCCCAACAAAATTTTCAATAGCATTAAACATTATGAATATTGTATCTTTAGTATCTTTTCAAAAAAATAAAATCTATTCCTCTTGAATTATTGAACGTTTTTCCGGGAACCATGCACTGAAAGAGCTCCCCTTCCCTGGCTTACTAATAATCTCCAAATGCGCCTGGTGACGACTAAGAATATGTTTAACAATTGCAAGCCCCAAACCCGTACCACCAGTTCCTCGTGAACGACTAAGATCCACTCGGTAAAAACGTTCAGCTAAACGTGGAATATGTTCCTGATCAATGCCAATACCGCTATCCTGTACAGTAAAAACGCCCTTCCCATTTTGATAATCCCACTTCAAATCAACTTCTCCTCCCTCAGGAGTATAGCGTATGGCATTACTAACAAGATTACTAAATGCACTTCGTAATTCATCCGGGCTCCCCTGTAACTTTATATCAGTATCAAGAGTAAGATTAATATGATGACGTCCAGCACTTAAAGATTCTGCTTCATGATATAACTCATGCAGTATCTCCGTCACGTTGATATCTTCTTCGCGTACCTGATTTTGTGTATTCTCAAGCCGTGACAGTGTAAGCAAATCTTCTACCAGACGTTCCATACGCTTGGTCTGATCAGTCATGAGAACAAGCGCTCGCTTACCCATATCAGAAGAGATCCATTTTTCTTCTGAAGCAGTTTCAAAAAAACCACCAATCACTGTTAGTGGCGTACGCAGTTCATGTGAAACATTGGCAACAAAATCTCTCCTCATCGTCTCCACACCTTCAAGACGTGTAATATCTCGACTTATTAGTAACTTCTGTTTATCTCCATATGGCACTAACTGTAGAGAAAGAATCATTTCCTGATGCCTCGCTTGTTTGACTACCAGAGGTTCACTGTAATTATGAGTTGACAAGTACTCAGCAAACTGAGGCTGACGCACCAGAAAAGTAATTTGTTGATCAGCATCTCGCTTAAAATCTATACCGAAATGTTGTTCAGCAACCGGATTACACCATTCGATGCGATCTGCTTCATCCAAAATTACTACGCCTTCAGGCATTGCTGAAGTGGCTCGCCGAAGACGTTCAAGTGCTAAACTTAACTGTTGGTGACTTTGATTCTGATTTCGCATAAGACGAGCTAGTCGCGCAAACACGTCACCCCAAGCACCAGACCCATCAGGCAAAGAAACAGTTGTAGGATCAGAAATTTGTAACCATCTATCTAAAGCCGTTAAATAATGTAAATGATAAATAACAAGTAACAATAATGTCACGCTATAGAACAATAACGCGATAACAATATCAAAAATTATCCACAAGCTACCTGTTACAGCAGTTAGTAAAATGATAATAAATAAACTTCTTGGAAAATGGGACACGTAATTTATTCCAAAGCCAAAGAACAAAGCTGGATCATCATTTCAATATTATCCCATACCCTATGCCCTTCCAACAGACAGTCGATAACCTGATCCTCTTACAGTTTGCACCAACCCATCCTTGCCAACAGGCTCCAGTATCTTACGTAATCTTCTTATATGAACATCAACTGTACGATCTTCAACAAAAACATGATCTCCCCATACTCCATCAAGTAATTGTGAGCGTGAATGTACTCGCTCTGAATGAGTCATTAAGAAATACAATAGCCGAAACTCTGTAGGGCCTAATATCACCTCATGGTCACTTACAGTCACACGATGCGTAACCGGATCAAGTCTTAATCCGCTAATTTCAACAATATCATCAGCGGCCTCTGGTGAGCGTCGTCGTAAAACTGCCTTAATCCGTGCAACCAACTCACGTGGTGAAAAAGGCTTAGTAATATAGTCATCTGCACCGACCTCTAACCCTGATACTTTATCACTCTCCTCTGTGCGTGCAGTAAGCATAATAATGGGAATATTCTTAGTTCTAGGGACTTGCCGCAACATTTTTGCAAATTCAATACCACTCATTCCTGGCAACATCCAGTCAAGTAATACTAAATCAGGCAGCACATCATTCACAATTTTCATGGCCTGCTCTGCATCCCCAGCACAAAATGTTTCATGCCCAGCTTGTCGCAAACCATACGAAATTAGTTCCTGTATTGCTGGCTCATCTTCTACAACTAGTATAGTTGCTGCCATTTATACTTTCCTTTAATAATTCAGAAGTACTATTTTAATACTACAATGACATAAAAAAATACAAATCTAAGTTTTAAAGTATTGAGGCACTACGATTAACAGATCAGCAACAATGGTAATAATTAAAACTATCAAGCTGAAGCTTGCGGGAATTCATTTTATACTATTTAACCCGTATATTTAGTACAGTTCTGAGATAGTGTCCTGTAAAACTCATCTTATGTTTTGCAACTTCCTCTGGCGGCCCTTCAACAATAACCTGGCCACCAGCATTACCACCTTCAGGACCAAGATCAATAACCCAATCTGCAGTTTTAATTACATCAAGATTATGCTCAATCACTACTACAGTATTTCCATGGTCTCGTAATCGGTGTAAAACTTTTAACAACATATCTATATCTTGGAAATGTAATCCAGTAGTTGGCTCATCAAGTATATACAAGGTTCGCCCTGTATCACGTTTTGAAAGTTCCAATGATAATTTTACACGCTGAGCTTCGCCTCCTGAAAGTGTAGTCGCAGATTGTCCTAGTGTAATGTAACCTAATCCCACATCTATTAAAGTTCTCAGTTTACGAGCCACAACGGGTACTTGAGCAAAAAATTCATATGCATGCTCAACTGTCATTTGTAGAATCTCAATAATGTTCTTGCTCTTATACTGAATTTCAAGTGTCTCACGGTTATAACGCTTACCATGGCAAACGTCACAGGATACGTATATATCTGGCAAGAAATGCATTTCTACTTTAATCAGGCCATCTCCTTGACAAGCTTCGCAACGACCACCTTTAACATTAAAAGAAAATCGACCAGGGCTATAACCACGTTCTCGCGCTTGAGGGACACCTGAAAATAATTCTCGGATGGGCGTGAATAATCCAGTATAAGTTGCTGGATTAGAACGCGGAGTGCGTCCAATTGGGCTCTGATCCATATTAATAACTTTATCAAAAAAAGCTATTCCTTCAATAGATTGATGAGGTGCAGGCTCTACATTACTACCATATAAATGTCGTGCCATAGCATAGTAAAGAGTATTATTGACAAGTGTAGACTTACCGGAACCAGATACTCCTGTAATACAAACAAACATTCCTACAGGCAGGTTAAAATTAATATTCTTCAGATTGTTACCTGAAGCTCCTTTGATTGTCAGCCAACGATCATCTATCGGCTTAATTCGCTTTTTAGGTAACTCGATATCTAGCTCACCAGAAATATACTTCCCAGTAAGCGACTCTTTACTTTTGTGAATAGCTTCTGGTTTTCCCTGAGCAACGATAAACCCACCATGCTCACCTGCGCCAGGACCCATGTCTACCACATAGTTAGCAGAAAGTATGGCATCTCGATCGTGTTCTACAACAATCACACTATTACCAAGGTCTCGTAAATTCTTTAGAGTGTCTAAGAGGCGTCCATTATCACGCTGATGCAATCCAATTGAAGGTTCATCTAGAACGTACATTACACCTGTCAACCCTGATCCAATCTGACTCGCTAATCGAATACGCTGTGATTCACCACCTGATAACGTATCAGCAGATCGGTCCAATGACAGGTAATCAAGCCCAACATTATTTAGAAACTGTAAGCGACTAGATATTTCTTTAACAATTCGTTCAGCAATGGAACGCTTGTGCCCAGTAAGTTTCATTTGATCGAAAAAATTCCTAGCTTGTTTGAGTGGCAGTGCATTAATTTCATAAATAGCTTGCCCCCCAACCTTAACGTGACGAGCTTCACGACAAAGACGAGTACCTTCACATTTGGGGCAAGTTTGAGAATTAAGATACTTTGCTAGCTCTTCTCGAACCGCTAATGAATCTGTCTCTTTATAGCGACGCTTCAAACTTGGAATAACACCTTCAAAAACGTGCTCTCTCCTACTCCTAGAACCGTTCCCAGTTAGATAAAAAAATAAAATCTTCTCCTTGCCTGACCCATTCAGGATGGTATCTTGTATATTAGAAGAAAGTTTTTCAAATGGTTTTTCCAAGTCAAAGCTATAGTGCTTTGAAAGCCCTTCTAATATCTGAAAATAAAATTGATTGCGCCGATCCCAACCTTTAATTGCACCAGACGCTAATGATAGATGGGGGAAGGCAACAACACGTTTAGGATCAAAAAATGTAATTTGCCCAAGACCATCACATTCTGCACATGCCCCCATGGGATTGTTAAAGGAGAATAATCTTGGTTCTAATTCTGATAGAGAATAATTACACATGGGGCAACTAAACTTAGCAGAAAAGAGATACTCACGACCAGAATCTATTTCTACAGCTAATGCCCGTCCATCAGCATGACGTAGTGCCGTCTCAAATGACTCAGCAAGACGTTGTTTACAATCAGACGAGATTTTTAGACGATCCACTACTATTTCTACTGTGTGCTTCTTAGTTTTTTGTAATTTTGGAAGATCATCAATTTCATAAATCTTTCTATCGATCCGTAACCGTACAAAACCTTGCGCACATAATTCATCAAAAAGATCTGCCTGCTCCCCTTTCCGCCCCACTACAATAGGGGAAAGAATCATTAATTTAGTATCTAATGGAAGCTGCAATACATGATCTACCATTTGCGAAACACTTTGGGCTGCCAAAGTAATCTGATGATCTGGACATTGTGGATCACCTATACGTGCAAATAATAAACGCATGTAATCATGAATTTCAGTTACAGTCCCAACTGTAGAGCGTGGATTATGAGAGGTTGCTTTCTGTTCTATAGCTATTGCAGGAGATAGTCCCTCGATCAAGTCTACATCTGGCTTTTCCATTAACTGAAGGAATTGCCGAGCGTATGCCGAAAGAGACTCTACATAGCGCCGCTGACCTTCTGCATAAAGTGTGTCGAAGGCAAGCGAGGATTTACCTGATCCTGATAAGCCGGTAATTACAATTAATTTATTACGTGGCAGATCAATACTGATATTTTTTAGATTGTGAGTACGTGCACCACGAATTTTGATAAGTTCCATCGTCTACCTAAGCACTGATCAACCTGCTAATATACCCAACTTTCTAGTGTTTTCCTAATCTGATTAATGTCTGTCTCTTCATCTCCTGAAAAAATGTCCCCAATTGAGATCCGAGCTACTGCTGGCTTAGCAACGATCTATGGGTTACGCATGCTTGGAATGTTCATCATTCTCCCAGTATTTGCGTTTTATGCGGAGCACCTACCCGGGGGAGACAATTACACACTAGTCGGTATTGCGCTTGGTGCCTACGGACTCACTCAGGCAATACTTCAAATCCCTTTTGGCTGGCTGTCTGATCGTATCGGACGAAAACCAGTTATTTATATTGGTTTAATATTATTTACTCTAGGAAGTTTTATTGCAGCTTCTGCTGATAACATTTATTGGGTAATCTTTGGTCGTGTTGTCCAAGGTTCAGGCGCAATCTCTGCTGCAGTAATGGCACTGGCTGCTGATCTTACTCGTGAAGAACATCGCACCAAAGCCATGGCTGCAATTGGAATGACTATTGGTACTGTCTTTGCTCTTTCACTTATCATTGCGCCCGGATTAAACCGCCTGATAGGAGTACCAGGGATCTTTATCATGACAGGAATACTTGCATCACTAGCTATCATAGTGGTTTACAAGATTATTCCTAATCCGCTAATTTGCCGCTTCCATTCAGATACTGAGGCAGCTCCCGGACGCTTCATCAATGTATTACAGAATCCTGAATTGTTACGCCTGAATTTCGGTGTATTTGCCTTACATGCTACACTTATGGCACTTTGGCTTGTAGTTCCACTATCACTACGAAGAGCTGGATTAGAAGCAGATGACCATTGGCAGATATATTTGCCAGTATTACTTGTTTCCATGGTACTCATTATTCCGGCTATCATCTATTCTGAAAAGAAAGTTAAGCTTAAACCAGTATTTTCAATTGCAGTATTTATATTACTTTTAAGCCAAGGTCTATTAGCACTTGCACTTGATTCTATATTGGGAATGACAATCGCGTTGCTGGTATTCTTTACAGCATTCAATCTTCTTGAAGCCAGTTTACCATCTCTTATTTCAAAAATTTCTCCGGTAGGCGCGAAAGGAACGGCTATTGGTGTATATAGTAGCATCCAATTTCTAGGAGCGTTTATTGGAGCAACTATAGGAGGTTATCTATATGAGCATCAAGGTGGCCCAGCATTATTTGCATTTTGTAGCATTCTACTGGCATTATGGCTAGTACTTGCTATTACTATGAAAGCTCCTGCAGCAGTGCGTACAAAAATGTACCATGTGAAGGAAATGGAAACAGATGAAGCTAATGGCTTATCACGAGAACTGGCATCTTTAAATGGTGTTCATGAGGCTCTGGTACTAGCCAATGAAGGAGTCGCTTACCTAAAAGTAGATATGAAGGGTTTTGATGAAGCAAGAGTTGTTCAAATACTAGAGGGAGAAGTATAAATGGCATCAATTAACAAAGTCATACTCATTGGAAATCTTGGTAAAGACCCCGAGGTTCGTTACATGCCTAATGGTGACGCAGTCACCAACATCACATTAGCAACTACCGAAACTTGGAAAGACAAAGCAGGTGAGAAACAAGAAAAAACTGAATGGCACCGTATAACATTTTATAGAAGACTTGCTGAAATTGCAGGTGAATATCTAAAAAAAGGTCGGTCAGTATATGTTGAAGGCAGGCTGGAAACTCGAAAATGGACAGATAAAGCAGGAACTGACCGATACACAACTGAAATAATCGCAAATGATATGAAAATGCTGGGCAGTAAACCTGGAGGCAGTAGTTTTGAAGTAGAAAGCAAGAATGATAAGATCACGTCTACTAAAGATAGCTCTGCAAACGCTGCTAATAACGGGTTTGGAGATATGGATGATGATATACCATTTTAGTGCTTTACCAGAAACTACAACCTAATTATTTAACTAATCCTTCTAAGCACTATAATTGGTGGGCTCGTTAGTGCACTTCGTGTACCCATCATTCCTGCTACCATCACGCCTAAAATCCCGGCAAATAAACCTATCAGCCAAATCCAAATATTAAAGGTATAAGGAAGATTTAATGTGTATTTTCCGATAACATAACCCAATGCACTTGCTCCCATTGAAGCAAATAGTCCGGACAAACCACCAAGTATTACGAATTCGACTGCCCAAGCACTAATTAATTGACTGCTTCTTGCACCTAGAGTGCGAAATATTGCTGCCTCATAAATACGTTCATCTTGGGTAGAGATAACTGCCGCATACAATACTATTATTCCAGCTAAGAGTGTAAACAAGAAAACAAATTCAATCGCTTTAGTTACTTGCTCAATAACTTTCTGTACTTGAGTAATAATAGTTGCTACATCTATTACCAAGAAGTTTGGAAAAGATACAACCAATTGGTTCATCATATCCATCTGACTCTGTGGTAAATAGAAACTAGTAATATAGCTTGTTGGGTACTTTTCCAGTACTCCTGGTGGCGTTACCGCAAAAAAATTAACGCGAAACGAATCCCAATCTACTTTACGTATACTATTCACCACGGCAGAAAAATTACTACCTGCAACATCGAAATCTAACCTATCTCCCAGTTGCACGCCTATTGCTTTTGCAACACCCTCTTCCATAGACAGAATTGCCTTCCCCGTATCTCCACTTTGCCACCATTTTCCTTCTATAATCTGGTTATCACTGCGTATTTTACTTGCCCACGACAGATTAAATTCCCGTTTCACCAATCTTTTTGCACGTGCATTGGAATAGCTATCAGGTAATACTAATTTACCGTTAATAGAAGTCAGTCGACCTCGCACCATTGGATATACAGAAGGTTGTAACACATCATTCTGCCTAAAAAATGCTTGTAGTGGCTGTAACTGATCTTCCTGAATATTTACTAAAAAACGGTTGGGTGTATCGGATGGAAGACTAGTTTGCCAATTTTGTAACAAATCACTGCGAATCAGTGTCAATGTAAGCAAAGCCATCAGTCCTAGTCCAAGTGCCACAGTTTGTATCACACTGGTGTTAGCACGTCTCCATATACTAGCTAACCCATATTTCCATGTCCCTCCTGTTTTACTACGCATACTTGAAATAGTTTTTACCAGAAAGAATCCTAGTAAACCAAAAATTGCTATTGCAGCAATAAATCCAGTCATAGCTGAAAGTCCCAAACGAACATCACCAGCCTTCCACAAAAACAATACAGACAATACAGCAAGTCCCAATGCGTAGCCTGTCAAGCTATGAGCATTGGAGTTTCCAATATCACGTCGTAAAACACGCAATGCAGGTACACTGCGTAAATTGAGTAAAGGAGGTAAAGCAAAACCTAGCAATAACACTACCCCAACTAATATACCCTGTAAAAAAGGAAATAAACTAGGCCAAGGTAATTCGACCTCTATCATTGTAGAGAGCCAATAAACCAATGCTTCCTGAGCAACAAGTCCTAGTAAGCATCCCATAATGCTTGCAATTAAGCCAAGAATGATGAAATGATACAGGTATAAGTACAACACTTCATTCTGTCTTGCCCCCAGACAACGCATAACCGCACAGCCATCCAAATGACGAGTGATAAATCTTCGAGCTGCAAGCGCTACAGCTGCTGCTGCCAATACTACACTTGCCATAGCAGCAAGACTTAAAAACTTTTCTGCTCGTTCAAGTGCTGCTTTAATTTCTGGGCGAGCATCACGAATACCTTCAATTCTTTCTCCTAGCGCCAAGTTAGGTTGTACCCAATTCCGTAGAGTCTCTACCAAGCCTGCACTACCCCCAATCAGCAAACGATATGAAATACGACTACCTTGTTGTATTAAACCAGTTGCAGGCAGATCAATCGCATTGATCAATACCCGAGGCCCAAGATTTATGAAGCCGATTGAATAATCTGGTTCTTGAGTAATTTCTGAGGCTACGATTAGCCTTGCTTCTCCAAGCTCAATCGTGTCTCCCTTTTTTAGCTCTAAACGAGCAGCAAGTTTCTCCCCCACCCACACTGAACCTGGTGGTGGAATTCCATTTGCAACATGATCATTTTTGTATGGAGAGGTCTTACCAATATCATCTGTAATACGCAATTCACCACGCAATGGATAACCAGCGGTTACTGCCTTTATCCCAACCAGAATATTTTTATCCCCTTTTACCACCATACTGGGAAATTTAAGTGCTGTAGAAGTGTTCAGTCCAAGCTTTATTGCCTCTTCTGTATAGTGCTGCGGAAGGGGACGATCAGAAACAATGACTAGATCTGCACCAAGTAATTGATTGCCCTGACGAGAAAGAGCCAACTGTACCCGGTCAGTAAAAAACCCTACTGTGGTCATCCCACCAACTGCAATTACCAGTGCAAATATCAGTATATGCAGTTCACCCGCACGCAAATCACGATGCAACATACGCAAGGAGAGCTTAATAAAATTCATAATACATTTTTCACCACATTAAGATTAAGAGCTGTACACGATTAATTACCAATCTTCCCTCCAACTAACTTAACCTGTCGTGTACAACGACTAGAAATAGCTTCATCATGGGTTACCAGAATCAATGTAGTATTCTTCTCACGATTAAGCTCAAACATAAGCTCTATAATTTGAGTACCGGTAGATGAATCTAAATTCCCGGTTGGCTCATCAGCTAGTAGTAGTATTGGATGTGTAACATATGCCCGTGCAATAGCCACACGTTGCTGTTCTCCACCCGAAAGTTGCTTTGGATAATGATTAAGACGTGCCTCTAACCCGACTCGACCAAGTAATTCAAGTGCAACTTTACGTGCGTTACTTACACCTGATAGCTCTAATGGCAACATTACATTCTCAATTGCTGTCAGTACAGGTAACAACTGAAATGATTGGAATACAAAACCAAGCACTCTACTACGCAGCTCGGCTCGATCATCCTCGCTCAATGAGAAAATGTCTTCTCCATTAAGATACACTTTTCCACTAGAAGGAATATCAAGTCCTGCAAGCAGCCCCAACAATGTAGATTTTCCTGATCCAGAAGCACCAACAATTGAAACAGCTTCACCGATACTTACTTCCAAGTTAATATCCTGCAAGATGGTAAGCTGAGTATCACTACTTCTAACATGTTTAGTAAGAGAAATTGCTTGTACAATAGGCTTTAAAATTAAATTATCTGTCATGAAAACCTTTCTAATTACTTTAAGTATTTTATTATTAAGTACTACGTCTAATATTGCTTATAGCAGTACAGATCCCAATTCATCTTCTACAGAATCCACTACCATTATGATATATGGAGACAGTTTGTCAGCCGGCTATGGCTTACCACAAAAAACCGGATGGGTAAGTCTGCTAAAGAAACAACTAAAAACACATCAACCAAACTATCAAGTAATCAATGCCAGTATCAGTGGTGAAACAGCACTTGGTGGCCTCAATCGAATTGAACAAGTACTTAAGCGTTTTCACCCTAACATTGTTATTGTTGAACTTGGAGCAAATGATGGACTACGCGGCATGCCTATTAAATCCATCCACGACAATCTGGAAGCTATTGTAAAAACATGCAAACAGAATAAAGCATCAGTATTATTAGTAGGTATGCGTCTACCTCCAAATTATGGAGCAACATACACACAAAACTTCTCATCTATTTACCAGAAAATTGCAAATCGTCACAAGCTTAGATTAGTCCCATTCCTGCTAGAAGGCTTCGGTGACAAGCCAGAATATTTTCAAGCAGACAAAATGCACCCTAACAAGAATGCACAGGAAAGAATCCTTAATAATGTATGGAAAGTCTTACATAAAATGATTATGTCTAATTAAGATATATTAATTATTATAATAATATAATTACCTAATAATTCTTAGTTGAAAACCCCCAGAATGGAAACCCGCTGATCTATCTTCTGCATCATACGTTTGTATGCAGGCGCGCCAACACCACCAAACCGCCGTTTAAATTCAGCTTCGGGCATAAATTCTGGTAAATCTGACCAGTGCGGCATTAAATCCGAGTCTATTAAACCGGAGGCCACACGCTTTTGAAGCTGTTTTGCTAAATCTTTGCTAGCTACTGCTTTTTCACCAAATTTAGTACCAGCACGATCAGCGGCAATATCGTTAAATGAAAAACCACTTCCTGTTCGGGAGTCCTCAATCTCTTTGTACAAACCAACTACATCGGATAATGCTGTATCAGCATAAGCCGCTATTGTAGCTGAAACCATAAAATGCTTCGCAAAGTCATCACGACCACTAACAGTAACAACTCTCTTCATTGGCTTAGGCCAAGTAGCTGCTTCTGGAGAAATCGACTTCAGGGACTTGCCAAGAGTATAAAATGTTACCACTAAGATTGCAGCACGATTTTCTTCTAAAGCATTACCAGTTTCTGAGCGCTTAGCAGCAAGATTTAATAATGGCGGCAAAATTTCAGAAAGAGATATCGTAGTTCCCGTGCCATGTAGAAGACTATTCTTAGTTAATAAGGAGTGATAAAGAAATAACTGTTTATGCTCCTGTTCACTAACAATCGATGCCCGCATTTTTTGGGTAAACCCACCTTCCCAGTGATAGACAACATTCAATTCGTTTTGTGATATCTTAACCTTCCGAAGTGCATCCAAACCTATTTGATACCTTGGAATTTGTTTTAACCAGTAAATAGCTAGAGGCACCAATATATCGGTAAGTAAATCTGGCACCACTAAACTTCCGACATGTATAGATTGAGGCTGAGGAATTCCTCCTGTTTCAACCAAAGTTGCTTCTACATTAAGATAATCTCCCATTGGGCTCCATGACGTTGGAATACTCAAAAGAACATGAGCGTTTTGGTCAGCAAGTGTTACCCGTGCGCTTCCTTTTACAAAACGATCTGCTAAGTAATTAGCAGCAAGATCAACATCTTCAGATCTCACTTTAGCAGATGCAGTCATACCTGGCCGCACTTGATAGCGATGTACGTCAATAATCTTTTTTGCACGTTCCACATGATCAGGTGCAAGGATTACTTGGCGATCTACGAGAGGCTCTTCTTCAAAAACTACAAGTAAAATAACAAATAACGTAAGTATAAAACCAAACAAACAAAATGTAAGAAATCTGAGAAACTTATACATGACAATACTAGGTTAATTCCAGATCACTGGATTGTTATTCGAATCAGGTAGAATATTAGCCAAACTGATAAGATGACAATCGACAGCCTCTTTACTATTAATATATATCTGTTTATATTTAATGTTGTAATATCTCATCCCTTCACATCTATATCAATCCGATAGCCTCTATTGTCTACTATTTATATTATAACTTGAGCATAAATATTAAATATGTACTTCTAATGAAAGGGCGCGACTGAATCACGTAACTTTACCTTTTATATTTATGTCGCTCAGGTTATATTTCATTTTTGCGGTTCAGTTATACAGATAACTATTATTATGAATAAAAAAATGGCATTGATGATAATAAAAATCAAACAGATTTATTTCTCATAACATATTAAAAATATAGTATTTTTCCTAAAGATCCTCACAAATATGCCGTATAATTTCTTGACTAAATGCCCATTTCACTTTAGATTGCAACATCTCTACTTACTGGAAACTTATGCAAATGGACTTTACCCATATGATATCGGGACTTATTGAATTACCTTGGTGGGGCTATATTGTCTTTACCTTGGTTGTTACCCATATCACGATTGCTAGTATCACTATATTTTTACACCGTCATCAGGCTCATCGGGCTCTGGAATTACATGCCATACCCAGCCATTTCTTTCGTTTCTGGTTGTGGCTTACTACGGGTATGGTTACTAAAGAATGGACGGCAATTCATCGCAAACATCATGCTAAATGTGAAACCATCGATGATCCACATAGCCCTCAAATTCTTAGTATAGGAAAAGTAGTAAAAGAAGGCTCAGAACTCTACCGTAAAGAAGCTAAAAATTTGGAAACACTGGAAAGATACGGTCATGGAACTCCTGATGATTGGATAGAGCGTAATATTTACTCGAAACATAGTGTTAAGGGTGTCTCTTTGATGCTTATCATTGATCTTGTTCTATTCGGACCAATTGGGCTGACCATATGGGCAGTTCAAATGGCTTGGTCACCTTTCTTGGCTGCTGGGATTATTAATGGTGTTGGACATTATTGGGGTTATCGTAACTTCCAAGCAGAAGATGCAAGCCGCAATGTTATCCCATGGGGCATTCTTATTGGTGGCGAAGAGTTACATAACAATCACCATGCGTATGCAACTTCTGCACGCCTATCCAATAAATGGTATGAATTCGATATTGGTTGGATGTATATATGTATATTAAAAGCAATGGGATTAGCGGAAGTCAGGAAAACAGCCCCTAAATTACGTCTTGATACGGCAAAGACTAAGTGTGACTCTGACACGCTGCAGGCAGTTATTTCCCATCGTTATGAAGTATTAGCAAAGTATGCTCATTCTCTAAAGCAAACTTTTGCTAAGGAAATAGATCATTTGAAGGAAGCAGCTACACATTATGGTGTGGACAATATCACTCTTAAACGCTGGGTTTTAGCCGATTCTAAAACATTACAAGAACATGAACGTACCAAACTTAGCTTAGTCTTAAGTAAAACCAGAACGCTAGATAAAGTCTATACCATGCGTGAAGAACTTGTATCAGTGTGGCAACGCTCAACAGCAACCAAGGATGAGCTAGTAAAACAACTGGAAGATTGGTGCCACCGTGCAGAGGAAAGTGGTATTGAAGTACTAGAAAACTTTTCCCGCAGGCTGCGCTGCTATGCATGATAAATAATCTAACAAAAACAATGTATTTAAAAGTAAAAAACCCGCTTTATATAGCGGGTTTTTTACTTTTAACCTATTAATTTCTATTAAAAATACTACTTAAGCTTAGTTTCTTTATATTTTACATGCTTACGTGCTACTGGATCAAATTTTGAAATTTCTATCTTTTCTGGAGTAACTCTTTTATTTTTGGTAGTAGTATAGAAGTGCCCAGTTCCAGCAGAAGACTCAAGTTTTATTTTCTCACGCATGATGAATTCCTAATTGTTTAAGTACTAAACTTATTACCTATCCTATACGCTATTACCACGAGCACGCATTTTTGCCAGAACTACATCGATCCCATTTTTATCAATAGTTCGTAATGCGGCATTGGATAAACGCAAATTAATCCAACGTTTCTCACTCTCAACCCAGAATTTTCGATGCTGTAAATTGGGAAGAAAACGACGCTTCGTTTTGTTGTTGGCATGGGAAACATGGTGACCAGACATAGGCTTCTTGCCAGTGACTTCACATATTCGTGACATAACAACATACTCCAGAATTCTTAAAAGGACGCATTATATACTGATTTCTTACCAAAGTTGGTATTATTATCCAAGGGTCATCAACTGTTAAAAAATGGACGCATACCGAGAATTGGTGCTCAACATAGCTTTTAAACCGTAAAAGTAATGTTTAAACCCTAAAAATATGGTTAAATCAAAATGTTACTCTGCCTCCTAAAATAAATTTATTTTTAGGTTAAACTCCTGTTCCCTAGAAAAATGTCTTAAATAAATATTTTATGGTCAAATCGTCATTACCTCACACTAAAAGCCTACTTCTAGGAATCACTGGCGGCATTGCTGCGTACAAAGCTGCAGAAGTCGCACGTATTCTAGTAAAGGAAAGTATAGATGTACAGACAGTAATGACTGAATCAGCCTGTCGATTTATTGGCCCAACTACATTACAAGCACTAACTGGTAAAACGGTATTAACGAATTTGTGGGATAACCATATTAAAAATAATATGGCACATATAAATGTCTCTCGTGACGCAAATGCTATCCTTGTTGCCCCTGCCAGTGCAAATTTTATAGCTAAGCTTGCGAATGGTCTCGCAGATGATCTCCTATCAACTTTATGCTTAGCGCGTAACTGTCCTTTATTTATTGCTCCCGCCATGAACCGCCAAATGTGGGAAAACTCTGCCACACAACGCAACTTAGTCACTTTACAACGTGATGGAGTGATAATCCTTGGTCCAGCTAATGGTACTCAGGCATGCGGAGAAACAGGCATGGGGCGCATGCTTGAAGCCCAGAGTCTGGTTAAAGAGATGCTAACTTTCTTTCAACCAAAGTTATTACAAGAAAAACATGTTCTTATTACTGCTGGACCAACTTACGAAGCTATTGATGCAGTCAGGGGCATCACTAATTTGAGTTCCGGTAAAATGGGTTATGCAGTTGCCAATGCTGCACTTGAAGCAGGAGCAAGAGTTACTCTCATCTCCGGCCCAACATGCCTAGAGGCCCCTTCTGGAGCTTCTTTAATTAGTGTAATAAGTACACAAGAGATGTTTACAGCAGTAAAAGATAAGGTTCAAGGTGCAGATATTTTTATAAGTGTTGCAGCGGTTGCAGACTTTCATCCAGCTAAAAAAAGAAAACAAAAAATTAAGAAGTCTAGTGATAACATATCACTAACACTTACCCCTAATCCTGATATCCTTGAATTTGTAGCAAAGCTAACCAAACCACCTTTTTGTGTAGGTTTTGCAGCAGAAACAGAGAATCTAGAAAAGAATGCAGAAGCTAAAAGGCGTAAGAAGAAAATACCGCTTCTTGCTGCTAACTCAGTCCCAGATGCTATTAATGTCAATGAAAGCGCACTTATCCTACTTGATAATAAAGGTAAGCATTCACTAACTAAGGCGCCAAAAAGAGAGCAAGCAAGGCGCTTAATTAAACATGTCTCACAACTATATAAAGAATGGAAACCCTAGTTTTATGGAAAAAATTGAAATAAAGATTATTGATACGCGCTTACAGGATCATCACCCGGCCTATGAAACTTCTGGTTCAGCTGGATTAGACTTACGAGCCTGTATTGATAGCCCAATAACTATAGAACCAGGAGAGGTAAATCTTATTCCAACTGGTATTGCTATTCATCTTGCAGACCCAAATCTTGCAGCCATGATTCTGCCACGTTCCGGCCTTGGCCATAAGCATGGAATTGTACTTGGAAATTTAGTTGGACTTATCGATTCGGATTATCAAGGACAGATAATGGTATCCTGCTGGAACCGGGGAAAAATGCCTTTCAAGCTTAGTCCACTTGAGCGAATAGCACAACTTGTAGTGGTGCCAGTTGTACGAGTTAATTTTAGTGTAGTAAATGAATTTAAGAAAAGTAGTAGGGGTGAAAAAGGATTTGGAAGCACCGGTACACAATAAAGTACTTATGCGTCTATTTACATTTATTCTGCTTACTTTTCTATCGATATCAGCCAACGCAGAGATTCCGACCATCCAACTAAAAGTTTCTGGCTATACTCTTTCTGCTGAAGTTGCTTACAAGAAAGAATCCCGTATTAGGGGACTGATGCACCGCAGTTTTATAGCTAAAAATAGTGGCATGCTGTTTGTATTTCCTAAGACTGCTCGTCATAGCATGTGGATGGTTAACACCTATATTCCATTGAGTATCGCATTTCTTGATAAAAACGGCATAATTCTCAATATTATTGATATGTCACCTCATTCAAGAACAAAACATACTGCAGCTAGCAAAGCTAAATATGCCCTTGAAATGAACCATGGCTGGTTCAGTGCAAAAAATATTAATGCAGGACAGAAGGTCATAGGACTAGAGAAAGCTCCTAATGCAGAATAATTGACGCTTTCTTCTCTCCCGTACAGATACAATTACATTCCAGGAAGCATCCCCTTGAGCCCCCGCATCATTTTAGCCATTCCACCTTTATTCATTTTTTTCATCATTTTTTGAGTCTGCTCAAATTGAGCTAATAGACGATTTACTTCTTGTACAGAAACACCTGCTCCAGAAGCAATACGACGCTTACGCGATGCTTTAAGTATTTCTGGCTTAGTACGCTCTTGAAGCGTCATCGAATTAATAATAGCTTCAGTACGTCCTATAACCTTGTCGTCCATTTGTATATTTTGTACAGCATGCCCTAATTGTGCAGGTAATTTGTCTGCCAATGCACTCATGCCCCCCATATTCTTCATCTGT
>Ga0265303_10000902_pt1 | contig 17684 bp, 14 predicted proteins | sample Helome_2_FD_192494 | JGI IMG/M metagenome (GOLD analysis project Ga0265303, IMG submission 192494) | Marine sediment microbial communities from subtidal zone of North Sea - Hel_20160317 (Illumina Assembly) | ecosystem: Environmental > Aquatic > Marine > Subtidal zone > Sediment ... | reverse complement strand
CGCCCACTACGGACACGGTGATCGATCGACTGGTAACGCCCGGGGCAAAGGTCAGGGTGCCGTTCGCCGCGGTGTAGTCGGTCCCTTCGGCAGCGGTGACGGCGTTCGTCGTGTAGTCCACGGTCACTGCCGCCGCATCGGCGGCGGACAAGGTCACGGTGAATACCAGGTCAGCCTGGCCCGCGTTGCCTTCCGCAACGCTGGCATCGTTGATGCTGACGTTGACGGGCGCCGGCGGATTCTGATTCACGGCAGCACCGCCACCCCCGCCGCCGCCACCACCTGAACAGGCGGCCGCCATCAGTGCGACAGCCAGCACGGCGTTAATCCGCAGGATTTTCACGACGATTCCCTTCGACATTGCTATCCGCACCCGCACACAAGAGCAACGATTGTTGCACACGGAAGCCGGCAAAGTGAGATGCGGGTCGGCATTATCTCCGGCCAGTTTTTGCCCTGCAGCGAATATCACCTGCGCGAATTTACCAGTAAGCCATTAAGTTAAGGGCCAGCTGCCAGGCGCCGCCATTGGCTGGGATAGGCCCCTGAACGTGACAAGGCCGGAAGGCGAATCAGGCACTAGTCACAGATTTGCACCGTTGCCAGACCGCCGCGCCGCTCGTTGCGCAATTCGTGCCACTTCGACTGGGCACTGCCTTCGGCCTTGATGCCAGGAGAGGATCTGCCGCCCGCACCATCCTTCAGGCGTCGCCAGGTCCCGCGCACACCCTCAACCTTCAGCTCAATCGGTTCGCCTTCCTGCATCTCGCGAATGCGCTGCTGCAGAGCCGGGTTGCCGTGAATATCCTCAAGCCAGAGGGCGTGGTCGCGAACCTGCACAAAACTCATGGGGCGCTCACGACAGAGGCAGCGGAGCCAGGGGTGGCGCCGTGCGAATGCCTCGAACAAAGAAACCAGAACCTGCCGACAGGGCGATTGCCTTTTCCGGCTTATCTTTCAGGAACTCGTCCATAGCCTCGGTAGCGCCAGGGCATGTGGTCAGGCCATAGTCGTCGCAGAGGATAATCGCCCCCTGATTCAATCGCGGATAGAAGAATTTGAGACTGTCGAGAGTAGGCTGGTAAAGATCAACGTCGATGTGCACGAAGGCAAAACTTTCATCCGTTAACTGGTCAAAGCAATCGGGAATCCAGCCCTTGAATACCCGCATATCGGCTTCGAATTCCGCCACATTCTCGCGGAAAGCTTCTTCGCCAACGGCCATGTCGCCACCTGTCCAGTAGCCGCCGTCCGACTTGCTGGGCTCGGACAGACCTTCGAACGAATCGAAGACGAAATGTGTCCGTTTGATCGGACTGGAACGATTGACTCGAGCTATCAAGTAGGAGCCGAAACCCCGCCAGACACCACACTCGGCGGTGTGGCCGTCCACCTCCGCGATGAGCCGCATGAGCTGCTGCAGCATCCATCGCCGATCCGTGTTGAAGCCGTTGTCCTCGCCGAACTTCTCAAGCTCGGCCGTGAAGTCTGCGTCTTTCCACCAGGCCATATGGGGCCACTTGAGCCGATACTCGGGAATAAGCCAGCGAGCGACCCGGCGCAGAAGCCGCAGCCGCTCATCCGGATCCCCTTTGACGAGCCCAAGAGCAAGATTTCTGATCAGGTTCGACATTGTGCTCCGTTGATGGGCAGGTTTAGCGCCGCGCGCAACCGCTGCAAATCAGCGTACCTGCTCGGGATATCGTCCCGGTCCGCGGCCAGCCGAAGGTCGCGCAGCTTTTCCAGGGCATCCATCAATATGTGCAGCGGTGGGCCACTGGCAGTTAAATTCTTCATCCGCTCCGGCGGCAGGTCTTCGGCGGGACGCTGGATGAACTTCCCGACCAGCGCATTGTGGTGACTGATTGCCGTTCGCCCGTGCGCGTCGCACACGTCGAGAAAGATTTTGCCGTTCTTCTGGAACCAGTCGCTGGACGCGCAATCATCCATGCGGTCCAGCAGGTTGTCGAGCAGGCTCTGCCGGCGCATCACGTCCCGCAGCTGACTCTGATCCTCGGGCATCATGAACTGGAATTTGTCCACGATTAACTGGGAGTACGATGGATTGTCGGCGCGACACAGACCGAGAAGCATGTCGATGGTATTGATGCCTGCAAAGTCGCCTGCATTCGCACCGCGATACACGTGCTGGCCGACACGGTAAGGCTTGTAGTAGGGCCGCACACAGTAGAAAAATCGATCCGTGTCGAGCTTTGCAAAGAGCAGCTCGTTGGACTCGACGACATCGTCCAGCGCATCTTTCGCCGTTTTCAACAGTTCGTATGCCACCGGATGGGAAATCCCAAGGGGCAAAATTCGCACCAGCGCATCGGCCGCCCGCTTGTAGGCCAAAACGCCGCGCGTGTTGTACTCGAGGAACACGAACTCCGCTTCCAGAGACGTAAAACTCTTGTAATCGCCGTCGATGGCCGGGTTGTGCGTAGCGAGGTGGCTGGTGGCAAAACGCGGCGCGACTCCCAGCGATGCGCCGACATGCATGGACAGTGCCGAGGCTTCTGTCAGGGGCGACGTGCGCTCGCGGTCCGGGTTCGTGATCTCGTGCCGCCGGCAGGCCCCCATGTACAGACCGACGTTGCCCAGCAGGTCGAACGCGTGCTCGAAGCCCTCATCGGTATTGCCTTCGGTCAGCAGCCGCGCAATATGTTCACGGCCCTCTTCGACCAGCTGCTGTTTCAGCGCGTCACCCGTGTCCTCCACGGCCGCCCGCTGCTCCTGGGCGAAGTAGAGCTCCTCAAGCTCGGTGTTCAGCTCCCGGAAGCGGGTCCGGATCCACCGATCGAAAGCGCCGGCGTTTGAAGTCTCCATCATCAGCTCATCTTTCTTCAGGTTCTGCCATTGCTCAGTTTAGCTTAGCATTGCAGGCCGGAACGCCGATCAGACACTGGCCACTAAGGATCTTGTCATCAATTGGCCGGCCTGACGACGCAGGCAACGACTGAGCTGTGGCGCGGCGCTCGATAGGCCACAGCGGAGGACGTCTTGAAGAAACTGCTGATTTCGCTGGGGATGGGCGTCGCCGTGATCGCGGCGCTGCTGGGCATCGTGCTTGTACTCGTCGAAGCGAAGTTCAGACCTCGGGCGCCAGTCGAGATTGCCGTCCCCGCCCACCAGGGCTACCTGCAGGGCCGGGTCAGCGAGCCCAAAGGCTGGATTCCGTTCCTGCTGCCGGGCATCCGCAACGCCGGGGTTTCACTGAGCCCCGGCGAGAAAACCACCGTCACCGATGAGGATGGCGCCTTCGCGATTTCGGGCATTCTGCCGGGCGTCTACACGGTAACGCTGGCTGCGGCCGGCTTCGAGACCGCCGTGGTCGAAGGCGTGGCCATCGCGGGCGGCAGCGTCACGACTCTGCCGGACGAAGCGCTGTTCACTGCGATCGAAGGCCCGCCCAAAGCGCGGCTGAAGCTCGGCAGCGCCGCGCCGTTCGGTAAGCCGCCAGAGTCCTGGCCGTACCTGACCACGGTTTACCTGGACGCCACCGACAGCGACAACATTTCGCGCTACGGCATTCGTTTCGAGTTCCGCGACGACGAGGGCACGTTGCTGACAGACCCTGGCTCAAACAACGACGAACCCCTGCAGCCCGAGCAGTCCCCGGTCCCCGGCTCGTCACCGGCGCTGTTTCTGTTCCAGCCACCGCGTCCGGGCAAGTACACCGCACGCCTGATCCTGTCCAACGATGCCGGCATGGAAGACGTGGCAGAAATCACCGTGAATGCGGTCAACACTGCACCACAAGCCCTGCCGATGATCTTCGCCGGTCCACAACCACCGCGAAAGACACCGACGGACGAACTGCGGGCGTCGAGCGGCCTCAATGTGGTGAACGTGGGCGACACGGTTTACCTGATGGGCCTCGGCCTCGACGTCAATCACGCGTCACCCGAACGTTACAACCCCGGCGGTGTGCAGCCCGATATCTACGGGAAGAACCACGACCACCTGCAGCGGCAGTTCAGATTCACCTGGCAGCTGTTTCACAACGACGCTGATAGTGATGACCGGTTTCCGGCGCACGACTTGCTGCGGGCTCCGGACGGCAGCGCCGGCGCGGAAGGACAGGTGATGCACTTCACGCCCGAGCGCCCGGGACTCTACGAAGCCGTTCTCGCAGTCAGCGATAACGATCCCTACGGATCTATGATGGGCGCGGGAACGTCTTTATCACTGCTGGTCGTAAACGACGACCTGAGCCATGACGGTACCGCGTGCGTATCCTGCCACCAGGCACAGGCCGCCACCTATGCGAGTACCGCCCACAAGCCGGCGGGCGTGGGCTGCGAGCGCTGTCATGGCCCGGCGGCGGCGCACCTGGCTGTGGCCGAAGATGCCAGGAACTATAGGGAAGAAAAGCGCGCCACCCAGGACGTGAACCTGCAGTCCGGTGTTTGCGGCCAGTGCCACGCCGAATACGGTGAATGGGAGAAATCGCGCCACGCCGACGGCATGCCCTATGGCCACAACGAGATTGCCCGCCCGCTGCTGGTGCAATGCGCCAAGTGCCACTATGCGCGGACCTTCGCAGAAACCGTCGCCGCCGCCGAGGATGCCGGCATCGAGTTCCACGATGTGCAGTACAGGAAACGGGCGGGCGGCATCGGCCCGCTGATGCCGGACCTGTCGAAGGTGCCGGCCGTGGACGAGACCGCGATCTCGTGTGCCGCGTGCCATAACCCGCACGGCGCAGTAGCCGGTGAGTCGGTCGGGCTACGCACTGGCAATCCCGGCGCGTTGTGCCAGACCTGCCACGAGGAGAAGTGGCAGAACGCGATCCTGGAAGGCACCGCAGGTGTCGTGCGGAACGGCTACGAGTACCCCGGCGAGGATTACGCGTTCAGGAACCCCCACAACACGACGGCAAAATGCGTGTTGTGTCATCTCGACAATCAGAATGAAGCCGTCGATGCACAGGGCGTGCGTGCGGTCGGTGGGCACACACTGCGCATGCGCGATGCGGGAGCCGACCGGCGGCTCGGTGGCTTTGGCCCGAGCCCGCAAGATCCGCAGTTAGCCAGGTCTGCCGATACGACGGACGATATCCTTCATCTCGCACCGTGCCAGGCTTGCCACGAGGGCATCGACAGTTTCGACCGGAATGGCCTGCAGCTTGAAATCCATGCCAGCTGGAACGAGCTCGGCGAATTGCTGATGGCCGCAAACGGCGGGACCCTGCCCGGCTTTCGTCCCGGCGACAAGTGTGCCACCTGCCATCGCGGCGGCACCGTACCTTTCATGGATGACCCCCGCCTGGCCCTGGAAAATGCCTACACGAACTACAAGCTGATCAAGAACGACCGTTCATGGGGCGTGCACAATCCAAGGTACGTGCGAAAGCTCCTGGCCGATTCCATCGCCGCCGTTGAAGCCTATCTGGCCACCCACGGTCAACCAGCGCCTGGTGACATTGAAGGCGCAGTAACCGTTACCCAATGACCACGACTTCCCACCCTTTGGCACTATGCCACCGCAGTCTCCAGTAGCTGCATTGCAAGCAATATGAGCGACCCGCCCTTTGACATCGTCGTATTTGGAGCCACGAGTTTCGTCGGCCAGATTCTCGCGCGCTACCTTGTCGAGACCTATCCTCAATCTGGCGGCCTGGCGTGGGCCGCAGCCGGGCGTTCGGCGGCAAAACTCGAAACGCTGAAAGACTCCCTCGGATTTGCGGCAGCAGAATTGCCGTTGATTGTCGCCGATGCGCATGACGAAGCCGCGTTGCAACGCCTGTGTGAACAAACCCGCGTGGTGATCTCCACCGTCGGCCCCTACGACCTGTACGGCGACACACTGGTCAAGGTTTGCGCGCAGACCGGCACAGACTACTGTGACCTGACCGGCGAAGTGCGCTGGATGCGTCGCATGATCGCGGCCCACGAGGGCGCCACGCGCGAGTCCGGCGCGAGAATTGTCCATGCCTGCGGTTTCGACTCGCTGCCTTCGGACATGGGCGTTTACTTCCTGCAGAAGCAGGCCATGGACCTGTACGGAGAATACTGCAGCCAGGTCAGGATGCGCGTCGTGGCCGCATCGGGTGCATTCTCCGGGGGCACCATCGCCACACTATTAAATGAGTCGAAAGCGCTGGCAGAAAACCCCGCGCTGATCCGGGAGCTGCGGAACCCCTATGCGCTCTGCCCACCCGGCTACGAGAATAAGACCCGCCAGCACCGCGTGACTGCGACAGAATTTGACGACGAGCTTGGTAAATGGATAGCGCCCTTCGTGATGGCTGGGGTCAACGAACCCGTCGTGCTGCGATCCCAGGCGCTGCTCGGCAATCCATACGGCGAGCATTTCGCCTATAACGAAGCAGTGGTTACCGGGCGTGGCGTCAGCGGTCGACTGAAGGCGACCGGACTGTCCACCTTCGGCAAGTTGTTCCTCGGCGCGACCACGAATCGCATGCTGAGGGGCCTGCTGCAGCGCTATGCGCTGCCGTCACCCGGTGAGGGCCCCGACGAGGCGACCAGGCGCAAGGGTTTCTATGTCCTGAAGTTCCTGGGCAAGACAGAGAGCGGCCGGTCCCTGCAAGTCAAAGTGACCGGCGACCGCGATCCCGGCTACGGTTCGACGGCCAAGATGATCGGCCAATGTGGAATCAGCCTGGCCCGCGATGTTTCCGCGGAACAGAAAGCGGGCGGGTTCTGGACGCCGGCCACCATCTTCGATGACCGCCTGATTGAGCGCTTGCGAGAGCTGGCCGGGATGACCTTCGAGGCGGCCGCAACAGACTAGAAACGGGCTGCATCCGCCCTGGCAGGCTCAGCGAGGTTGGCAGCGGGTCTGCTGCGTTTCGTTTTTGTGCATTTAAATCAACTAGATATGGATAGCTCTCCATTACCTGACTAACTTGCTTGTTACAAACAAGTAACTGCACTATCATCTGCCGCCTATGGTCAGTCTGCCCACCAGAGTCTCCCGTACCCAGGCCGAGCGCACCGCGAAATCCGATGCCCGGATGCTGGCGGCCGCCGTGGCGCTGATTTGCGAACGGGGCGCCGACGGCACCACGTTGAAAGACGTCGGTGAACGCGCGGGCTACAGCCGGGGGCTCGCCAGTTATCGCTTCGGCAACAAGGCCGGCTTGTTCTGTTTCATCGTCCGCTCCGTCGGCGAAGACTGGCTGCGGGAACTGGGCCAGGCCGTCGGCAACCAGGTGGGCCTGAATGCGATACTTGCGGCCACGGATGCGCATTACCGGTTTGTCCTCGAATCGGCCGATCGCATCCAGGCCTTCTACATTTTGTGGTTCCATTCCATTGGCCCCGACCCCGAACTCAAGGAAGTCATCGCCCACATTCACGAGCGCCGGCAACGCGACGTGGAAGCGTGGATCGAGGGCGGCATCCGCGCTCGCAGCATCAGCGAAACTGCAGATATCCGCGCGACGGCTGAACAATTCTGTGCCGCCATCATCGGCATCGTCTACCAGTGGCTGGTCACGCCCGGAGCCGATGAACATATCCGACAGCTCCACGCAGGCCTGAAACAGCAAATGTTGAGTGCGCTGACTCCGGCTCCACGCGTCGATTAACACTTTTCAAGGTGCAACCATGAGCAGCTCCGCAGACACCGTTCGTTCGGCAACCGAGGCCAGCACTGCAAGCAGTCCGCTGCGTTTCGTCACTGCAGCATCACTGTTCGACGGCCACGACGCCGCCATCAACGTGATGCGCCGGCTGATCCAGTCGAAGGGCGTAGAAGTTATTCACCTGGGTCACAACCGCAGCGTTGCCGACGTAGTGCGCGCGGCCATCCAGGAAGATGCTGACGGTATTGCAGTCAGCTCGTACCAGGGTGGCCATAACGAGTATTTCCGCTACATGGTAGACATGCTGAAAGAGTACGGCGCCGGGCACATCCGCGTGTTCGGCGGCGGCGGCGGCACGATCACGCCGGAAGAAATTGCCGGGCTCCACGACTACGGCGTCGAACGCATCTATCACCCGCACGACGGGATGAACCTGGGCCTCACCGGGATGATCGACGACCTGGTGCAGCGCACCGAAGCCACGCGGCAGCCCACTACAGTGCCGAAGCAGGCGGTCCGCTCCGACATGCTGTCGGTCGCGGCAACGCTGTCGGCCCTGGAGGACGGCCTGCTGGAAGAGGCCGAACTGGACAAACTCCGTCGCCAGTGGCAACTGGCTGCCGGCCAGACCCCCGTGATCGGCATCACCGGCACCGGCGGCGCCGGTAAGAGTAGTGTCACGGATGAACTGCTGTCGCGCTTCTCGCAATACCACCCGGATATCAGCATCGCGGTACTGGCCGTCGACCCCACGCGCCGGCGCACGGGTGGCGCGCTGCTCGGCGACCGGATTCGCATGAACAGTCTGCGCAACGAGTCGATCTTCATGCGTTCCATCGCCACACGGCGTCAGCACCTGGCAACCAGCGCCATGCTGGCTGACGAGGTGCTGTTCCTGATGTCACTGGGCTTCGACCTGATCATTGTCGAGACCGCCGGGATCGGCCAGAGCGACAGCGAAATCGTCGACCTCGTTGACCTTTCCATGTACGTGATGACCAGCGAGTACGGCGCGGCCAGCCAGCTGGAAAAAATCGACATGCTGGATTTCGCCGACATCGTCGTGCTGAACAAGTTCGACCGGCGAGGTGCCGAAGACGCGCTGCGCGACATTCGCAAGCAGTGGCGACGCAACCACGTAGCATTCGACACGGCCGACGAAGACATTCCCGTGTATCCGAGCATCGCCAGCCAGTTCAACGACCCGGGGCTGACGTGGATGTTTGCCCAGCTGTGCGCGAAACTGCAGGAACGCGGCAGTGTCGACGACCGAGACTGGTTGCCGGAAATGGACGTGAGCGTGAAGGAGCCGCGCGCCACCGTGCTGATTCCTGGCAAACGCACGCGCTACCTGGCCGAGATCGCCGAACAGGGCCGCGGCGTCAATACGAAAATTGAGGCACTCTGTGACACCGCGAACCGCATCCAGCACTGCTACGCCGCGCTCAATGAGCTGGCCGACCCGCAGTTGCCCAAGGTGTTGCAGTCCTATGCCCCCGCGGCGCTGACAGATGACGACGACCGCAGCATGGCGGTACTCCGCCAGCGCTATAACAGCGGCCTGGACGATCTCGGCAACGAAGCACTGCAGCTGCTTCGCGAGTGGCCAGGCCGGCTGGCAGGTATTACCGCCGACAAGTACAGCTACAAAGTCCGCGATCGCGTGGTCGAGGGCGACAATTACCGCGAAAGCCTGAGTCACCAGCGCATTCCGAAAATCGCGCCACCGCGCTTCGACAGCTGGGGCGACCAGCTGCGCTTCCTGATGAAGGAGAACCTGCCGGGTGCTTATCCGTATACCGGCGGCGTCTATCCCTATCGTCGTACCGAAGAAGATCCGATCCGGATGTTTGCCGGCGAAGGCACCCCCGAGCGCACGAACCGCCGCTTCCACTACCTGGCTGCCGGTCACACGGCATCTCGCCTGTCTACAGCTTTTGACTCCGTCACTCTCTACGGCGAGGACCCGCACGAGCGCCCCGACATTTACGGCAAGGTCGGCAACTCCGGAGTATCTATTGCCAGCGTGGACGATGCGAAGAAACTCTACTCCGGCTTCGACCTCTGTGATCCCACGACGTCGGTGTCGATGACCATCAATGGTCCCGCACCCACGGTGCTGGCTTTCTACATGAATGCCGCTATCGACCAGCAGGTCGAGAAATATCTGCTGGAAACGGGCCGGTGGGACGTCGCTCAGAAAAAGATCGACGCCTGGTTCGCCGGCAAGCAGCGTCCGAGCTATGACGGTGAGCTTCCGGAAGGCAATGACGGCCTGGGCCTGGGCCTGCTCGGCATTTCCGGCGACCAGGTGGTCGACCACGAGACTTATGAACGCATCAAGGCCGAGACGCTGAAATCCGTGCGCGGCACCGTGCAGGCCGACATCCTGAAAGAGGACCAGGCCCAGAATACCTGCATATTCTCAACGGAATTCGCAATGCGGGCCATGGGCGACGTGCAGGCCTACTTCATCGATCACGGCATCCGCAACTTCTACAGCGTGTCGATCAGCGGTTATCACATCGCCGAAGCCGGGGCGAACCCGATCTCGCAACTCGCCTTCACATTGTCGAACGGTTTCACGATCGTCGAGTACTACCTCGCACGGGGCATGGACATCGACAAGTTCTCGCCGAACCTGAGTTTCTTCTTCAGCAACGGCATGGACCCGGAATACTCGGTGATCGGCCGGGTTGCGCGGCGTATCTGGGCCCGCGCCATGCGTGAACGTTACGGCGCGAGTGCCCGCGCCCAGATGCTGAAGTATCACATCCAGACGTCCGGTCGCAGCCTTCACGCGCAGGAAATCAGCTTCAACGACATTCGCACCACACTGCAGGCCCTGTATGCGCTGTTCGACAACTGCAACAGCCTGCACACCAACGCCTTTGACGAGGCGATCACGACGCCGACGGAAGGCTCGGTGCGCCGCGCGGTGGCGATTCAGCTGATCATCAACCGGGAGCTGGGCCTGAACTTCTGCGAGAACCCGTGGCAGGGCTCGTTCATTGTCAACGAGCTGACCGATCTCGTCGAGGAAGCCGTGTACGCAGAGTTCGAACGTATCTCCGAACGCGGCGGCGTGCTGGGAGCAATGGACACGATGTACCAGCGCGGCAAGATTCAGGACGAGAGCCTGTACTACGAAAGCCAGAAACACGACGGCAGCCTGCCACTGATCGGTGTCAACACCTACCTGCCCCCGGCGGGCCAGGAAGATGAGATCAAGGAGCTGGAGCTGATGCGTTCCGACGAAGCCGAGAAACAGGCGCAGATTGCGGCGGTGAGAAATTTCCACGCCATCCACGCAGCGGAAACCGGCGACATGTTGCAACGCCTGCAGAAGGTCGCCCGGGCCCGCGGCAACATCTTCGACGAGCTGATGGAAACCGTGAAGACCGCGTCTCTCGGCCAGGTATCAAGCGCGCTGTATTCCGTGGGCGGAGAATACCGCCGTAACATGTGAGGACCGCGGCACTCATCGACGCGCTGGGCACACACCACGCCCCGGCCGACAGGCCGGCGCGCATCGTCAGCCTGGTGCCCAGTGTCACGGAACTGCTGTGCGACCTGGGTCTCGGCGGGCAACTGGTGGGCCGCACGGGTTTTTGCGTGCATCCCAGGGAGCAGCTTCGCCACGTGGCCAAGGTGGGCGGCACCAAGGACGTGAACCTGGAGGCAATCCGGGACCTGCAGCCCACTCACGTGGTGCTGAATGTGGACGAGAATCGTCGGGAAACTGCCGATGCGCTGGCCGGGTTCGTGCCCCACCTGGTCGTGACCCATCCCCAGGGGCCGGCAGACAATTTCGCCCTTTACCACCTGCTGGGCGGCATCTTCCATTGCGAAGAGCGGGCTGCCCAGCTCAGCGCAGAACTGCAAGGACGCCTGACCGCCCTGGAAAACCACCCGGCATGGCCCGAGCGAAAGGTTCTGTACCTGATCTGGCGAGACCCGTGGATGACCGTGAGCACCGATACCTACATTGCGCGCATGCTGCGGCTGGTGAACTGGCGTACCGTGCCTGGGCACAGCGACAACCGATATCCCGAGGTGGAACTGGGCGAGCTGGCGGAGAATCCGGACCTGGTCCTGTTGAGCAGCGAACCCTATCCGTTTCGCGATCGCCACGCGCCGGAGATTCGCGCCGAACTGGGCGACGCGATACCCGTACACCTGATCGAGGGCGACATGGTGTCTTGGTACGGCAGCCGGGCCGTGGCCGGGGTAGCCTATCTCGAAGACTTGGCCCGGCAGATCGCAGCATGAGCACGCAACCGGCCATGGCGTCGCCCTGCATAGAGATCTGCGAGATGAACGAGCAGAGCGGCTACTGCCGGGGCTGTTTCCGCACGGTTGACGAAATTGCCGGCTGGGGCAGTTTCTCAGCCGACCGGAAGGCCGCTATTCTGCGTGAACTGGCCGCGCGGCGGCCGACCGACGAAGACAACCCGCAGCCCTCGATTTCACCACCGGACTCCCTGATCAATGACTGACAAACGCTTTCAAGGCTCCGACACCTATGTTGCCACCCGCGACCTAATGCTGGCGGTCAACGCGGCGGTGACCCTGGGCCGCCCCATCCTGATCAAGGGCGAGCCCGGCACCGGCAAGACCCAGCTCGCGGCTGAAATCGCGAAGGTCCTCGAAAGACCCCTGTTGCAATGGCACATCAAGTCCACGACCAAGGCCCAGCAGGGCCTTTACGAATACGATGCAGTGGCGCGGCTGCGCGATTCCCAGCTCGGTGACGCCCGTGTGCAGGACATTGCCAACTACATCGTGCCCGGCACCCTGTGGGAGGCTTTCCAGACAGACACGCAGCCAGTGGTGCTGATCGATGAGATCGACAAGGCGGATATCGAGTTTCCGAACGACCTGCTGCTGGAACTCGACCGCATGGAGTTCTACGTCTACGAAACCCGGCAGACCATCCGGGCGCGGCACCGACCCATCGTGGTGATTACCAGTAACAACGAGAAAGAACTGCCGGATGCCTTCTTGCGGCGCTGCTTCTTCCACTACATCCAGTTCCCGGACAAGAGCACCATGGAACAGATCGTCGAAGTGCACTATCCGGGCCTGAAGAAAGATCTGCTGAGCGCTGCCCTGCAGAATTTCTACGCTGTTCGCGACGTGCCCGGCCTGAAGAAGAAGCCGTCAACGTCGGAACTCCTCGACTGGCTGAAGCTGCTGCTGGCCGAAGACATTCCGGCGGAAGCCCTGAACAGTGACGACGACCGCACCAGCATTCCGCCGATGCACGGCGCGCTGCTGAAGAATGAGCAGGACGTGCAGCTCTTCGAGCGACTGGTGTTCCTGAACAGGCGCGATGCTCGCTGATTTTTTCTTTTCGCTGCGCAGCGCGGGACTGAAGCCGTCGATCACGGAGTATCTCACCCTGCTGGAGGCCATGCAGGCGGATCAGGCCAATTCGTCGGTGGACGATTTCTACTACCTGTCCCGCGCCTGCCTGGTGAAAGACGAAGCGCTGTTCGACCGTTTCGACCGTGTATTCGGCGTGTTCTTCAAGCACATCGACGACTCGCTGGACTGGACCGAGCTGGAGATACCCCTGGAGTGGCTGCAGAGCGAGGGCGCGCGCCTGTTGAGCGAAGAAGACCGGCAAAAAATCGAGGCGCTGGGCGGCTGGGAAAAACTGCTGGAGGAGTTCCGGAAACGGGCCGCAGAACAGGACGGCCGGCATTCCGGCGGCAATAAGTGGATCGGTACCGGCGGTACCTCGCCTTACGGCCACGACGGTTACCACCCGGAAGGCATTCGTGTCGGCGGCGAATCCCGCCATCGCCGTGCAGTCAAAGTCTGGGACAAGCGCGAGTTCCGGAACCTGGACAGCGAGCGGGAAATCGGCACCCGCAACCTGAAGCTGGCCCTGCGACGGCTGCGCCGCTTTGCGCGCGAGGGTGCGGCAGACCAGCTGGATCTCAACGGCACCATCGATGCCACGGCCCGCAACGCCGGGTACCTGGACCTGAAGATGGTCCCGGAGCGCCACAATGCAGTGAAGGTGCTGCTGTGCCTGGATGTTGGCGGGTCGATGAACCCCCACGTTCGGCTTTGCGAACAGCTGTTTTCAGCCGCCCGCGCGGAGTTCAAGCACCTGGAGTACTACTACTTTCACAACTGCGTGTACGAATTCATGTGGCGCGACAATCACCGCCGGCGGACCGAGAAAATTCCGACCGCCGAGGTGCTGCACAAGTACGGCCCGGACTACAAGCTGATCTTCGTGGGTGATGCCAGCATGAGCCCCTACGAGCTCGCCTACGCCGGCGGCAGCGTCGAGCACTGGAACGACGAGCCCGGCGCACTCTGGCTGCGACGGCTGCTGAACACCTATTCGAAAGCCATCTGGCTCAACCCGGAACCAGAGCAGCACTGGAGCTACACGCAATCGGTGGGCATGATCCGGGAACTGATGGACGAGCGTATGTACCCCATGACCCTGCAGGGCCTGGACACCGGCATGCGACAGCTGCAGTAGCAGCACGTCGCCGCAACAACAAGGAGAAACTGGAGCGATGAGTTACGAGACCCTGACTTTCAATGTGGCTGGTGCGGTGGCGACCATCACGCTCAACCGGCCGGACGCGGCCAATTCGCTGAATCTGCAGATGGGTAACGACCTGCTGGCGGTGGCCAACCGCTGCACGTCGGACCCGGCCATCCGCGCAGTCATCCTCACGGCCGAGGGGCGCATGTTCTGTGGCGGCGGCGACGTGGGCGGCTTTGCGAACGCTGACAACCCCGGCGAACTGCTGCGGGGAATCACCACTGGCCTGCACGCCGCCATCGCCCGCTTCCAGCGCATGGATGCACCGCTGGTGATTGCGGTGAACGGGGTGGCAGCCGGCGCGGGCATGAGCATCGCCGCCAGTGGTGACTTCGTGCTGGCGGCCGAGTCCGCCAAGTTCACGATGGCTTATACCGGCATCGGCCTGTCACCAGACGGCAGCAGCACCTGGTTCCTGCCCCGCCTGGTGGGTCCGATGAAAGCCAAGCAGCTGATGATGCGCAACCCGCTGTTGACGGCCGCCGACGCACTGGAGCTGGGCCTGGTCAGCGAGGTGGTGGCAGACGACCAGCTCATGGCCGCGGCGACCAAACTCGCAACGGAACTGGCCGCGGGCCCCACGCGTGCCTACGGCGAAGTGAAGCGGCTGGTGGCAGCCAGCCTGGACAGTTCGCTGGATGCGCAAATGGAGCGCGAAACCCGATCGATTGCCGAACTGGCCAACACGACGGAAGACGCGCGGGCGGGCATCGCTGCCTTCGTAGCGAAAGAAAAGCCGGTATTCAACGGGCGCTGACGAAAGTCACCGCGGTTCAGCCGGCGGCCGCGTCCAGGTCGGTAGACGGGCGCAGGAACCGCAACTGGTTTTCCAGGTGCTCCAGCAGGTGCTGCTCCCGCGCCGGCTCGGCGTGGGTTAACGAACTCACCGCCATGCCTTCAAGAAGGTAGCGCGACAGGTCGAGCGCCAGGTTGAACGCGTCCTTGTCGCTCTGCCATTCCGGGAAGGCCTCGGTCGCCGTGCGATACCACTCGTCGTAGAACGCCGCCTGGGCCGGTTCCAGGATTGCATAGAGTTGCGGGTCTGCACGCGCGGCTACCGTCAGCTCGAAAAACGCCACGAAGGTGGGATGGCGCACGTGTTCCCAGTAGGCCTGCACGGCCACGTGCACTCGCCCTTTGCCCGGTGGTGGCGCACGCTTGATGGAGTTGCGGAAGGCCTTCAGCCGCTTGGCATGCAGTTCATCGACGGCGGCCTTCACCACGTCCATCTTGGACGGGAAATGGTGCAGCATCGCGCCGCGCGATAAACCGGCCGCATGGGCAATACGGGTGGTGGTGGTGCGGGCGTAGCCGAGATCTACGAAGCACTGAATGGCCGACTCGATGATCAGGTTGCGAGTCGCGGCGCTTTTCTGCGCCTGCCAGCTGGTGGGCTCCTCGGCCGCCGCGTCCCCAGGGTCGGCGCTTGGCTCGCGTTTTTCCATGGACGTCCCTCGGGCCAGGCTTGCGTCGGAAATCAGCATGGTGGGTCGGGCCAAAAAAGTCAAAGGTGTTTGTAACCGGACAGCCTGACTGGTTAGACTGCGTGCATTGCCAGGCATGGGGGAGACGGGGAATGGGCAGAGTCGAGGGCAAGGTGGCACTGATTACCGGCGCGGCCTCCGGGCTGGGGCGGGCTGATGCCGAGGTGCTGGCACGCGAAGGCGCCGTGGTCGTCATGACGGACATCAATGACGCGGCCGGCGAAGCGGCCGCGGCGGCGCTGCGTGACAGCGGGGGGCAGGCGAGTTACCTGCACCATGACGTTGCCGACGAGGGCAGCTGGCAACAGGTCATCGCGGCCATTGAAAAAGAGCACGGCCGCTTGAACATCCTGGTCAACAACGCGGGCATCGTGATCACGGAAGACCCGGAACAGTGCTCGCTGGAAAGCTACCGCAAGCAGAACTCGATCATGAACGAAGGCGTGTTCCTGGGTTGCAAGTACGCGATGCCGCTGATGAGCAAGTCGGGCGGCGGCTCCATCATCAACATGTCGTCCACCGCATCGCACCTGGGCTTCCCGGTGTTCTTTGCCTACAGCGCCGCGAAGGGTGCGGTGCGTTCCATGAGCAAAGCCATCGCGGTGCACTGCCAGATGAATGGCTACAACATCCGGGTCAACACCATTCATCCCGGGGCTATCGACACGCCCATGATCGACCAGACTACGGCAGACCTCGGCCTGGGTGAAAAAAAGAACGTCAGCCCGGTGGTGGGGCTGGGCGAACCTGAAGACGTGGCCAACGCGATCCTGTTCCTGGCCTCCGATGAATCACGGTTCATCAACGGCACGGAAATCGTGATCGATAATGCACTGATGATCCAGTAGTGATTGCCTGATGCTGAACCGCAAACATCCGCACCACCGCGCTACGCGCATGTTTTCAGGGCTGGTGATCCCGGCTCTCGCCATGGCGCTGACGGCGGGTTGCGGCGGCGATTCCCCGGCGCCGGAAGAAACGCCCACATCAGCCGCGGCGAAGCCCAATCCGGGCGAGGCTGCGTATATCGAGTACTGCGCGGAGTGCCATAACGGCGGCGTCTACAAGGCGCCCCACAAGATGTTTCTGGGCATGATGGCCCCGGATGCGATCCTGGCTTCCCTGGAAGGTGGCATCATGGACGTGCAGGCGGCCGAACTGGATGCTGCACAGAAAGCTGCAGTGGCCGAATATCTTGCCGGCCGAACGCTCGATTCCGTGGTAGTCAGCAATGCGCCGCCTGTCTGTGACAGCACTGACATCGACATGGCACAGCCGCCGGCGCAGCTCGGCTGGGGTATCGACGCGAACAACTCGCGGTTTCAGCCTGCAGCCACCGGTGGCCTGACCGGTGATGAGGCGCCCGGCCTGAAACTGAAATGGGCTTTCGCCTACCCGAACGCGATAAAGGCGCGCTCCCAACCGACGGTGGCCGGCCACTCGGTATTCGTCGGTAGCCATGACGGGACCGTCTACGCGCTGGATCGGGACACGGGCTGTGTCCGCTGGCAGTACCGCGCGTCGGCCGAAGTGCGCACGCCGATCGTGATCACCAACTGGTCCATTGACGACGCAGACGCTAAACCCCGCGCGTACTTTGGTGACATCCTGGCGAGGGCCTACGCACTTGACGCACGCACCGGCGAATTGCTCTGGGTCACGAAGATCGACGATCACCCGAACGCGACCATTACCGGCGCACCGGTGCTGGCAGGCGATCGGCTGATAGTGCCTGTGTCCTCGCTGGAGGTCAGCGTCGCGGCGGATCCGGCCTATGCCTGCTGCACATTCCGCGGCTCGGTCGTGGCCCTGGACCAGGTATCGGGACGAACCCTGTGGAAAAGCTACACGATTGAAAGCAAACCGGCCGATGCCGGCGTGACCAGCGCCGGTACGCAGATCCTCGCGCCGTCCGGCGCGCCGATCTGGAACAGCCCGCTCGTGGACCGCAAGCGTGGCCGCGTGTACGCCGGCACCGGTGAAAACTATTCGTCGCCGGCCGGCGGCACCAGCGATGCGATCATCGCGTTCGACCTGGCGACCGGCGAGATTGCATGGGTCAACCAGGCCA
>Ga0265303_10000901_pt1 | contig 17687 bp, 15 predicted proteins | sample Helome_2_FD_192494 | JGI IMG/M metagenome (GOLD analysis project Ga0265303, IMG submission 192494) | Marine sediment microbial communities from subtidal zone of North Sea - Hel_20160317 (Illumina Assembly) | ecosystem: Environmental > Aquatic > Marine > Subtidal zone > Sediment ... | reverse complement strand
CTCGGTAAAGACGATATCGAAATAAATGTCCTCGCTGACCAGGTGCACTACGCCAGGCCTGTCCAGGATGTTGGGCCCGACCCTGCTCTCAAGAGAGTTTTGCCACCCGGCGAAAAGCAACGAGCCGAAGTTGTCCGCGCTGACGCCGCTGTCAGGGTTGCCGTTCAGGCCCTGGAAGGCCCAAAGGGTGCCGGCCGGGCTGCCACCGCTGCTATAAAACGATTCCTGGATCGCATTGAACAATCCTTGCATGTCACCGCGGGTGATTGACACCAGGGGCGTCAGGCTGTCCTGGTTGACGGCCATTGTGGGATCTGCGAATGGCGCCTTGCTGAATGTAACCTCTGGACCGATCCACACCGTTGCGGCGTTGGCCGCGGTGGAGAGCGTTACCAGAATCATGACGGTGATGACCTTCACCCATAGCCTAGTTGCCGTATCCATGGCGTACCTCAGTGTCGGAACGTAAGCGTTCCTTGTTGTTCTTTATAAATAAAAAAAGATGCAGCGGCGCTTTCGCGCGGTGCGTCATCAAAGTCGATCGTAGCTAAACCAGCGGCCTGCTTACAAGCAAGGGCACCATGCGCCGAAAAGGATGTCGCGATACCTCTACTAATCAGTGACTTAAGAAATTAAGAGGCGGCGGCGGCAGTCGTCATAATGCCGCTAAAGGCCAAAGAAGCCTGTGTTCGATTTCCTGGCAGCTTATGTCCAGCCGTCGATGAAAAGTTCATCGCGGCAACCCCAAAAAGCGGGTCCCCAGACAAGAAAAACCCGGCACCAGGCCGGGTCTTCCTTCGGACTGTAGCCAGTTCAGACCGACCTGCGTCTCAGCTGACCCAGCAGGCCGAGGGCCGAGCCGAACAGCCAAGCGGTGGCCGGGATGGGCAAGGATTTCTGAAGCCTATATTTGGCGGGCAATACCAAGGGAAATACGGGGTTTCAGAACGGCTCGAAACAGGTCAGGATTTCACTCCACATTCTGCACCTGCTCCCGCATCTGCTCGATGATCACCTTCAGGTCTACCGCCTGGCGCGTGGTTTCCTGGTCTGCGGACTTAGACGCTAGGGTGTTGGCTTCGCGATTGAGCTCCTGCATCAGGAAGTCCAGACGCCGGCCGACGGGTTCGGTCTTGGCCAGCGTGTTGCGCACCTCTGCAACGTGGGCTTCCAGCCGGTCGAGCTCTTCGCTGACATCCATCTTTTGCGCCAGCAGGGCCAGTTCCTGCTCCAGGCGGCCGCTGTCCAGTTCGATATCCAGGGCAGCAATGCGCTCGGTCAGGCGGGTCCGCATGTCTTTATGCACTTCCGGCAGGCGGGCCCGGACGGCCGTCACACAGCGCAAAAGTTCCGCGCAGCGCGCTTCCAGCATGGCGAGAATCTTCTCGCCTTCGCGCGCACGCGCGGCGGAGAGTTCTGTTGCCGCCTGCTCCAGCGCCGCGTGAATGACCGGTTGCAGAGACTCCGTTGCCGTCCGTTCGGTTTCCAGTACGCCGGGCCAGCGCAGCACGGCAAGGGGATCCACGCGAGCTGGATCCCGCAGCTCGCCGGCTACGCTTTTTAAATAATCTGCTACCTGGCGGGCCACCTCGAGGTTGAGCTTTTGCGGGGCGCCGCTCTCCGGATCGACGTTCAGCTGCAGGCTCGCATCCACCTTGCCGCGCCCCAGCTTCGCTGTCAGCACGCCCCGGAGTTCCGGTTCCCAGCCACGCGCCGCGTCCGGCAGCCGCAGGCTGAGATCCAGGTACCGGTGATTCACGGACCGCAGCTCCCAGCGCAGGCTGACGCCGTCCTGCTGCTGCTCCACGCGCGCGAAACCAGTCATGCTACAAATCATTGGCGATTCTCCTGCGGCCCCGGCCGCCCTCACAGAGACGAAGAAACGGGATGCAGCACTGAGCACTGCGCCCTAGAATCCCCGCCCGGAGACCCAGTATTGTAGAGGGGGTGTAAGCGAGTCTCCATCATGCGGGCGCGCCGGCTCCCGGTGAACGACGATTGGCGTAGCACAACGAGCTAACGAGCTTAGGAATCCCGCGTGCAGATCGAACACGCAGAAGTCAGCCTGATTGGCGACCGCAGCGAAAATCAGGATCGCGTCCTGGTGGTTGCCGAAAAGGGCGCAACCCTGATGATCTGCGTGGACGGCATGGGTGGACACAGTGACGGCGCGAAGGCTGCCGAAGTTGCCAGCCAGACTATCGCCCAGGCCTTCTCGCGCGCCGTTAAACCGATTTTCGACCCCCAGGGATTCCTGCACCTTGCTATTGGCCGCGCGCACACGAACCTGGTGGCCATCGGCGCAGAACAGTCGATGGACTCCCGGCCGCGCGCGACCTGTGCCGTTTGCCTGGTGCAAGACGGCGCAGCTTACTGGGCACACGTCGGTGACAGCCGGATCTACCTGTTACGCCAGTCCCGTGTGCTCGAGCGCACCCGGGACCACAGCCACGTGGAGCTATTGCTGCGCGAAGGCCTGATTTCCGAAGAAGAAATAGCCGATCACCCCATGCGCAACTTTGTGGAATGTTGCCTGGGCGGCGACCCGCGCTTGCCCGGCATGTCCATTACCGGGCAGAAGAGTCTCACCGCTGGCGACATGCTGCTGGCGTGCACCGATGGCCTTTGGTCAGGGCTGGGCGATGACGAGATCGGCCAGACCCTGGGCAGCAAGGAGGCCTTGTACGACGGCTTGAGTGTGCTCAGCCAGCAGGCCGTCGAGGCCTGCGGACCCTATGCAGACAATACGTCTGCGGTGGCGGTGCGGTTGTATAACGGCAAGGCTGAATCGTGAGCCGGCCCAGCGGCCGGCAGCCGAACGAATTGCGCCCGGTGAGCTTTGCGACGGACTTTACTGCGCACGCCGAAGGCTCCGTGCTGGCAGCCTTCGGCTCGACGCGAGTTCTGTGTACGGCCAGCGTCGAGTCCGGTGTGCCGCCGTTCCTGCGCGGCCGAGGCCAGGGCTGGATCACGGCCGAGTACGGGATGTTGCCTCGCGCGACGCACACGCGCTCGCGCCGGGAAGCCAGTGCGGGCAAGCAGGGCGGACGCACGCTGGAGATTCAGCGGCTGATTGGCCGCTCTTTACGTGCAGCTGTCGATCTGACCGCGCTGGGCGAACACACGGTAACCCTCGACTGCGACGTGTTGCAGGCCGATGGCGGCACGCGCACGGCAGCCATCTCTGGCGCTTACGTCGCGTTGCGCATGGCCACCGAGCGGCTGCTCTCGAGCACTCAGCTCGCGGCCGACCCGGTGCACGGCCAGGTGGCGGCGGTGTCCGTGGGCATTTTTGACGGTGTCCCGGTCCTGGACCTCGACTATGCAGAAGACTCGGCCGCCGAAACGGATATGAATGTCGTGATGAACGATGCGAGTGCGTTTATCGAATTGCAGGGTACGGCCGAAGGCCACGCGTTCCGGCGCGACGAGCTAGACCAGTTGCTGGACCTTGCCGGCGACGGCATCAAAGAAATCATGGCGGCGCAGATCCAGGCCCTGCATGGCTGGCGCGACGCGGCACGCTAGCCCATGGCCGGCGAACGTGTGCGCGTGGTGCTTGCCACCGGGAACGAAGGCAAGCGACGCGAACTGGAAGCCCTGCTGGGCAACAACTGGGAGCTGTTACCCCAGGCGGCGCTGGGGGTTGATGCCGTGGAAGAGACGGGCACAAGCTTTCTCGAAAACGCGCTGTTGAAGGCCCGCCATGCGTCGGCGGCCACCGGCCTGCCGGCCATCGCCGACGACTCCGGGCTCGAAGTCAATGCGCTCGGCGGGGCGCCGGGCGTACATTCCGCGCGCTATGCCGGTGTTGCTGCCGACGATGCCGCCAATAACTCCAAACTCGTTGCTGCTCTCGCTGGCTTGCCGCCGCCGGCGCGCGGCGCGCGCTTTCGTTGCGTGATGGTGTTCGTCCGCGGGCCCGACGATCCGTCCCCGGTGGTCGCCGACTGCAGCTGGGACGGCTTTATTGCCTCCGAGGCCCGGGGTGCGGGGGGGTTCGGCTATGACCCGTTGTTCATCGACCCGGCGTCCGGCCGGCATTCGGCGGAGTTGACGCCGCAGGAGAAGAACGCCCGTAGCCACCGTGGGCAGGCTGCCCGTGCCTTGCGCGATCAGCTGCTGGCGCAATCGGGTTCACGCTGAAGCCGCTTTTATACACAGGCCGTGACGAATCTACGGTTTTCATAGAGATATGAATCATCAGCCGGCTTCCCGGGCCACAATTACCGCTAAGCCATTGTTTTATATAGATGACTGCAAGTCACTGAAATTGGTGCGAATGATCACTTTTCGCACCATGTTGGGGCGCTCCAGGGTTACCGCAGACTTCTGTACACAGACTTATCCACAGCCTCCTGGGAACCTGTTTCATATGCGGGACCAAGTCCTGGCGGCCAGTGCGCCCGCGCGCAACCCATTGATCGCTGCCGCCCTGGCGGCTATGCTTCGCGCCCTTGCAAATGCTCGCACGGCCCGATGGGCCCCGGAAACACGGCCATGAAACCGGAAATTCACCCGACATACGAAGCCATTAAAGTTGTCTGCAGCTGCGGCAATGAGTTCACTACCCGCTCGACCCTGGGTGAAGAGCTTCACGTCGAGGTCTGCTCTTCGTGCCACCCGTTCTACACGGGCAAGCAAAAAATGTTGGATACGGCCGGTCGGGTAGACAAGTTCCGCCGCAAATACGGGCTTTCGTCCGGATAGCAGCCCGCTTGGCGGGTCTGTGCAAGCCCCGCTGGCCTCACATATAATAGTTGTCCCCTTTGCCGGGGGCGCTCGCATCGACGCGCCCGGCTGACAAGCCCAGACAATAAGCGCGCTGCCCGCTCTGGCCGGCTCGCGCGAACAGGCCGACACGGGCTGGGGATTCTTGTGGGTTAGCGAGATCCAGACTATATGAGCCGAGACAGTTTTAGCCTTAATAACCCCAACAACGGCGAGTCCGTCGACCTGGATGTCCATTCAGGCACCGTTGGCCCAGACGTCGTTGATGTTCGCCGGCTCTACGCCAGCCAGGGCGTGTTTACCTACGATCCTGGGTATGCATCGACGGCGAGCTGCGAAAGCAAGATCACTTATATTGACGGTGACCTGGGCATATTGATGTACCGCGGTTACCCCATCGAACAGCTTGCGAAGCACTCCAGTTTTATCGAGGTGGCGTATCTGCTGCTGTACGGCGAGCTGCCGAGCGGCGAGGATCTCGCGGCCTTCGAGCAGAGCATCCGTCTGCATACGATGATCAATGAGACGATCCTGCGGCTGTTCAACGGCTTTCACTACGATGCGCACCCGATGGCGATGGTTGCCGGCGTCGTGGGCTCCATGTCGGCCTTCTACCACGATACGACCGACATTCATGACGAGCGGCACCGCGATATTTTCGCCCACCGGATCATTGCCAAGCTGCCAACTATTGCGGCGGCGGCGTATAAGCACTCCCTCGGCCAGCCTTTCTCATATCCGCGCAACGATCTGGACTACTCGTCCAACCTGCTGCACATGTTCTTTGCCGTGCCGGCGGAGCAATATGAGGTCGACTCGGTGGCAGCCGAAGCGCTCGATCTGCTGTTCACGTTACACGCGGACCACGAGCAGAACTGCAGCACGTCGACCGTGCGCCTTGCCGGCAGTTCGGGCGCCAATCCGTATTCCGCCATCGCCGCGGGCATTGCGGCGCTGTGGGGGCCCGCCCACGGTGGGGCGAACGAAGCTGTGCTGACCATGTTGCAGGAAATAGGCTCCGTTGATCGCATCGACACCTATGTGGCTAAGGCGAAAGACAAGGATGACCCGTTTCGGCTGATGGGCTTCGGCCATCGCGTTTACAAGAACTTCGATCCTCGCGCGACGCTGATTCGCGAGGCTTGTCACAAGGTGCTGGCGAGGCTCGGCCGGGTGGACACGCCGCTGTTTGACCTGGCGCTGCGGCTGGAGGAGATTGCGCTGAAGGACGAGTACTTCATTGAGAAGAAACTCTATCCCAACGTGGATTTCTACTCGGGCATCATCTACCGGGCCCTGGGTCTGCCCACGTCAATGTTCACCGTGATGTTTGCGATTGCCAGGGCTGTCGGCTGGGTGACGCAGTGGCGCGAGATGATAGCCGACCCGGAAGGGCGCATCGGCCGTCCCCGGCAGCTCTATACGGGCCCCGAGAAGCGCGACTACGTGCCCATTACATCGCGCTGAGGAACTCTTCTTCGTCCAGCAGTCGCGCCACCTCCCGGTGGTTGGCGCGCTGCATTGGCCGCCCGTCGACCCGGCTCAACGGTGCCTGGGCCCGGCGCCGTTCCGGGAAAACGGCCGCCAGGTACTCGAAGTCCTCGGCGTAGAAGCGATACCCCGGAACACGTTCCGCCTCGCCCCGGCGCCAGCGGTGCTGGAACTGCATCGCGCGTGCTTCCAGCCCCAGTGCGCCCAGCTGTGCACCCACCGCTTCCGGCGCGTCGCTGTACAGATGCAGGTCAATGGCGGAGTGTTCCGTGGCCGTGCCCGTCAGCACCGGGCCGACCAGCCGCGGATTGAAAACATCCAGCCGCCGCATCATGCTCACAGCCGCCTCGCGCAAGCGGCGCAGCTGCGGGTGGTGGCTGTCGCCCCGGAAAATCCGGTTGCGCGCAGCCAGCGCCGCTTCTACTTCTTCGTTGCTCGGGAGCGGTCCGGCGCTCAGGCCCAGGCGTTCGCAGGCCTTGGCTTTGGCCAGCCGGTAGTCGGTGACGCCCCGCTCCATCATGATGCGCGCCGCTTCGTCGGCGATGCTGGCACGGCGGTTGTCCAGGCGCTGGCCGTTTGGCTTCGACCTCATTTTGGGCTCTCCGTGATGGGTGGCGCGCCGGGCGCTGCTCAGAACAAGGGTTCGTCGGTCCGATCCTCCATCGGATCGGTGCCCGAGAAGATAGGTTCTGGTTCCGAGGCGAGCATATCCGGCACCTTGCCGGCTTCGAAGATCTCGAAAATTGCACCAGGGGAACCCGCCGGCGCCACCAGGCCGGACTCCGGGTCAATGCGCACGGTCACGATGCCAGGGGGCCGCGGGATAGTCGCGTCGGGCGTCCCTTTCAGGACTTCGGCCATGAAGTATTTCCACATGGGCAGCGCCGTGCGGCCGCCTTCTTCCCTGTTACCGAGAGGGCGCTCCTGGTCGAATCCCACCCACGCCGTGGCCACGAGGTCGCCATTGAAACCGCTGAACCAGGCGTCACGGCGCTCGTTCGTGGTGCCTGTCTTGCCGGCGATGTCGGGCCGGCCCAGTTCGCGCGCGCCGCGCCCGGTGCCCCGGCGGATCACGTCGCGCATCATGTCGTAGACCATGTAGGCGTTGGTCGGTGAGATCACGCGCTCGGCCGGGTTCTCGTAACGGCGCACGAATTCCGGCGCGTCTTCGACAGAAGGGCGCCAGGCCAGTCCATGTGCTGACATTTGTTCAACGCTACGGTAGTCGGGGACCTCGGCGTCAAAGTCGCGCGCGGCGGCATCTGGCACCACGGTCATCGGCGCAGGCGCCACGGGTGGTCGCTCGACGGCCTGCTGCACCTCAAGGACTGTCCGCTCCGCCGCAGACAACTCGCATTCGCGGCACACCACGCGCGGTGAACTGACGAACACTTCGTTGCCAGCCGTATCGAGAATGCGCTCCACCACGTACGGCTCTACGCGGTAACCGCCACTGGCGAACACGGCATATCCGGCGGCCATGTCCAGCGGCGCCGCACCGCCACTGCCCAGCGCCAGCGAGGAGTCGCGCGGCAGGGCACTGTCCGGCACGCCGAAGTTGCGGATATGTCTCACGGTGTTGTCAATACCGGCGCCGAGCAGCACCCTGACCGACACCAGGTTCAGGGAGCGCACCAGGGCTTCGCGCAGTCGGGTGGGCCCGTAGAACTGCCGCGAGTAATTCTCCGGCCGCCAGGTTGTCTCCAGGTTTGCATCGTCGAAAACCACCGGCGCGTCGTTGACCAGGGTTGCCGTAGTAAAGCCGTTTTCCAGCGCGGCCGAGTAGATGAAGGGCTTGAACGACGAGCCGGGCTGACGGCGTGTCTGCACGGCCCGGTTGAATTTGCTGGCAGAGAAATCGAAGCCGCCGGACAAGGCAACAATGCCACCGTCCTCGGGACTCAGGGCCACGAGCGCCCCCTGCACCGCGGGCAACTGCGTGAGCACCCAGCCGCGGTCTTCAGTGTAAGTCAGCCGGATGAGATCACCGGGGCTGACCACGTCGGCTGCCGACGGCGGCGCCGGGCCGACGGCGTTATCGTTCACGTACGCGCGCCAGTCCAGGTTAGTCCACGGAATGTTGGCAGTGCCGTGGTCGCGAATGAATACCATGGCGCTGTCGTCGCCGCCCAGGCTCAGGACCACGGCCGCATACAGGTTGCCGTAACGAGGCAGCGGGGCGAGCATCGCGGCTAATTCGGTGATGTCATAACCGCCGGGTCCGTCGGGGTCGGGCGGAATCTCCGCCAGCGCATCGCGGCCCTCAGGACCGCGGTATCCGTGGCGCCGGTCGTACTCGAGCAGCGCGCCGCGCAGGGCGACGTCTGCCGCCTCCTGCAGTTGGCTATCTACGGTGGTGACAACTTCATAGCCGGCCGTGTAGGCCTTCGGCCCGAAGCGCTCGATCAGTTCCGCACGCACCATTTCAGCGATATAAGGCGCTTCCAGCTCCACGCTGGGCCCGTGCAGCCGCGAGACCATGGGTGTGGCGATAGCCCGTTCGTATTCGCTCGTATCGATGAAGCGCAAATCCAGCATCCGCCGCAACACGTAGGCGCGCCGTTCGGTGGCGCGCACCGGGTTCGCTACGGGGTTCAATGCGGACGGTGCTTTCGGCAGGCCGGCGATCGTCGCCGTCTCCGCAACCGTCAGTTCAGCCAGCGGCTTGCCGAAATAGACCTCCGCTGCCGCCGCGACCCCATAGGCGCGCTGGCCCAGGAAGATTTTGTTCACGTACAGCGCCAGAATTTCCTGTTTCGTGAACTCGCGCTCGATCTGGGTCGCCAGCAGCAGTTCCTTCGCTTTGCGCGCAAAGGTCCGGTCGCGCGACAGGAAATATACCCGGGCGAGCTGCTGGGTGATGGTGCTGCCACCCTGGCTGCGGGAACCCGTGACCGCGAGATTGACGGCCGCGCGCAGGATGCCCTGGTAATCGAATCCAGGGTGGTCGAAAAAGCGGTCGTCTTCTGCCGCCAGGAAGGCCTCGATCAGCCTTTGCGGGATGTCGGCATAGGCCACCGGGATGCGGCGCTTTTCTCCGATCTGGGCCATGAGCCGGCCATCGCGGGAATACACGCGCAGGGGTATCTGCAGCTGCACATCGCGCAGCGTGTCGGCCGACGGGAGGTCGGGACGGAAAAAATAGTGGGCGCCGGTGACAATGGCGAGCACGGCCAGCGCGCAGCTGATCGCGAGGCCCGCCAGCACCGGCAGCAGCCGGAGCCAGGGATTCATCAGAAAAACGAAGACATTCCCTTGCCTTGGGTATATCGATTATGCATATTGACGGCGGTTTTGGGGCAAACCCGGCGAAAGTCGGGGGCGCAAAGCCACCGGTCTAAGGAATTCCGGAGGCACGGCGGATTGAGGGACTGCCGCGCCAGGGGCTGAGTTCTAGGACAGCGGGGCTGCCAGGGGCGGAATGAGACACCGATCTCCCGTCTCTGAACCAGCTCAAATCTGTCCGGGCACAGCCGCTCGGCGCTTCCCCAGTACCCGGCTGCCAGTGGTTTTCCACCGGTTTGGGTCTGCTGCGGTCCGGCGCGTGATTTGCGACGGAACTCACAGTACTTTAACTGTCAGCGGATATATAGTTAAATCTGGTTGCTAATGCGTCAAAATATGTTGCTGGCGCAAGCTTCGGACGTAGAAGGGAAAAAGCGTGATATTCGGCTCGCGTTCCAAGCCACTGATTGGGCTTGACATAACTACGTCGTCGATCAAGCTCGTCGAGCTTGTATCGGCGGGGCGTTCCTATCGTGCGGAGTGCTACTCAGCGGAGCCCACGCCGCCTAATGCCATCAACGAAAAAACTATTGTCGATGCGGAAGCCGTCGGTGAGGCAATTCGCCGGGCGGTGAAGCGCGCCGGCAGCGATACCCAGGATGTCGCGATCGCCATCAGTGGTGATGCGGCGATTACGAAAGTGATCCAGATGCCGCGAACCCTGGGGCCGAATGAACTCGAAGGCCAGGTGGAAATTCAGGCCGACCAGTACATTCCCTTCCCGATGGAAGAGGTCAGTTTTGATTTCGAGATCATGGGTCCGTCGATCAACGATCCGGACATGAACGATGTATTGCTGGTCGCGACGCGCACTGAGAATGTCGATCAGCGCCGCGCTGCCGTGGAGGCTGCCGGGTTGATAGCCCGCGTGGTTGATGTCGAGGCCTTCGCACTGGAGAACGCCTGTGCGCTGCTTGCCCATCAGATGCCCGACGCGGGCATGGAACATCTGATTGCAGTCGTTGACTTCGGTGCCAGCAATACGACATTCAGTGTGCTCCAGGATATGCGGGTGATCTACACACGCGACTTTTCTTTCGGTGGCCAGCAGCTCACCGAAGAGATCATGCGTACCTACGGTTTGAGCCTCGAAGACGCTGGCCGCGCCAAGAAAGAAGGTGGCTTGCCGAGCAACTTTCAACCGGAAGTGCTGGATCCCTTCATTGACGACATGACCCAGCAGGTCAGCCGTTCGCTCCAGTTCTTTCTCGCGTCCGGCGGTGGCCGGGAGCAGCCGGACCAGATTCTCGTCTGCGGTGGTTGCGCCAACATTGCTGGCGTGGCCGACGTGATTTCGAGCAAGGTGGGTATCCCGACGGAAATTGGCGATCCCCTGGGGCAGATGAAGATTTCATCGCGGGCCAAGTCGCAAGGGGTGCGCAAGGATGCGACCGCGTTGCTCACGGCCTGCGGACTGGCGCTCAGGAGCTTTGACTAATGCCTCGCATTAATCTGCTGCCATGGCGCGAGGAACTCCGCGCGCAGCGGCGCAACCAGTTCTTCGTGGCGTTGGGTGGGGCGGCCGCGCTGGCCGGAATCCTTTTATTGCTGTCGTACTTTGTTTTCGACAGCCTGATTGGTGGCCAGCGCGATCGCAACGAGTTCCTGAAACAGGAAATCGCGGAGCTGGACAAACAGATCGAAGAAATACTCGAACTCGAGACCAGTAAGTCCCGGTTGCTCGCACGCATGGACATCATCGAACAGCTGCAGCGCAGTCGGCCCGGTATCGTGCATGTGTTCGACGACATGGTTAACGTGATGCCCGAGGGCGTGTTCCTGAGTTCTGTGAAGCAGACCGGGCGCCGTGTGGAAATGGTCGGTGTTGCCGAGTCCAACACGCGCGTGTCGGCGCTAATGCGCAACATCGACAAGTCCGAGTGGCTCACGAATCCGGACCTCGAGGTGGTGGAAGTGAAAACGATTGGTGGCCGCGGGCAAGCCGGCCCGAAGGCCAGCGAATTCACCGTGTTTGCCCGCACCGTCGCGCAGGCGGGTGAAGACGAAGAAGAGGAGGAGGGCGAATGAACTTCCTCGAAGAACTCCAGAATCTCGATTTCAACGATATCGGCCGTTGGCCGCTCGTTTTTCATGTGTTTTTCGTCGTCCTGTTTTTCGTGGTCGCCACGGGCGCGGGGTTCTATTTTCTGGTTTATGAAGAGCAGATGCCGCGCCTGGAGAAGGCGCAGCGCGAAGAGCGTGACCTGAAAAATTCCTTCGAGCAGAAGCAGAGGAAGGCGGCCAATTTCGATTCCTACAAGCAACAGCTCGCCGAGATACAGAGTTCCTTCGGAACGATGCTGAGGCAGTTGCCCGGCAAGACCGAGATCCCGAACCTCTTGGTGGACATTTCGCAGACCGGCCTGGCAGCTGGCCTCCAGGAAGAGCTGTTCCAGCCGATGGATGAGCTGCGTCGTGATTTTTACGCCGAGAAGCCCATCAAGATACGGCTGAAAGGCACGTACCACGAGTTCGGCCAGTTTGTCAGCGACATTGCGGCATTGCCGCGGATCGTCACGCTCCACGACATCGAGATCGAGCCCGACGGCGCACGCGATGCGGTTGGATCGGACCTGGTTCTCAACGTGACGGCGAAGACCTACCGCTACCTGGAAGAGGAGCAGGAAGGCTAGGCGCGCAGGCCTGCCAGTGCACACGAGCATGAACCTTTCGTCTATACACAGAATATTCGTCGTTACCCTGCTGGCGCTGCTGGCGGCCGGCTGTGGTGGTGACATGGATGACCTGATGACCTACGTGGACGAGGTCAAGGCGCGACCGGGTGGCCGAATCGATCCGCTGCCGCAAATCAAGCCGTACCAGACCTTTGACTACGATGCCGGGTCCCGGCGGTCGCCCTTCGTGCAGGAAACGGGGCCGTCCAGCGGCCAGCTGGCCGGGCCACGGCCCGACGTCAGTCGCCCGAAGGAATATCTCGAGGGTTTCCCGCTGGACACCCTGAACATGGTGGGGACCCTGGAACGCGAAGGCCGGACTTATGGCCTCGTTCAGACGCAGGACGGCCTCGTGCACCGCGTGTTGCCTGGCAACTATATCGGGCAGAACGACGGGCGTGTCGTCGGCGTTTCGACAGCAGGAATAGAGGTAGAAGAACTGGTTCCCGACGGGATCGGGGGATTCTTCAAGCGGTCTGCGGCTATTAGCCTGGACTGAGCGACGCCGGACAACGAGGTCCGGCATCGCAGGGAGTACGTGGGAGTACGAAATGATGAGTACTGCAAGGCGAATCCTGGCGCAGCTGACGGGCCGACGGCCCGCAGGTCTGCTCGTGGGGCTCGGTGCCTTTTTGGTGATGTCTCTGGCCAGCGTCGTGGTCGTGGCCCAGGAGGCTGGTAACAGTCTGAAAGACATCCAGGTGCAGGCCCTGCCGGGCGACCGCATCGAGTTGCAACTGGTGCTCGAAAATGCGGCACCGGCGCCACTCGCCTTTACTATCGACAACCCGGCGCGCATTGCGCTGGACCTTCAGGACACGACCCTCGCTTTGTCGTCGCGACGCAAGGACGTTGGCCTCGGTGCACTCGATACGATACTCGCCGCCGAAGCCGGTGGCCGCACCCGCGTCGTGCTGAACCTGGACCAGATGGTTGCGTATGAAACCCGTGTAGACGGCAACCGGGTGATCATCACCCTGGAAGCCGGCAGCGAAATGACTGCGGCCGTCACGACCTTCGCCTCGGCGCCGGACGAGAGCTTCGCGGGATCCACGGTAGCGGGCAGCAATATTCAGAACGTAGATTTTCGCCGTTCCGAGTCGGGCGCCGGACGGGTGATCGTTACGCTGAGCGAGCCCGGTATCCCCGTGGATGTCCGCCAGGAAGGCGGCACCGTCGTCGTGAATTTCTCTGGTGCCAGCATTGACGACAGCATGACGAAGCGCCTGGACGTGATGGATTTCGCCACTCCGGTCAATACGATCGACGTGTTGCGGGTTGGCCGTGACACGCGCGTGGTAATTGCGGCCACAGGCAACTGGGAGGAACTGGCCTACCAGTCTGACAATGTCTTCACGGTTGAAGTGCAACCCGTGCAGGAGAAGAGTCTCGACAAGCCGACCTTATTCAGCCCGGACCGCGAATACTCCGGCGAGCGCCTGACCCTGAACTTCCAGGACATCGAAACCCGCGCGGTGCTGCAGCTGCTGGCCGACGTGAGCGCCCGCAACATCGTGGTTTCGGACACGGTTCAGGGCAACGTTACGTTGCGCCTGCAGAACGTGCCCTGGGACCAGGCCCTGGATATCGTGCTGGCAGCCAAGGGCCTCGACATGCGCGAGAACGGCAACGTGATCATCGTCGCGCCGGCTGAAGAAATTGCCGCGCGCGAACTGGCGGACCTCGAGTCGCGCCAGGAAATCAAGCAGTTAGAGCCGCTGAGTGCGGAGTACCTGCAGGTGAACTACGCGAAGGCGGGTGACCTGGCCGACCTGATCAGCGGCGGCAGTGGCGGCAGCGCGTTGTTGTCCGAGCGAGGTTCCGTCGCCATTGACGAGCGCACCAACACCCTGCTGCTGCAGGACACTGCTGACCGCATCGGCGACATTCGCCGGCTGGTGAGCACACTCGACATACCGGTGCGCCAGGTGCTGATCGAGTCGCGCATCGTGATCGTGAACGACAACTTCAGCCGCGAACTCGGCGTGCGGTGGGGCCTGACCGTCGTAAGTGACGACGTGGGCAATGTCGCGTCGACCTCTGGCTCGGCTGAGGCCAACGACACGATCATCAATTCGGCCATCGACAATATCAACAACACCGGCGATCCGTTCCCGGTGGAAACGCCGGGTCTGAATGACCGCTTCAACGTCAACCTGCCGGTGGCCAACCCGGCCGGCCAGCTCGCCGTGGCGATTCTGGGTGACGATTACCTGGTGGACCTGGAGCTCAGCGCGCTGCAGAGCGAAGGCGCAGGCGAGGTCATCTCGTCACCGCGCGTGATTACGGCGAACCAGAAGGAAGCCAACATCAAGGCGGGTGTAGAAATTCCGTACCAGGAATCTTCATCCAGCGGCGCCACCACGACGCAGTTCAAGGAAGCGGTGCTGAGCCTGACGGTGACGCCGCAGATCACGCCGGACGATCGCATCATTCTCGACCTGTTCGTGACCAAGGACAGCGTTGGTGAGCAGGTCACCACGGAACGTGGCGGCTCTGTGCCGAGTATCGACACCCGCTCAGTTGAGACACAGGTCTTGGTAGACAACGGTCAGACAGTGGTATTAGGGGGTATCTACGAGACAGAGCAACGCGAGTTGTTTACTAAAGTGCCCTATCTGGGGGATATCCCCGGTCTGGGCAGGCTCTTCCGTTCGACCCGGGTATCCACCGACAAGACGGAACTGCTGATTTTCGTGACGCCAAAAATATTAAAAGAAGGCTCGAGCATTCTGTAAGGGAGGATCGGCGCTAGCGCGCTTGAGAGGAATTATCATGAAGAGGCTTCTTTTTATTGGCGTCACCTTGGCAGCAGGATTGCTGCAAGGTTGTGGCGGTGGCAGCAACAGCCTGGCCGACGGCCCGGGTGGGCCGGGCGGTGCGGGAGCCGGCGTCGCGACGGTCGAAGTTACGACCAGTTCCGCCACGCTGGGTTCCAGCGCTGATGGGTCGACGTCGGTGCAGCTTGTCGCGCAGGCGCGCGACGCCGGTAACGTGGCCCTGGAAGGCGTGCCGGTCACCTGGCTGACAGACTCCGGCCAGTTCCTGACCACGCAAGGCACGACGGATGCCAACGGCGTGGCGGTAGCTGACCTCAGCAATGGCACGGATGCGACCAACCGCACTATCACCGTGACGGTGAATGCGGGCGGGCAGACGCAGGCGGTGACCGTGGACGTGATCGGCACGACCCTCACGATCAACGGTCCGCCGGCCCTTGCACTGAACGACTCCGGCATCTATACGATCTCGCTGCGTGACTCGCTGCTGCAGGGGGTGCCGAATATCACGGTGAACCTGACGTCGGTGACCGGCAACAGCCTGCCAGCTTCGGTGGTAACGCCGCCCGACGGCAGTGATGCCCAGGTTTCGATCATGGCAGTGGCGTCCGGCGCTGACACGATTACTGCCACCGCGCTGGGCCTTGCGGCCACCACGCCCATCAACGTCTCGGATGACATTTTTTCAATCCTGACGCCCCTCGAAGGAGAGGAGCTGCCCGTGCTCGCGCCCCAGGACATCACGGTGCAGTGGATCCAGGGCGGCCTGCCGCAAGCCGGCGAGAACATCATCTTTACGTCGACGCGGGGCACGCTGACGAGCTCAATCGGCATCACCGACGCCGCGGGCGAGGCCACGGTCCAGGTGACCTCCGACTCCGCCGGCCCGACGATTATTACCGCCACGAATCCCGACGGCACCACCACAACCGTAGACGCAGAATTCGTGGCAACCACGGCCGACTCGATCGAGCTGCAGGCGAACCCGCTGACTGTGACGGTGGGCACAACGTCTACGCTGACGGCCATCGTGCGTGACAACAATTCGGTGCCGAACCTCGTGAAGAACAAAGTGGTCGTGTTCCAGATTCTTCAGGACAGCACCGGCGGGTTCCTGACCGTCGGCGCAGCGGTGACGGACAGCCAGGGCGTCGCGCAGTCGGCCTACACGGCCGGCACGGTTGCCAGTTCTGTCGGCGGCGTGCAGGTGCGGGCCTTCGTACAGGAAGTGCCGCCGCTGGTGCCGGCCGTGGAAAACCAGGTGAACCTGACCGTGGTGGGCCCGGCCATCGACCTGTCCATCGGTACCGGCAGCACTATCTTCATCCCAACGACGGCGCTCTATGCCCAGGAGTGGAACATCATCGCGACGGACACCTCCGGTACCGCGCCGGCCCTGGTCTCCAATACGACCATTCAGGCCAGCATTCGCTCGGTGGGTTTCCGCAAGGGCTCGATGAGTTTGTACGATCCCGGCACGGGTGACCTGGCATGGGCCCCGGTCTTCCCGCCGCCGGTGCCGCCAGCGCTGGGAACGCCCGGTTATGCAGAAGCATTCTGCCCGGATGAGGACGTCAACCGGGACGGCTTCCTGGCACCGGGTATGCCACCGGCTGGCGAAGACAATGATGGCGACGGCGTGCTGGAGGCGGGCAACCGCGCCACGCTGGCAGCGCTGGCGCCCACGGCGCCGGTTGACGCCTGCGGCTCGATCGGCAGCCTCGGCGGGCCGACCACCAGCGTGCAGACCGATGCGAACGGCATTGCCCGCGTCTGCGTCATCTACCCGCAGAGCGACAACCTGTGGGTAGACGTGGAGATCAGGGGCCTGTTGAACGTGTTTGGCACGGAATTCCAGGAGGCTCGCCAGTTCCTTCTGCTGGCTTTGGCCGAAGACCTGAACGACGAGAATTCCGATCCGAGCGGCCGGGTAAGCCCCTTCGGCACGCAGGTGGGTTGCAACAACCCGCTCTGACCAGGGTCAGTTAGCGATACTGGGAAGCCGGCCTTGCGCCGGCTTCTTTTTTGCCCGGCTTCCCGGACCGGCTAGACTCTTTTGCGTGTCCATACCCAACATCTTCCTGGTCGGCCCCATGGGCTCCGGCAAGTCCGCCGTGGGCCGCCGCCTCGCCCGCCTGCTTGGGCGCGAATTCTTCGACAGCGACGAGATCATCGAGGCCCGCACCGGTGTGGACATCCCGTTTATCTTCGAGAAAGAGGGCGAGGCAGGCTTCCGCAAGCGCGAGCAGGCGGTGATCGACGAGATCAGCGCGCGGCACGGCGTTGTGCTGGCCACCGGCGGGGGTGCAGTCCTGGTGCCCGAGAACCGCGCACACCTGGCGAGCCGCGGCACGGTGGTGTACCTGCACACCAGTGTGGGCCAGCAGCTGCGTCGTACCCGGGGCAGCAAGCGGCCCCTGCTGAACCAGGGGCGCCGCAAGGCCGTGCTGACGGAGCTGATGGCAGTGCGCGAGCCCCTGTACCGGGAGCTGGCTGACCTGTTAATTGCCACGGACGGGCGCAGCGTGGCTGCCGTGGCCGCAGAAATCCGCGAGAAGCTGGCCGGCGAGGGCTAAAATGCGCCGGCCATGATTAGCCTGACTGTCGAACTGGGCGCGCGCAGCTACCCCATCCTGATTGGCAGCGGGCTGCTCGGTCGTGCCGGGCTGCTCGATGCCTATCTGCGCAGCCGCGACGTGCTGGTGGTACCAACGAAACCGTGGCG
>Ga0265303_10000900_pt1 | contig 17702 bp, 11 predicted proteins | sample Helome_2_FD_192494 | JGI IMG/M metagenome (GOLD analysis project Ga0265303, IMG submission 192494) | Marine sediment microbial communities from subtidal zone of North Sea - Hel_20160317 (Illumina Assembly) | ecosystem: Environmental > Aquatic > Marine > Subtidal zone > Sediment ... | reverse complement strand
CCCATACCTTTGGCTGGTTTCCGCTACAGCAATACCTGATCCCCTTCCCCGGCGGCCGCCTGCAAACCCTGCACATCGCCTGGGACTCGCGCGACAATAGGTGGTTCCGCGTGCCACCCGAAGGACCGGTTGATCCGGACGACTGGCTGTACTGGACCAACGCCGCACAGAACTGGAACGGCATGTGCGCGCAATGCCATTCCACCAACCTGCAGAAAAACTACGACCCCGTGACCGACAGTTACGACACCACCTGGTCAGATATCGACGTGGGTTGCGAGGCCTGCCATGGCCCTGGCTCCGCTCATGTTGATTGGGCGGAAATGTCGGAAATGGCCCGGCCGCAAACAGCAAATTTTGAGTTGGCTGTTCAGACTTCAAACATCAACTCGCGGGAATTGGTCGAATTGTGTGCACCCTGTCATTCACGCCGTGGCGCGATGGGGGATGATCAACACACCGAAACCGACCTGCTGGATAATTTCCTGCCCAGCCTGCTGAACGAAGGCCTGTATTTTTCGGACGGCCAGATCCAGGACGAGGTTTACGTGTACGGCTCCTTCACACAGAGCAAAATGTACCGCCATGACGTGCGCTGCAGTGACTGTCACGACGTGCACTCCATCGAATTGGTCAAGGAAGGCAACGAGCTTTGCCTGCAGTGTCACCGTGGCGCGCAGTACGACACGAAGGAACACCATTTCCACAAACAGGAAAACGAAGTTGGCGAGCCGATAAAATCGGCGCAAGGCGACATTCTGTTTGAGGTTGGAACCGGCGCACAATGTGTCCAGTGCCATATGCCGGGCCGCTACTACATGGGGGTGGATTACCGCCCCGACCACAGCTTCCGAATCCCCAGCCCAGCGCTGAATGCAGCCATCGGTGCACCCGATGCCTGCCTGCGTTGCCATCTCGACCAGGATTCGCAGTGGTCGCAGGACACCGTGAACGAATGGTACGGGCCCGGGCGCAGGGCGCATTATGGAGCCATCATCGCCAGCGGTCGCGATGGTCATGCCGATGCTGCCCAGGACCTGCTCCGCCTTGCCGGCGACCCGCTCTACCCGGTCATTGTGCGGGCCACGGCACTTTCCCTGTTGGCCGGCTATCCCGGAAATGAAACGCAGCAGGTGATGGAAATTGGCCTGATGGACGAGGAAGCCCTGATCCGGCGGACAGCGGTAACCCACATCCAGCCGCCTGATCCTTCAATCCTGGCGAAACTGCTGGGCCCCATGCTGTATGACCCCGTCAAAACGGTCCGCATCGAGGCCGCCAGGCGACTGGTCGGCGATATCGTCCAGCAACTGGATGAAGATCAGCGAAAGCTGTTCCCGGCAGTCCTGCAGGAGTTCGAGGACGCCATGAAATACACCGCAGATTTCGCCTCCTCACGCCACAACCTGGCCAATCTGTATGCCGAACTGGACCGGCCGGAGGATGCCATCAGGCAATATGAAGAAGCGATCCGGATCGACGACCAGTTCTACCCGGCCAAGGCCAACCTCGCGATTTTGTACAACCAGCGGGGGCAGAATGAAATGGCTGAACAACTGCTCAAGGAAGCCCTGGCAGACAATCCGGAGTTGTACGACCTGGCCTATTCCCTGGGCCTGCTGCTGGTGGAAATGCAGCAATATGGTGAAGCGCTCTCTTACCTGGAGCAGGCATCAAAAGGTCTACCCGAGCGGGCCCGGATTCACTACAACCTGGGTCTTTTATACCAGCACATGGGAGCGGATGTTTCGGCCGTGGCCGAGCTGAAGGCTGCGCTGGCACTCGAACCGCGAAGCCTGGATTTCCAGTACGGACTGGCGAACCACTTTCTTCAGAGCGGCCGGTTCGAGGAAGCGCGGCCGATCGTCGAGGACATGGTTTCCATGCATCCGGAAAACCCCATCGGCAACCAAATGCTGAACTTTATTCGGCAGAACACAGGAAGGTAGGTTTTTTCTACGTCAGAAGCGAGTTGCAGCAGCATCTTCAGCCTGGCGGGCACGGCTGCCCAGGGTGAGATGATGCGTGTGGAAACCACACTTAATCTGAGACATACTTTTAGGGCGGGCCTCTGTGTTCCGGTTGCCGGACACTAATCTACACCCGGCGCAGACCCTGACAAAGAGTACTTTAGCCCGCTAAAAAGTTGTCTTGAGCTATTTGTGAACTGACAACAACCTGTTAGAAACAAGCACAGGAGACTAATCATGAAGCTACCAGCAAGTATTAGAGCGTTGAAGCATTTGAGCTTGGCAACGCCACTTTTCCTGCTTATATTTTTACCCACCACACTAATGGCACAGGATGCTACCGAAGACGATGAGGTGATGGAGGAGGTCATCATCACCGGTTCCAGGATCCGTCAGGATCCACTGGATCAACGATTACCTGTATTGACATTGACCCAGGAAGATTTTCGCGCCACCGGCGTGACCTCTCTGGCCGATTTCGTACAGCGACTGCCCATAGCCGGCTCCGCAATCAACGGGTCCAACAACTCTTCCGGCAACCTGGGCTTCCCACCGGATGGCGGCGGCATCGGCGCCGGTGCTGCGCAGATTGACTTGCGCTACCTGGGCGCCAAGCGCGTTCTGGTGCTGGTCGATGGCCGGCGCTGGATCAAGGGCTCCTCCGGATCGGGTGTTTCAGGAGCTGTCGACCTGAATTCCATCCCGGTCAATGCCGTCAAGGCCATTGAAATCCTGCAGGATGGTTCCTCCGCTGTTTACGGCAGTGACGCCATTGGCGGCGTGATCAATATCATTACCCAGGACGACTTCGATTCGATCAAGGCGTCGGCTTATTACGGCCAGTACGATAAGGGCGACGGCGAAACCAAGGAATTCGACGTGCGCATGGGTGCACGCGGCGAACGCGGCAGGGTCTTGCTGGACGTTGCCTACACCGATCAGAAAAACGTCAATACCGATGACCGTAAAACTTCCGAATATCCGTTACCAGGTTTTGAAGAGGGCATCAGTTCCGGAACGCCTTTCGGCCGTTTCGTTTTTACCGATCCGATTCTCGGCGACGTCAGTGTCGCACCGGACGGGACGTTCCCGGTCTGGGACAACCTGAATCCTGATAATGACGACTTCCATCCTTTTACGCTGGATGATCGCTTCAACTATCAGCCGTTCAATCACCTGATTACGCCCAATGAACGCCTGAACGTATTTGCTAAAGCCGAGTACGACCTCACCGAGAAAGTCATGGCTCGCGTGCTGGCCAGCTACAACAACCGCAAATCCCAGGGCAGGGCGGCGCCGGTTCCCCTGTTTTTCGGCCCCGACAGCGGGTCTACACCCTACATGGTTGACCTGTTTTGGCCGGCCGATCAGGAATACAATCCGTTTGGTTTCGACCTTGGGCCGGATAACATCTCCTTTTTCGGCCGCCGCCCGATCGAAGCAGGGCCGCGTATTTTCAACCAGGACGTGAATACCTGGTATGTCTCAGCCGGGCTGGATGGGCAGTTTGAAGCCGGTGGCAGGGACATGTTCTGGGATGTAACCGCGATCTGGTCCGAAAACAGCGCCAAGCAAACCAAGCTGAACCAGTTCAATGCCCGCAGCATCAATGTCGCCATGGGGCCGCCGGAAGTCTGTGAGGCCACCCCTGGCTGTGTGCCGTTGAACATCGTTGGTGCAGGCTCGATGACCCAGGAAATGCTGGATTTCGTGACCTATACCGGTGTAGATACCAGCAAACAGAAGATGACCGATTATTCCGCCAACCTGGCTGGTGAAATATACGACTTGCCGGCAGGCCCCATCGGCTTTGCAATCGGCTTCGAGTACCGTGAAGAAAAAGGTTCGTTCACGCCCGACCCGGTTGTCGCAGCGGGCGAAACGGCGGACGTGCCAACCAGCCCGACCGATGGTAAATTCGATGTGAAAGAATTTTACGGCGAAGTCATCGTACCCATACTTGCAGACCGCAAAGGCGCTGATGTACTTAACCTCAGCGGCGCGCTGCGCTATTCCAATTACAACCTGTTCGACAGCGACACGGTCGGCAAGATCGGAATCAACTGGGGACCGACTTCCAACCTGATGATCCGGGCCAGTTACTCAGAAGGATTCCGCGCTCCCAATATTGGTGAACTGTTTAACCTTGGTTCACGCTTTGACGCGTCCATCACGGACCGGTGCTCCAACGTGGCGCCTGCGGATGCCGCCAATTGCGCGGCGCTGGGCGTTCCGCCGGATTATTCACAGCTCAATCCGCAAATATCAGTGGACACGGGCGGCAACCCCAACCTCGAGCCGGAAAAGTCCAAGACCTGGTCTGCCGGATTTACCTGGCAAGTACCGGTTGATGGCTGGAGCAGCGTGGATGGCTTCCTGGTCGAGATGAACTACTACGATATCGACGTTGACGGCGCAATCCAGGCGCCCGACGCCCAGGATCTGCTGGACGGATGTGTCGATACGCTGCAGGATATTTTCTGCAACCCCATCAACCGTAATCCCGGTGGCACGATCACCAGTATCGGTGGCGTATTGCAGAATATTGCCGGCATCGAGACCTCCGGCATCGATCTGAACCTCGAACTGGCCACGGCGGAATCAGACTACGGGCGGTTTCGTTTTCAATGGATGAGTTCCTTCCTGCTGGACTATGATGACCTGATCACCAACTCTTCCGGCGGCACCACCAAGATCGCACGTGAAGGCACGGAACTGGGTTCACCGTCACGTGGTTACATCGAGACCAAGTCTACTCTGAACACCGATTGGTTCAGGAAAGACTGGTTCGCACGTCTCGCCCTCCGTTACCAGAGTTCGTTGACGGAACAGTGCGTGGGACTGGTGGCGGACTTCGAGCAGACCCAGTTTTGCTCCAACGGTCCTGACACTAATAAGCTGGGCAGTGTAATTTACACCGATATCCAGGCCAGCTGGAACCCGTCAGACTTCAATCAAGGTCGCTGGACGTTCTCCGCTGGCGTGAACAACCTGTTCAATGAAAAGCCTCCAATTTGTTACTCCTGCGACCTCAACAGCCTGGATGGAACGCTTTATGCCATCGCCGGGCAGTTCTGGTACCTGCGGGCGATATTTGAAATGAAGTAGGGCTTTTGAAGACGCCAATCGGCGCAAACCGAGCTACAAAGACAAAGCCCCGTTTGGGGCTTTGTCTTTAATGCATCGATTATGAGTCGACCTGTAATCCTCTGTAAGCAATGTGTTATCCAACTCTATAATGACGTTATGAGGGCATATAGTACGTCCATGACTCCTTCAACACTGTGCTGTCTTGCTCTGCTGCTGACGTTAACCTTTTCAACTATTGAAGCGCAGGAGCACAAGCAGCTTGTTCTGATGAGTTTTAATATGTGGGGTGCCGGCGCCAACCAGGATTTGCCTGTAGATCAGACCGTCGCGGTGTTACGTGCGGCCAACGCCGATATCATTGGTCTGCAGGAAAGTCGCGCCGAGGGTGATGACTGCAAGGGGCCGCACTGCCCCGGCGCTGGTCATGACCGCAGTGCCGCAATCGCCGAAGCCCTGGGGTATTACCATTATCTGCAAGCACAGCCGAGCGAAGCAGTCTGGTTCAATGCCATTCTCAGCCGATACCCCATTGTTGGACCGTTGCCAGATGATCTCGGGGTGATCGTCAAGATCGGCGATTTAACCCTGAATATCTATAACATTCACGCTACTGATTATCCCTATCAACCTTATCAGCTGCTGGGTATTGAGTACGATGGGGCGCCGTTTCTCGATACTGCCGGCCAGGCCATAGAGGCGGCACGCAAAGCCAGAAAAGGAGCCCTTGATTTGCTGCTCGAGGCGCGCTCACAGGCCCCCGTGGCAGAGATAGAAGTGGTATTTGGCGATTTTAATGAGCCGTCCCATCTGGATTGGAGCGAGCGCGCTGCGGCCGCTGGTCTTCATCCCATGGCCGTTGCCTATCCATTCGTCAAGGCGCTGGAAGAAAAGGGCTTTATCGATGCACTGCGCGCGGTTTATCCGGATGAAGTTGCCAAACCCGCCTTTACCTGGACGCCACTGACCGACCCGTCGGACCCCTCCGATCATCATGACCGCATCGATTATGTGCTGGTGCGGGGTCAGAACCTGAAAATAATTGGCGCAAAGATCGTGGGCGAGAAAGCCCCTGAGGCAGATCTTGTGGTCGTGCCCTGGCCATCTGACCATCGAGCGGTCATGGCGACCATAAGCATCCGGCAATAACACCTGGCGGGCTGCAGATAGCCTCGACCGTAGCCTTGATGATGCGGCTGCCCACGGCTGGCTGTTGATTGACATGACCAGTGAGTGGAACCGGGTATTCCCGGCCGAAAAACCGGAATGATCCACTGGCTCGTTACTGTGACTCCTTTCACATAAAAGTGCTCTCGGCGATTGCAATATCCCGGTAATTTTTGTTCGACTGGTAGGCAAACTCAGTCGCATCCCAGCGCCCCGTGTACTTGAGCGTTTGTCTCGCCTTGGCTTTTAAAACGAGGGGGTCATATAGTTTTTTCAGGCACTCCCGCATGATTGCCGAAAACTCTTCGGGTTTCATGTGCACAGGGCGATGGACGACTTCGGTTAGATTGTAGCGATCCCAGTCTTCTGGAAAATCGGTGTATAGAAGCCGGCCCCCCTCTTTCAAACGGGAAAAAAGCCGCGTACCCGGAAGCGGTGTCAAAGCGGTCGCCTGCATCACATCCACGCTGCTATCCAGCATATATTGAGCACGATTTACCAGTTTGTCGGGCGTGTCCTGATCCATCCCAAAGATGAAAGCACCCAGCACTGCAATTCCAGCATTGTGAATACGTTCGAAAATCTGCTCATAAGCATCTGATCCGCCACGCTTGATATTCAATTTCTTGTTAACGTCGGTCAGTGCGTCGCTGTCTTCGGCTTCGATGCCGAGGAAAATCATCCGGCAACCTGATTTGGCGGCCCAATGAAGAATTTCTTCATCATCTGCAACATTGATCGAGGCCTGGCAGAACCAATGTTTGTCAATTCCGCGATCAACCATTCCTTTGAACAACTCGAGCGCCATTTGCCGATTTTTCTTACCGTATCCGATAATGTTGTCATCAACAAAAAAGATAAGTTTCTGGGGGATTTTTTCCAATTCGTCAAGGACATCAGAAGGGGGACGGCGGCGGTACCTCAAACCATTGAAGGAGGAAACCGAGCAAAAATCACAATCCAGCGGACAACCCCTGGAAGTCTGCACCGATGCGAACAGATACTCCTTCGAATAGAGGTCACGGCGGGGTTCTTTAACCTGCTCAAGTCCGTGCCACAGCCCCTTGTAAATTGGTTTCAAATTCCCTGCAAGGGCATCTGCTATGACCTCGTGCCAAACAGATTCCACTTCCCCGATAACCACCGCATCGACATATTTCGATGCTTCTTCAAAACACATGGAAGCATGTATCCCTCCCATCACTACCGGTATCATCTTTTCCCGATAAACGGCAGCAATCTCATACGCCCGGTTCGCTGCAGAAGTAAATGCAGTAATCCCAACCAGGTCGGCCTCGCGAAATGAAAACTCATCGAAATTTTCATCGATTATTTCCACATCCCAGTTTTTGGGCGTCAGCGCAGCAACAACCCCCAGACTTAACGGCGGGAACCGGGAACTGTGATTGATGGAAAAGCCTGCTCGACTCAAATTGACAGGATTGATCAGGACAAGTTTTTTTCTGTCTTCGCCAGTCATCGACAGCCTTTATATCAGTTCGCTCGCCGCCAAACGTGATTAGGGTCAATAAAGTGGCTGATAAAGACAAGCCGGATGGTATTCCAACAAATATACTCTGGCTCAAATTCCTTGATGGTGGAAAAAATGAACACAGTTGCTGAACTGACCCCCAGTGAGTATTACCGTTTGCCCTGGTCCCTGACCGACAACGCTATTTCCTGGCTGGAAGTAACCGACGACTGCAACCTGGAATGTGAAGGTTGTTACCGGCCACATCTCAAGAATCACAAATCACTGGCCCAGATCGCCGAAGAACTGGCTGTATTCAAAGCACGGCGCAAAAGCGACTGCATGAGCATTGCCGGCGGCGACCCCCTGGTTCATCCCCAGATTGTTGAAATAGTCAAAATGGTCAAGGACGGTGGCTGGAAACCCATCATCAATACCAATGGCCTGGCACTGGGCAGGAAACTGCTGCGAAAATTGTAAGAAGCCGGCGCCTACGGTTTTACCTTCCACATCGACACCACCCAGGTCCGCAGCGACTCAAAGGCCGACAACGAAAACGAGCACAACGCTTTGCGTCTGAAATTTGCTCAAATGCTGGCCGCGGAAGGCGGGCTGGCGTGCTCCTTTAACCAGACCGTATCCGTCGATACGCTGGACCAGATCAAGGACAGCATGGCCTGGGCCCAGCAGCATCCGGATATCGTTCACACCATGGTGTTCATCCTGTTCAGAACACCCGAGCTTTTCGGCGATTTTGAAGTCCACGCCAACGGTATTCCGGTGGATATCACCAACACTTATGAAAAACCTGAATGGGGCGGCGACTCCATGGTCAAGGCAAAGCACGTGGTCGCCAAGATCCAGGAACTGGACGCGGACTATCAACCCTGTGCGTACCTGAACGGCGATCAGGACCCCAATTCCACCAAGTGGCTGGTGGCCTCGCGGCTGGCCAGCAAGAAGCGCGGATTTGGCTACGTGGGTCCCAAATTCATGGAGGCAATCCAGGTCGGAAACCACTTTTTCAAGGGCACCTGGCTGAGCTACACGGACCCCAAAAGTAACCGCATGGGCCGACTGACGATGTCCTTTTTCTCGCTGATAGACGGCCGCGTCCGCAGCATCGCAAAACGCTACCTTCGGAACTTACTGAAAAATCCTTCATCGCTGTTTGACCGTGTCCATCTGCAGACTTTCATGATCATTCAGCCCGTTGATGTCATGCCTGACGGGCGCACCAACATGTGTGATGGCTGCCCCGATATGACGGTACACGAGGGTGAGTTGTACTGGAGTTGCCGCCTGGAAGAGATCAAGGAGCATGGTTGCTTCCTGCAGGGCCGCAAGCCGCAGGGCTGTCCGGTTAATCAAACTGCTCACTAAACAGAATTGGGGTCAAACAGAATTGGGATCAGAGTAAAGTGCCAGAGTGGTTACTCTGGCACTTTACTCTGATCCCAGTTACCCCCCTTCACGGGCGAATCGCCTGCAGTACTTCCCGGGTCAAATCCCAGCGATCAAAGCCCTGCTGGCCAAAGTCGAGTCCGCGGCGCACGATCACCACATCATGAGAGGGAACCACAATCACGTATTGCCCGCGATTGCCGGCCGTTGCGTAGGCGTCTGTTGGGACATCATCGCGGTCATCAGGCACCAGCCACCACTGGCCACCGTAAAAATTCCCGGTTTCCGCTGTAGCCGGCGCAGGGGTGCGGACAAAATTGATCCATTCTTCAGTAATCAGCCTCTCACCATCCCACACCCCGTCATTCAGGTACAGCAGACCAAAACGGGCCAGGTCCCGGGCATTGGTGTAAACCTGGCTGCTGAAGATAAAGTCACCGAATCGGTCCATGCTGACCAGAGTGTTACGCATTCCGATCCGGTCCAGCAATGCCTCGCGCGGAAAGTGGTGGTACGTACCCTCATCCCCCAACGCTCTTTTCATGGCATAGACCGCCACCAGTGTGTCGTAATTCTCGTAGTCCCAGAAGACTCCGGGCTCGCGAATCATGCCACGCCGCATGGCGCCTTCAACCGAACTCGCCCCTGCCCAGTAGGACAGACCGGAACCGGTTGCGTACTCCATGCCAAAGCTATCCACAGGGTAAAGTCCGGAAGACATATTCAGCACGTGCCGCAGGGTTATTTCATCGCGCGGGTCGCTTTCGCCGGCTGCAACCGCGGGCAGCCACTCCAGCCCCAACGGCTCATCCAGCGACATTTTTCCCTGGTCCACGAGCATGCCGATCAGCGTCACGGCAATGCTTTTGGCGGTTGACCAGGTGCGGGTACGGGTATGCATGTCGACGCCTTCGGCATAGCGTTCCAGGATGATGTTGCCTTGATGCAGTACCAGCAGGCTCAGCGTATCCTGGTCAGCAGAATCGCGCTCAAAGGCCCAGTCCGAGGCCGCTTGCAAAGCCGCCGGGTCTACCCGTCTGGAAAGCGGGCCAGCATCCGGCAGGTCGCCATTTGGCCAGGCTATGGTGGTCGGATCACCGGCTGGCGCAGGCAGATCGGAAACCGGCAACGAAGCGATATCGTCGACACCCTGGCCGGGCGCCATAATCACGCATCCAATCCCCTCGCGAAAAGCGGCCGTCATGACCGGCCCCTGACCCGGCTCACCTACACCAACGGCCCGGTTACTCCGGTCCACCGTATACGCGCCGCCTTGCGCTGTTCCCACGCGGCCGCCGAAACGGACCATGTAAGCCAGTTCCTGCGCAAACACCTGCTCCAGCGTGCGATTTGACGTGAACAGGCCATTACAGGTCAGCACCGCCTGCACGCCGTTGCGGATCATCTCGCGATTGGCCGAGAAATAATCGTATCCCTGTTCCTCAGCCTCTATATCGCCGGCACCCATCAACATTAGCAGACCGAACGAAGTGGCCCGTGCTGCACTCAGCCCCGGGGCGAATCTTTTGATAACGCTCATGACTTTTTCCTCAGAGCACCGGGCCCAACATTCCCAGCAGGTTATTCAATAGCCGATGACCCATTGACCAGGCCTCGACATCAGCCAGCTGCACCGGACGCGATGAAGCCAGGTATTGTTCCTGGCGTTCACGCATCACCGCCGTGATTTCCCGGTCCGCGAGCAGGATGTTGTTCTCGTAATTAAGATCGAAACTGCGCCGGTCCATATTAGCCGAACCGATCAAGGTGATTTCATCGTCAATCGTCATCGACTTGGTGTGTAAAAGCCCACCAACGTATTCCTGGATATTGATCCCGGCCTGGAGCAAATCCCGGTAGTAACTCCGGCTGGCGGCGGCGACTATCCATGAATCGTTTCTCGCCGGAAACACAATCGTCACCTCGACGCCACGGTTCGCGGCTGCACACAAAGCCGACATCATGGCTTCGTCCGGCACGAAATAGGGCGTCGTGATGACCAGCCGGTTTCTTGCCGCGTACATCAGGATCTGGAACACTTCCGGCATCGCCGAATGACGCACCGTGGGCCCGGTGGCAATTACCTGGGCAGGAAAACCCTCCCCGCCGCTTTGTATTGGGGCCCGCAAAATGCCGCTGATGTCCTCGTCGACATAGCTCATCCAGTCACTGATAAACACGTGTTGGTTCTGACGCGCGATCGGCCCTTCAAAACGCATCAATGCGTCCACCCAGGGAGCGAATTTCGGTTTGACCCGGAATTCCGGATCGGCGCAATTCTGGCTGCCGCAATAGGTTATCCAGTCATCAATCACCACGATCTTGCGATGATTCCGAAGATCAATGCGCCCATGCAGTGAACGCAGCAGCGGATTACCAATACGCAGTGCAACCGCTACATTGACGCCAGCCTCGCGCATCTCTTTCCACGAGGCCGAGCGAATCATGTCGCGCGAGCCCAGGCCGTCGGCCATCGCCCGGCAGGCAACCCCGCGGGCGGCTGCACGCTTGAGCGCCTCGACCACTTTCAGCCCGTTGTTGTCCTGCAACCAGATATAGAAGACCAGGTGGATATGATCCTGCGCGGCGTCCATGTCGGCCACCATCGCATCGATTGCCGCGTTGGAGTCCGCTGTCAGGCGCGCCGAATTTCCCCCCACCGGCGAAAAACCATTGATGGTTTTACCCGCCCTGAACAACTGGGCGCATCGCTCCGGAACCGTGGGGTTGTGTCGTGAATCCGTTGCGAAAGACTCGGGCATGGCGGGCGGCAACTTACCGAGCACCTGCCGCGAACGCTCGACCCGCCTGCGCCCTATATTGGTTTCCCCCAGCAGGATGTAGATAACCACCCCAAAAACGGGCAACAGTCCGATGACCAGCACCCAGGCAACGCGGGATGCCGGCTGCCGGTGCGGGCGCAGGATGGCGCGGGCCAGCACTGCGACCCAGATCACACCGAAGATAACGTACAAAATGGCCATTTTCTCAGCCTTGCTCTTGCTCGATGTATTGCAGTACCAATTCTTCCAGGATATCCAGCGGCATCGAGCCATTGGTCAGAATGACATCGTGAAACTGACGGATATCGAAATTCTCGCCCAGCTCGGTTTCGGCCCGTTTACGCAACGCCTGGATTTTCATCATGCCGACCTTGTACGAAGTCGCCTGGCCCGGCATGACGAAATAACGTTCAATTTCCGCCACCACGTCGGTTTCTGCCATACCGGTATTGGTCAGCATGTAGTCGATGGCTTCCTCGCGCGACCAGCGCATCTTGTGGATGCCGGTATCGACCACCAGCCTCACTGCGCGGAACAACTCGGACTGCAATCGGCCGATGTTGTCGTAGGGGTCTTCCAGCAGGCCCATTTCCCAGGCCAACTCTTCTGCATACAATGCCCAGCCCTCCGAATAGGCCGAAAACGGGATCAGGCGACGGAAAAACGGCAGATCTTTCTGATCCTGTTGAATGGCCAACTGGAAGTGATGCCCGGGAATCGCTTCGTGGTAAGTGAGCGTGCGCATTCCGTATTTCGGTGTGGCCTTGATATCGTAAAGGTTGGCATAAAATACGCCCGGCCGGGAACCGTCCATTGCAGGAATTTCATAATAGCCACCCGGCGAAGTTTTCTCTTTGAATTCGGGTACACGACGGACCTCCACCGGCGCCTCCGGTATCGTGGCAAACCAGGGCTCGAGTTTCCCGCCGACTTCTTCCATCAACGCTTCATACCCGGCCAGGATTTCATCACGGCCTTCACCGCTGTCGGAGAAATAAAACCGCGGGTTTTCGGCCATCTCGTTGATCGCGGCCGTAAAGCCCTGCGACACGTCCCAGCCTTCAGCTTGCAGAATATCGAGAATCTCCGCCTGCAGGCGGTCTACTTCAGCCAGCCCGACATTGTGAATGTATTCAGGGGTGTAATTCGTGGTGGTAAATAATTTCAGCGTCAGTTCATAGAATTCTTCACCATCAGGCAGGCTCCAGGCGCCATAGTTTCCGTCCACTTTCGAATCCAGTGCTTCAAAATGGACAATCAGGCGATCGTACGCAGGGTATACCGTGTCCACGATTGCGATGCGGGCTTCGAGCGCCAGGCGTTCCTGCTCGTTCTGCGGCAACTCTGCCTCTTTCATCTTGTCCAGTAACGACACCATCAGGATGCCTTCCTCCGGAGGGGTGGCGACAAAGTTATTCATGTCCTCCAGCACCTTGGTTACCAGGAACTGGGGCGGGTAAATGCCCAGTTCATCCCGTTTATCAAGACCTTCGAGCACCTGGTCGAACTTCACCCCGATCGCATTCAGGCGGCTGACATAGTCCTCGGCATCGCCCACGGATTCGACCTGGTGAGTAGATTCCATGAACGAGGGAAAGCCGCTTTGTACTCCAAACATCTGGTTGACCGGAAAAGTCAGGAAGCGGAATTTTTCTGCATCGACGATGGTGCCAAGCATGTTCACGGCAATGCGTTTTGACATCAGGTCAGCCTCGCTCAGGTCCTCGTCATCGTAAGTCAGCAACATGTCATAGGCGTCGCGCAACTGCGCCATGAAGCGATCACCTGCCGCCAGGCTTTCATCATCCAGCTTTGCATTGTGGCCAGTAATGCCGACGGGCTCCAGCACGCGAACCGTGCTGAGCAATTCCGGACTTTCCAGCATGGTCTGCAGCATGGTTCGCGCAAAAAACAGGTTGATATTGACGGGTTTGAAATACCAGGTATGAGCCAGGAACAGCCCTCCGACCAGGAGAATTACCGCCAGCAAGGCGCCAGCGATCTTGAGAATTTTTTTGAACATGGTGCGGTACTTCCATTGGGATGGAAAGGATCAGTCTAGCCCAGTCCGGCGCTGCGGACACATTCCAAAAGTCACGTTTTTAATTGCCCGGAAAAAGATGCAGAATAGGCACTTCAAATGGCATATGCGCTTGATGTGAGTTATACCTCGTATCAAGCAGCATGAAATAGACAAGGGATACCACATCATGAGCAGAACATCTGCTGACGCCAAATTCATTCCGCTGAACGTGGCGGTAATCACCATCTCCGATTCGCGAACCGAAGACAATGATGGTTCGGGCGATTACCTGGCGGCCTCTCTTGAGCACGAAGGCCACCACATCGTGCATAGAAAAATCGTAAAAGACGACCGCTATAGTCTGCGCGCCGAATTTTCCGTCCTGATTGCCGATAGTGAGGTCAGTGTCATCCTTAGCACCGGCAGTACCGGGCTGACCGGGCGCGACGTGGCGCCTGAAGCCCTTGAACCACTGTTTGACAAGACCATTGAGGGTTTTGGCGAACTCTTCAGGACCACTTCGATTACCGATATTGGCGCCGCCACCATCCAGTCACGCGCCTTTGCCGGCCTGGCCAACGGCACGGTGATTTTCTGCATGCCGGGCTCTCCCAACGCCTGCCGCACAGCCTGGGAGGAAGTCATTCGCCCACAGCTCGATGCACGCACGCGGCCCTGTAACCTGGCCAACCTGATGCCCCGATTTAATGAATAAGCAGCCCAACTCCGAAATGTGCTTTGTTTGCGGCCGCAGTAACCCGGTCGGCCTGTACATGCAGTTCTATGATGATGGCGAGCTCGAAGTTGTCAGTGAATTTACTGTTCCGGCTCATTACCAGGGTTACCCGGGAATCGTGCACGGCGGCGTGGTCGCCGCGATGCTGGACGAAGTGGTCGGCCGCGTCTCAATGATCGGCGACCCTCATCACTTCATGATGTCTGTTCGCCTGCAGGTGCTCTACCGGCACCCGGTGCCGATTGAAACGCCACTGCGCGTGGCCGGGCGAATAGTGCGCCTGCGTGGCCGCCTCGGCAAAGCCGAAGGCCAGATCATTCTTGCGGATGGCACCGTGGCTTGCGAAGCGCACATGTCACTGGCCGATGTGCCCAAAGAACTCCTGGCCAGCACCCACCCGGGCTTGCTGAACTGGAAAATTGATTGAAGACTTTCCGCAGCGCTCTTGCGCACAGCGCTTTTGCGATTACCGCCGAGCTGTCAGCCACAGAACCTGCTGAAACCACGGACCTGATCAGGCGGGCCAGGGTGCTGTCCGGGGTTGTCGACGGCATCCAACTCGTCAGCAATCCCCCGGGATATGCACAGACTTCGCAAACAGCGTTGGCTGCCCTGTTGCTGCGCGAAGGAATCGACGTCACGCCCACGCTGAACTGCAGGGACCGAAACCGGATTGCCCTGCAAAGTGAACTGCTTGGCCTGCACGCCATTGGCGTGACCAGCCTGGTGCTTAACCAGGGCGGTGCGATGCCCCGTAGCCCGGACTCGCCGGGAACGGCCGTATTTGACGTCAACTGCAGCGAGCTCATTTCCATGGCCCATGAGCCGGATGAAAGCACCTTCCTGTTGGGCACAGGCGCAAGCGTTCCTAACGATGGATCAGACTGGAACCCGGCTCCCTTGCTGGAGCGGTCCAGCGCCGGTGCGCGGTTTTTGCGCCTGCAGCCTTGTTCCGACATCGATCTGCTACGCCAGCACATGGCGCGACTGGTCGAAGACAAGGTCACCTGGCACTACTCGGTCATGGTTTCGCTGGCGCCGCTTCCGGCAAACGTCTGTGGCCCGCTCATCAGCGACGTGCAATCCATTCCCGGCGTATCAGGCGTCAACCTGGTCTGCCGCAACGACCCCGCAGCGCTAATCGCGTCGGTTGACACTTACCACCAGGCGATATAAAACCCGGCCAGCATCAGGATGATTACCAGCGACGACAGGTTGAAACTGGCGCTGGTGCTGGTATCTATTTCGGAGTAATCGACCGCTTTGGGGTGCTCACCGCCGTGCTCGATTTTCGACACCAGTACGCCGACCAGCATGCACAGCAGGAAGACCAGCCCGACACGATCAATAAATGGCAGCGCAGGCCAGACCAGTTTGAATCCCAGCGACAGCACCGCCGAACCGATCGCCGCCGAAAGTGCACCGTTAGCCGTGGTGCGCTTATAGAAGAAACCAAGCAGGAAGATCGCTACGATGCCCGGCGTGAAGAAACCCGTGAATTCCTGGATGTACTGGAAGGCCTGGTCGAAGTTTCCCAGTAGGGGTTTGGCCACGATCATCGCGATCACCATGGCAGAAAACGCCACCGTGCGGCCAATCATCACCAGTTTTTTCTGATCGGTGACTTCCGGTTTGAAGTGCATGTACATGTCCATCGTGAAAATGGTGGAGATACTGTTGGTCATTGACGCCAGGGAAGAAACGATGGCCGCAATCAGTGCAGCGAAGACCAGCCCTTTCAGGCCCACCGGCAGCAGTTTCATCAATTCCGGGTAGGCACGGTCGTTGTGGATGTCAGGAATCAGAATAGCCGCGGCGATTCCCGGCAGTACCACCAGGACGGGAACCAGCATTTTAAGGAAAGCGGCAAACACGATACCTTTTTGTGCTTCACGGATATTTTTCGCTGCCAGTGCACGCTGGATGATGTATTGATTGAAGCCCCAGTACGAGAGGTTCATGATCCACATACCGCCAATCAGAACCGAGATGCCCGGCAGGTCATCGTAGAACGGCAAGTCACTGGTGAAAATCATGTCGAACTTTTCAGGGACTATCTCCATGGTCTTGATGAGTCCTGCAATGGCGCCGTTGCCGCCTGAAATTTCATTCATCGATATCCACGCGATCATCAGACCACCAAAGACCAGCAAAACCACCTGGATAATGTCGGTCAGCGCAACTGCCTTCAAACCGCCGTACAGGGAATAGGAAATCGCAAACAGGCCGATGATCACCATGCCCGTGGTCTGGTCGAGCCCGGTGACGGAATTGATCGCCAGCGAGCCCAGCCACAGAATCGAAGTCAGGTTGACGAATACGTATACGCCCAGCCAGAACGTAGCCATTACCATGCGCACGCGGTGGTCGTAGCGTTGTTCAAGGAACTGGGGCATGGTGTAAATCTTGTGCTTCAAAAATACCGGCAGCAGGTACTTCGCCACGATAATCAGCGTCAGGGCGGCCATCCACTCATAGGACGCAATGGCAAAGCCCATCAGGTAGGCAGAGCCAGACATGCCGATAATTTGCTCGGCCGAGATATTCGCAGCAATCAGTGAGGCGCCAATCGCCCACCAGGGCAACGCACGGCCGGCAAGAAAGTAATCCTGGGTATTTTTCTCATGCCCTGCTTTCTCGCGGGACACCCACTGTGCAAGTACTAAAAGCAATAATCCGTATACGATAACAACTGTGTAATCAAGGGCTTGCAAATGCATATTGTTTTCCGATTATGGTTCTGATTAGATTTATTTTGCACCAAATGGCCGTAGGGTAAATCCGTAGCTGTAGGCAGCCCGGGTAAAGGAATAATTCATCAGTGTCCGCTTACCCCATGAATCGTCGCCACCCACACCCATCTGGCCCAGGTCGATATCCAGCGAGATCAGATTTCGGGGCACTATATCATTGACGTGTACATTGACGCGTTGCTGGTTATCCCTGGCGCCCGGGCCGTCTTCACTGGTGATCGCGATTTTTACCGGCGGTACAAAATCCTGCAGGCGATTGTGATGGACCCCGAAGCCCATCAGGTCATTCGATCTGATTTCGATACACT
>Ga0265303_10000899_pt1 | contig 17708 bp, 18 predicted proteins | sample Helome_2_FD_192494 | JGI IMG/M metagenome (GOLD analysis project Ga0265303, IMG submission 192494) | Marine sediment microbial communities from subtidal zone of North Sea - Hel_20160317 (Illumina Assembly) | ecosystem: Environmental > Aquatic > Marine > Subtidal zone > Sediment ... | reverse complement strand
CAAGCTTCGAGTCGCACCCGAAGAACAGTACGCCGAGCTCTTCGAACATGCGGAGCGCTGCTTCGCCGATCTCGGCTGGACGCACTACGAGGTCTCGAACTACGCGGCCGATGGAGAGCGCTCGCACCACAATCTGCACTACTGGCGAGGCGGCGCCTACCTCGGGCTCGGCGCAGCGGCGGTCGGTTGTCTCGACCAGGGGCCGGGGCGAGCCGAACGGTGGCGGAACGAACCCAACCCGCAGCGGTACATGCGGCAGCAGACTCTAGAAGTCGAGGTTGAGGAGCTGGGCCCCGACGAGATCATTCGCGAGGCTCTCATGCTCGGACTACGCACGGTAGACGGAATGAACCTGGCCGCGACCGAACGAAGAGCGGGTCAGAGCCCTCGGGAAGGCAGGGAGGATGAGATCGCGCGCGCCATCGAGCGAGGGGACCTCGTACAGGACGGTGACTGGCTGCGCGTCCCCGTCGATCGCTGGCTGAAACTTGACGGCATTGTGCGAGACTTGTTCTAGAGTGCTCAGCGGTGAAGCTCGATTTTGAAGAAGTCTCGGTCGCTGGCCTGGCCAAGTCCTACGGACCGACGCTCGCGCTGGCCGGCGTGGACCTGCGCTTCGAGGCGGGTACGGTGACGGCGATCCAGGGCTCGAATGGCTCTGGGAAATCGACCCTGCTCTGGTTGCTCGCGATGCTGGCGTATCCAACGCGAGGCGAGATCCGCTACGGCCGCTACGGCGTTTCCCGCGCGGACGAGCTTCGAGGTCGCATCGGATTCGTCGCTCACCAGCTGCAGCTCTACCCGGGGCTGAGCGGTCATGAAAACCTGGTGCTCGCCGCCAAGCTGCAAAGCATCCCCTACGCGCAAAAGCGCGCGACCGATCTCTGCGAAGCGCTCTCTCTCGGCGAGTACTGGAAGCGGCCCGTCCGAACCTATTCTCGTGGCCAAGCGCAGCGCGTGTCGATCGCTCGCGCCCTTCTTCATCAGCCGCGCCTCTTGTTAATGGACGAGCCTGCCACCGGCCTCGACGTCAAGTCCACCGCATCGTTCATCGATTTGATCGAGCAGCAAAAGCGTGAAGGCGCGATCGTCCTCATCGTGACCCACGAAGCCCAGTTCGCAAACGCGGTGGCCGACCGTGTCCTTCAGATGGATCGCGGCCGAATCGTGGAGCCGGAAGCATGAATACCCTCCGCGCTGCGTGGCTGGTCGCCCTCAAGGACCTTCAGCTTGAGATGCGCACCAAAGAGATCCTCACCTCGACGGGGCTCTTTGCCGTTCTGGTCGTCACGCTCGGCTCGCTCGCGTTTTACACCGACCCGGTCAGCTCCCCGAACGTGGCCCCGGGTGTGCTTTGGATCTCGATCCTCTTTTGCGGGATTCTGCTGATCGGTCGAAGCTGGGCGCTCGAGCGCGAGAACGACGCGGTGTTCGGCCTGCTGCTCGCACCGATTCCCCGGCCATCGATTTACATCGGCAAGACGATCAGCGCTCTGATCTTGCTTTTCGCCGTCGAGCTTCTGCTGGTCCCGCTTTGCCTGGTCTTTTTCCAGATCGAACCGGCCGGAATCCTATTGCCGCTTCTCGCGCTCGTGTTTCTCGGCTCGCTCGGCTTTGTCTCGACCGCCTCTTTGTTTTCGGCGGTCGGCATTCGTACGCGCGCCCGCGACCTGATGTTGAGCGTCGTGGTGTTCCCCTTGGTGGCGCCTGCCCTGCTCGCCTCCGCAGTCGCAACGCGCGAGCTCTTTGCTGGCGCGAGCATGACGGAAGTCATCGGTTGGATTCGCATCTTGACCGCCTTCGACCTCTTGTTTGTCGGCTTCGGTGTCTGGGTATCGCGCCACCTGCTCGCGGAGACCTGAGCGCTCAGCGGTACGCGCGTATCAAGTCCAACGCGACCGGGTCCGACCAGTCGAGCGCGCCGTCGAAGCGAAAGCGAACCACACCGTCCGCATCGATGATCCAAGTCTCGGGGAAAAGCTTGGTGCCGAAGTGATCGGTCACGACCTTTCGATCGACATCGAGCAAGCTCGTGATGCGCGAGCTGCGAGGAATGATCGTTTCGACTTCTGCCCAGCTCCGGTCTGTCGAGACCGCGACGACCTCGACGTCGCCCCAGTCTTGGGTCATCTCGGCGAGCAACTCGATGGTTGGCATCTCCTGGATGCAGGGCCGACAAGTGACCGTCCAGAAGTTCATCACGATGACCTTCCCGCGCTGCTCCGACATCTTCCACTCGCCGCCGCCCTGCTTCGGAAGGCTGAAGTCCGGAGCGAGAAGAGAAGCACCGAGGTAGTGAGGAACACCGCCCTGGCCGTCCATCAGCTGTTCGAAGCGCGCGTTCCCGAGGAGCGCCCTGAACGGGGCCTCGCGCGCGCGGGCCTGCGCATCCACGACGGCCCCCGTGAAAACGAAGATCAGCGGAAACGCGATAGCGGCGACGATGAGGGTGGCGATGAGCTCGCGTCGAGACACGCCGGAGCCTTAGCGCTTTTCGAGACCGAGCGAAAGTGGATCGCCAACCTCTGGCGGGCGCACCTTTTGATTACCAATTCGGACATAGACGCCCTCATCGTCCTCGCCGATCGTGTCGCTCATCTTGCTGACAGCGTGATTGTCGAAGCGTGCGGGGCAGCGGCCTTCGCGGACGGCACACCAGAGCGCACCCTCGGGCCCCTGGCAGAGCGTGGCCGGGTCGAGCGGCTCGTGGAGGTCGCCGGAGAGAACTAGACCGATTCCCTCGGGGCCCAGGTCCACGTCTTTCACGAAGTAAGCGGGCCCTTCGATTTCGACGTATGCCCAGTTGATCGCGTTGCTCAGACAGAAGCGCCCGTCTTCAGCGCGGTCGACCCAGCCGTCGAAGGAGCGGGACAGAATCGGATGGCTGATTTCGTCCTCTCCGTTGAACCAGCGCCCGCGCGCGTCCCGGCGGATCTCGGTCTCTCGGCTGCGTCCTTCAATAAACTGCGCTGGGTCCATGACCTTCCGCAGACTACAATGACGCTCGATGGCGAGAAAGAGCCGAAAGCTCGTGGTCGTATCGAACCGCGGCCCCTACCGGCACGAAGCCAGCCGGGGCCGTGAACGTTGGGTTCGCGCCGCAGGGGGCTTGGTGGCTGCGCTCGACCCTGTTTTGCAGAAGCGCGGCGGCGTCTGGGTCAGCGCCAAACCCGCCAAGGACTTCGACTCGGTCACGGTTCCGGCGCCCCATCTGAGCTACGACCTGGCCCACATTTCGATCAAGCGGGGCGACCAGCGGGGATTCTACGAAGGCGTGTCCAACGCGGTCCTCTGGCCGCTGCTCCATGGCTTCGAGCCCACGATTCAAGTCGGAGAGGCCCCCTGGTCGAGCTACGTGGGTGCCAACCAGGCCTTCGCCGACACCACGATTTCGACCAGCGGACCAAGCGACCTGGTCTGGGTCCAGGACTATCACCTCATGCTCGTGCCGGGGATGCTGCGTGCCAAGCGGAGCAAGGCCCGAATCGGCTGGTTCTGCCACATCCCGTGGCCGCCCCCGGACACCTTCGGGATCCTCCCCTGGGGCGAGCAGATCCTCGAAGGGCTGCTCGGCGCCGACGTCCTCGGCTTTCATCTTCCAGAGTACGCCGAGCACTTTCGCCAGTGCGTGGAGCGCTTTACGCCCCATCGGGTTTCGCGGGGGGCCATTCACTACGGCGACCGCAAGGTGAGCACAATCGCTGCGCCGATCGGAATTCCCGTCGACGAGCTGCACGCGCTCGCCATCGACCCGGACGTTGGGCGGGAGGTCGATCGAATACGCGAGTCGATGGGCAACCGTCAGTTGATGCTCGGCGTCGACCGGCTCGATTACACCAAGGGCATTCCCGAGCGGCTGGCCGCGTTCGAGCGCTTGCTTCGCCGGGACACGGGCGCGCGCAAGCGGTACGCGCTGATTCAGGTGATGGTGCCCAGTCGCACCGACGTGAAAGCGTACGCCGACCTCAAAGAAGAGATCGATCGCATGGTCGGGGACATCAACGGTCGCTACGCGGAGACCGGCCGCGTTCCAATTCACTATCTCTATCGGAACCTGAGCCAGCGGGCGCTCTTCGCGCACTACCGAGCCGCGGATGTTGCGCTCGTCACGCCTTTGCGCGACGGAATGAATCTCGTGGCGCACGAATATGCGGCTGCAAGGACCGACGAGGATGGTGTCTTGATCCTGAGCGAGTTCGCCGGTGCGGCAAAGCATCTCAAGGGCGCGGTGCTCGTGAACCCCTATGACGTCGACTCGACCACCGCCGCGATTCACGGGGCGCTTACCATGAAGCCAAGCGAGAAGCGCAAGCGAATGCGTTCGATGCGCAGCGAGGTGATGAGGCTCGACGTCCATCGATGGGCCGACCGCTACCTCGGCGCGTTGGAGGGAACGTGAGTCGCGTCAGGGCCCTGGTCGAATCTCTGCTCGAGCTCGAACGGCCCTTGCTCGTGGCACTCGACGTCGACGGTACGATCTCCCCGATCGTTTGCGACCCGGATCTGGCCCGAATTCCGGCAACAACGCTCTCCAATCTAGAGGCGCTTGCCCGGGCCCCTGGAGTCGAGCTCGCGCTGATCACCGGACGTGCCCTGAGCTCTCTCGCGCGAATGGAACAGCTCGAGGGGATCTGGCGCGCGGTCGAGCACGGTGGGCTGGTCCTCGGACCGGGGCAGGCTCCGGCGCCGCGCGAGCTCAGGCCCGAGCGGCGGGAGGCCCTCGATCTCTTTCAACACTGGGTCGAGACGCGCGCCCAAGGCGCGTTCATCGAATACAAGCCGCAGGCGATCGCAGTGCACGTCCGCGCGATCGCCTCTGAAGACCCAGCTCGCGCGGCGAAGCTGCTCGGCGAAGCAGACGAGCTTGCGCAAAACCTCGGCCTGCACGTACGCCGTGGCAAAGCCTTGCGGGAAGCCGAAGCCGTCCATCACGACAAAGGCAGCGCGCTTGCGGAGATCTTCGAACGCTCCGGCGCTAGCTCCGTGTTCTTTGCGGGAGACGATCTCACCGATTTTCCTGCGATCGAATTCGCAACGCTGCAAGGCGTAGGTGCATTCGTTTGCTCGGATGAACAACGGGGAGCGCCGCCTGCGTCTGCCGCGCTGCTGCAGAGCGTGGACGAGACGGCCCAACTGCTCGAGCAACTGGCAGGGCGGATCAACCGCTGACCGGTGGCGTCCGTGCGGTCTCGTGGTAGAGGCCCGAAATGTTGAATCGAGAAATCGCGGAGTCGGCGCGAATCGCGCGACGCGCCGGCGCGATTTTGATGGAAGTTTACGCGACCGACTTCAGTGTCGCCTATAAAGACGAGGCCGATCCCGTGACCGAGGCCGACACGAGGGCCAATGCATACATCGTCGAAGAGCTCCGGAAGGCCTTTCCGAAGGACGGAATCGTAGCGGAAGAAAACGAAGACAATAGCGATGCGCTCCGATCGGGTCGCTGCTGGTACGTGGACCCGCTCGACGGCACCAGGGAATTCGTCGCGAGGAACGGCGAGTTCTCGGTGATGCTCGGCCTGGCGATCGACGGGGTTTCGACAGCGGGCGTCGTGTACCAGCCGGGTACCGACAAGCTCTACTGCGGCGTGGTGGGTGGCGGCGCCATGCTGGAGGAGCGCGGCGCGCGGCGCCCGCTCGAGGTCAGCAAGGTTGCCGAGCCAGGCCAGCTGAAGTTGGTGGTGTCGCGATCGCACCGAAACAGTGCCGTGGCGGACGTCGTTGCCCGGCTCGGGATTCGCGAAGAGACGGCGAGCGGCTCGGTAGGGCTCAAGGCGGGTCTGATCGCCGAGCAGCAAGCCGACGTTTACGTACACATTTCGGACCGCTCGAGCATGTGGGACGCCTGCGGCCCTGAAGCGATTCTCAAGGCTGCGGGTGGGCGCTTCACCGACCTCGAGGGCAATTCGTATCACTACGGCGGGGCGGACATGCGCAATCGAAAGGGCATCCTCGCCTGCAATGCGGCCGCATACGAAGCGGTGCTCCCGGTTGTGCGACAGGCAGCGCGCTCCATAGGTCTGATTCAATAGGCGCGACGATGGCACCGGTGGATTGGCGACAAGCATGGAAGACGGGATGCACGCCCTGGGACGCGGGCACCTCACCGCCCGCGCTTCTCGGCTTGCTCGCACGCGGACAAATTCCGGGAGGCCGGATCCTGGTTCCCGGCTGCGGGACCGGCTACGACCTTGCGACCCTGGCGCGCGCGGATCGAGAGGTCGTTGGGCTCGACCTTTCCGGCGAGGCACGCGCTGCATTTCTCGCCGCACACAGCGACCTTCCAGGTTCGGTCTCTTACGAAGTTGGCGACTTCTTTTCGTACGAGCCGGGCGAGGGCTTCGATTTCGTATGGGACTACACCTTCTTTTGCGCGCTCGATCCGGAGCAGCGCCCGGACTGGAGCGAGAAGATGAAGCGGCTGGTCAAGCCCGCCGGCCTGCTGGCCACCCTGCTCTTTCCTTTCGAAGACCCGATCTCAAGACGTGAGGGGCCCCCCTGGCCGATCAATACCGGCCTGGTTCGAAGCCTGATCGAAGACAGCTTCGAAGAGCTCGAAGTCAGGGAGATGGAAAAGACCCATCCGGGGCGCGAAGGCCGCGAGCGGCTGGCGCTGTGGCGGCGAAGCAAGCCTTAGTCCCCGTCGGGAAGCGGAATCGACGACGACCACCACTTCACCTCGGAAAAACCGAGCCGGTAGTCAGCGGTCGCGCCTTTCTCTTGCACGCCGATCCAGACTTGCGTCGTACCGATGGGAAAGTCGGAACGGAGCATCGGGTCCTTGGTCCCGCTGCGGTTGTCGTTACAAAGAACGTGCCCGTCGGGCTTGCGCACCACGAGCAGGATGTCGGAGCGTGAACGACCCAAAACGTGCAGATTGTAGAACGCCGTGTCGGCGTCGAGCAGGTAATCGGGGGTCTCGGAGATCCAACCTTTGCACTTGCGGTGAATCGACCTCGCTGGGACCTCGCCGACCGCGGTGCCGGACACGACGCGGGGATCGGGACTAAAACCCGCGTGAAGGGGCACCGGGCCTAGACGCGACGACGAGTCATCGAAGAGGTCAGCGGTTTTTGATTCCGCCGAAGCGCGCGGGGCGTCGTCTGGATCGCCGCGCCCAAGCGCCTCGGTGCAGGCAGCGATCGCCAGCAATGAAGCGACGAGGCCGCCGGCGCCGGCCCAGGGTTTGCTCGACGCGAACACGGTGCGGCCTTGGTACCCGCAGCACGCACCGACGGTCAACCAGAGAGGCAAGGTCGACGAGAGTCAGGAAAGCGCCCCGATCCCGAAGCTAGGGCTTGATTCCCTAGATCACCGGGTATAGACAAGCCTTTGACAGGTCCTGAACAGGATCGGTGCTTGACTGAGTTCCAAGGAGATACGTGGCAGACGAAGCGAAATACCGGGTGGGCATGGTCTCGAAGATGACCGGGCTCTCGACCCACACGCTCCGCATGTGGGAGAAGCGCTACGTCGCCGTTCTGCCGAAGCGGACCGAAGCGGGAGGACGCCTCTACACCGACGCAGACGTCGCACGGCTTCGGCTTCTGCATGAGCTGGTCGAAACCGGTCACTCGATCGGCGGGATCGCGAAGCTGTCCGACGCCGATCTGCGACACATGGCAGCCTCGTTCCCAGCGCCGCCGAGCCAGCCGCCCGTGCAGCACCTCCCCGAGCTTCGCAGTCGTGTCATGGAGGCGATCGAGCAGTTACGCATCCAAGATGCCGAGCAGATGCTCTCGCGCGCAGCGTTGAGCACGGAACCGAGCGAATTCTTGCAGATGGTCGTCACCCCTGTCCTCGTCGAAATCGGCGAACGTTGGAAGCGTGGTGAGCTTCGGATCGCGCACGAGCACGCGGGCTCCGTGGTCATGCGCGGTCTTCTCTTTTCGCTGATGCGTCTCTATCCGGCGAACAACTCGAGGCGCCGTGCCGTCGTTGCAACACCGGCCAAAGAGGATCACGAGCTCGGCGCGCTCATGGTGTCGATGCTGGCCGCCATGCACGGATGGAGCGTGCTCTACCTCGGCCCCGATTTGCCAGCCGAAGAGATCGCCTACGCGGTTACCGACACGAACGCCGATCTCCTGATGCTGTCGATCACCAACCTGAAGCCCAAGGAGTCGCAACGAGAGATCGCTGCGATCGAAGCTGCGATCCCGGAACGCGTGAGGGTGCTGGTTGGCGGGCGAGCGGCAAGCGCGCTCCCCGACAGCCGCGTACAGATCCTGCACGACCTCGCCGTGGTCGAGGCCGAGCTCAATCGATAACGTCGGCCGGTGCGTCGGGCGGCAAGGTGTCACGCGTCGCACCTTTGATGACCTTTTGCGCCAGGGTTGCGAGACTCCGCGCACCGCTCTTCTTGAGCAGCGATCGAATCTGGGCCTTGACTGTGTTCTCCGCGACCCCGAGGGATGCGGCGAGCTCTTTCCGGGAGAGACCGTCCACCGAAAGCGTTAGAAGCTCGGTTTCTCGACGCGTGAGCTTGAGCTGCCGTGCCAGGTGTTCGATGCGCTGCCCAATGGCAGCGTCGTCGACGCGCGCCTGCGCAAGGGCCCTCTGGATGAACGGATTGAGGTTTTCCGCGGATGCCGGCTTGCAGACGTATTCGCCGCGCATCGTTTGAACTTTGTTAACTACATCACGATTGAGCTCGCCGGTGAGAACCAGCACCGGCAGCGCGCCATGCGTTTGACGGATCTCGGCCAGAAGGTCGAGGCCGTAACCGTCGGGCAAAATCAGGTCGAGCACGACGCCCGTCCATTCCTCCTGACTCTGAAGCTGTTCACGGGCTGCGCCCATGCTGTGAACGACTTCGACAGGAGCGTGACGCCCAAATGTACGAGCGAGGGTCCGAGCCAGCGTCGGCTCGTCCTCCACAATCAAAAACCCACCCGGCATGCCGCGTACGCTACCGCAGTTGACCCCTTCGGTGGTGCCGATTCGCTCCAAATGGAGCGGTTTTTTAACCCCAAGCCAGTCGAGCTGAGGCGCTGGAGCGCTAAAAAGTCAATGATCTCTTACTTTCCGTGCGTGCAGGCACGAGGGTGAGCACAGATCGACCCGCATCAGCCGCCAGGGCGAGAATCGGCAATGACTTGACGCGGGCGCCGGCCCCCTCTTGAATGGACCGACGGAATGTACGCGGTTGTGATCACGGATGAGGGGGGCGTCCGGCGCAGGCTTGATTTTACCAAGCCGGAGCTAACCGTGGGGCGCGTTCAGGGCAACGACATTGTCTTGGCCAAGCGCAACGTATCGAAGCAACACGCACGCCTCACCCTCCAGGACGAACAGGCTGTCGTCGTCGATCTCAACAGTACGAACGGCACATGGGTCAACGGTCGCAAGATCACTGCCGCTCAGCCGCTGAAGCAGGGCGACAAGATCTACATCGCAGACTTCATCATTACGCTAGAGACCGCGGACGAACGCTCGCAGACCGAAGGTGCGATGCCCCGGGTCTCGGAGCCGCCTCCGCTACCGGCCAAGTCCGCCCTACCGGCCGCCAGCGCGGTGCCGATCAGGCGCTCGATCGCAGCGCGGCGTGCGACGCCGGGAGGCTCGAGCGTGACCGGATTACAACCGGACGGGACGGGGACGGTCAACCCTCCTCGTATTCAACGACGGGAGACCAGCCTGCCGCGCGCCCGCGCGAAGACCGAAACCGAAATTTCAATCGGCGATCCATTGAACAATCTGCTCAGCCGTCTTGCCGAGCGCGTGGAGATCGACGACATCAATCCGGCGTCCATGAAGAATCAAGAACGCTGGTCGGCTGCTCGAGCCGCGATCGCCGAAACCTTCCTCGCAATGCAAAAGGACGGATTGGTTCATGCTGATTTGGACATGCGCGGCTTGGCGCATGCCGCGTTGCACGAAGCGGTCGGCCTCGGCGCTCTCGACGATTTGCTTTCCGACGAATCGGTTCGCACCATCGTCGTGAACGGGCACAAGAAGATCTTCGTGGACAAGGGCGAGGGTTTGGAGGCCACCGAGTTGCAGTTTTCTTCCGCGAGCGCAGTTCATAGGGTGGCGCGGCGCCTCGCGGCAGAATGCGGTCAAACGCTCGAGGGCCGACCGGTACTGAACGGGCGACTCTCTTTTGGCCCGAGCGTGACGATCCTGCAGCCGCCTCTCGTGATGAGCGGATCGGTAATCGAGCTCCGCATTCACAGCGCGAGCTCGTTGGAGCAACTCTCGGAGAAAGGTTGGCTGAGCGCGGACGCTGCAACCTACCTCACCAAAGCCGTTGCGGAATGCCGGAACATCGTCGTCGCTGGGGCTCGAGGCTCCGGCGTGACCACGCTCATGTCCGCCTTGGTTCGAGAGCTGCCGGAAAGCGAGAATACCGTCACCATCGAGCCGATTCCCGAGCTCGACGTCGATCGAGACCGGCTGATCTCGCTGACCGCCACCGATTCGGGGATCCCCCTGAGCGAAGCGATCGCGCACGGCGCGCGCCTTCATGCCGAGCACATGGTCATCAACGATCTCTCGGGCGCCGAGACGATGGCTGCGTTGACCGCTGTCCTAGGACGGGAACCAGGTCACCTTCTCGGCGTCCACTCCTGGAGCAGCAAAGACGCGATTGAGGGCCTGATGCTTGCGGCCGGCGCGACCGGAGCCGACCGCGCGTACCTCGCCCAGCTGCTCGCTAGCGCAGTCGACGTCGTCGTTTCGATGCAGCGCGGGCCAGAGGGGCAGCGTGTGAGCGCGATCCTCGAGGTTCGAGGTCACGAAGGCGGTGACGTCAGCTACCAGTCGGTCCCGTTCTGAGACGGGCGCCATTGGCGGCTTCGCGCATGACGTCGATCGGCGCCTCGCTGACACCAGGAGCAGGATATGCAGGGTAGGCGAAGTAGTACCCTTGTCCGTAATCCGCGCCGCAATCGATCACGACTCGCATCTCGGTTTCCTGCTCGATGCCTTCGGCAACGACGCGCGCGCCGAGCTCATGGCACAGTTGCACGATATGGCGGACTAGGACCTGAGCGCGACGATCGTCGGCCAGGTCCGCGATCAAAGTTCGGTCGAGCTTGACGATCTCAGGTTTGAGGTCCGCGATGTATTTCAAGTTCGAGTACCCAGCGCCGAGGTCGTCGACCGCGAGCAGCACCCCCTTGCCCCTGATCTCCCGAAGGACGCTGTGGCAGTAGGCGAAATGGGTCAGCGGGACCGACTCGGTCACCTCGAGGTAGACCGGTGAGTCGTGGGTGAAGATCGGGTCATCGGGCTGCACGAGCCAAGACTCGTCGAATTCGTTTGGATGCACGTTGAGAAAGAGTGGCATCCCGGGGCAATGCGCCGTGGAGAGCTCACGAATGGCGCGACCGAGAGCTCCGACGCATCGAGACTGGATCGCCTCGTCGAAGAGCTTTGGCGGATTGATCCAGTGGGGTGAGTTACTTCGAACGAGCGCCTCGTGAGCGAACGGTTCGATCGTCGCAAGCGACACGATCGGCTGATACACGACGCTCAGGTCTCCGAGGGTGAGCACGTCGGGTAGGCCCTGCATCGTACGAAGCCGGGGGATCCCCGCTCGGCGCGCCTGGGTGTTCTTCAACCAGTTGCGAAAGTTCGTCACAAATGCCCCACCACGGTAAGTTTACACCAATATGGCAGAGCGCGGCCACCCTCCTTTTTCGGCGCTCCTGGCGCGATTCAGAGGCCTCTGGTATGCCCCGCCACGATGAAAAACCCAACATCGATCGGCCCGGCACAGGTTAGTCCCATCGGCACGACCCTCGAGCGTCACCTGCTCGATCGCCAGCGCCGGATGCCGCAAGCCACCGGTGATTTCACTGGGCTTTTCCAACAGATCAGCCTGGCAGCCAAAATCATAGGCAGTCGCGTCAGCAAAGCTGGGTTATCGGGCATCCTCGGACGAACCGGAACGACCAATGTGCAGGGCGAGCAGGTCCAAAAACTCGACGACTTCGCCAACAGCACGATTGTGAGCACCGTCGAGGCGGGCGGTCATGTCTGCGTGATGGGAAGCGAGGAGGTCGAGGAGCCGATTCAGATTCCACCGCAGTACCCGCAGGGCAAGTACGTGCTGCAGTTCGATCCTCTAGACGGCTCGGGCAACATCGACATCAACGCGTCGATCGGCACGATCTTTTCGATTCACCGTCGCCTGACTCCAGATGGTGAACCGGGAACCTTGAAGGACCTCTTGCAGCCCGGCGTCGACATCGTGGCTGCCGGCTACGTGGTCTACGGCTCCTCGAACATGCTGGTCTACTCGACGGGCGATCAAGTCGACGGCTTCACCTACGACCCGGGCGTCGGCGAGTTCTTTTTGTCCCACCCGAACATCAAGGTTCCGCAGCGCGGCGGCATCTACTCGATCAACGAGGGCAACTACCACAGCTGGGACAAGCGTATTCAGAACTGGGTCGACTGGATCAAGACGCCGACCGAAAACAAAAAGGCCTACCGCTTGCGGTACATCGGCGCGATGGTTGCCGACCTCCACAGGACTCTTCTCCGCGGCGGTGTTTTCGTCTATCCGCCCGACGACAAGAATGCGAACGGCAAGCTCAGACTTCTTTACGAAGCCTCTCCAATGGCATTCCTCGTGGAAGCGGCGGGCGGCGTCGCGTCGGACGGCAAGAACCGAATCCTCACGATTCAACCGAAAGAGCTGCATCAGCGCACGCCCGTGTACATGGGCAGCCCGGACGACGTCGCGGATGTGCTGAGATTCGCAAACGCCTGAGGGGCTCAGAGCTTCGGCATCATTTGGAACGGCACCTCGGTGCGCACGCAGCCGTTTTCCGGCTTCGGGAACTTCCATGTCTTCGCAACGCGCTTGACGCAGTTGTACACATGCTGGTCGTTGAGAGAACCGCTCACCGAGACTGCTTTCACACCGCCACTGGCGCCAATCGTGAGCAGGACCTTCATCGAACCTTGAAGCAAGTTGTCGTCTTTCAAGCGTCGCTCGTAACAGGTCTGCACCTGCTTGCTCGGCTGTCCCCGAATGACCTGGCTGAGCTGCGCGGCTGGAATCGTGCCGCTGCAAATCCAGTCCGCCGCTCGCATCTGCGTGGCCTCCACGGGCTTTGCATCCGGATTCTCTTCCTCTCCCGCGTCGAGGCCGGCGTCGTCCTCTGGGATTTCGATTTCCGGGGCGAACTGGGCCCTGGGCTCGACCTCGGGCTCCGTTTGAGCCTGCTCGGCCTCGGGGCCCGATTTGCAGTCCCTAAGGAAGAACCAGAGGACACCGGCGACCAAGAGGAGGATTAAGGCGATGATACCGTACTTGCCGTCGTTCTTCTTCAGTGGCGGTAGGCTAGAGCCCTGGGTCACATCCCCCTCGCTTTCCCCAGTCCAAGGTGCGCCGCGCACCCGGGAGCGGAGTGTAGATTCCTTGACCGACCACGCCAACTCTCAAGGCGAGCTGGGCGCGAAAAACCGCTGTTTGCCGCAAGGCGACCTCTCCTCTATGGTTCGGCCTCTTTAATGGCAATTGGCGATGGTTGATAAGTTCAAAGGCTTCTTTCTAGTTCTTCTCGTAGTGCTGCTTTCGGCCGTGTTTGCCCTGCAATTCGGGGGTGGCCAAGCCGAGGGCTGCGCGGCGGGCGGCAGCACCTATCTGGCGCGGGTCTATGACCAGACGCTGAGCCGAGGCGACTTCGAGGCTGCGTACTCGGTCGCGAACTTCGGAAGGCTTCCTGAGGAGACGCAACGCTCGATGCGCCTGCCTGAGCTGGTCCTCGACGGCCTGATCGACCGCACGCTTCTCGCGCGAGAGGCACGCAGGGTGGGTTTCGACGTTAGCCAGGACGAGGTGATGGCGCGTTTCGTGAATGATGGAATCATCTTGCTGTCACTCGGAGTCGGCGCACCGCCGATGCTTCCGCAGGGCGAGATTCCGGTTTCCTTCACGGACAAGGAAGGCGCGTTCAACAAGGACCTCGCCGAGCGCTACATCCAAAACGGGCTGCGCAGAAGCGTGGGCGAGTTCGCCGATGCGCAGGTCGATGAGTACCTGGCGGCGCGAATGCGGGAGCTCATCGCCTCGACGGTCAACGTCAGTGACGCGGAGGTCTGGGACGACTACGTCCGCGAGAACGACAGCGCGAAGATCAAATACATCCGATTCTCGCCTGCGTACTACCTCGACCAAAAGCCGCCGACTTCCGAAGCGGCGCTCGACGCATGGATCGCCGACAACGAAGCCCGGCTGAGCGCCGAGTACGACATCAACAAGCACCGGTACACGAACCTCGAGAAGCAGGTTCGCGCTCGCCACATCCTGCTCAAGGCGGGTTCCTACACGAGCGAAGAGCAGAGGGCGGAGGCGAAGAAACGTGCCGAAGCGCTGCAAAAGCGCGCGGCCGAGGGCGAAGATTTCGCAAAGCTCGCCAGCGCGAACAGCGGCGACCAAGTCACCGCCAAAAAGGGCGGCGACATCGGTTTTCTCCGCAAAGGCACGATGCCCGATTCGTTCGACGCTGCTCTCTTCTCGATGGAGGTGGGTCAGATCGCCGAAGTGGTCGAAACCCCGTACGGCTTTCACATCATCAAAGCGATCGCAATCCGTGAGGGTGACGTTCCGATCGACGAGGCCAAGCAGGAGCTCGCCGAAGGGCTCTATCGAGCGGACTGGCTAGAAGCCCGAGCGCGCGACGCTGCGACCGGCACGCTGACTGCTTGGCGCGCAAATCAGGACGACGACGCGATTGCACGAAAGCTCTCGGCCGCGGGCGAGAAGAGCGGCGAATCGGCGCTCACACCCAAGCTCGAAGAAACGGTCGACTTTGGTCGCTCCGACACTCCAGTGCCGGGAGTTTCAACCTCCGCGCTCCTCGATGCGGTGTTCTCCTTGCCCGAAGGTGAGGCGTTCCCGACGGCGCCCGTGAAGCTCGGCAGCGAGTGGCTGATCTTCCGTCTCGTCGATAGGCAGCGGCCAGACCTCGAGGCGTTCGACGACTCGGTGCAAGCGTCGACGCGCGAGATCCTTCAGACGCTCAAGAAGAGAGAGATCGTCGACCTCTACATTCAGCAGCTTCGCGCGAAGGCGACCGCCGATAAGGCGCTGCGCGTCAACCAGCTTCAAGCCCCGGATGGCCGCAGCTAAGAGCTCCCGTCTTCCCGAGCTGCCCACCGAGTCGCTCACGCTCGGGAACGGTCTGCGGGTCCGACTCGTTCCGCTAACACACCTGCAGTCGGCGACGGTGTCGTTCTTCGTGCGTGTGGGTTCTCGCTACGAGACCGCTCGGACCAATGGTTTGAGCCACTTTCTGGAGCACATGCTGTATCGCGGCACCGCGCTGCACCCCGCTGCAAACGAGCTCAACCTCGCCATCGAGCGACTCGGTGGCACCCTCGACGCGGCCACCCACGTCGACTTCACGAGCTACTTCCTCTCGTTGCCACCCGAGGTCATCGGCAAAGGGGTAGAGCTCCTCGCCGAAGTGCTGCAACAACCACTCTTGACCGAGCTTCGCACCGAGAAGCAAATCATTCGTGAGGAGATCCTCGAGAACTTCAACGAGGAAGGCGAGCAGGTCGACGTCGACAACGTTTCGCGGCGACTGCTCTACCCGGACCACCCGCTCGGCTTCACGATCCTCGGCCCGCTCGACAATTTGGATGGATTTGAAACCGAAGACCTGCGGCGGCATCACGGCAATCACTACAACGCATGCAACTCCGTGCTTTGTGTCACGGGCGCATTTGACGCTGGGGAAATCGAGCAGACGATTCGCTCGAGCTTCGACGGGATGGCGAATGGCAGCACGATGGAGCCCCGCCAGCCGCCCAGCATGCCCGCGCTGCGGCGCTTCTCGTACGTCCATGAGCACGGCAGCCAGACCGATGTGAGGCTCTCGTTCCACACGCCTGGCGTCGCGAGCTCTGAAGCGCCCGCCCTGCTCTTGCTGGACCGAGTGCTGGACGACGGGCTGAGCACGCGCGTCCATCAAACGATCTGCGAGGAGCGTGGGCTGGCCTATGAGGCTTTCTCAGGAACCGATTCGCTTGAGGATTGCGGCGTGTTCGACTTCGGGGCATCGGTCGAGCACGGGAAGGCCCCCTATCTCGTAGAGACCATGTTCGAGCTCATCGCCGAGCTTCGACGGAACCCGCCGACGGACGACGAGGTCGACAAGGCCAAACGTCGGTACCTCTGGGATCTGCGAACGGTGCGCGATGACCCGGAAGATGCGGCACAGTTCATCGGAAGCAGCGCGCTCTTGGGTCTTCCCGAACGCCTGGGCACCGTTGCCGATCGAGTCGCGCAGGTTACGCCACAGGACATCCAGCACGCCGCGCAGCGCTATCTCGATCCGAAAGACGCCTATCTGACGTGCGTGGGAGTCTTGGACGAAGCGCTTCTGTCCGACCTTCGCGGCTTGGCGGGAACCTAGGCGTCGAGGTTTACCCAATGGGCCTGCCCATCGGGCCCCCACTCCTTTTTCCAAAGCGGCACGGTCTCTTTGATTCGATCGATCGCTTTGCGGCAGGCCGTGAACGCGTCGTTCCGGTGCGCTGAGCTTGCTGCGACACAGACCGCGACATCCCCCACGCCCAGCTTGCCGACCCGATGGACGGCGGCAACTCGGACGCCCGAGTGCTCAGCGATGACCCCTTCGAGGACACGCGCCATTTCTTTTTGCGCCAAGCTCTCGTGTGCTTCGTAGTCGAGCCTGGAGACTTGCTTTCCGTCGGCTTGGTCCCGAACGATACCGTGGAAGATACAGACGCCTCCGGCCCCGGGGTGCTCGACCGCCTTACGAACCTCGTCGAGTGAAATCTCTTCGTCGCTGACCTTGCAAAGAACGAGCGGAGAGCCGCCCGCAACGGGTGGAAGAACGTCGACCCGATCTCCGTCGGATAAGATCTGCGAAGCGTCGACGAAATCACCGTTCACCGCCAACCGCATGCGCTCGAGGAAGGCCGCCAGAGACGGATAGCGGTCGCTGACCAGGCGCCGCAATTCCTCCTGCGGCAGGCTTTGCGACCCCAGCTCGAAGGTCGAGCTCGAGCATCCGGCAAGCTCGCGGGCAGCTGCGTAGAAGTAGACGTCGATCTTCATCAGCCACGAAAGCCTAGCAGGCCCCGAAATGAGGGCAGCTCCGCCCGGCGTGTTAGGGTTCTTGCCAGGTGAGCGAGTCTTCATTCAAGCTGATCGCCTGGATCGTTGCCGCAGGCTTTGCGGGCGCCATGCTCGCCCTTCCGCAGCCCGTCGATCCCTGGGAGATGCCGAGCCTGGTGCTCGACCGCGCCGCGGTTTCGGACGCCATCGCGCTCGACGAAACCCTTTCAAAGGAAGCTCCGGACAGCGAGGAGGCTCGAGCGTTGCGCTCGCTCTTTCTCGACCATGGTCGATCGGAAGCCAACCCTCCGTATGAGCGACGCGAATACGATCGCCGCCAGGCTGCGATTCACCGTGCAACGAAGGCCGTGATCGAGAAGCACGGAGAGCCTGCGTTCGAGGCGATGCGGGCCGATGCCGTCGAGGAGCTCGTCCGCGTGCTTGGCGATGGCGGCCGCGACGCCCGGAGCGAACGTGAGAAGGGCATCCTCGGAGGCTTCCCGACGGTGTTGAAGCAGTACGGGGCCCTCGGCAGAGGCGTAGTCGTCGCGCCGCCACTAACGCTGCGCGTTTTCTACAAGGCACGCTGGAATTCCATCCATCGGCGGCCGTTCGTGGAGGGCTTTGCTCCGATCGAGAAGCAGGCGTATTGGGGCTG
>Ga0265303_10000898_pt1 | contig 17712 bp, 13 predicted proteins | sample Helome_2_FD_192494 | JGI IMG/M metagenome (GOLD analysis project Ga0265303, IMG submission 192494) | Marine sediment microbial communities from subtidal zone of North Sea - Hel_20160317 (Illumina Assembly) | ecosystem: Environmental > Aquatic > Marine > Subtidal zone > Sediment ... | reverse complement strand
CGGTGACGGACCCGCATCGTGCGGGACACGAACTCGAGTATTTTCCGGGTACGGCCAACTTCGAGCGCGCCGATATCATCCTGATCAGCAAGATCGGTTATGCCGACGAAGAAAAGATCCAGCGCATCGAGGCTAACGCCAGGAAACTCAATCCGGACGCTACGGTAGCTCGTCGCAAGTCACCGCTGCATGTCCCGCTCCCTGAGTCCATTGCCGACAAACGGGTCCTCGTCATTGAGGACGGACCGACGACCACGCACGGCGGCATGCCGTTTGGCGCAGGCGTGCTGGCGGCGATGGAGCACCATGCGGGAGAACTCGTCGATCCGCGTCCCTGGGCGGTTGGCGAGATTGCCGAGACGTTCGAGAAGTACCCGGACGTCGGGGACCTGCTGCCTGCGATGGGCTATGGCGATGAGCAGATACGCGATCTCGAAGCGACCGTCAATGCCGTCGACTGCGATCTGGTGCTGGTCGCGACGCCGATCGATCTCACGCGCCTGATCGACATCGAGAAGCCGTCAATGCGTATCGGTTACAGTCTGCCGGCCGACGATGGTACGTTGACTGCGGCCGTGAAGCGGCTGGTTTCCTGACTAAAGGAGTTTTTCATGTTGAAACGAGTCTTGTTGCTCGTTGTAGCGCTGTGCTGGTGTATTACAGGCGCTGCCGAGGAACCGGCGCTTGGGCCCGTGATAGAAGGTTACGGCCCGACTTACCTTGTCGACGATCGGCAAATCGCCCTTGCGGACGGGTTCGTCTACAAAGCGGTCTTCGACGTTGCCTCATACCGGGGGGAAGTGACGTCGCTAAACCCCGAACTGGTTAGCGTGGCACGATTTCTGAACATGCATGCCCGCAACGGTACAGCACCTGGTGACATGGATCTTGCAGTCGTCGTTCATGGTGCGGCCCTGAAGAATCTGCTCACCCACGACGCCTATCGGCGACGCTACGAGGTCGACAATCCGAATCTCGCGTTGCTCGAGAGATTACATGACGCAGGTGTTCGTATAATGCTCTGCGGTCAGTCGATGGCGTTTGGTGGCATTGATAAGAGCGAGCTCGCCAGCCCGGTCGAAGTGGGCCTGTCAGCCATGACGCTGTTGACTGTCCTGCAGTCGGAGGGCTATGCGCTGTTACCCTGAACGGGTTCAGTTCGCGGCTTGCATGTCCCGGAAGTAGCTCTCGATGCTGCCCCGCAAGGCTGCTTCTTCGTCTTCCCAGCGCCGCATCGCCTGCTGGATGCGGGGATCGGCAACGATCGGCTGATATTGGGCCTGGGCGAGCATCTCTCGCCAATCGGGGTTGACGGCTGCGGGCCTTGTGAACACCCGCTCCAGGGCGACCTCGATAGCCTGATCGGTCTCGCCACGTAAGGCCAGCACGCTGAAGTAGGTGTCCGGTTTGTCCGTGACGTCGAAGCCCAGCGCGGCGCTGAAGTCGATGAGTGCGTCGAGGCGCCGAAGCATTTCATCCCTTGGCAACGTAACGTACCACGCGTCGAATGCAACGCCCTGGGCCTGCCGGTACTTCTGGGGTACGCGTTCCGATTCTATGTCGAAGATCCCCGGAGCCTCGTCGCCGATCCAGGCGAGGACTTCCTCGACGTCGCCGTTGGACAACGCCGTTCGCAGAAGGTGCCTTACGGCGCCGGCGAAGCCGAAGTTGCGATTCTCGATGTCGTCCTCGATGGCGCTCTGCGCGCTCGCGACGCTGCCGATTTCGTCGCCGATAGCGATCGCCCGCCGCATCTCGGTGCGGTATGCGATCTCGCTGGTGGGCGCGAGCGCGAGCACACGGTCACGGAAGTCGTCGGCGATATCGACCAGCCCGAGCTCGTACAGAAAGCCCGCCAGGATCCCGGGCAGCTCGTGGTCCTTGGGATCGACGTTGATGGCGTTGAGAAATTCCTTGACGAAGCCGACGCCGTCGCCCGCCTTCAGGTTCAACATGCCGAGGTTGGTGTAGGCATTGGGTTGCGCCGGCTCGATTTCCAGCGACCTCATCAAAGCAGCGCGCGCCTCGTCCCACTGCTCGAGGCGCATGTAGGCTGTGCCGAGTTCGTAATGGATGATCGCGTTGAACGGGTCTTGCCTGAGCGCTTCCTCGAGTACCGCGATGGCTTTCTCGTCCTGTCCGAGGCCGTGGTAGGCGCGCACCAGCAGTATGCGCGGCTGTAATTCCTCGGGCGCCACGGCGACAATCGTCTCCAGGTCATGGACGAGCTGTGCCCCGGCGGCCGGATCGCCTTCGGCACGTCGCGCCCCGGTCTTTGCATAGATCGAAGCGGCCCTCGCAACAAGGTCGCCCGGATCCACGGCCAGAACCTGGTCGGTGATAGCAATGATCTGATCGAAGGCTTCCTGCTCGTCCATGAGACCGGTCTCGAGCTGGTGAATGTAGCTCGCTGCGAGCTCGGTCTTTGCCTCCGTGAAATCGGGATCGATCAGCAAAGCGCCCTTGAGCAGGTCCTCGGCGGCAATCAGGCCACCGAACGAGTAGGTTGCGCGTTCCTTGCAAGCCCGCAGATACAGGTCGTATGCGTCGGTGTTCGTCGTGGTGAGACTTGCCGCAAGCTTCGTGGGCTCGCTCGCGCCGAGCAAGGACTCGGACAAGGCATTGCCGACTTTCTCGGCGATCTCGTCCTGAACGACGAAAATGTCGTCGAGCTGACGATCGAAATTCTCCGAGAACACGTGAAAGCCGTCGCTCGCACGGATGAGCTGTGCCGTGATGCGCACGCGATCGCCGGCCCGCTGAACACTGCCTTCCAGCACGTGAGCGACTTCCAGCGCGCGGGCGATCTCCTGGATACTGATATTCTGGTCCTTGAACGCGAAACTCGAGGTGCGAGCGGCCACCTTGAGGTCCGGAATCTGTGCAAGCATGTGCAGCAGCGTCTCGGTCAGGCCGTCGGAGAAGTACTCGTTGTCCTTGTCGTTCGACATATTGACGAAAGGCAGCACGGCGACCGACGCATTGCTGATCGGCATATCGGAAGGCGCCGAATCATCCGACGTTTGGCGAGCGCTGAACAGGCCGACCAGGATGATCAGCACAATCGCAGTGCCGATCGTGACGTGGTCCACCTTCTTGCGCGTGGTCGCGGCTGCTGGATCGTCGTGGTCGACCTCGTGTTCGCGCTTGATGCCTTCGGGCGTCAGCTCATAGAACCAGGAGATGACGACCGCGGGGATGAATCCGAAGGCAAATATCAGGATGACCGCCCGCGCTGCCCATTCGGGAGCGCCCAGCGTGGGCAAAATCGTCGTGAGTACCTCGGTCAGCAGCCAGCCAACCACGAGGTAGGCCGCAGCAACCCGAAACACGTTGCGTCGTCGAAGTTCAGCGACCAGGGACATTCAGTAACTCTTACCGGTGCGAAAGAATAAATTTTACACGATCTTTAGATGCACGAAGCGCCGTTTAGGTTTCGTTCATTTCGTCGGAAACTAACGGGTTCAGGGCAGGTTCACTCAATTTTCAGGCTCCGTTAACCAGCGCGGCGTTAATCTGCAGGCGAAACATAAGGAAAGCGCTCGAGGAGAGTGACATGGACATCGTATACGCAGCAGAGAAACCCAGCATCGCCAGGCTGTTGAGTGAACATGTGCGGCGCCGCGTAAGGCCCGAAGATATCAAGGTCAGCGAGAACCCGGACGAGACCGGCAGCTTCTATATTGGCTTCAATCTCGACATGTTCGTGCTGTCGCCGAACGGCGAGATCGAGTCGGATCGCCTGCAGCTCGTCAAGTAGCCGCCATATCGCCGTGAATCGCCGGTCCTGCCGCCGGCGTTTGGCGTTGTTCCGAGCGCCCTATTAGTTACGCCTGTTACTCTATGCCGTATGCGGCGCATATCTGTACGCGCTTTCCACAATGCGTGAAAACCGCGCCGCCTATAGAATGCAGCACAATGTCGGGTAGGAGATTCTTTGATGTTGACAGGCGTACTCACGCTGGCGGCGCTGAGCTTTGTGTTTGCCTCCCTGCTCGTGCTCGCTCACAGGAAACTGCATGTCGACGAAGATCCTCGCATCGAAGCTGCACAGGAGATGCTGCCCGGCACCAACTGCGGCGCCTGTGGCTATCCGGGCTGTCTGGGCCTTGCCGAGGCCATCGTTGACGGCTCGGCTCTGCCCGGCAAATGCACTGTAATGAGCGAGGAAGAACGGGAATTGCTGGCCGAGTTCCTGGGCGTGGACGCCGGCGCGGAAGAAAAAGTCGTCGCGCGACTCGCCTGCGCGGGCGGCATCAACGTTGCGCGAAATCGTGCCCATTATGAGGGCATAGAGTCGTGCCGTGGTGCGGCGCTCATCGCCGGCGGCGGCAAGGCCTGTTTCTGGGGTTGTCTTGGTCTCGGCGACTGCGAGGTAGTTTGCGATTTCGACGCGATCGTAATGAACGAATACGAACTGCCGGTCGTCATCGAGGACCTCTGCACGGCCTGCGGGGACTGCGTCGATGCCTGCCCCAAGGATCTGTTTTCCCTGCATCCCGTGAGTCATCGGCTGTGGGTCGCCTGTATGAACCTCGAGCATGGCGATGCCGTACTTGATGATTGCGACGTAGGTTGCGACGCTTGTGGCAGATGCGCCGTCGATGCACCGGACGGCCTGATCACGATGGTTGAAAACCTGCCGGTTGTCGATTACAGCCGCAATCACAACGCAAGAGAGGCGATCGATCGCTGTCCGACCGGCGCGATCGTCTGGTTCGATCCGGTCGGGGGACCTGTCGCCGGACGCGCGGCAAAGAAAGTCATTCGCCAGAGTGCACGCAAGGTAACAGCGACCTAGCTATAAGGATCACAGCATGAAAAACAAACAATCGACACCCAGGTATCCCGGCGTCCGAGCCGCAATGGACGGCAATTCTGCTGCGATCATGTGCGAGCGCGAGTCTTCCGACGGCGCCGGCGCCTACCCGATCACACCGTCTACACAGATGGGCGAATACTGGGCCGAGGCGGCTGCTGCCGGGCACATCAATATTTCTGGCCGGCCATTGATCTTTATCGAACCCGAGGGCGAGCACGCGGCCGCGTCCGTGACGGCGGGCATGTCGATGACCGGGCTGCGGGCGACCAATTTCTCATCCGGCCAGGGCATCGCCTACATGCACGAGAATTTGTACGCCGCCGTCGGCAAGCGCCTGACCTACGTGCTGAACGTCGGTTGCCGGGCCATGACGAAGGCGTCCCTGAACGTGCACGCCGGCCACGACGACTACCACTGCGTCGATGACACCGGCTTTTTCCAGGTGATGGCCAAGAACGCCCAGGCCGTGGCCGACCTCAACATCATGGCGCACCGCATCGCCGAAATGGCATTGACGCCGGGTATCGTCGGCCAGGACGGCTTCCTGACCACGCACCTGATCGAATCGCTGATGATCCCGGAGCGTGAACTGATTGCCGAGTACCTGGGCCGCCCCGAAGACATCATCGACACGCCGACCCCGGCACAGAAGATGATCTACGGTGAAAAACGTCGCCGTATTCCGGAACTGTGGACCGTGGACGACCCCGTATTGGCGGGCCCGGTGCAGAACCAGGATTCCTACATGCAGAGCGTTGCCGCGCAGCGGCCGTATTTCTTCGACCACGTGCAGGCCATAACGGAAGAGGCCTTCGACGAGTTCTGCGAGCTGACCGGGCGGCGTTACGACCGGGTCATGACCTACCGCACCGACGACGCCGATTACCTGATCGTCGGCCAGGGGAGCCTTATTCCTACGGCCGAGGCGGTCGCCGACTGGATGCGCGAGGAACGCGGCGTCAAGGTCGGCGTTGTCAATCTCGTAATGTTCCGGCCCTTCCCGGGCGACCTGCTGAGCCAGGTTCTGAAAGGCCGCAAGGGCGTCGCCGTGCTCGAGCGTACCGACCAGCCGCTGGCATCGGACCTGCCGTTGATGCGCGAGATTCGCGCGACCTTGAGCAAATCTCTCGAGAACGGCCGCAGCCGTAACGGCGGCCTGCCGTACCCCGAGCTCGACAGCTACAAGAACCTCAAGGACATGCCGGAACTCTATTCCGGTTCCTTCGGCATGGGCAGCCGCGACCTGCAGCCCGAGGGCGTGGTTGCCACGATCGAGAACATGCTGCCTGACGGCAAGCAAAAGCGCATGTTTTACCTGTCGATCGAATTCGTCCGCAAAGGGATGATGACGCCGAAACAGGAAGTCTATAACCAGCAAGTGATGGATGCCTACCCGGAGGTCGAGGACCTGGCGCTGCGCGGCAGCGAGAACCCCAACCTGATGCCGAAGGACTCGATTACGGTGCGCATGCACTCGGTCGGTGGATGGGGGGCGATCACGACGGGCAAAAATCTCGCCATGACCCTCTACGAGCTGCTTGGCTACCACATCAAGGCGAACCCGAAGTACGGCTCGGAGAAAAAGGGTCAGCCAACCTCTTACTACCTGTCTGCGGCGCCCGAGCCGATCCGCATCAATTGCGAGTATTTCTACGTCGACGTCGTCTTGTCGCCCGACCCGAACGTCTTTGGCCACACGAACGCGCTGGCCGGCCTCAAAGAGGGCGGCGTGCTGGTGATGCAGAGCGATGCCGACTCGCCGGAGGACTTCTGGCACTCGATCCCGATGCGCTACCGCAAGCAGATCGTCGAGAACGACATTCGCGTGTTCTACCTCGACGCCTTCAAGATCGCGCGCGACGAGGCGACGGACCCCGAATTGCAGCTGCGCATGCAGGGCATCGCCTTCCAGGGTGCATTCTTTGCGACTTCGCCGCTGCTCGAGAAGCACGGCTTGAGCGAACAAAAGCTGCTGGATGCGATCCGCGACCAGCTGCAGCACAAGTTCGGCTCGAAGGGCGCACGCGTGGTCGAGGACAACATGCGCGTCGTACGCCGGGGTTTCGAGGAAATCACCGAGGTTGAGGACAAGCACCTCGAGGAGCGCGCCGATGCGAAGTCCGGCAACACTCTGCCCGTGCCAGTGATGGTCAAGCGCCAGCCGGAATCGGAGTCGCCGTCGTCCGACATCCATCGCTTCTGGGCCCAGACCGGTAGCATGTATGCCTCGGGACAGGGCGAGCAGGTGCCCGCCGACCCGTTCATGAGCATGAGCCTGATGCCCGCTGTGTCGTCACATTTTCGCGACATGACCGGCATCCGCTTCGAGCATCCGGAATTCATTCCCGAGAACTGCACCGCCTGCGGCGACTGCTATACGGTCTGCCCCGACACGGCGATTCCTGGCCTGGTCAACGACATCGGCCAGGTGCTCGACACGGTTGTGAAGCGCCTGAAGAAGGACGGCAAGCCGACCGAGCAGCTGCCGCGCGCCGTGCGCAAAATGGAATCGACGCTGCGCAAGAACTTCGTCGAGGCTGGTGAAACCGCCTCGGTCTCCGATCTCTTCGAAGAGTCGATCCAGGCCACCATCGATGCGGCGCCCGAAGGCTCCGACGAGCGCCAGCAGCTCACCGACGAGTTCGCCGGTTTCCGCGAGGAGCTCGGCACCTTCCAGTTTTCGCTGACACGGCCCTATTTCACGATCCCGGAGAAGAAGCAGCCGGGCAGCGGCGGCCTGTTCAGCGTCACGATCGATCCTTACACCTGCAAAGGCTGCATGGAATGCATCGAGGTTTGCAAGGACGACGCGCTGCTGCCGATTACGCAGACGCGCGATTCGATCGCGGACCTGCGCAAGAACTGGGACTTCTGGCTGGACCTTCCGAACACGCCGGAGAAGTACATCCGCGTGGACAACCTCGAGGAGGGCATCGGCGCACTGGAGACCATCCTGCTGAACAAGGATGCTTACCTGCCGTTCGCCAGCGGCGACGGCGCCTGCCTCGGATGCTCCGAGAAGACCGTCGTTCACCTGTTCGTCGCCACCGTCGAGTCGCTGATGCAGCCGCGCGTCAAAGCGCACGCGGCCAAGCTCGATGACCTGATCGCGAGGCTCAAAGAGCACATCAGGCTCGAGCTGGCTGGCGCGATCGACCCCGGTGACGTCGAGGAGATGGCCGCCGTCCTGAGCGACGCGGGTGATGGAGAACTGACGCTCGCGAAGATCGCGGACACGGTAGAGAAGACGCACGAGGCCGAGCTCGTCGATCGCGCCTGGCTCAAGCATGTCACCGACCTGGTCGCCAGGCTGCAGGACCTTCGCTGGCGCTACGACAAGGGCACTACCGGCAAGGGACGCTCGAGCATGGGCATGCTGAACGCCACGGGCTGCACCTCAGTCTGGGGCAGCACTTTCCCGTTCAACCCCTATCCGTTCCCGTGGACCAACAACCTGTTCCAGGATCCCGCGTCCATGGCGATGGGCGTGTTCGAAGGCCACATGACGAAGATGGCCGATGGCTTCAAGGCCGTGCGCATGGCCGAGGCGCTGCTCGAGGGCAAGTCGGACGGCGACGAGCAGGAAGAGCGTTACCGCTACTTCGGCTGGGAGGACTTCACCGACGAGGAGTACCACCTGTGTCCACCGGTGGTCGCGGTCGGCGGCGACGGCGCGATGTACGACATCGGTTTCCAGAACCTGTCGCGTGCGCTGATGTCAGGCAAGCCGATCAAGGTGCTCGTGGTCGACACGCAGGTGTACTCCAACACCGGCGGCCAGGCCTGCACGTCGGGCTTCATCGGCCAGGTTTCCGACATGGCGCAGTTCGGCAAGGCCATCCAGGGCAAGGAAGAGATCCGCAAGGAGATGGGCCTGATCGCGATGGCGCATCGCACGACCTACTTCCTGCAGTCGACGATCGCGCACGCCAACCACATGATCGAAGGCTTCGTGCAGGGCCTGATGTCCAGGAGGCCGGCGCTGTTCAACCTGTACTCGTCGTGCCAGCCGGAACACGGCATCGGCGACGACATGTCGCATCACCAGGCGAAACTGGCGGTCGAATCGCGCGCCTACCCGCTGTTCCGTTACGACCCTGACGGTGGCCCCACGGTCGGCGAATGCCTCGACCTGGACGGCAACCCGAACCCGGATCGCGACTGGCCGGTGGCGAAGATCGACTTCGTCGATGAGCGCGGTCGCGAGCAATCGATGGAATTGCCGACGACGTTCGTCGACTTTGCAGTCACCGAGACGCGCTTCCGCAAGCAATTCCGCAAGATCCCACGGGATTCGTGGAACGACGACATGGTGCAGGTCGGCGAATACCTGGAACTCGACGAAGACGAGCGCGAGGGCAAGGTGCCTTTCGTTTGGGCGCTGGACGCCAAGCGGCAGCTCAGCCGCCTGCTCGTAGGAGAGCCCATGATTGAATCGGCCGAGGAGCGGCGTGCGTTCTGGATCATGCTGCGCGACCTCGGCGGCGTCGAGGAGCCGGCGGCCGACGTGGACGAGGTGCAGATCGAGTCCCGTGTGCGCGAGGAGGTCGTGCAGAAGCTCGCCTCCCGCCTGATGGGGCTGGTCAGTGGCAGCGAGGCGCTGGACATGGACGCGATGCTCGAAGCCGTCCCGTCGACGTCCCCGCAGAAACCGCAGCTGAAGGCTGTGGAGACTGCGCCACCGGCCGAGGGCGATTACATGGCCCCGTGGATCGATACCGAAGAGTGCACTACGTGTGACGAATGCATCATCATCAACCCGCAGATCTTCGCCTACAACGACGACGAGAAAGCATTCATCAAGGACCCCGAAGGAGGCCCGTACCGCGACCTCGTCAAGTCCGCTGAGAAATGCACCGCAGCGATCATCCATCCTGGCCTGCCGCGTGACCGCAGCGCTAAGGACATCGACAAGTGGATCAAGCGTGGCGAAAAGTTTAATTAAGCCACGCTGGATGACGCGAGGATGACGGCTCCTTAAGATGCTCGATTGGTTCCGGAACAACACCTTCAGGCACGGCGTGCACCCGCCCGAGATGAAGGAGGACACGGCGGAACTGGCAATACGCCAGTTCCCGTTTGCGCCTGTCCTGATCGTGCCGCTCAGCCAGCACCTGGGGAAGCCGGCGAAGCCGGTCGTGCGCGAGGGCCAGGAAGTCATCCGCGGGCAGACTATCGCCGAGCCGGACGGCTTCATGTCGGTGGCCATGCATGCCCCGGCCTCAGGCCTGGTGCGGCGCATCACGCTGGCGCCGAGCATCAGTGGCACCAAGGTCGAGAGCATCTACATAGAGCCCTTCCCGGCCTCGACCCAGGAAATCAACGACGGCGAGCCCTGTGGCCTTGATGCCACGCCCGACGAGATCATCACAGCGATCCAGAATGCCGGCATCGTTGGCCTCGGTGGCGCGGCTTTTCCGACCCACGTCAAGCTGAAACCGCCGGAAGGCAAACACCTGGACACGCTGTTTATCAACGGTGTTGAGTGCGAGCCTTACCTGACCACCGACTACCGTGTAATGCTGGAGCAGACCGAGGATGTGTTCATGGGCATCCGCTACCTGCTGCGGGCCACCGGAACCTCCAGGGTCATCATCGCCATCGAGGCGAACAAGCAGGACGCGGCGGAACGTTTCACGTCGATGTGCCCCGACGACCTGCCCGTCACTGTGCGGGTGTCGCCGGTGAAGTACCCGCAGGGCGCGGAAAAGATGATCTTCAGCGCCTTGATCGATCGCGAGGTGCCGTCCGGCGGCCTGCCAGCCGACATCAACGCGATCTGCTGCAATGTCGCGACCACCGCCGAGATCGGGCGCCTGCTGCCGCGTGGCCGCGGCATCCAGGAGCGCGTGATCACCATCGGCGGCCCGGGCGTGGAGAAAAAGGGCAACTACCGCATTCCCATCGGCACGCCCGTGCGCTTCGCGCTGGAGCAATGCGCCCCCGTGGAAGACATCTCGCGGGTGTTCATGGGCGGCCCGATGATGGGCCCGACCGTTTCCAACCTGGACATCCCGATCACCAAGGGCACCTCGGGTATCACGGCCTTTACGACAGCCGAGACGGGGGACGCGACAGGCAACAAGAGCGTCTACCCGTGCATTCACTGCGCGCGCTGCGTCGAGGCCTGCCCGATGTTCCTGAACCCATCGCAGCTCGGCATCCTGGCCAAGAACGAGGAATATGAGCAGATGGCGGAGGCCTGGCACCTGATGGATTGCTTCGAGTGCGGCGCTTGCGGTTACGTGTGCCCATCGCACATACCGCTGGTCCAGCATTTCCGCATGGCCAAGAAGATGGTCCGTAAACTGAGCGCCGCCTGATGGGCAGACTGTACAAACATCTCGAGATCGGATCCTCACCGCACGTCACGGACGGCGCGAGCACCGATGTCATCATGCGCAACGTGTTCCTGGCCCTGCTGCCCGTCACGGTATTTGCCGTCTACGCCTTCGGCGCAGGTGCCGCCCTGGTGTTGATCGTGGCGACCGCCAGCTGCGTGCTGACGGAACACTGGCTGTGCCGCTGGACCGGCAAGCCGTCCACGGTCAGCGACTGGTCCGTGGCCATCACCGGCCTGTTGTATGGCCTGACGCTGCCGCCCGACTTGCCGCTCTGGATGGTGGCCGTGGGTGGCGTGTTCGGCGTGGCCGTCGCCAAGTTCATGTTCGGCGGGCTGGGCATGAATGCCTTCAACCCGGCGCTGGTGGGACGCGCGTTTTTGCAGGCCGCGTTCCCGCAGGCTATGACCCACTGGCAAGTGCCGTTCGCAGAAGGTCGCTTTGAACACATTCCCTCGTCGCTGCTGGCGGCACCGTTTTGGGAGCCGACCTACGACGCCGTGACCACCGCGACGCCGCTGGCGCTGATGAAATTCGAGGCCGAGTTCGCGGGCGGACGCGAACTGATGGCCGGTCTGACGTCGGGCTCGGTCGGTGAAACCTGCGGCGCGCTGATCCTCCTGGGGGGTATCTACCTGGTGGCGCGCAACATGATGAACTGGCGTATCCCGGCGTCGATCTTCGCGACAGTCGCGGCGATTACCTGGGTGTTCCAGCTCTACGACCCGGCAATCTACCCGGGACCTGTGTTCATGCTGTTCTCTGGCGGGCTCATGCTTGGCGCGGTGTTCATGGCGACGGACATGGTTGCATCGCCGATCACTAACGCGGGTTGCTGGCTCTACGGCGTGCTGATCGGTGTGCTCGTGGTCGCGATCCGCTTCTGGGGTGGTATGCCCGAGGGTGTGATGTACGCGATCCTGCTGGCCAACGCGGTGTCGCCGCACATCGACAACCTGATCCAGCCCAGGGTTTTCGGCACTGGCAGGGGGGTCGGATGAACGCGCCGGCACCTGTCGAGCAGAAACGGACCTCGGCCTGGTCGATGTATCGTTCGATCGTGGGCATCGGCGCGTTTTGCGCGCTGCTGATCGTGACGGTGTACAACGCCACCGCCGAGCGCATTGCCGACAACAAGGCACGTTTTCTTAGCACAGCGGTCGCTGAAGTTCTGCCGGTTGCGCGATTGACCGTCGAGGTGGATCTGGCTGCCGATGGCACGCTGGTCGCGGCGACGGAGCCCGCGGACCTGCCCGTATTCCTCGGCTACGGCGACGCCGATGAACTCGTCGGCGCGGTCATCACCGCTCAGGGTATGGGCTACGCGGATAACGTCCGGGTGCTGTATTCATATTCGTTCGAGCGCCAGGCGATCGTCGGATTCAAGGTGCTGGAAAGCAAGGAGACGCCGGGCCTCGGCGACAAGGTCGAGATCGAGCCGCACTTCCTGGCCAATTTCGAGGCACTCGATGCGCGGCTCAATGAGGACGGCACCGCATTGGCAAACGCCATCGTGACGGTCAAGCAAGGCGAGAAGACCGAATCGTGGCAGCTAGACGGCATAACAGGGGCTACGATCACCTCGGTCGCCATCGGGGATATCCTGAACAAGGGATCGAGCGACTGGTTGCCCGTGCTCGAGCGGGACGCACGTGGTTTCGAGCGGCCGCAATTGACGCAGGAGTAAGACGTGGCGCTGAAGAAAGTCAGCCCGACTGACGAATTCATGAAGGGACTGTGGCGCGATAACCCGGTGTTCATCCAGGTACTCGGCATGTGTCCGGCGCTTGCGGTGTCCAATACGGCGATCAATGCGCTGGCCATGGGACTTGCAACCACCTTCGTGCTGGTGATGGCCGGTCTGTCCGTGTCGCTGCTGCGCAAGTTCATACCGCGAGAGGCGCGCATCGTCAGCTACATCTGCATCATCGCGACCTTCGTCACCTGCGTGGACTACGCGATCATGGCGATCAGCATCGAGCTGCATCGCGCGCTGGGCGCCTTCATCGCATTGATCGTCGTGAACTGCCTGATCCTGGGCCGCTCCGAGGCTTTCGCCTCAAAGAACAACCCGGGCCGAGCGATGCTGGACGGGCTGGGGATGGGTGTGGGTTTCACCTTCGCGCTATTCTTCATCGGCGTGGTGCGGGAGATCCTCGGCAGCGGCACGCTGTTCGGTGTGGACATGTTCCCCGACGGTTTCCAGACCTGGACGGTCATGGTGTTGCCCAGCGGCGGCTTTTTCGCGATGGCGATGTGGCTGCTTGTGGTCAACTGGATCCGCCAGCGCCAGCAGGATGCGGAAAAGCAGGCCGGTGAGCGGGTACGGGAGGTGACCTCATGAATGACGCGGGTTACTGGTCGATCTTCCTGAACGCGGCGCTGATCAACAATTTTGTACTCGCCTACTTTCTCGGCATTTGCCCGTTCTTCGGTGTGTCGGCAAAGCTCGAGACAGCGGTTCGCATGGGCGGCGCGGCCAGTTTCGTCATGCTCGTTGCGTCGGTGTGTGCCTTCGGTATCAACCTGATACTCGAGGCGATCAATGCACCGTATCTCCGCATCATCTCGTACATCCTCGTGATTGCCTCGACCGTACAGCTCGTCGAGATGCTCTTGCGTAAGCTGAGCCCGGCGACGTTTCGGGCGTTGGGTATATTCCTGCCGCTGATTACGACGAACTGCGCGATCTTCGGCCTGGCCCTGTTTCAAACAAACAAGGGTTACAGTTTCACGCAGGCGATTGTATACGCATTGGGCGCCGGCGCCGGATTTGCGCTGGCGCTCGTACTCATGGCGGGTGTGCGCGAGAAACTCGACCTCGCGGACGTACCCGAACTCGTCAAGGGAACGGCGGCTGCATTGATCGTGGCTGGTGTTCTGTCCATGGGTTTCATGGGATTCGCGGGGCTGGGCAGATGAGCCTCTTTACCAGCCTCATCATTGCGACGGTTGCCATCACTGCGATGATTGTGATTCGCATGATCGTGGCTGAAAGTGTTTTCAAAGAGCGGCTCAAATGCAGTCGCTCCGATAGCGATTGCGATTCAGCATCGTGCTTTTCCGGATGCGATTCCGGCCAATCCGATTCTGCCACAGGCCCCGCCCGCGACAGCAAAAGAAGGAGTGCTCCCCATGCGTCTTGAAGACTATCCAACAGATCCTCGCTTTAACGCGACAGTCTTGAAAACAGAACGGATTACGGACGAGGGCACAGACGTCGAAGTCCGTGAACTCGTGCTCGAAGTCGACAGACAGGACTTCAATTTCGACATTGGACAGAGTATCGGTGTACTGGTCGAAGGCCCGAAGGAGTTCGGCGGTTCGGTACATCACCGACTGTACACAGTTGCCGATACGCCGAGTTCAAAGGGCAAGGGCAAGCCCGAGATTACGATTGTCGTGCGGCGTTGTAATTACATCGACGATTACAGTGGTGAAGAGTACGAGGGTGTCAACTCGAACTACCTTTGTGACCGCAGGCCCGGTGACAGGGTATCCATTACCGGTCCGTTTGGGTTGCCGTTTACGGTGCCCAGGGACAAGAGCGCCAATCTGCTGTTGATTGGTCTCGGTACCGGCATTGCCCCCTTTCGTGCCTTTCTCAAACATATCTACCAGGAGGTCGGCGACTGGGAAGGCAAGGTTCGCCTGCTTTATGGCGCACGATCCGGCCTCGAAATGATTTACATGAATGAGCAACGCGATGACTTTACCCTCTATTATGACGAGGAGACATTCGAAGCGATCCAGGCGTTGAGTCCACGCCCGAACTGGGCCGACCCGATTGCGTGGGATTATGCGATCGAAGAGCGCAGCGAAGAAATTCTCAGCATGCTCGACGATGAGCACACTTATGTGTACGTGGCCGGGCTGGTGCCGATTCGCGATGCCCTCGACAAGGTGTTCGCCACAATGGTCGGATCTGCGGAATCATGGTCGAAGAAGAAAACCGAACTCATCGACGCAGGTCGTTGGGTCGAGCTTTTGTATTGAACGCTGCGGGCCTGGTGGGCACCTATGGCTGTTAAACCATTGCGAGGCGTCATCGCGCCCATACTGACACCGTTCAACGACGATTTGTCGATCGCGACCGATCTCTACGTCGACCACGCGCACTGGTTGTTCAGGCAGGGCTGTGTAGCAATTGCGCCGTTCGGCACGACCGGCGAGGCGCTCTCCGTCGGCATCGACGAGCGCATCGCGGCCATAACGGCACTGGTGAACTCGGGCATAGATCCTGCGCGGTTGATGCCCGGTACGGGCCTGACGAATGTCGCCGATACGGCGCGGCTGTCGCGTGGGTGTCTCGACATGGGCTGCGCGGCCGTGATGACCCTGCCACCGTTCTATTTCAAGGGCGTAAGCGAGGAAGGCCTGTACGACTATTTCGCGCAGCTCATCGGCGCAATCGGTGACGATGCGCGGATCTTCCTTTATCACATTCCGCCTATTGCAGTGGTTGGTATCCCGCCGACGCTGGCCGCGCGCCTGCACGAGGACTTTCCGCAGCAGGTCATCGGCATAAAGGACAGCTCGGGCGACTGGGACAATACGCGGGCCCTGCTCGACATCGACGGCCTGATCGTCTACCCGGGATCTGAATTACCGCTGATCGAGGCGCTCGAACTTGGTGCGCCCGGTTGCATTTCGGCGACGGCCAATCTCAACGCCGCTGCGATCGCGGCAGTCATAGCTGCCTACAATAGTGGCGATACCGCACGTGCCCGGTCACTGCACGAAGACGTAAAGCGTTTCCGTACGACAGTGCAGGACTACGCGCCAATCCCCGCGCAGAAGAGGCTCCTCGCCATTGCCACGGGTGACGGACGTTGGGCCAATGTTCGCCCACCGCTGACCGCGATGCCTGAAGAAAGCGGGCACGAACTCGGTGCACTTCTGCCACAACTAGCGCTTTAGGGCTGCCCGCACGGCTTCAATCGACGGCTCAATCTCATGCGGTTCGGTCGCGGCACGGCGAGCGCCGGCCACATCCTTGAGCCCGCTGCCCGATACCAGGCAAACGACAAGTTCGTCGGGCGCCACCGTCTCCGCAACAACCATCCGCTTCATCGCCGCCCAGGGCGCGGCCGCTGCGGGCTCCGGGAACACGCCGGACAGGCGCGACATTTCCGGTATCGCGTCCAGGATCGCGTCGTCGGGAACCGTAATGGCCTCGCCACCCGATTCGATGACGGCTCTCACGGCGGCAAGTCCATCGCGCGGCCGATCCACGGCAATGGAATCGGCGATAGTGCTGGCGCTGACCGCGTCGATTGCGACCTTCGTCCAGTCGATGCCCGCTTTGCCCGACGCGCGAAGCGCGTTGACAGCATTGCAGATGGCCGCACTCGACTCGGACTGCACGCAGTCGATTTTCGGCAATTCATCAATGAGTCCGACTGCCTGCAGGTCACGCCATCCTTTCCACATGCCGCTCAACAGGTTGCCGTCGCCCGTCGGCACAAGGACGCGATCCGGGGCCCGGCCGTCGAGACTCTCCCAGATCTCGAATGCGCAGACCTTCTTGCCTTCCCGCGTGAACGGGTTGTAGCCCGTGCTGCGATTAAACCAACCGAATTCCTGCGACGCAGTCAGGCACAGATCGAAAGCGTCATCGTAGTTGCCGCGCACAGCCAGCACGGTAGCGCCGTATGCCAGCGACTGCGTGAGCTTCGCAGGCGGTGCGGTTTCCGGCACGAATACGATAGCCGGAAGCCCGACCGATGCGGCGACGCAGGCGAGGGAAGATGCCGCGTTCCCTGTGCTGGCCACGGACACGACGTCGGCGCCGATGTCCATCGCTCTACGAACAACGATCGCGCTTGCCCGGTCCTTGCTGGAGGCACTCGGATTCACAGTGTCGTCTTTGAGGTACAGGTTACGCAGTCCCAGCGACCCACCAAGTCGCGGTGCCGGGTACAGTGGCGTCCTGCCGATGCGCAACGGGAATCGTTCGGCAGGCCTCTGTACCGGCAAGAACGGCGAAAACCTAAAGATAGAGCGTGCACGATCAATGCCGGAGCGCTCGATCTCCTCGATTATGGCGCCATAGTCATAGGTGATCTCGAGATTCCCACTACACGACGGGCACACGAAGCCCGAAAAGTCCGCCGATTGAGTTTCTGCGCAAGCGATACAGCGATAACCGTTCATATTTCTTCCACTAAGGCACGATGTGTGTTCCATGGAGCCCCTGCAACGCGCCTTCGAGATAGTGCGGTTGCGTGATAATGACTTCCTTGCCGCCATTCTCGAGGAATGTCAGCGCGCTCTCGATCTTCGGGCGCATGCTGCCAGGTGCGAAGTGCCCTTCATCGAGATAGCGTCGGCACTCATCCGTCGTCATGCGATCGATGTCAACCTGGTCCGCTGTTCCGAAATTCAGCGCTACCTTATCGACGTCGGTCGAGATGATCAGCATCTCCGCGCCGAGTTCGCAGGCCAGCAGGCACGAAGCAACGTCCTTGTCGATGACGGCGGGACGAGGCCGCAAGCTCCCGTCGGGCTTGTAGACGACCGGCACGCCGCCCCCGCCAGCGGCAATTA
>Ga0265303_10000897_pt1 | contig 17713 bp, 22 predicted proteins | sample Helome_2_FD_192494 | JGI IMG/M metagenome (GOLD analysis project Ga0265303, IMG submission 192494) | Marine sediment microbial communities from subtidal zone of North Sea - Hel_20160317 (Illumina Assembly) | ecosystem: Environmental > Aquatic > Marine > Subtidal zone > Sediment ... | reverse complement strand
CATAATACGCGGCAAATTTATTGCCGGGACAAGTCATGAAATACCTGCACACCATGGTGCGCGTGCACGATCTGGAAGCCTCACTAGGATTTTACTGTGACTTGCTTGGCCTGGTTGAGACCGATCGCTATGAAAGCGAGGAAGGACAGTTTACGCTGGTATTTCTCGCGGCGCCGGAAGACCTCGAACAGGTCAGAGCCAATCGCGCCCCGCTGGTGGAGTTAACCTACAATTGGGACGGAGAGGAATATAAGGGAGGCCGTAATTTCGGCCATCTGGCTTACGCGGTAGATGACGTATACGCGGTTTGCCAGAAAATGATGGATGCCGGAATCACGATCAACGTTCCGCCTCGTGATGGTCATATGGCGTTTTTTCGATCACCCGATAACATTTCGATCGAGCTACTGCAAAAAGGTGAGCCGCTGGCGCCGGCCGAACCCTGGGTATCGATGCCGACCACCGGTGAATGGTAGCCGTGGAGCGATATCTCGAGGGCCGGATTGCCATTATTACCGGCGGTTTTACCGGTATCGGTAAGGCCATCGCGATCGCACTGGCGGAGCGTGGCGCGATCATTGCGATCGGTGCCCGGCGCCAACCCGGGGCCGCAATAGGGGAGCTCGAAGCCGCTTGTGGCACGCTTTTCTATCAAAAGCTCGACGTAGCCGACGTCGATAGCGTCGAGGCTTTTGTTGATTCGTTGGCAAGCAAACATGGCCATGCCGATATCCTGGTCAATTCAGCCGGTGTTACCGCGCACGAGCTGGTTTGTGGACACGATGAACAATCCTGGCTCGACGTCATTGATATCAACCTGTCGGGCCCATTTCGCATGATACGCGCCTGCCTCCCGAAAATGATCGAACGCCGCTGGGGACGCGTCATCAATATTGGTTCTACCGCGGCGACCACTGCGGTTGCCGATCATGCGGCCTACTGCGCATCGAAGTCGGGTCTGTTGGGATTGAATCGCGCGGTTGCGCTCGAAGGAGCGCCCCATGGCGTCAGTTCGGTTGTTATCAGCCCGACCTGGGTGCAAACCGAAATGTTCGATAGCAGTATGGAAATCCAGGCGCGCAAGGCAGGGCACAGTGTCGATGAAGAAATTGGCAAACTCGTTGCCGAACAACCGCAAAAGCGCCTGGTGCAACCCCGGGAACTCGGCGCCTTAGCGGCCTTCCTGTGTCGAGATGAGGCGCTTGGTATTACCATGGAAGACATCCAGCTCAATGCCGGCGCGCTGTGGTAGCCTGACGCCATGTCGATACTGAATTTACAGGCCAGCTACTTTTCGATTGACAACCCGTTCCGATGGTTAGAGCGCTGGTTCAACAAGTTCAGCTATGTTCAAACCGTGCGCATCAAGCAGCAAAATGTAGATGTCTGCAGGACCGAGCGCGCCGAGGCTGCGCTGCGGGCCAGCGATCAACCGTTAATCGTCGAACTGCAGCTGTATTTTTCCTGCGTGGTCAAAAAGCGGGTGCTGTTTCACCGAAGTACGGATTTCGATACCACGAAAGTCAATGACAGGCTCGAACTTGCGTTTCGTCCGATTGCGTCAGCCGCCTGTGATCCTCGGGAATTTGCACTGCAGCACCCTGCCGGTAAAAACCTGTCGCAAGGTGTTGCAGCGCGCATGGTGCCGAAACGGGTTGAAATCGATTTTCGTCAGGGTAAATGGGAAGGCCAATTTTACTATTGATCAACCAGGTCGTCTGAATCAGGTAAACCCCTGACAAGTCTGGTCCAGCTGAATTGGCATTTAAAAAGTGCTCTCTGGCCTCGAAAACTTGGCGTGAACCAGCCCGATAATCGCACCGCCAATCCCCTGTTCCAACAGCGCCCAGGCGGGGTCGATCAGCAGGCCCAGGGCTGGAAACCGGTAAATGCCGTGCAGCACCAGGGCCTGGGGCAGCAGCCAGAAGATGCCCGCAACCATGCCGAACAGGAAGCCCGACCGGATCGAGTATGACGGTTGGCTTACCACGCGCGGATAGATCAGGGTCATGAGCAAGGCAAGTAATGCATAGCCCAGTGCTATCAGCGCGAGGTTCGGGGATTCCAGTAGCATCTCTGGATCGATATTTTCACCGACGAACTGGTTGACCACCAGCCCGTTAAAAAGACCCGCCAGGACAAACATCACCAGGAAGGCCAACAGTAGCGAGATAATTTTGATTTTCATGGATGTTTCCCCGACGTAGCATTAAAGTTTTGATTTTGCAGCATGGCACTGATGCCAACCGCGACCAGCGCTGCGCCGAATGCGACTGCGGTAATGCGCGCTATTTCGATATCGCCAACCGGGCTCAGACCCATGCCAAAAGCGAGGGCCGACAGGATCAGCAAGATACCGAGATAGCCCGGGACGATTCGGGACCTTGTCCATGCTGCTCCCAGTAATGCGTAGCCGACTACCGTCAGTAAGCCGGAAAGCGGGAATGCGAACGCAACCATGCCCATGGCATCGCCGGCGCCGTGGTCGTTAATTACGACCGGATAATTAGTTGCCAGGAAAGGGGCGATTAGTACCTCGTAGTAGTCGAGTCCGAAAATCATCATCATACCGATAAACAACATGACGTATCCGATCAGCCCGAGTCGACCGGTGCGCAGTGCCGTCACCGTGTAGAGCGCTGTCGTGCCCAACAGGCCGAGTACCAGGGAAACCGCGAACAAGATATGTACAAGTATCCAGTTCGCCGAAGCGATGACCTCCGGCGGCATAGGGTGCGGGTGGGAGATATAGGAATAACCCAGTGCGAGTCCGCTGATGATCATCAGTAATCCACCTGCGCGGATGAACAGCAGTACCGTCATTTTCAGCCCCCGACCTGAAAGTCCACATTATAAGCCAATCGAATCTAGGCGTCAGGCTAGCCAGAAAGTACCAGCGATTATCCGGGTAAAACCTTGCCCACCTGGAATTATTTCTAATTTGCTTATATTTGATTTGACTAATAGCTGTCACGCCTTCAGTTATCCCGTTCCCTGCGCTGCCATTTGTGGCATCATGCGCCGCTGGTAGTGAGAAAAACAGGTCGGGGAGAATTACAGGTGTCGGTAAATGAAGCAATCGTTGCGGATTTGATCAATAACGGGATCGAGTTTGTAACTACAGTCCCCTGCAAACAGCTGGCGGGCGTCATTGAAAAGATTGATCAAAGCGATCAGATATTTCATATTCCGTCCAACAAGGAGGACGAGGGCATGGGTCTATGCGCAGGCGCCTTCATGGGCGGCAAGCGCTCCGCGATCATCATGCAGAATACGGCGATCGGGGTGACCATCAATACGCTGGCTACGCTGATCCAGTACTACCATATTCCGCTACCGATGCTGATCAGCTATCGCGGTGAAATCGGCGAACCGGTCGCCTGCCAGGTCGAAATGGCGGTGCATACGAAGGCATTGCTGACACAATTGAATATACCGACCTACCATTTTCACCATCCGGACGATGCGAACGAGCTGGACGCCATTCTCAAGCACTGTTTCATGTGCAGGAAACCCGTTGCCATTCTAACCGATGCCAGTTTCTGGAAGGGGGCCTGAAATGATTCGCAGCGAGGTTCTAAAAACACTGATTCCCGTGATTTCCGATAAACTGGTGGTCTGCAATATTGGCCTGCCGAGCCAGGAGCTGCATATGCTCGATGACCAGCCGAGCAATTTCTACATGCTCGGCACCATGGGGCTGGCATCGTCGATTGGCCTTGGCCTCGCCCTCGCGCAAGAAGACAAGGTCATTGCGATTGACGGTGACGGTTCGGTATTGACCAATTTCGGCACCCTGCCGACCATCGCCAATAACGTGGCGGATAATTTCATCCTCCTCATTGTCGATAACGGCAGCTATGGCTCCACCGGGGATCAGCCCACTTATGCCGGCGGCAAAACTTCACTGGCCGCGGTGGCGAAGGCCTGCGGTTGTGAAAATGTGATCGAGTGTCGGGCCGAGGAAACCGCGGCGGTGCTGCAAAACGCACTGGATTCGGACACAATGACGATCATTGTCTGCAAGTGCGAGTCGGGAAATATTAAAGTACCCGTAATTGATATCGATCCAGTCGTGATCAAGGATCGTTTCATGAAAGAGGTTCAATCCCGAAACGACAAATAAATGCCTAACGCGTTTAACTGGAACGGGCCGCGGTAAATTTTGCCGGGTAATGAAAAGGCGTTCCCGGGTCTGAAGCAGATCCGTCCCCCAGCCTTGATGTGTGGGATTATCGTCGGCAAAAAAATGGCCAGGTAACGGAATATGGGGTATCCCGGTATCCTGGCCGAAGGTTACAACCGAAGAGCGCGTGTAACTCTGATTCGGTTAATGTTAGTCCCAGTTCAATGCGCCACCGGTTTGATACTCGGTCACGCGGGTCTCAAAAAAGTTTTTCTCCTTTTTCAGGTTAGCCTGCTCGTCCAGCCACGGTAACGCGTTTTCGGCGCCCGGAAATGGAATCGCATGGCTTAGTTTGTTGGCACGGCGATTGGCGATAAAGCGAAATTGCGCGATATGGTCCTCAGCGCTGTACCCCAGAATCGGATCCGGCAATAGAAACCTGGCGTAATCCATTTCCGCGGCTTCCGCTTCTTCCCACATTTGCTGGATCACTTTCGGATCGAGCTTGATATTTTCTTCCAGCACGATCTGCTTGCAGACGCGTATTCCAAAAGAAGCATGCAGCACTTCATCGCGCATGATGTACTGAAACTGCTCTGCGGTACCTTTCATCAATCCGCGTCGCTGCAATGCAAAAATCGGGCTGAAACCGTTGTAAAACCAGGTGCCTTCGAACACGCCGGCAAAAAAGGTATAGGCGAGCACGAAGTTTTCGAGCTCGTCACGATCCCCCAGATCGATGTCCGGGCGCAGCACCGAATCGAGGCGTTTATTACACATCTGGATCTTGCGGTGAATTTCCGGAACCACGCGGTAACGGTTGTAAATTTCACCCTGATCGAGTCCTAAGGATTCGATGCAATGCTGGTAGGTCCAGGTATGCATGGCTTCTTCGTAAACCTGGCGCGCCTGGTAAATCTGCAATTCGGGTGCGGTCATCTTTTCCATCACCGCCAGGCCGATATTACGCATCGCGAGAATATCCGACGTTGTCAGATAGGACAGCACGTTTTCATAAACATGCCGCTCTTCGAGCGTGAGCTTGTGCTGATAATCATGCACATCCTGGGTCATGTTGATATCAAGCGGAGTCCAGTGATTCTTGTTGGCGTTGAGGAAGTATTCCCAGGCCCACGGGTACTTGAACGGGGCCAGCTGGTTGATATCGGTAAGGCCGTTAACAACTCGCTTGTCTTCGGGATTTACCGGCTTGGCCGTCAGCGAGGCAGCAGGCTGGGATGTTTCGCCGGCACCAGTATCTTCGGGCGGCAGTTCACGTGCCCGCGGAATAACCGCTGGCTCCGTACTCGTCACCGGTACCTCCATCGCCGGTTCCGCTGCTCTTGGTGCCTGTGGGCTTAATGGTTCATCCCAGTTCAACATTTGTATCTCCTGCGTGTTTATCTACTTCTGGTTACTGACATGCTTCACAATCTGGATCGAGTATCGAGCAAACTTTAGGCTCTGCTTCCAGTGTCGGTTCGGGCTCCTGGGTTGTCGATTTCTCAACCGCGGTCGCGCCGAGCGAGCGCAGGTAGTAGGTGGTTTTCAGACCACGTACCCAGGCTAGCTTGTACAGGTTGTCGAGCTTTTTGCCGGACGGTTCGGCCATGTAAAGATTGAGTGATTGTCCCTGGTCGATCCATTTTTGCCGGCGCGATGCCGCTTCGACCAGCCAGCGCGAATCGACTTCAAACGCGGTCGCATATATGGTTTTCAATATTTCCGGTACCCGATCGATGTTTTGCACGCTGCCATCGTAATACTTCAGATCGTTGACCATGACATCGTCCCACAGGCCCTGCTGCTTCAAATCGTCCACCAGGTAAGGATTGACCACGGTAAATTCACCGGACAGGTTCGATTTGACAAACAGGTTCTGGTATATCGGCTCGATTGACTGGCTGACCCCGCAGATGTTCGAAATCGTCGCGGTGGGTGCAATCGCCATCGTATTCGAGTTACGCATACCAATACTCATAACCCGCTGGCGCAGGCTGTCCCAGTTCATGCGTGAACTGTCATCCTGTTGCAGGTAGTCACCGCGAGATTCGCGCAACCGCGCTACCGAGTCGATTGGCAGGATGCCCTGGCTCCACAGTGAACCCTGGTAGCTGGAGTAGGTGCCGCGTTCCTCCGCGAGCTGGGTCGAGGCCTGGATCGCGTAATAACTGACCGCTTCCATCGATTCATCGGCAAACTCGATGGCGTCCTCCGACGCATAGGGAATATGCTGCTTGTAGAGGGCGTCCTGGAATCCCATGATGCCGAGTCCGACCGGTCGATGGCGCAGGTTGGAGGTGCGCGCCTGCGGCACGCTGTAATAATTGTAATCAATCACGTTATCCAGCATGCGCATTGCGGTGTTGATGGTTTGCTCGAGTTTCGCAAGATTCAGGCCGTTTTCGTCGACATGCTGAGGCAGGTTGACGGAGCCCAGGTTGCAGACCGCGATCTCGGTATCCGAGGTGTTCAGGGTAATCTCGGTGCACAGGTTGGACGAATGCACGACGCCGGCATGTTGTTGCGGTGAGCGGATATTGCACGGGTCCTTGAAGGTAACCCATGGGTGCCCGGTTTCAAACAGCATGCCGAGCATTTTGCGCCATAAATCGATTGCCTTGATGCGACGAAAAGACTTGACCTCACCCCGGTCAGCCTTTGCTTCATAGGCCACGTAAGCGGCCTCAAAATCGCTGCCGTAGAGGTCGTGTAATTCGGGGACTTCACAAGGTGAGAACAGCGTCCACGGACCTTCCTCGGCGACCCGTTTCATGAATAAATCGGGAATCCAGTTGGCGGTATTCATGTCGTGGGTGCGACGTCGCTCTTCGCCGGTGTTTTTGCGCAGATCGAGAAAATCCTCGATATCGAGATGCCAGGTTTCGAGGTAGGCACACATTGCGCCCTTGCGCTTACCTCCCTGGTTGACCGCCACCGCGGTATCGTTGGCGACCTTCAGGAATGGAACAACGCCCTGTGATTTACCATTGGTGCCCTTGATGTGCGAGCCCATGCCGCGTACACGTGTCCAGTCGTTGCCCAGACCTCCGGCAAACTTGGACAGCATCGCGTCGTCCTTGATCGCACTGAAAATACCATCGAGATCGTCTGGTACCGTTGTCAGGTAACAGCTCGACAGTTGCGGACGCAGGGTTCCCGAGTTGAACAGGGTCGGGGTACTGCTCATGAAATCAAACGAAGACAGCAGGTTGTAAAATTCTATGGCTCGTTCTTCACGCTTTACCTCGTTGATCGCAAGTCCCATGGCCACCCGCATGTAAAATGCCTGCGGTAATTCAAAACGCACATCGTGATAATGTATAAAGTAGCGATCGTACAGGGTTTGCAGCCCGAGATAGTTGAACTGATGGTCACGCTCGGGGTTAAGGGCGTTACCCAGCAGTTCGAGATCAAACTTGAGCAGTTCCTTGTCGAGCAGTTCGAGCTCGGTCGATTTCTTGATGTAATTGCCAAAATAGCCGCAGTAACGGTCGCACATTTCGACAAAAGTTGCGTTGGGTGCGCCATCATTGATAAAGCTCAGGGATTCGGTACGTAATTCGTCGAGTAACAGGCGTGCGGCGACCTGCGAGTATTCCGGCTCTCGATCGATCAGTCCGCGCGCACTCATCACTGCGGTGGGACTGATGTCTTTCTGCGCTACCCCGTCAAACAGGTTCTTGAGGGTGATATTGTAAACCTGCTCGGCGCTTACGCTGTCAAGTCCGTCGCAGGCTTCATTAATAACCGTTTGCAGGCGCTGGGTGTCGAGCGGTGCAATGCTGCCATCTTCCAGCTTGACGGTAAGCACGACGCACTCGTCCTCGTGGAATTCTTCCGGTGCATCGATCCTGCTCTGCGCGCGTGCGGCGGCTCGTTCTTCGCGATAAAGCACGTAGGAGCGAGCGATTTTCTGTTCGCCATTGCGCATCAGGGCCAATTCAACCTGGTCCTGGATATCCTCGATATGGAAAGTGCCACCATCGGGCTGACGTCGGGTCAGCGTGGCGACCACGAGATCGGTTAACTTTTCGACGGTTTCATGAACTCGCGACGAGGCGGCAGCCTGGCCACCTTCGACGGCCAGAAATGCCTTGGTCATGGCGACCGCAATCTTGTCTTTGTCAAAACTGGTTAACTTGCCGTTGCGACGCACGACGTTGTAATTACTGCTAAGTGTATTGCTGTTGTCTGTGTTGACAACCCGCACTGCTTTGACGGGTTCGACGGTTGTGTCTGTTAAGGGTGATTCGATATTTTGCATTTAAAGCCCGGTCCGTGATTACCAAATTTACTGCTCGGATAAGATCCGCGTTTCTGACTCTCTGGCTATTTATTCCTGTGGATAGTTAAAGTAATTTCTAACTATCGCAAACAAGTATTTGTACTCTTTGGTGGATTGGAATCAACCAGCCAGCATTTAATATTAGTTATCGGTTAAATTTAACCTGATACACAATATAATGTGTTTTGACGGAAGGTCAAGTACATTATATTGTGCATGGTTCTGTGGAGACGGCGGGAATATCCTGTGGATAAGTTGGATTTTGTTACTCGAAATGGCGTCAGCAAAGGCTTCTAGCCTATTGATTTCATTTACCTCGAAATTTCCGGTATCAAAAAATACTATTTAGTTAAAAAATTCATAAAAAATATGTATAAGTCGATGACAGTGCAACCAGATCCGAGGTTTCGCGATGGAATATAGATTGGGAATCGATCTCGGTGGAACCAAAACCGAGGTAGTGGTACTGGACCCTGATCAGCGACCCGTGTACCGGGAGCGTGTTGCGACCCCGGCTGACAGCTACGACGCGATCCTGGCAACGATCGTAGACCGCGTGACCAGTGCACGCGCTCATGTCAAACAGGAAATGACGGTCGGTATCGGTATCCCGGGTGCAATATCCCCGGCAACCGGCTTACTGCGCAATTCGAATACAGTCTGCATGAACGGACGTCGTTTTTTAGGCGATATTGAAAAATTACTGGGCTGTGAGGTGCGTGTTGAAAATGATGCCAACTGTTTTGCCCTGTCAGAGGCGCTCGGAGGCGCTGCAAAGGATTGCCGGATTGTTTTTGGCGTGATTATCGGTACCGGGACCGGGGGTGGTCTCGTGATCGATGGTCGGCTGGTGAACGGGCCGCACTCGATCAGTGGTGAGTGGGGACATAATCCGCTGCCCTGGCATAAAAACGATGACGGGGCACCCGCCTGTTATTGTGGCAAGACTTCCTGTATCGAAACTTTTATCTCGGGCCCTGGATTCGCGCGCTCTTTCGAGGTTCGTTTTGGGCGTAAACTTTCCAGCGAGGAAATTATTGCCGCTGCCAATACCGGCGACGCTGCGTGCCAAACCATGATTGATAGCTATCATGATCAGATCGCGCGTGCGCTTGCCCATGTCATTAACATTGTTGATCCGCACGTGATCGTGCTGGGTGGCGGCATGTCAAATATCGACTCTATTTATGCCGAGGTTCCCAGGCGACTGCCCGCATACGTGTTTTCCGATTTTGTCCAAACATCGATACTGAAGGCCGAGCGTGGGGATGCCAGCGGCGTTTATGGTGCGGCACTGCTATGGGAATAATGCTGCTTTTTCGACTAAGCTCAAAACCTAGCACACTGATTAATTAAAATATGGCCAGCATTAATCCATTAAATGTCGCAGCGGCACAGGGAACCACCGGTCTCCATCTGTTGGTCGAAGAAGTCGACAAGCTGGTGAGCCTGCCGGATATCTACTATCGCCTCGAGCAAGCGATAGTCGATCCCGGATCGACTACTGACTCGATTGCGGAGCTATTGCGTAGCGATCCGGATTTGTGCGCGCGCATGTTACGCATGGCCAATAGCGCTTTCTACAGCTTCCCAACCCCGATTGAAACCATCGAACGCGCGGTCAGTACCATCGGCCTGCGACAGATACGCGAGCTGGTCCTGGTCACGGCCGTGATTAAGGCCTTCGAAGGGATACCCCCGGAAAAGGTGGATATGGCCAGCTTTTGGGAACACAGTGTCGCGGTCGGTATCCTCGCACGTGAGATCGGCCAGGCAGCGGGAATTCCAGGCGCCCAGGGCTTCTACATCCCTGGTTTGCTGCATGATCTGGGGCGCCTGGTGATGTATTTGAAATTGCCCGGTCTTATGAATGACTTGCTGGAGCAGCGAGAATCGAGCGCACGGGTTATGTATGAACTCGAGTATGAAATACTAAGCTATTCCCATGCCGATATCGGTGGCTGCCTGCTGGAGTTCTGGAAATTACCGCCATCGATATCTGAACCCGTGACATTGCATCATAATCCAGCGCAGGGCAGTGAGTTCATGCTGACCGCTTGTGCCATTCATGTTGCGGATGCCTGGGTTAACTCAAATCAAATCGGCAGTAGCGGTGACCGATTCGAGCTCGACATCAGTGACGAGGCGCTAGGGCTGCTGGGGGTCGACCTGGAAACGGTCGCAACAGCGGCCCACAGCGCGGCCGAGCAAACCCAGGCCGTGGCAAGACAGTTTATGGGGCATTAACCGAGCACCAGGGTTGCGAGCCCAAGGGATGCGATGATACCGACGACATCGGTAACAGTGGTTAATACCATCCCCCCGGCGATTGTTGCGTGGGTAGTGAGTCAAGTAGCAAGGCGATCTCTGCCCCGTCGGCATAGCTCAGTAGCTTTAATGCTTCAACATTGTCGTCGGATTCAAGTGCAAGCGAAACATCCTGACGCAGCTGTTCGATATCTTCTTCAATGATGCCACGCTCATTCGGCCTCACCGAAGCGGTCGCCGATTAATTGCAGCAGCGCGTCGCGACAGGCCCGCTCGTCGTTACCCTCAACCTCGAGCTCCAGTTCAGCGCCCTTGCTTGCAGCCAGCATCATGACACCCATAATGCTCTTGGCGTTGACACGATTACCCTTGCGTGTGATGAATACCTCGCTCTCAAACTGGCTGGCGCAATTGACCAGTTTGGATGCTGCGCGCGCGTGTAGCCCGAGCTTGTTCACGATGGTTACGTTTTCGGTGATCATTCCAGACCCTGTTGTATCCCGCTCCTGCCGCCATTCAGCGCGGTTTCGCTGAGTTGCTCCAACGATTGTTGTGCGTAGTTTAATACGTTCAGCAGCATCGGCAAGTTTATCCCGCTAACGACCCGCACATTGCGATCCCTGGCGAAATACCGGGCCAGGTTGTCGGGTGTTGCACCAAAGATATCGGTGAGCACCAGTACACCTTGCCCCTGTTCCTGCTCATCAATTGCATTACGAATTAAATCCGCGAATTTACCGAGGACTGCAGGTTCGAGATCTGCCGGTATCGACACCAGCGAAACCGGCTTTGGGGGCTGTTTGAATATGGTCCTGGCCAGGCTAATCAGCTGCGTGCCGATACCCTCATGAGTGACCAGTAATATGCCGACATTCATGCCATGTCACGGTGGCGGATGGACAGGTTGCTGCGGTCTTTTTTGAATTCGGCAGCGATGCGTTCCGCCAGGTATACCGAACGGTGTTTGCCCCCGGTACAGCCGATCGAGATTGTCATGTAACTGCGATTCTCTTTTTCGAAGCGCGGGATCCAGTCGCGCAGGAAACAACGAACCGATTCAAACATTTTCTCAACATCCTCGTATTGTTCGAGGTACTTGACCACCGCGCGGTCGCACCCGGTTAATGGCCTGAGGCTTTTTTCCCAGTGGGGATTCGGTAAACAACGCACGTCGAATACAAAATCGGTATCGGCTGGAACGCCGTTCTTGAAGCCGAAGGACTGAATTAAAATTCCCATTTCCGAGCTCGATTGCGATAGCAGCTGGTCGATGATCATATGCCGCAGTTCATGCACGCTCAAATTCGAGCTATCAATCGAAAGATCTGCGTTGGCGTGAATGTCTTCCAGCATTTTCTTCTCCTGCTGGATGGCATCGGCCAGCGGCAGGCCTGTTCTGGAGAGCGGATGCTTGCGACGGGTTTCGCTAAAGCGTTTTAACAGCCGCGAGGTATCCGAGGTCAGGAACAGGATCTTGACCTGTAACGGATGCTTGTTAACTTTCCCCATGATGACATCGAAATGATCTGAATTATCGATCCCGCTGCGTGCATCGATAGCGATCGCGACCAGGTCATAGGGTTCCGGGGTCGTATTGATCATACTATCGATGAGCTGCGGCAACATTCCGAGCGGCAGGTTATCGATGCAATAATAACCGGCGTCCTCCAGCGTATGCAGGGCCACGGTTTTTCCAGAGCCGGAAAGGCCACTCACGATCACCAGTTTCACTCTGTGTTCATCCTCGAAGTCAGATCTTTCGTAGCAGGATTTTGCGCCAGTGCCTGGTTTTGACGCATGATCGAATTCTGCGCGGCATTGTACCCTTTTACCTGTAACGAGTGGTTGCGCGTCGTTGCCTCGAAAGTGTCCGAAGCCTGGCGTGACAGCTTTATCTCGCGTTCCAGGTCTACCGGCCGGTAGCTGAAGTCTAGTTTTAGTTTTTGCTGATACTGGAAGAGGAATTCACGGATCTTTAATGCGGATCTCATTGCTCGGCCGACTGAATGATTTGTCCAATTTCGTCCCGGCTGGCCGCACCACGTATCGCTTCACAAATCTCTGGTCTGGAAAATATACCGGCAAGCGACGACAGGATGATCAAATGTTCCTCGGTCGCTTCTTCGGGAATGATGAGGGTAAAAACCAGATCAACCGGAATGTTGTCGGGCGACTCGAAATTGACTGGTTCATTCAGCCGGAAAAAAAAGCCCATGGTTTGCTCGAGGTTCTCCAGGCGAGCATGCGGGACCGCAAAACCGTGACCGAGCCCGGTGCTACCGAGCCGTTCGCGATTCAGCAGGTTGCCGTAGATCGCGGATTGGGGAAGATGGGTTCGATCAGCTACGATATTTGCAATCAATTCCAGGAGCTTTTTTTTGCTGGTGATTTCAGTATCGATAAAAATACTTTGTGGTGACAAAAGTGCAGAAACTGTCATTATTAAAGGATTAAACGCGGGTGACTTGGAATTGATGCGCGAATCTTAATGCAATTGTACAAGTATGCAAGTGCAATGGATCTCGTTTTGGGCAAAAGAAAAGGGGGAGTAATCTCCCCCTGGTTTGATTTCAGGCCAGCTCGGCGGGCGCTCCTTTTAGCCGATGGCTCTTCAGTTTTTCTTTGTGTTTCTTTCCCTGGCGATCAAGTTTATCGACGAGACCATCTATCGCGGCATACATATCTTCCTGGACATCGTCGGCGTGCAGGTTAGTGCCACTGACGTGAAGTGTGGCCTCCGCCTTGTGACGCAATTTCTCCACCGTTAATACGATATGAATGTCCAGCGCCTGGTCGAAGTGCCGATCGAGCTTGCCGACCTTTTCGTTTACGTAGTTGCGCATGGATTCTGTTATGTCGACATGATGACCGCTTAGACTGACTTGCATCTGTAACCTCCTCGGCTGTGTGATTCGCATTGTTGCGAACCGTTAATGTCTCAGAAGAGACGTTTACGCTCGTTGGATGGAGGGATATTTAACGCTTCCCTGTATTTAGCTACGGTTCTCCTGGCTACGTTAATTCCCTGTTGCTCCAACAAAGTTGCTATCTTGTTATCGCTTAGTGGTTTCTCCGGTTTTTCTGCGGCGACGAATTTCTTGATGATTGCCCGTATCGCCGTGGCCGAGCATTCACCGCCATCGGCCGTACCTACATGACTTGAAAAAAAGTACTTGAATTCAAGTATACCACGCGGCGTGTGCATGTATTTATGGGTCGTCACCCTCGAGATCGTGGATTCATGCAGTTCCAGCAGTTCGGCAATATCGCGCAGTACCATGGGCTGCATTGCCTCTTCGCCATACTCGAGGAAGGCATGCTGGCGCTCGACAATTGCCGTGGCGACGCGCAACAGGGTTTCGTTGCGGCTTTGCAGGCTCTTGATAAACCAGCGCGCCTCCTGCAAATGGTCCTTTAAATAAGTATTCTGGTCGCTGCTGTCGCTGCGCTTGATCAGGCTCGCGTACTGGTCATTTACCCGGAGTCGCGGGGCGTGTTCCGGGTTAATGCTGACTCTCCAGCGCCCGGAGTGCTTGCTAACATAAACATCCGGTATCACGTACTCCGCGTGATTTTGGCTGATGCTGTGCCCCGGGTGCGGGTTGGTGGTCTGGATCAGCTTGATGATTTCCGACAGTTCGCTATCACTGGCCTGTAGCCGACGCTTGAGCAACGCGACATCATTACTCGCTAGTTGTTCGAGGTACTTGTCAACCAGCACTTTTGCCTTGGCGAGACAGGGCGTTTCGGGGTCATATTGCTCCAGCTGAATGGTCATGCATTCGCTCGGCGATTTGGCTGCAACGCCAACCGGGTCGAATCGCTGCACCAGGTGCAACACGGCCTCGACTTCATCAAGTTCAAGGTTATCGTGCTGTTGCACCAGTCCTTCATAAAGATCTTCGATGGATTCGCTCAGGTAACCGCTGTCGTCTATTGCATCGATGATCGCAAGCCCGATATCGTGGTCGATTTCCGAAATATGGGCGCAGTCAAGCTGCCAGATGAGATGATTCTTGAGCGTATCCTCGGCGCCGGCCTGGTTTTCGAACATATCGCGATTATCGATGCCTGAACTGGCGGACTGGGTGGGCGAACCCGACAGGTTGTCGTAGATGTGTTCCCAGCGAGCGTCGATTTCGAGTTCGTCCGGCAGCATCTGTTCGGCACGATTTTCTGAAACCGGACTTTCGGGGAGTTTGAAGTCCGTGGAATCCTCGCCATTGGCGCCACTGTCTTTCGATGCATCGGCGTCAAAAACGGTTATTTCACCGAGGTTGTCGTCCTGTTCGAGCAGCGGATTGGCATCCAGGGTTTCCTGGATTTCGGCCTGCAGTTCGAGCGACGAAAGCTGCAGCAACTTGATTGCCTGCTGCAACTGAGGCGTCATCGTAAGGCTTTGCCCTATTCGCAGTTGCAGGCTTTGTTTCATAGGCGGGGCCGTTCCTTGACTAATAAATTACCAGGATACTTGTTATCTCCCATGGGTACTGTTATAGCTTAAAATCGTCGCCCAAGTAAATCTTTCTTACTATTTTATTATCGAGAATCTGGCCTGGATCACCTTCTGCCAAAACCTCGCCATCGCCCATGACATAGGCACGATCACATATCCCCAGGGTCTCGCGAACATTATGGTCGGTGATCAATACGCCGATTCCGCGTTTGGCGAGCTGGCGGATAATAGACTGGATGTCGATGACCGAGATCGGGTCGACCCCGGCGAAGGGCTCATCCAGCAGGATGAACTCGGGTTCATTGGCCAGCGCGCGTGCAATTTCAACGCGCCGGCGTTCTCCGCCGGAGAGCGAAATACCGTCGGTATCGCGTAAATGCTCGATCTGGAATTCTTCCATGAGTCGTTCCAGCATTTGATTGCGGGCATTCTTATCAAGATCTTTACGCAGCTGCAGGATAGCCAGGATATTCTGGGCTACCGTGAGGCTGCGAAATACCGAGGCTTCCTGGGGTAGATAGCCGATCCCGAGTTTAGCGCGAAGATGCATTGGCAAATGGCCAATGGATTTGTTATTCAGTTCAATGGTGCCCGAGTCATTCTTGATCAAGCCGACAATCATGTAAAAACAGGTAGTTTTACCGGCACCGTTAGGACCCAGCAAGCCGACGATTTCGCCGCCGCTAACCCGCAGTGAAACCGTTTTGACAACCTCGCGGTTCTTATAAGCCTTGGCCAGCCCGGTCGCTTGGAGTAAATTGGTGTTGCTCATCAACGAATCATTCTGCAGACTTCGAATCCTGGCGAGGCTGGATCAGCATCTTGACGCGCTCGTCAGATTCCGAACTGCCGGCCTCGATGTGGTTGTTCTCGGTATTGACACGGATCAATTCGCTTTCGATGATATCTCCGCCCCGACTGAAGTGTGCGCTGCCGCGGAGCACGAGTATCGACTCACTTTCGCTGTAGTCGATCTGGGTTGCCTGGCCCAGCATTTCCTGTTGATCGTCATCGAGCTGTCGGAATTTAGCCGGGGTGCCGGTCATTTCAATGAACTGCAGGTCGTTGGCGTCATTGAAACGAATCACCATTCGGTCGGAACTGATTTCGAGACTACCCTGGACCATCTTGACGTTACCCAGGTAAATACTGATGTGCTCGGATTCCCTGACTTCGAGGCTGTCAGCCTCGACTTCGATCGGCTGGTCGCCATCAGAGGTGAGCGCCCAGGGCTGGCCGGGCAGCAACAGTAAAAGTAATGTGATGGTCTTAACTATCGCCATGGTAATAAGTCGAGCGCGTGTTATTGAATCGATAAACCTTGCCGGCAAGATCGAAAACGGCCTGTTCGGCTACGATCACGGCCTGGTTGCTATGCATCGAAATCCTGGTATCGCTGATGACCAGGTCTCGATCCGGCTCGAAACTGATGCTTTCGGTTTTAATTCGTAACGGATTATCACCTTGCTTTTGCATTACCACCCGTTCCCGCAGGCGTAAAATATTATCCTGGTGTTCGAATTCGCCGCTGTTAGCGTCGACCTGCCATTGGTCGCGATCGCCAAAAATCTGTAGCGAGGGAATCTCGATGGTGCTTGTATCGGTACCGGGGTAGTGTTCAAGGCGAGGGCTCCTGATCTCGTAATCAACATTACCATCCGTATTCATCGAGCGGTAATGCAAATTGGTCAGGTAGTAATCGATATTGTCGGGAATAATCAGGTCAGCTCTTTCGGTTATTGGCCGAAACCGCGATTCATAAATCCAGCCGACTGCGATCGCACCGACGCCGAGTACAAGAACGAGTACCATGACACGCAGTTTCATTTCAGGTAACTGCTCTGCCTGGCATCGAGCAGGGACTGTGCTTTGAGGATGAAATCACTCACCTCACGTACGGCTCCATTGCCTCCTGCCGTTTCGGTTACCCAGTCGCAGTGCTGTTTGACAAAACCGTGCGCGTTGTTTACCGCGATCGCCAGGCCAACTCTTTGCATGATCGGCAGATCCGGCAGATCATCCCCGACGTAAGCGATCTGACCGGGCTCAATGCCGGTATCCTGCAACAGTTTTTCAAAAGCCACCAATTTATCACGGTAACCCTGGTAGATATGTTTGACGCCGAGATCCCCCATTCGGTGGTTAACGATATCCGACTGACGACCGGTAATGACCGCGACTTCGATTCCACTTTCGAGCAACATGCGAATGCCATGGCCATCGAGCGAATTAAAAGTCTTGTATTCTTCCCCCCGGTTGTCAAAAGTTAATCCGCCGTCGGTGAGTACACCATCGATGTCAACGATGAGCAAACGCACCTGCCTGGCACCGTCGCTCGCGCTAGCTGTCATGCCTTTCTCCTATGCCACACCGGCTCTTAATAAGTCATGCATGTTTAACGCACCCTGAACGTTCATTTCAGCATCGACGACCATAAGGGCGTTTATTTTCTTGTCGTGCATGATCTTTAATGCTTCGCTGGCAATGCGTTCGACGTTGATGGTCACGCAGTTTGCGGTCATAAAATCCTGCACCTGGCCGGTGGTGATATCCGGCATGCTTTCAAAGGTGCGAC